>ENA-OQVM01000050-OQVM01000050.1-marine-metagenome-genome-assembly--contig:-NODE-50-length-159062-cov-5.857490_pt1 | contig 159062 bp, 158 predicted proteins | sample MGYA00237776_ERZ505498 | MGnify/ENA primary metagenome ERZ505498 (study PRJEB26159, sample SAMN06265151) | marine metagenome | isolation source: Helgoland LTER site | place: Germany:Helgoland, sampling...
TTTTTCCGGGAAATGGAAGGGGCCATAGTTGTTCGAACAGTTGGTCAGGACGACAGGCAGCCCATAGGTTTCAGCCCACGCCCGCACCAGATGGTCAGACGACGCCTTGGAGGCGGAATAGGGGCTGCGCGGATCATAGGGGGTGGTTTCGGTGAACAGCCCCTCGGGACCCAAGGATCCGAACACTTCGTCCGTTGAGATGTGGTGGAACCGAAACGTGTCAGGTCGCCCGGCACCATCCCAAAAAGCGCGCGCCGCCTCGAGCAAATGGAACGTGCCCATCACGTTGGTGTCGATAAACGTGCCCGGCCCGTCGATAGAGCGATCCACATGAGATTCCGCCGCCAGATGCATGACGGCATCGGGGCGATGTGTGTGCATGATGTCATCCAGGGCCGCACGATCCCGAATGTCGGCATGCACGAAGGTGTAATTGGGGGCATCCGCAACCTGTGCCACATTGTCGAGGCATGCGGCATAGGTCAGCGCATCAAGGTTCACGACCTCATGCCCAGCGCGCACAGCCTGCCGTACAACCGCCGACCCGATAAAGCCGGCACCACCTGTCACCAGTAATTTCATACCGCGCCCTCGTAAACGAACGGGCTTTCGAAATCACTAAGCGCTGGGGCAATTGCATCCTTTTCCGACAAAATGGGTGTGCCTGCGATTCCCCAATCGATCCCGCAACTGTCCCATGCGACTGCCCCGTCAGCGGCGGCATCGTAATAATCAGAGCATTTATAGATGATTTCGGTGTCAGCTTGCCGCGTAACAAAGCCATGCAAGAACCCCTCGGGGATCAAAAGCTGGCGTGCATTGTCAAAGCTGAGCTCGTATCCAACCCAGTTCCCATAGGTGGGCGAGCCGCGTCGGATATCGACAGCCACGTCAAACAATGCACCGCGCCCGCAGCGCACCAGCTTGGCTTGCGCCGATGGGGGGGCCTGAAAATGTAGGCCGCGGACCGTGCCGACTGCGGCGGACATGGAATGGTTGTCTTGGACAAAGTCGGTTTCGATGCCGTGGGTGGCCAGTGTCCGTTTGTTCCAGCTTTCACTGAAAAACCCGCGTTCATCGCCAAAGCGGCGAGGTTCAATCAATATGACGCCCGCCAGCGCGGTCTGGGTGATCTTCACGGAGGGCCCCTTTGTTATGCTATTTGTCGCATAGCAAAGGGGGTTATGCTTGTCACGAAAGTTGCGGCAAAAGGGGCAAGCCCAAGTCCGCTGATGATCTATTTGCCTAAAGTAGACAGCGTGAATGTACGGTCAGATCCAATGCGGTTTTCGATGTACATTCGCGGCACCGTGCCCGTTGCATCAATCGAGATGCTGATCGCATCATCTGGTCCGGTCGTACCATCCAAAACTCCGGTCATGAAATTCAGCTGACCCGCCGGACTTGTGAACATTGCGCCAAAATTGCTGGCACCAGTCAGCGCGCCGGTCACTGAAAACAGGTGAAACTGCCACTCGATATCAAGGCAGAGCCACATCATGATCCGCGCCGGGTTTGAAAATGGAATGTCGAAGCCATAGGCGGCGTTGTCCGCGATAAATACTTCGTCGAAATAGCATTTTCCTTGAGGGAACCGCACCGCGCCATCTGCTGACTCTGTTACCAGCGCAGTGTTGAACAACGTCCCATTTGCCGACACTTTGATCGCGAAATCGTCGGTACCCGTCGTGCCCATTTCGGCGCGGCCCGAAAATCCGGTCTGAAACAGCAGGCTGGCGGTATCGGTTGCCCCGTTCTTGTTCAGCTTGAGCTGATGCCCATTGCCTGCATGGGTCAGCAATGTGGCTTCAGAGGCGACGCTGAGGCGGTTGGTATCATCCGCAACCGACCCGATGCCGACACGTGCGATGTTTTGCAGGGGCGCGGCGTCTGGCGTCACCCACGCCCCCCCGTCGAACCGCAACACAAAACCAGTGTTTTGCACATCTGCCCGCCAGCCGGTCAGCGGGGTATGAAACGTCCAGGCAGCATCGCTCCAGACGGCGACGGTACCATCATGCCCTGACCAAGCGTCAACAGCGTCTGATGCTACGATGTATCTATCCCCTTCGACAGGGGTCACAGGGGGCACCGTGATATCTGCAGACACGACAACCAACTGCACGATGGCATCAAGCTGGCGCAGAGCCTCGTTGTGGGTCACGTGCTTTTGGGCCTGCGACGGCTGGATATATGGCAAAGACAGGATCGGGGATCGGTCAGACATGCGGGCGGTCCTTTCGGGGAAATCCGTGGTTAATGCGGCGCACGTTCCCTGCTTGGCATTAATGTCCATCAAAGGCAGCGCACGATGCTTGTGCGGATGCTGCAACGGCCAGGCAGGGTTAACACCGACTTGTCCAAGCGTTTAAAATCCTGCCGATAGGTCGCAGAAACGCCGCAATGCGGTCTGTGCCGTTTCACTATGCGTTGCCAAACCTGATCACGGAAAAGCTGGGTTTGGGTGCAAAAATGCGACTGTCCGTAACGGCACATGGGGCTGTGTCTGCGTTAAACACAAACGCCTTGGTCGGGGTGATGGATCTGGACGCCGTTCAGACTGACACGGGCGTGCTGTTGTTTGCGGCGACGCGGGGCGATGGCTGGCTGACAGTTTTTGATTTGGGGGCGTCCGGCGGTGAAACCCAAGCAATAGACAGTTGGTCGATCGCGCCCACCTACCTGCAGCTGGAAAGCACCGACATCGAAATTCGCCAGACCAGCGGTAGCAGCTACGACCTGTTTCTGGCTGGGCTGGATGACACGGTGCTGCAAGCAGTCGAAGTGACAGCAGGGCAAGGGGCCGACACCTTTGGCACCGCGCAAAGCTGGTCGGCCAGCGGTTTTGATGCGGGCGACATCACTGAATTGGCACTGTGGGAGGACGGGTCAGGCGGCTTTGTCGCTGTCCGTGGTGGCGGCCTTGCCCAACTGACGTTTGGGGAAAACGGCGCGCTGCAACGCCAAACCGTTTCTCAGGGAGCAGAAATGGCGGGGTGGTCAGCCACGGATATTGTGACAGCGACGCAGGATGGAATGCCGGTCGCGGTTGTCAGCTATGGGGCGGCAAATGTCGTGTCCCTGTTTCGAATGGCAGGCGATAACACGATGCAGCACACTGCGGATGTTGGCGTGGATGATGCCCTATGGGCCGAATGGCCCGGCGCAATGACCACGGTTGCCGGGCCTGATGATGGGTTATACATCGTCGTCGCGGCCTCTGGCAGCGGATCGCTGTCGGTGCTGTCTGTTAATGCAGACGGGGGCGGCTTGCGCGTGGTGGATCATGTGCTTGATACCCTCGGAACCCGGTTTGATGACGCCAGCTATGTCAGCGTGATGACGATTGGCGGGCAGGATTATGTCGTCGCCGCAGGGACCGATTCCGGGCTGAGCCTGTTTGTCATGCTTGGGGGTGGACGCCTGCAACATATCGCGACGGTCGCAGGCAGCATTGGCAGTCCGTTGCACGGTATTTCCACTATCGAGGCGGTGGATACACAAGACGGCGCACGCATCTTTGTCACGACACAGGGCGCGCCATATCTTGTGGAATACTCTGTTGTTTTGGATGCACCGGGCATTACGCAGATTGCGGCCGAAAACGGCGGCACGCTGAACGGGGGCAGCGGCGATGATGTCCTGAACGGCAGCAACGGGCAGGACATTCTGCAAGGAGGAGACGGGAACGACATCCTTATGGATGGGGCGGGCCGTGATTCCCTGCGCGGGGATCAGGGCGCTGATCTGTTTGTTTTGACCCCAGACGAGGAGACAGACGTTATTCTGGACTATCAACCGGGCACAGACCGGATTGATGTGTCTGCGCTGGGCGTCATCGGTGGGTGGGACACCCTTGTGATCGCGTCGCGCAGTTGGGGGGCCGAACTGCGCTATGGCAGCTCTGTGACCGAAGTGCGGTCCGCAAACGGGTCATCACTGTCGGCATCGGACTTTGCAGGCGATGCGATCATCATTGGCAACCGCCCTTCTGTTGATCTGTCGGACTATGACGTGCTTGATCACGCACCGACGCAGGCACCGGGGCCGCAACCCGTCGCCCCGGTGTGGCGGGCGGAACCTATGTTTGTGCGGCCTGATCCCTCTGGGTCCATGCAAGGATCAGCTACGGGCGAGCGGATAACAGGGACCGACAACGATGATGCGATCTTTGGCAATGCGGGGGGCGACACGATCATTGGCGGCATCGGCGCTGACAGCCTGAGCGGCGATGGCGGCGAAGATTTGATAGACGCGGGCGCGGGCGATGATCTGGTCTTTGGCGGGGTCGGGTTTGACACGATCAACGGAGGATGGCAACGATACGCTGATTGGCGAAGATCACGCGGATTCCCTGTTTGGCGGCAACGACGACGACGTTCTGATCGGCGGCGCAGGTTTTGACCAACTTTATGGGGACGATGGCAATGACAGTCTTTGGGCGGGCGATGCGGCGGATCGCCTGTATGGTGGGGCGGGGGACGATTGGATCAGTGCCGGAACCAATGTTGGGATGACGGTTGATGGCCTCTGGGGTGAGCAGGGCAATGACACGTTGTTCGGCAACGCAGGTTTTGACCTTTTGGATGGCGGCGACGGGAATGACGTGATGGACGGCGGCGATCAGGCTGACAATCTTTATGGGCGCGCTGGCGCGGACACCCTGTTTGGCGGTCAGGGGCTGGACCGGTTGTTTGGTGGAGACGGCGATGACCAGCTGGTCGGCGGAACAGGCAATGACGGTCATTTCGGCGAACAAGGCAACGACACCGCATGGGGCGGGGCAGGCGACGACCGGTTCTTTGGCGGGACAGGCAATGACATCCTGTCGGGCGAGGATGGCCAGGATTCGCTGTACGGCGGTGCAGGATTCGACACGCTGATCGGCGGGGCGGGTGATGATCTGCTGGTTGGTGATTTCAACGCCGACCGTTTCGTATTCGAAGCAGGCCATGGGCACGACACCATTGCCGACTTTGATGCAATCAACGGCTTTGAACTGATCGATTTTGCCAACTTCTCGGGTTTCAACGCGCCTGGTACTGTGTTGAGCGTGGCAGAGCAGGTGGGCGGTGATGTTCTGATTACCACCGGCGCTGATAGTTCCATCCGGCTGCTGGATGTCATGCTGGTTGATCTGGGTGCGGACGACTTTGTGTTCTGACGTGGGCAAGACTGTTGACACAGTCACAGCCTGTGTGGAAACCATAGGACGTTCACAGCAAGAGATTGTGCGTCACATGACAATCACGGTTTGTCACCCAATGCTGCGCCGGGAAACTGGTTGCGATCTGGTCGTCTGACCCGAGCGGTTTGTATCGCCTGACGGGCAGCAAAGCTGCGACTGTTTACATATCTGATACTGGTGAATTTAATGACATCCGATACCGGATTCCGGCTTGCGATAGACATCGGTGGTACGTTTACGGACACCGTGCTTATGGACCACGACAGCACCGTGTTGGCCACGACCAAGACGCCGACGACGCCGGACGCGCCAGCAATCGCCGCGATCCAAGGGGCCAAAACGGTTTTGGATACTGCTGGTGTTGGGTGGCATCAAATCTCGACCTTTATTCATGGCACGACACTGGCCACCAACGCATTGATTGAACGGCGTGGCGCGAACGTTGCTACGATAACGACCGAAGGCTTCCGCGATATCCTCGAAATCGCCTATGAGCGGCGGTACAGCCAATACGCCATAAACATCGAAAAGCCCGACTTGATTGTCCCGCGCAAGCACGCGTTCACCATTGGCGGGCGCATGGATGTGCATGGCCAAGAACGCGCCCCATTGGCCGAAGGCGATGTGGCATCGCTGGCAAACAGCTTGCGAGATGCGGGCATAGATGCGGTCGCTATCTGCCTGATGCATGCCTATGCCAATCCCGCACATGAGCTGCGCCTGCGCCGCGTGCTGGCGGACCATCTGCCGGATCTGGTTATTTCGCTCAGTCACGAAGTCAGCCCCGAGGCGCGAGAGTTTGACAGGCTGTGCACCACAATTGCCAACGCCTATATTCAGCCGCTGATGTCTGACTACCTTGCCGATGTGCAGTGGCGGTTCGCATACGAGGGTCTGATGTGCCCGGTTCTGATGATGACTGCGGGCGGTGGGATGATCACCCTTGAAACGGCGATCCGGCTGCCGATCCGGTTGGTTGAATCCGGCCCCGCAGGCGGTGCAATTCTGGCGGCGCGTCTGGCGCAGGAAACGGGCGAAACCCAGGTCTTGTCCTTTGACATGGGCGGCACCACGGCCAAGCTGTCGTTGATAGACGGCTTTCGCCCGCAAATGTCGCGCAGGTTTGAAATTTCACGCGCTGCGCGGTTCATCAAAGGGTCTGGTATGCCAGTCCGCATTCCGGTGATCGAAATGATTGAAATTGGGGCCGGGGGCGGATCGATTGCGGGTGTCGACACATTGGGGCGCATTTCGGTGGGCCCGCGCAGTGCAGGGTCCGTGCCCGGGCCTGTCGGCTTTGGCAAGGGCGGCGTAGAGGCGACGGTGACGGACGCCGACATTGCGCTGGGCTATATCGATCCGGACCGGTTCGCCGAGGGTCGTTTGCACATTGATCGCCCTGCATCACAGCGCGCCCTAGCCAATGGAATTGGGGCACAATTGGGGGTGGATTGCGATGCTGCGGCCACGGCCGTTACCGAAATCGTAGACGAAGCGATGGCCAGTGCCGCGCGTATGCATGCCGTTGAGTCCGGCAAGAACGTGGCAGACCGGCTGATGATTGCCTTTGGCGGGAATGGCCCGCTGCACGCGACACGCCTGGCCCGTCGTGCGGGGATACGGCGTATCCTGATCCCGCGCGATCCCGGTGTCGGGTCGGCTGTTGGCTTTCTGTTTGCGCCCGTATCCTTTGAAATCATCCGTTCGTTTTACGCGACCTTGCAAACACTGGATCTGGACGCATTGAACGCCTTGCTGAACACAATGCACGCCGAGGCCAGCGCAGTGGTGCGCGCGGGTGCGCCCTACGGCGCGCTGAACGAACGTCGCGTGGCGTTCATGCGGTACAAAGGACAGGGCCACGAGATCGAGATCGACATAGGCATTCAGGATCTGCAACCAGCAGACATCGACCGGGTCAAGGCCAAGTTCGAGGATGAATATGTCCGCCAATTTGGGCGACGTGTGCCCGGCATGACGATCGAAATTCTGAATTGGGGCCTGTCCTTTGCGTCACACGCGCCTGCCCTGACCTACACCGTGGCATCGCCGGTCCCACGACAGCCCCAAGCCACAGCGCACCGGCGCATCTGGTGCAATATCACAGACGCATGGGTGGGCGCCGCACTGTTTCTGCGGGCCGACTTGATGGCGGGGGATGGGTTTAATGGCCCGGCCCTGATTGTCGAGCCGCAAACAACCACCTTTGTCAGTGCCGACTTTCGCGCTGACATGGATGGGCGCGGCAATATCTGGCTGACCGCACAACAACGGAGCGCAGCATGACGCAATCCAACACGCGGCTTCAGGTGATGTGGAACCGACTTTTGTCGGTGGTCGAGGAACAGGGCCAAGCGTTGATCCGCGCGGCGTTCAGCCCGATTGTCCGCGAATGCGGTGATATTTCCGCCGGGCTGTTTGATTTGCAGGGGCGCATGCTGGCGCAGGCCGTGACGGGTACGCCCGGACATATCAACACCATGGCCGAGGCTGTCAAAACGCTGCGCGCCCGGTTTGCTGTGGACCGGATGATGCCGGGGGATGTCTATATGACAAACGATCCCTGGATCGCGTCCGGGCACTTGAATGACTTTCTGTTGCTGATGCCTGTGTTTTATCAGGGCCGCGTTATCGGGTTCACATCCTGTACGTCGCATCTGGTCGATTTGGGCGGTTTGGGCATGGGGCCGGAAGGGTCCGACATTTACGACGAAGGGCTGTTGATCCCGCCTTGCACACTTGTCAGCGAAGGCCGGATAAATGCGCTGCTGATGGAGATCATCAAAGCGAATTCCCGCGAACCCGTCGCAAACGAGGGCGATATATACGCGCTGATCGCCTGCTGCGAAGCCGGGGCCAAAAGCCTGAGCCAGATGATGCAGGAATTTGGGATCAGCGATTTGGATCAGCTGTCTGATTACATCATCGACACCTCGCGCGATGCGACGGTTGCCGCCATTTCCGCACTTCCCAAAGGCACATGGCACAGCACGTTGTTGGCAGATGGATACGATCACCCAATCGAACTCTGCGCAGCTTTGACCATTGCGGACGACCATCTGACTGTGGATTTTGCAGGCACGGCCCCATGTACTAACAAGGGCATAAACGTGCCATTGAACTATGCCGCTGCCTACTCCGTGTTTGCGCTGCGCTGTATCATCGGGTCAGAGGTGCCAAACAATGCCGGTTCGCTGGACCCGTTTCGCATCCAAGCGCCCAAAGGCTGTATCCTGAACGCGCAACCACCCGCGCCTGTTGCGATGCGGCATACTTTGGGCCAGATGACCCCGGATTTGGTCTATGGGTGCCTGAGCCAAGCCTTGCCTGACCTCGTGCCTGCCGAAGGGGCGTCTTGCATGTATGATCTGCCTTTGCGTCATGTGCCCGAGGCCATTGATTTGGGCCACCAGACATTCGCGGTAGAGCTTGTGTTCAATGGCGGAACAGGTGCGCGCCCGACGCTGGATGGGCTGTCGGCCACGGCCTTTCCCAGTGGCGTGTGGGGCAGTCAGGTGGAAACGACCGAAGCAGCAGCGCCCGTTCTGATCCACCGCCGTGAACTGCGCTGCGATTCTGGTGGGGCGGGCCAGTACCGTGGGGGGCTTGGTCAACGGATCGAGGTCAGTTCGGCGATTGATCAGGATTTCCTGCTGTTCTTGTCGGTGGAACGCGTTGGCACTCCGGCTCGTGGACGCCACGGCGGGCAGGCTGGGGCCACAGGCCGCGTGCGGATTGGTCAGGATGGTGCCGATCTGCCCAGCAAGGGCGAATTTCGCATAGGATCAGGGGAAACACTGATGTTTGAAACACCGGGCGGTGGTGGATTTGGCATGCCTGCACGCCGTTCGGCCCATGCGCTGCAACAGGACATCGACGCGGGGCTGATCAGTATGGACGCAGCGCGCAAACTCTATGGGTGGCAACCATGACAAAGGCGTTGCCGCACATTATACATATGTCGCCCTATGCCTTGGCAGACATGGCCGCACCGAACGGCACAGAATTGGTGTCGCTGTGTCAAAATGAATGTTTGCGCGGGCCAAGTCCGATGGCGGTGGCTGCCGCCAACCAGAGCCTAACCAACGCCGCTGACTATCCCGACCCGGACTGGACCGACCTGAGGCACGGGCTGGGCGATTTGCATGGGATTGCGGCTGATAAAATCCTGTGTGGCAATGGTTCGTTGGATTTGATCGGCTGTCTGGCGCGGACTTATGCGGGCCCGGATCGGGCCGTTTTGATGCCTGCACATGCGTACCCGTTCTTTCGCACGGCTGCCCAAATGGCACAGGCCCGCGTTGATATCGCGCCTGAGCGCGAGGCAACGGTAAATGTCGATGCGCTGCTGGAGGCTGTGCAGCCTGACACCGGCATGGTCTGCGTCGCCAATCCGGGCAATCCCACCGGCACACGGATCGCAAAGCCTGAACTTATCCGGTTAAGAGCAGGCCTGCGTGATGATATCATGTTGGTGATCGACGAGGCCTATGGCGAATTTGCCGATCATTTGAACGAACCGTGCTGGGATATGATCGACAGCGGCAACTGCGTTGTTCTGCGCACGTTTTCCAAGGCCTATGCTCTGGCAGGGTTCAGGATCGGGTGGGGGCTGTTTCCCGATCAGATTTCGGCGCAACTGCGCAAGGTGATGAACCCCAACGGCGTCAGTCTGGTGGCGCAGTCCGCTGCGTGCGCTGCCGTGCACGATCAACAGTATATGAAAGAAACATGTGCCGTGACGGCCAGTCTGCGTGACAAAGCGTATCTTGCGTTGTGCGAGGCTGGGTTTGATGTGGTGCCCAGCATTACAAATTTCTTGCTGATCCATTTTCAATCCGAAAATGACGCGCAATCGGCTGATGAAACGCTGCAAAGGGCGGGCATATTTCTGCGCCGCCAACAGGGTGCTGGCCTGCCGCAGAGTTTGCGGATGACCATCGGGCCAGAGCCCGCAACGCAAAAGGCCATTGCGCATCTTTTGCGCTGGAAAGGAACAAACACGCTATGACACAGTCCCGAGGCCGCGCGCGGTTTGGCCTTTTGGTGCCATTCACCAATTCAAACCTTGAACCAGATTTTGCGTTGATGCGACCCGATGGCGTGTCATGCCACACGGCGCGTATGGGCGGCTATGACGAGGACGAGGTGCCAGACGAAAGCCAGATGCAAGCGTTGGGTGCGACCGATCTGGATGAACCGCTTGCGTTGCTGCTGGGTATCAAGCCGGATGTGGTGATCTATGGCTGTACGTCGGCCACGTTGACCCATGGGCCAGCGTTTGATCGCGGGTTGGCCGCGCGGATCGCGGCGGCGAGCGGGGCCAAAACGGTAACGGCTGCGGGCGCAATTGTGCATGCGCTGTCCACTTTGGGGGCGACGCGGGTTGGTTTTGCCTCTCCTTATGTTTCTGGGATCAATGATATGGCGGTGCGGTTTTTGTCTGACATGGGGGTTGAGACCGTCGCGCGGTCCGAAGTGCAAAGCGAGCTGGGCAATCATGAACAGGGCGCTCTGACGCCGGATGCCGTTTTTGAACTGGGGCTCGCGGCGGATCGTCCGGATGCGGACGCAATCGTGTTGTCCTGCACCGATATGCGCAGCGTGGAAATCATCGACCGGCTTGAACAGGCAATCGGGAAACCCGTTGTTACGTCCAATCAGGCGATCTTGTTTACTGCGATGCAGGCATTGGGCATGACGGATCCCGTGCCGGGGTTTGGCCGTTTGCTGGCAGGGGCGCGCTGATGTCTGATCCTTTGCGTGTCCTGATACACAATGACCATACATCCGGGTTTGAGGCTTCATTGCGGGATGCATGGCCTGCCGCCGCCGTCGAGACATGTACGACCTATGATGGGCTAGGCGCGCAGATCGAAAAATTTCGCCTGAATGTGGTCTATACAGTGCGGTTTGCAGGCACCCCCGGTTTTCCACGCGATGCGTTGTTCGGGGCAAACGGGCCGCAATGGGTGGCCAATGGCGGGGCGGGAACGGATCATTTTGGCCAATGGGATACAGCGCGTACCACGGTAACAAACGCGGCGGGCGTTGCGGCTGATATGATGGCGGAATACGTCATCGGCGCGTTTTTGCATTTCACGCTCGATGTGCCGGGCCTGCAGGCCGACAAAAGCCTGAGGCGTTGGCAGCCCCGCAAGATGCAGCGACTGCAGGGGCAAACCCTGTTGATCGTCGGATTGGGGCATACTGGGCGCGCGATTGCGCTGCGGGCCAAAGCATTTGGTATGCGGGTGATCGGAACGCGCGCCACGCCAAGGCCGATGGAGCATGTTGACGAAGTACACAGTGCCGCAGACTTAGCTGAACTTTTGCCACACGCCGATTTTATCGTCGTCTCGACACCACTGACGGCGGGAACCCGGAATATACTGGGGCACGATGCGTTTGCGGTCATGAAACCCGGCGTCATCCTTGCGGACGTGTCGCGGGGCGGTGTCATGGATCAGCAGGCGCTTTTTCATGCGATGACATCCAATCGTGTAGCTGGGGCCGCACTGGATGTGTTTGAAATCGAACCCCTGTCCGTGGAAAGCCCGTTGTGGGGTTTGGACAACGCGATCATTTCGCCGCACTGCTCATCCGTCTTTGAGGGATGGGAAGGGGCGTCGTTTGATCTGTTCCTTGCAAACCTCGCGCGGTGGGTTGCGGGGCACGCATTGGTCAATGTGGTCAACTCGGCGCGCGGGTACTGATCGGATCCGAACGTGTGAGGGCCTGTGCAGGCCCGGTGCCGTGACTTTATAAAGCTGCCTGTTTTGCGTATACCTTGCGTCGATCCACGGATCGGGCCTTGCGCATGATTGCCCTGTTCGAACTAATTTCGAAAAATATGTAAAAATTATTTTGCGCGCGTAAATTAAATGTTACGTTTTTGTGGATCGACTTAATGGAGGGAAAAATGTCAGCACCACGTCCGGGTCAGGCTCAAAAGCAGCGCATCGATACGATGGAAGAGCTGGCGGTGGCGATTGGCGTCTCTCGGCCGACGCTTTCGCGTTATTTTCAAGGGCCGGATCGGGTCAGCAAGACCTCTCGAAAACGGATCGAAGAGGGGCTTGAGCAGGTCGAATACATTCCCAACTTTTTCGCGACCCGCATGAACCGAAAAACGACGGGTATGATCGGCGTGATCATCCCGTATTTTAACGACCTGTTCTTTACCAAGCTGCTGGAATCTGTCGAGCGGGCGGCAATGGATGCCGGGTTTACAGTTTTAACCAAGTGTTCGCACGCCGACCCGGTCATCGAGGCGCAGGCTCTTGAGGGGTTCATGGCAATGAATGTCGATGGTGCGTTGGTGGTGCCGCTGGGAAATCACAGTGATGCAGTGATGTACGAACGCCTGCAGTCCCGTTTGCCATCGCTTTTGGTGGATTCGCGGCCTGAAACGATGCTTGATTTTGATTATGTGGGCACGGATCACGAGCAAAGTCTGGGGCTGGCCGTCGATTATCTGTGCCGTGTCGGCCCGCCGCCCGTCTTTCTGGCGATGCCGCGGGTGAACTTTAACGCGCTTGGGCACGAGCAATTATACGTCGAAAAGATGGAAAGACTGGGGTTGGAGCCGCGTGTGATCGGCAGTGAGGCCATCACCGACCTGGGTCATTACGAGGCACACGGGCAGGCCGTGCTGAACAAGGCATTTTCCTCAGGAAATCTGACGGACCAGTCCATTTTATGTGCAAATGACCGTGTCGCTATTGGCGCACTTAGTGCTGCGGCGCAGCATGGATTGGAGCCGGGAGCCTTGCGTCGTGGTGGATTGCGAATCATGGGGCACGATGATTACCCGCTATGTTCTTTCATGGTGCCCAGCCTGACCACGGTTGAACAAAACCTTGAAGGTATTGGTCATCGCGCCGTCAGCCTGCTTATTGAAAAAATACGCGGGGAAAAAACTTATGAAAACCAAGTGCTAGAGCTGTTTGACGGTACATTGAAAATACGTGAGTCAGCTTAGTTTTGGTAGATTATTAGGCGTTAGCCATGACGAAGGCGCAATTCGGGATTGACGTAAGAGCAACTCATAAGTTAGTAGTGAACGCGTGTAAAAAGGGAGGACATTAGATGTCTATCAAAAGAATACTTCTGACCACTGCGGTCGGCTTTGGTCTTACAGCGAGCATCGCGTCTGCCGATGGCCACGCCAAGACACTGACAATCGCGACCGTGAACAACGGTGACATGGTCCGTATGCAGGGCTATACAGACAACTTCACCGAAGCGACTGGCATCGCAGTCGAGTGGGTCACACTCGAAGAAAACGTACTGCGCCAGCGCGTGACAACGGACATCACCACCAAAGGTGGCCAGTTCGACATCATGACAATCGGCATGTACGAAACACCCATCTGGGGTGCAAACGGCTGGCTGGTCCCGCTGAACGATCTGTCCGAAGAATACAACGCGGCAGACATCCTGCCAGCGATGTCCGGTGGCCTGAGCCACGATGGCACTTTGTATGCGGCACCGTTCTACGGCGAAAGCTCGATGATCATGTACCGCACTGACCTGATGGAAGCCGCTGGTATGGAAATGCCAACAGCACCCACATGGGAATTCATCGCTGAAGCAGCGGCCGCAATGACCGACCGCGATGCTGACATCAACGGCATCTGCCTGCGCGGCAAAGCTGGTTGGGGCGAAGGTGGTGCATTCATCACAGCGATGTCCAACTCGTTCGGCGCACGTTGGTTCGACATGGACTGGAACGCACAGTTCGACACGCCACAGTGGGCCAACACCCTGAACTTCTACAAAGACATGATGGACGCATCCGGTCCTGCCGGTTACGCAACGAACGGTTTCAACGAAAACCTGTCGCTGTTCAACCAAGGCAAGTGCGGCATGTGGATCGACGCAACTGTTGCGGCATCCTTTGTAACAGGTGACGATTCGACTGTCGCAGACAGCGTTGGTTTCGCTCTGGCACCCGACACGGGTCTGGGCAAACGTTCCAACTGGCTGTGGGCATGGGCCTTGGCTGTTCCTGCGGGCACAGCACAAGAAGCTGAAGCCAAGCAGTTCATCGAGTGGGCAACAGGTACCGATTACATCGAAATGGTTGCTGCCAACGAAGGTTGGGCCAACGTTCCTCCAGGTGCACGTACATCGCTGTACGAAAACCCAGAGTACCAAAAGGTGCCTTTCGCTCAGATGACACTGGACTCGATCCTGTCGGCTGATCCTGCCAACTCCACAGTTGACCCAAGCCCATATATCGGCATCCAGTTCGCTGCTATTCCTGAGTTTGCTGGTATCGCGACAGAAGTGAGCCAAGAGTTCTCTGCAGCTTATGCCGGTCAGCAGACCGTCGAAGAGGCGCTGGCCAAAGCACAGGCCATCACCAACGAAGCTATGGAAGCGGCTGGCTACAAGTAAGCCCACTGTTTCGAACTCAGAGGGCGACATCTGTTGCCCTCTGACCCCACAAAGCTAAAAAAATTGACTGACGTCTGATTACAGGGCCCGCACCGCGCGCCGCCTGTCCACGGAGGAGACGTATCCAATGGCTACCAAAGCTTCCCGATCCGCTGCCAGAATTATGATGGCACCCGCTGTGATCCTGCTCTTGGGCTGGATGCTGGTCCCTCTCACGATGACATTGTGGTTTTCGTTCCGCACCTACCTGCCGCTACGCGGCGGTGACCAAGGGTGGACCGGTTTTGACAACTACGTCCGCTTTGTCACCTCAACTGCATTCTGGCCCGCTATTTCAACAACGCTGATTATCCTGCTCGGTGTTCTGGCCATCACTATTGCCCTTGGTGTTCTGCTGGCGATCCTTCTGGATCAACCGATGTGGGGACAGGGCGTCGTTCGTATTCTTGTGATTGCTCCCTTCTTTGTCATGCCGACCGTTTCGGCGCTGGTCTGGAAGAACATCTTTATGGATCCGACGAACGGATTGTTTGCCCACCTTTGGCGGTTCTTTGGTGCCGACCCGGTGAGCTGGCTGTCTGACGCGGCGATCCCGTCGATTATTCTGATCGTGTCCTGGCAATGGCTGCCTTTTGCGACGCTGATTCTGCTGACCGCGATCCAGTCGCTGGACAGTGAACAGCTGGAAGCTGCGGAAATGGACGGCGCATCGCCGCTGGCCCGGTTTGCGTTCATCACGTTGCCGCACCTCAGCCGCGCGATCACCATTGTGATCTTGATCCAAACGATCTTTTTGCTTGCGATCTTTGCCGAGATTTTCGTCACCACCGGCGGTGCCTTTGGTACCCGAACCCTATCGTACCTGATCTTCCAGCGTGTGCTTGAGAGTCAGAACATCGGACTAGGGTCTGCGGGCGGTGTTTACGCCATCATCCTTGCCAATATCGTTGCCATCTTCCTGATGCGCATCGTCGGCAAGAACCTGGATAATTGAGGGAGGGCGACACATGGCACGTTCTGTCACGACAAAACGCAAAGCGATCAATACGACAATCGCATGGGCGATCGGTCTGCTGATCTTCTTCCCGATCCTCTGGACCATCCTGACCAGCTTCAAGAGCGAAGCGCAGGCGATCGCAGACCCACCGCTGTTCCTGTTCTTTGACTGGACCACGGAAAACTACAGCACTGTCATGGAGCGTTCGAACTACGGTCGCTTCTTGTGGAACTCGATCTTTATTGCCGGGGGATCGACCATCCTTGGCATCATGATCGCGATCCCGGCTGCATGGTCGATGGCCTTTGTGCCCTCGCGGCGCACCAAAGATATCCTGCTGTGGATGCTCTCGACCAAGATGTTGCCAGCAGTTGGTGTTCTGTACCCGATCTACCTGCTGTTCATTAAGCTTGGCCTGCTGGACAGCGTCGTCGGACTGACCATCGTCCTGATGTTGATCAACCTGCCGATCATTATCTGGATGCTGTATACTTACTTCCGCGAAATTCCGGGTGAAATCCTAGAAGCGGCGCGGATGGACGGGGCAGGGCTTAAGGCAGAGATCCTGTATGTTCTGACCCCAATGGCCATTCCGGGGATCGCATCGACCTTGTTGCTGAACTTCATCCTCGCTTGGAACGAAGCGTTCTGGACCCTTAACCTGACTGCGGCAAAAGCAGCGCCATTGACGGCCTTCATTGCCAGCTACTCCAGTCCAGAGGGCCTGTTTTACGCGAAACTCAGCGCGGCTTCGACTATGGCCATTGCGCCGATCCTCATTCTTGGCTGGTTCAGCCAGAAACAACTTGTACGCGGCCTGACCTTTGGCGCGGTGAAATAAGGAACCTGACACATGGGACAAATCACCCTTAATCAAGTCACCAAGAGCTTTGGCGATGTGCAGGTCATTCCGCCACTTGACCTAGAGATCAACGAAGGTGAATTCGTAGTGTTCGTCGGCCCCTCGGGTTGCGGTAAATCCACCCTGCTGCGGTTGATTGCCGGGCTTGAAGACACAAGTTCGGGTCACATCAGCATTGATGGCAATGACGCCACGCAATTGCCCCCTGCCAAGCGCAGCCTGGCGATGGTGTTCCAGTCTTATGCTTTGTACCCGCACATGTCGGTTCGCAAAAACATCGCATTTCCGATGCGCATGGCGGGCCTGGACGAGGCCACTCAAAAGGCCAAAATCGAAGCGGCAGCCAAAGCGCTGAACCTGACTGACTATCTTGATCGCAAGCCCGGCCAACTGTCGGGTGGTCAACGCCAGCGGGTCGCCATCGGCCGCGCCATTGTGCGTGAACCAGCGGCGTTCTTGTTTGACGAACCGTTGTCGAACCTTGATGCGGCCCTGCGTGTTGGCATGCGTCTTGAGATCATGGAACTTCACAAAAAGCTTGAGACAACAATGATCTATGTGACGCACGATCAGGTCGAAGCCATGACAATGGCCGACAAGATCGTTGTGTTGCAGGCCGGTGTGATCGAACAGGTCGGATCGCCACTGGAACTTTACCACGCGCCACGCAACAAGTTTGTTGCCGGTTTCATCGGGTCCCCAAAGATGAACCTGATCGAAGGCCCCGAAGCTGCCAAGCATGACGCCACCACGATCGGTATCCGCCCCGAACACCTGACAGTTTCTAAAACCGAAGGGTTGTGGAAGGGCACTGTCGGCGTGGCCGAACATCTGGGTTCTGATACCTTTATCCACGTGCATGAAACGGGTCTGACCGACATGATGACTGTTCGCATCACGGGCGACATTCAGGTCAAACACCGCGACACGATCTATCTGACTCCGGATATGGAACAGCTGCACCGCTTTGATGCGCAGGGACTGCGGCTGGGATGACCCAACTGGGTGGAAAATCGGCCCTTATCACCGGGGCAGCCCGCGGCATTGGTCGCGGGTTTGCACAAAGGTACATCACTGAAGGTGCGACTGTCGCCATCGGTGATATCAACCTTGCCGCTGCTGAACAGACGGCGCTGGAACTGGGTGATGCTGCCTATGCGGTGCAGATCGACGTCAGTGATCAGAACAGCATCGATGCGGCCATGGCCGCTGTTGTGCAGCGTGCCGGAAAGCTTGATATTCTGATCAACAACGCCGCCCTTTTTGATGCAGCTGAAACAGTCGATATTACCCGTGCCAGTTATGAAAAATTGTATGCCGTAAATGTCGCCGGCACATTGTTTACGATGCAGGCCGCAGCTAAGCAGATGATTAAGCAAGGGCATGGTGGCAAGATCATCAACATGGCCTCGCAAGCGGGCCGTCGTGGCGAAAGCCTGGTGCTGGTCTATTGTTCCACGAAGGCTGCGGTGATTTCGATGACACAATCGGCGGGCTTGAACCTGATCAAACATGGGATCAATGTAAACGCCATCGCGCCGGGCGTGGTGGACGGCGAACATTGGGTACATGTTGATTCCATGTTTGCCAAACTCGAAGGCAAGGCACCCGGCCAAAAGAAGGCCGAAGTTGCCGCATCCGTTCCTGCTGGGCGGTTTGCTGTGCCCGAAGATCTAACCGGCATGGCGGTTTTTCTCGCCTCGCCAGATTCTGATTATATCGTGTCCCAGACGTATAACGTCGACGGCGGACAGTGGATGAGCTGATGAACCTTAATTTACAGACGGTCGACACCCTGCCGGATGGGGTGCGCAGACCTGCCTATGCCCGCGCGGATCTGTCCGCCGGAATCGTGCATATTGGCCTTGGCAATTTTCACCGCGCCCATCAGGCATGGTATCTGCATCGCCTGATGGATCAGGGGTTGGCGCATGACTGGGCGATTCTGGGTGCCGGTGTGCGTGCCGCCGATGCTGCACAACGCGAGCGGATCCTGGCCCAGGATTGCCTGACCACGCTGATTGAATTGGACCCATCCGGCAAATCCGCCGAGGTCACAGGATCCATGATCGGATTTATCCCGGTCGAGGCCGACAATGCCGCGCTGATTGCGCAAATGGCCGAAGCTCACATTCGCATCGTCTCCATGACAGTGACCGAAGGTGGGTACTATATTGCTGCAGATGGCGGGTTTGATCTGAACCATGCTGATATTCAAAATGACGCGGCCAACCCTGATACGCCCAGGACTGCCTTTGGTGCGATCATCGCGGCGCTCAAGCTGCGTCGGACAAATGACGCTGGTCCATTCACCTGCCAAAGCTGCGACAACCTGCAAGGCAACGGTGATATTCTGCGCCAGACAGTGCTGGGTCTGGCAAAAATGTCTGACCCCGATCTGGCGGCATGGATTGATGCGCACGTCACTTTCCCGAACTCTATGGTGGATTGCATCGTTCCGGCCACCGGCCCGATGGAACTGGCCCTAGTTCGCACCTTTGGGATTGAAGACACCGCGCCCGTCACCCACGAAAACTTTCGCCAGTGGGTGATCGAGGACAAGTTTTGTGCAGGCCGCCCTGACTACGACAAAGTCGGAGCCACCTTTACGGGCGATGTTCATACCTATGAGGCGATGAAGCTGCGTTTGCTGAACGCAGGCCATCAGATCATCGCGACACCGGGTGAATTGCTGTCGGTGAACACGATTGCTGGAACGATGGCGCATCCGCTGATCCGCGACGTGTTCCGCAAGGTCGAAATTGACGAAATCGTACCGCATGTGGCCGCAGTACCGGGCATGAGCCCCTTGGCTTATGTCGACCTGATCACAGATCGTTTCGCCAATCCCGAAATCCACGACACCACACGCCGCGTCGCCTTTGACGGCTCATCGCGCCATTCAGGATTTCTGCACCCGATCATGCGCGACGCACTGGCTGCGGGCACCCCTATCGAGGGTCTGGCCCTAGTCGAAGCGATGTGGGCCCGCATGTGCGCAGGCACGCGCGAAGACGGCAGCGAAATCGCGGCCAATGATCCGTTCTGGGATACGCTGACCGCTGCAGCACGGGCCGCCAAAACCGACCCGCAGACCTGGATTTCTCAGGACCAGTTCTATGGCGATCTGGGACAAAACGCGCAATTTTCTGAAAGCTTTGCGCGTTGGCTGGGTCTTGTCTGGGCCGAAGGGACAGAGGCGGCCCTGCGGGCGTATTTGGATAGCTGATTTGGCTTCGCGGCCCGCCGCGCTATACGGTTGGCGGCGTATAGCCGAAAAACTCGATTTCCCGTGCAAAGACCTCGCGGACGCGACGGCTTGCGGGATTGTCGAAATCTGAACCGTAAAACCGCGTGAGATCGCGACCGGTTTTGGGACGCTTTTCAGAGTTTAACTTGACTTGGTTGATGTTCAAGTTTGGCAAACCGATAAGGTCAGTCACATTTGAAAGCCCGCTGTTTAGATCTTCGTAAGGTACAATATGGTCGACAATCGGGTATCCGGCATGTGTGTAAAGATCGAAGTCTGTGAAAAAAGCGAGTCGTCTTCCGGAAGCAAAATTAGCAAAATTCTCTTCATCGCTGTTACCTTTTGGGACACCATGCTTGGCGATCCAATAATAAAATGCTGAGACCGCTTTATCCCATGAATTTCGCTCGACACAGAATCTCGTGTAACCTTCGGTTTCGTCTTGTAGATGGTCTGCTATTATTGAAGCTGGCAGGTGAGGGTTGCGTGCCTTGATGTCAGCTTGTTTGCTGCGTAACAGCCGCACAAATTGCTTACTCAAAGCCTTTTGTCTGGGAGTGTACTTCGCGCTCGGAGACGCCCAATCTCCCTTTTTCAAATGTGGGGCAATTGCGTGTTCAATTGATGAACCTGCCGTTTTTCTGGTTTTCACGAAACAGAACTTGTGCGTGTGCGAGATAATCAAGTGCAGTCTTTCTTGCGATCGTCGAAGTTGTTGAAATAACGTACGGTCAAGGTTGAGGTTGTCCAACCCAAAATCGCAATATGGCCTACGTCTTTAAGTAAATCGTACCGCGCGCTTAGAATAAATGGTCGAAGATACAAAGTAACAGCATGCTTGGGTTGGTACCCTGCTACGCAATGTGTGCGTTTGCTCCCTACCTTCTGTCCAAAATCCGCACTGCCTTTCCCTCAGACCGTGCGACTGCCCCTGGCTCACTGACCTCTACAGCAACCGATATCCCGACTGTCTGCTTTATTTGTGCGCTTAGCGCCTTGCCTGCTTCTGCCCTGTCGCAAGAGGCATCGGCAGCTTCGCTGAGGATGCGCATCTGGTCCATGCGGTCGGGGCGTGTCAGTTCGATCTGAAAGTGTGGCGCGAGGCCGGGGGTTGCCATGATTGCCTCTTCGATCTGGGTGGGAAATACGTTGACCCCGCGCAGGATAATCATGTCGTCGCTTCGCCCCGTCACCTTTTCCATCCGTCGCATTGTCCGCGCTGTGCCCGGCAGCAGCCGTGTCAGGTCGCGGGTGCGGTAGCGGATGATGGGAAATGCCTCCTTGGTCAGTGAGGTGAACACGAGCTCGCCCAATTCACCGTCTGCAACCGGTGCACCAGTGTCTGGGTTGATGATTTCGGGGTAAAAGTGGTCTTCCCAGATGTGCAGCCCGTCCTTGGTTTCGACGCATTCCATGGAAACGCCCGGCCCGATCACTTCGCTTAGGCCATAGATGTCGACGGCGTGCATATCGAAGGCCTCTTCGATTTCCCGCCGCATCGCGTTTGTCCAGGGTTCGGCCCCAAAGATGCCGACATGCAGCGAACTGCTGCGTGGGTCGATCCCTTGGGTCTTGAACTCATCAAGGATCGACAACGCATAAGAAGGTGTGACGGTGATCCCTTTGGGTTCAAAATCCGTGATCAGGCGCACCTGCCGCGCCGTCATACCCCCTGAAATCGGAACAGTTGTCAGCCCAAGTGCGTCAGCCCCGAGGTGAATTCCCAAGCCGCCCGTGAACAGCCCATAGCCATAGGCATTGTGCAGCAGATCGCCCGGCTGCAGCCCCGCCGCCCGCAAGCTGCGCGCGACCACGTTGCCCCAGTTGCGCAGGTCGTTTGCGGTGTATCCAACCACAGTCGGCTGCCCGGTGGTGCCGGAGGAGGCGTGAATGCGCGCAACCTGATCGCGCGGTACAGCGAACATCCCGAACGGGTACGTATCGCGCAGATGCTGTTTGGTGGTGAACGGGAACTTGGCCAGATCCGATAGCGATTTCAGATCGTCCGGGTGGACCCCCGCCGCGTCAAAGGCGGACCTATAGTGTGCGACGTTAGCGTAGGCATGGTTCAGCGACCACCGCATTCGGTCCAGTTGCAGCGCTTCGATTGCGTCACGGCTGGCGATTTCGATTGGATCCAACGTGCTGCGGTCTGGTGTGATGTCCTTCATGTGTCATCCTCGTCGAAATGCTGGCCGCGCACAGTGCGGGACAGACCCCTGAACAGCGCGATCTGTTGCCCGTCGTGGGTGCGGACTACGACATCGTAGGTGCCTGATCGTCCTTGTCGTGCCGTTTCGGTGGCGGTGGCTGTCAGGGTGTCACCAGCGGGGCCGGGGGCGATGTAGGTGATCTGATTGGATTGCGCCACGGTCACCGCATTGTAGCTGTTGCATGCAAAAGCAAAGGCGCTGTCGGCAAGGGTAAAGATCATACCCCCATGGCAGGTTCCGTGTCCGTTCAGCATATCATCCCGTACGGGCATCGACAGTGTGGCGGTGCCCGGCCCGATGGCGTCGATCCGCATGCCAAGCGATTGGCTGGCCCGATCCTTGGCCCACATCAGGTCTGCGCACTTGCGTGCCCTGTCTTGGGGGGTCATCTGTGCCTCGTTTTGGTTTGGTTTTCAGCAGTGTTGCCCGGATTTGTCGCGGCGTTCAACCATTGGCGCGTGGTCCCTATTGAAATTGGGGCCGGGGCGCGTAAGTGTTGATGCAATGACGTTCCATGCGCAGCCGCCTTCCAACTCGGGCCAGATGCCCAGCCCGCAGATTGCGTTTCATCGCACAGAGCTTGCCGTTATCCTGTCATTGTATGGTCGGATGGTCGCTGCAGGGGAGTGGCGCGATTACGGGATTTCCTGTTTGCGTGATGTAGCCGTTTTTTCGGTGTTTCGCCGGACTGCCGAAAACCCGCTGTACCGCATCGAAAAGCGTCCCAAGCTGCGCGACAAGCAAGGGCTATATGCTGTGATCGGGATGGATGGTCAGGTTTTGCGTCGTGGCCATGATTTGAAAACAGTGCTGCGCGTTCTGGAACGCAAGCTGATCCGCGCGGTTGAGTGATCCAAAGGGCCGCTTTCGCGGACGTGATCTATTTTTACGGATGAGGGGGCTTTCCGCCCCCTCAAGCTCCCCCAATGGTATTTTTGGTCAAAAGAAGGCGTTAGAGCCGTTTGTGTGCGGTGACAGGCCCGCCGCCAGTGTTGTTTATGCGGGCTAGCGCCGGTGCAATCGGTTCTTCGACCACGGACATGTGGAAGGCGTTGGCGTGGATCATGGTGGTTGGGCTCGTGATCAGGGCCACGTGTCCTTTCCAGAACAGCAGATCGTTTGCGGCGTAGTCTGTGCCAGCGGGCAGGTCATGCCCGGTTTCGTCCTGTTGCATGTCGCTGTCACCGGGGCAGGCGTGCCCGGCAGTCATCAGTGCAATCTGCACAAGGCCTGAGCAGTCAATGCCAGCCCGCGTGTTTCCGCCCCAGAGGTAAGGTGTGCCTAAAAACAGTCGCGCTGTGGTTATGGCATCGCCCGTCTTTGCGGGCAGTGTGGTGAGCTGTGCCTTGGGGATATGGCCCAGTTCGGTTTCGATGAAGTCGTCGCTCTGGCTGCGCGCGCTCAGTTGTGCGCCAAAGCTGAGAGTGGCGGTTTCAGGTGCCTTGATCGACGCACGCCTGTAGGCATGCGCACCGGGGAGGCTGACCATATGTGTGGCGGGTGCTGACCCGCCCACGCTGCGTGCTGAAACAAAACCGATGTAGCCATCGCTGTGTGCGCGCACATAGGCATGTGTGTCGTCCTCGCCCATGACGGTGACGATGGCACCTGCCAGCAGTTGTCGATCGCGCGCGCCCGAGGGGGTGCGGCACAGATCGGCGTGGGGCCAGATGATCCGCCCCGGTCTGTCCACCCCGAGATAGTCAGGGTTCGGTTTGCGTCGCGGATCGCTCACAATCCCAATGCGCGGGGCAGGGCGGCCAGCAGTGCGCGCGTGGCTTGTCCAACGCCGCCTTTGGCGCGTGCTGGGGCGTCTCCGGGTTGCCAGCCGTAGATGTCGAAATGCATGTAGCGCGGTGTGGCGGTCACAAAGCGGCGCAGGAACAGGGCTGCTGTGATGGTCCCGGCAAAGCCCCCCTTGGGCGCGTTGTCGAGGTCCGCAATGCCCGGTTCGATCATGGATTCGTATGGGGTGTGGAAGGGCAACCGCCAGACGGGATCGGCCTGACTGTCTGCCCCCGCCTCTAGGGCGGCACCCAAAGCGGCATCATCGGTGAAATAGGGCGCAATGTCTGGCCCGACTGCAACGCGCGCTGCCCCGGTCAGGGTCGCCATTGATATGATGAGGTCTGGTTCATCCTCGTCCGCGAGCGCGAGCGCATCGGCCAGCACCAGCCGCCCTTCGGCGTCGGTGTTGTTGATTTCAACGGTCAGTCCCTTGCGGGACGTCAGGATGTCTTGGGGGCGGAACGCATTGCCTGCCACGCTGTTTTCCACTGCCGGGATCAGCACCCGCAGTCGGATCGGCATGTCTGTCGCCATGATCATATGCGCAAGCCCCAGCACTGCTGCGGACCCGCCCATATCCTTTTTCATCAGGCCCATCGACGCCCCGGGTTTGAGGTTGAGCCCCCCTGTGTCGAAACACACACCTTTGCCCACGAGGGTCAGGGTTGGCCCGCCGCGCCCCCATGTCATGTCGATCAGGCGCGGGGCCCGGTCGGCGGCGCGGCCAACGGTATGGATCATTGGCAAGTTAGCGGCCAAAAGGTCATCGCCCGTGATCACGTCAATCTGCGCGCCGAACTGGCCGGCAAGGTTGCGTGCGGCGGATTCAAGATCGGGCGGACCCATATCGGCCGCGGGCGTGTTGATCAGTGTTCGCGTCAGCTCTTCGCCCTGCGCGATGGCGCGCACGCGGTCAGCGTCAATGCCATCCGGTGCCATCAATCGCGCAGCCATAGCTGTCTGATCCTTGTAACGATCAAAGCGGTAGCCCGCCAAAAGCCAGCCCAACGCCTCGACTTCGAGTGTTGGAATGTCGAGCGTCGAATGGAGCGCATAGGTGCCTTCAGGCAACCGCGCTGCCCCGGCAGCCAGATGAAAACGCCCCCGCTGGCGCGCTGCGTCATTGCCATAGCCGATCGCCGCCATGCTGATGCCGTTTTCGCCGGGAAACGTCAGTGCCTGACCGATTGCGCCCGTAAAGCTATGCGCTGTTGCCCACGCTTTGACCGCATCACTTTGGGTCTCTAGCCACGCCTCTACTGCGTCTTGTTCCAAAAGACATGCGGGAATAGCATTGGTATCATGTGCTGCGAAGGCAAGCGTCATTGGGGCACCTTTTGTGATATTCATTTTTGACCCTACGCGCTTTGCCCGCCACTGCAAGGGTGTGCCGTTTGCGTCATATCGTGATGTCCCGCAAATCCCATATGGCGGTCAATGACTCCTCTCCTGTCCGCATGAGCCGGGACAGTGTGGCAGACAGGGCGACGTGATCTCGTGCATGGGCGCAGTGGGTCACGTCGGCGGCCACCTTGGCCATGACGTTCATGCCGATCTGATCGGCGATGGCGATCAGCGACCGGCTGGATTTACGCATTCCCTCCAGATCGCCGGCGCGAAACAGTCGGTCACACTGCGCCATGCGCAACGCCAGTTCTTCCATTGCGCGGCACACGACATCTTCGGCCATGGCCGGGTCCAATTCGGTATAGAGCGCGTTCAGACGGTCATGATCGACGTGCACAAGTTCGCACACGCGCAGTTGTGTAATGTTTGACACTTTAGTCACCCCTTTTCACCTATTGTGGTGGGCCCCCACGGCCATGGGTGCTGTCGCATGGGTACGGTTCCCAAATGGTTATGCGAGAGTGGTCTTTTCGCTCGAATTTGTAGACAATTCAGGTTACTTACAGCGACCAAGACGGTTTTACGGACAGGCAGAACAGCGGCATGCACAGGATCAAACCACTTCCGAGCTTTCTTTTGCAGCGCTATCAGGGCTGGAAGGCGACGACCTATGCAGAAAACAGCGCATGGTATCGCCGCCTTGCCACCGAAGGGCAGCGGCCGCGCGCCATGGTCATTTCCTGTTGCGACAGCCGTGTGCATGTGACGTCGATCTTTGGCGCGGATCAGGGAGAGTTTTTCATCCACCGCAATATCGCCAATCTGGTGCCGCCGTTCGAACCGGATGGGGATCACCACGGCACGTCCGCGGCGGTCGAATATGCCGTCAGCGTGCTGCAGGTGGCCCATATCGTCGTGCTGGGCCATTCCCGCTGCGGCGGTGTGCAGGGTTGTATCGACATGTGCGAGGGCCGCGCGCCGGAGCTAGAAGAAATGTCGAGCTTTGTCGGTCGTTGGATGGACATTCTGCGTCCCAAATATGAGCAGGTCGCAGACATCCCGTTGAACGATGATAAATCCAAACGGCTTGAGCAGTTGGCCGTTGTGACGTCGATGGAAAACCTGATGACCTTTCCTTTTGTTGAAAGCCGCGTGAACGACGGGTCGCTCAGTCTGCATGGGCTTTGGACAGATATTGCCGAAGGTGGCATGAGCCAGTTCATGGGCGCGACTCTTGATTTTCAACCGGTATAAGCCCCGCGGGCGTCTCAGTTTTTCATTTGAGGATTGATTGATGGACCAGATCCTGAGCCTTGCGGCCACGAACCTGTTGTCACCCATAATCTTGAGCTTTGCGCTGGGCGTTGCGGCGTCGCTGGCGCGGTCTGATCTGAATATTCCCGAGGCGGTGGCCAAGGGCATGTCGATTTACCTGCTGTTTGCCATCGGGTTCAAAGGCGGTGTCAGTGTCGCCGACCATGGGATCGACGGGACGCTGGCCGCATCATTGTTGGCCGGGATCGTGCTGTCGGCTGTATTGCCGTTGATCGCGTTTGCGCTGTTGCAGGTGATGGGAAACCTCAGCCGATTGGATGCGGCAGCAGTGGCGGCACATTACGGATCGATTTCGATTGTGACATTTGTGGCTGCGACCTCGGTGCTGAGCAGCAGTGGCATTGCGTCCGAGGGATATATGGTCGCCGTTGCAGCCGCGATGGAGGCCCCTGCCATCCTGTCTGCCTTGTGGTTGATTTCGCGCGGCGGTGACAGCCGTCGCATGGACCCCGATCTGATGCGGGAAATCATGTTGAACGGTTCCATCGTGTTGCTGGTCGGCAGTTTCGCCATCGGTTGGATCACAGGGGCCGAAGGGCTGTCCAAAATCGAGGCATTCATCGTGTCGCCGTTTCAGGGTGTTTTGTGCCTGTTCCTGCTTGATATGGGTCTGGTCGCGGGGCGTGGCCTGCGCGGTGGATCGAGTGTGCTTAAGCCCGGTGTGCTGGCCTTTGGTATGGTGATGCCTGTCGTTGGGGCCTCAATGGGGCTGGCGACAGGATTGTTGCTGGGCCTGAGCACAGGGGGCGTGGCGCTGTTTATGGTGCTGTCGGCCTCGGCCAGTTATATCGCGGTGCCTGCGGCCATGCGCGTCGCCTTGCCAGAGGCGAACCCATCCATTTACCTGACCCTGTCTCTTGGGGTCACTTTCCCATTCAATCTGACGCTGGGCATTCCGATCTATGTGTCCATCGCCAGTGCCCTGACCGGAGGATAGCCAATGCAGACCCACAAAGCCAAACGCGTGGCCATCATTATTGAACAGGTCATGCAGACCCGTTTGACCGACGCGATGTCAAAGGCTGGCGTGACCGGCTGGAGCGTGTTGCCCGTGCTGGGCGGCTCTGGCAAATCCGGCGAATGGAGCCGCGAAGGCCAGGTCACCCGCGCAGGCGGCATGGTGCAAGTGATCTGCGTCGTGCGCGCCGATCTGATGGACCCGCTGCTGGACGCTGCATTCAGCGTGGTGGAACGCCACATCGGAATCGTGACGGTTGGCGATGTCGAAGTGCTGCGTGCGGAGCGGTTTTAAGTTTATCGGCGCACGAGGTTGAGCAGCTTGGGACGTACCGTGTCGTTAGGATAGTTTTTTCAGTTTTTGGCCTGAGGTGCCTTGAGACTTGAACGACTTTGCCTTGGTCGGGGTCTTGGCGATGATTTGTAGCGGCTTGAGTTCATTTTTCAGCGTCGACTTTGCTTCGGTATAGATTTCAGGAAAGTGCTTTTTCATGGCCTGTTCCACATCTTTCTGAACCTTGTTTGCGTCGAATGCCGGTTTTCCGGACGCTGACACGCTGTCGGTCTCCTTCATGAGGTCGTCGAAATTCTTTTCTATATCGTTCTGTTTCAAGCTTTTCTCGATATCTTTTTTGAACTGCTTGATTTTCTTTTCAGGGTTTAGAACAGGGTTGTTCGGGTACTTCTTTTTGTACTGTTGGTGTTTCTTGTCGAGAAGAATCAAGATGATTCCAACCAGGATTCCTTCAACCACTATTCCTGCGAGCATGTCTTTAGACCCTTATTTTATTTCTTATGATTAACGATATTCGCAACATCCGGCACTTTTCAAGCAGAGTATCTTAGGGTCGCACCGCATTGGCTGGGGTTAAAAATGGGGTGGCGCGCCGCTGTCGGCAGGCCACCCCGTCACTCGTTACTTCACAATAATCCGCGCGTGACTCGTTAAAACATCACTCGTTAAATGTGACGCGCGGATATTCCGCCTCTGTTTTTAAACGCGGCGCACGGATATTCCGTCGCTGCCCTTTTGGCATTTGCGCCCTGCAACGCGTTGAAGAGGCGCGCGCATTCTGGCCTTGGCCTGCGCACCATGTCTTGGATGCGCCATTATCCTGCTGTCCGCCTGACCCGCGCCCCAGAACGTGCCCGCAACGTCGCTGGCTTGGCGCGCTTGGCTTGATCCGTGGCGATGCAGTGCGCCAGTTCTTTGTGAAACAGGTCCGACACTTCTTGTCGGGATAGCTTTGGCTTTTCCAAAGTTTTGCAGATTGCGTTGCCGCGCGCCGGTCGAGAGACCAGCGTTTTCATCCAACTCATCATCCCACTCACCTCAAGTATCCGGTCCAGCCCCCCGGCTGGGTATTTCAATCCGATCCCCCGATCGGTCGAAGCCTCAGATATGAGGCGGGCAAATTACGAAATCATTGATGCGTTAGGGTGCATTTTTCGTGAATTGCAAAAATCCAGCATTACTGAATTTTATCAGTGTGTTAGACGTGTATTTTTTATTCATAAAACTGTCCGCATTTTGGTCGAACGGTTTATGATTGGCGTGGGAATTGACCCCTTACCGAAGCACCATGCCATCGGGCCAGCGCAGGTTGGTTTCCAGTGTGATGGTCTGGCTTGCACCCGAGGGCAGGGCCAATTGCCAGTCCAGAATCCCGCGTCGGTCGTCGACTGCCGTGATGTCTGGTTGCGGCCTTGCATCCCACGTGATCACCAAATCCTCTTGTTCTGAAAAGGGCACGGCATCGCGTACTGATACGTCCCATGCGCGGTCGGTCAGGTTTTCGATGTCGATCCGTACGGTTTCTTGTTCTTCATTGCTGCGGGTGATGATCCCGCGATCCCCTTCGTTGCGGTCAAGCACAGTTCGGGTCAGGCGCAGCCCGTCGATCGGGCCAAAGAAAATGTCGGCTTCGGCATTGGGGGGCAGCGTTGCCAGCATGGTTTCACCGATCAACTGCCCGTCGACATACAGTATGGCCTGACCGGGCAGCAGGATTTCGGACGATGTGTTTTCAAATTGCACGAGCCGAAAGGCGGTTTGATTGCGCGCAGGCACAGCGCGGGCAGACAGGGCGGCGTCAAAGCTGACGGTACCCAATGCGATGCGTACCATGTCCTGCTGCGTGCGCACGGTGACTTTGCCAGGCAGGGCATAGGACACCCCAATGCCGGATAGGTCGGCCTGTGCGCGTTCTTCAATCATAACGGGGGCTTGCAAGACGGGGGCCGCGTCAGACATCGCACTTTGTGAGCGCATGAGCGTTGGGTCGGCTTTGCCGTACTCTTCGTCTTCGATTCGGCGCAGCAGGGGCCACAGCATACCCGGTTCAGACCCTGCAAAAGGGGATACCGTTGACAGCGTCAGTTCGACGTTCACCCAATCCTCGGCTGAGTATTGCGCGATATAGGCCCCCCGTTCGACACGTAATGTTTCATCGTTTTCCAGAAACAGATTATAGACCGGGGCCCAGTTCACCTGCTGTGTTGGATAGCGCAGTGTCAGCGTGGCGGGGCCCGCCTGTGCCGCCGATACGTTCAGTGTCAGACTGGCGGGCGCGGTGTTCGGGGGTGTGGCCCGATCCAGTGCAGCGGCGGCGGTCTGCACCGCAAAGGCCAGATCATCACGCCCTTGTCGCAGCGCGCGTGCTTCGGCCTCTGCAGCCCGCATGGCAGAGCGGGCGGCGGTTCCGTCGCTTGCGATCAACTGGCCGATGGCGCGCAGTGTGTCCACGTCTGTCGCCGCTTCTTCTGGCAGGGTGATGCCGTTTAGAAACCCGATCTGATCCTGCGCGGCCTGTGCTTTGGCCAAGGCAAGCGCGATGGCATCGTCGCGTTGCGCGAGGGATTCGGTTGCCTGATCAAGGGCGGCCTTGGCGGCCAGCCACTCGGGTGTGCGCGGGGCGCGATAGGGGCCGTCACCATCCCGATCCCAACTGCGGGTGGACAGGGTTGCACCATCAAGTGTGATGTCGATCATCGCCGCGTCCAGATTGCTGTCCAGATCTGCAATGCGCAGCTCGTGTCGCCCTGTGGGCATGTCAAAGCTGACGGTACGCGTCACCATCGCCCCGCTTGCATAGGCTGTCACTGCCACAGGTGGCGCGATCAACGTGATAACATCCGCAAGGGCGGGCAGGGGACAAAGCAGGGCAACGAAAGCAAATGCGCGCATCTGGGAAACCTTTCTGGCTGGAACAGGTCCACTCTGCACCCGCCCGCCCAAAAGAAAAGGGGCCAATTGGCCCCTTAATTCCCCGCTGTGCGTCAGGCAGGGTGATCCCCTGCACCGCTATCAGCCTTTTTTCAGCACCCGGTTGCCCAGCAATTCGGCGATCTGAACCGCGTTCAGGGCCGCGCCCTTGCGCAGGTTGTCGGACACGCACCACAGGTTCAGGCCATTGTCGATTGTGCTGTCTTGACGGATGCGGCTGATGAACGTCGCATAATCACCGACACATTCGATGGGGGTCACATAAGCGCCATCTTCGCGCTTGTCGATGACCATGATACCCGGCGCTTCGCGCAGGATATCGCGGGCCTCGTCTTCGTCGAGAAACTCTTCGAATTCGATGTTGATTGCCTCAGAATGGCCGACGAAAACAGGCACGCGCACGCAGGTCGCCGTGACCTTGATCGATGGATCGACGATCTTTTTCGTCTCCACCATCATCTTCCACTCTTCTTTGGTGGTGCCGTCTTCCATAAAGACATCGATTTGCGGAATCACGTTGAACGCGATCTGCTTCTGGAACTTGTTGGGGGGCACGTCGGTGACGGGGTTGTAGATCGACTTGGTCTGATCCCAAAGCTCGTCCGCGCCTTCCTTGCCCGCGCCCGATACGGATTGGTACGTGGATACGACAACGCGCTTGATCTTGGCGCGGTCGTGCAGCGGTTTCAACGCGACAACCATCTGCGCCGTCGAACAGTTCGGGTTGGCGATGATGTTCTTGTTGGAATAGCCCATGATCGCTTCGGGGTTCACTTCGGGTACGATCAGCGGAATGTCGTGATCATAGCGATAAAGCGATGAGTTATCGATCACGACACAGCCGGCTTTGGCTGCGATGGGGGCGTATTTCTTGGTGGCCTCTGATCCGACAGCGAACAGCGCCATATCCCAGCCCGTGAAATCGAAGGTATCAAGGTCTTTCGTCTTGAGCGTCTTATCACCAAACGACACTTCGGTTCCCAGCGACCGGCGGCTTGCCAAAACGGCCAGCTCGTCCACTGGAAACTGGCGCTCGGCCAGAATGTTCAGCATTTCACGGCCCACGTTACCGGTGGCACCCGCGATGACGACACGATACCCCATGATATTCTCCTTCTTGGGTAGGTGCGTGGCCTTTATACCTTAAGGTTCCCAAGCGAAAGGCCCCCTGTCAGCCCTTGGTGTCGCGGCTGAAGACATAGATCACAAGACCGCCGGCCAACGAGATCGCGAGAAAGAAAAATATCGCCACATAAGGCGCATCCGCGCTACCGCCTGACCAGCTTGTGTGGATGCGCCCGGATGCGAATTGCATCATGCCCACACCGCCAATGCCAAACAGGTTCATCAGCGTCACACCACGCCCCGTCAGGTGGGCCGGGAAAAACCCGCGCGCATGGGCGATAATAACCGGGAAGCTGGCCCCAAAGAACCCGATGGCCGCCATGATCACAACGGACAGCCACGGGTTCGCATCGCTAAAGACGACCAGCACGACCAGCAGCGCGGCTGTCATCGCATTGCCTCCGAACGCGACCCATTTTCGGGTGCCAAGGATGCGATCAAGCGGGCCATAGGCCAGCGTGCCAAAGATCATGGCGATACTCATGGCAAGGGTTGCGATCCCGATCTGGCTGACCGTCATGCCAAACACATCCGTCAGATACGGGCCGATCCACAGCCCGCGCACCGCGCCGATGGGCGCATAGTTCACGAACATGATTGGCAAAAGAAGCCACAATGCGGGCATGCGCAACAGATCAAACAGCGATCCGCGCGCTTCGTCTTTGGGCTTTTCCGGATCGCGCACGGTTGCGAAAATGCCAAGGGCGACCGCGCCGCAGCCAAGTGCCAGAACCCACATTGCGGCACGCCAGCCGATGGTTTCGGCGGCGAATGCCATTGGGTAGGATGAAATCAGATTGCCGATCGTTCCGATGCCGATCATGAGCGCGGCCAAAGTCGCAAAACGGGATGGGGGAAATGTGCGGGCAAAGATATAAAAGCTGGCCATCAGCACAGGCGAACACCCGACCCCGATCAGCATCATTGCAATGTGGATGTGTATGGCGCTTTGCGCCAAGGCAAACAGCGTAGCACCGCCACATCCCCCGACCAGCAGCAGCCAACCCGCAGTGCGGCGTGGCCCCAAAGTATCAAGCGACCAGCCCACAGGAATTTGCATTGCCGCAAAAGACAGGAACCATAGCCCCGATGCCGTTGCCAACACATCTGGCCCAAGGCCAAGGCCAGCCTCAAGCGGTGCGGTTAAAACCGCCAGAAACGCGCGAAAAAACTGGCTCAGCACATAGGCCAGCGCCAACAGTATCAATCCAACTTGCATGGGGGCCTCCATCCCTGCGCTGTGCGTGACACGGGGACCGGGCCATGCGCAAGCCTGATTGCCGCAAGCGGGCGCTGTGTTAGGGTTCTGAAGGAAAGGGGTGATTGATGTTTTATGACGCTTTGCCACGCCATGCCGTTTTTGGGGATATGGCGCACCCTCAGTATTATACGGCACTGCCGGACGATTGGGTCGTCGGCACCTCTGATATCGCCGGATCAACGGCGGCCATCGCAGAGGGCAAGTACAAAGTCGTCAATATGATTGGCGCTGCGGTGATTTCGGCGCAGATGAATGCAGCCAAGGGGCGCGCATTTCCGTTTGTCTTTGGCGGCGACGGGGCGGCATTTGCCCATCCAGCCGAGTTCGCAGTAGAGGCGCGGGCGGCTTTGGCCGCTGTGCAAGTCTGGGCGCGCGAAGAGTTCGATATGGAGCTGCGCGTCGGGCTGTTTTCGCTCGGTGATATCCGTGCGGCCGGGCGTGACGTGTCTGTGGCGCGCTATCAGGTGTCGGATGGGTTGGATTACGCGATGTTCACCGGTGGTGGCGTTCTGTGGGCCGAGAGGCAAATGAAAGATGGTGTTCAAACGGTGCCAGCAGCCCCAGCAGGCACCCAGCCCGACTTGACAGGTCTGAGTTGCCGTTGGAGCCATATGAAATCGCGCAACGGGACGATCTTGTCCCTGTTGGTACAGCCGCAAGCTGGTGTGCCCGACCATGTCTTTGAGACGGTGACCCAGTCGGTGTTGGACGCGGTGTGCCACCTGCATCGTGATGGGCATCCCGCACCCGAGATCGGCCCCGGCACCGGCTGGCCGCCCCCCGGTGCAACACTAGAAGCACATGCAAGCCGAGGCACTATGCCGTTGCAAAAGCGCAAACGCCAAGTTCTGTTCGAAACCGCGATTGTGTGGGTGCTACTCAAGACCAAGATGAAACTGGGCGGTTTTGATCCGGCGCATTACCAGCGCACAGTCGGGGCGAACGCAGATTTCCGCAAATTTGACGATGGGCTGAAAATGACGCTGGATTGTGACGCGGAAACTGTAGCGCGGCTTGAAACACTGCTGAGCGCCGCAGAGGCAGCAGGCACTGTCAGTTACGGAATGCACACGCAAGACGAGGCGATGATGACCTGCATCGTGCCGTCGATCATGGACGACAACCATGTGCATTTCATCGATGGCGCTTCTGGGGGTTACACGCAAGCCGCGATCAGGATCAAAGCGCGCGGCTAAACCCAAGGGATTCTGATCCCTTCATCTTGCTAAATAAACTCCGGGGGTCCGGGGGCAGAGCCCCCGGGCGGTCGCCGCAGCGCAAGCGCGGCGAAATCAAAAAATCCGAGAGTTGCAGCTCAGGAACCAGATGGCTTCCACGTGGCGGCAAGTGTGCGCAGGGCCTTGGCAAGGATCAACAGATCAAGCCCAGTAGCGACGAATCGCGCCCCCCAATCCAGACAATCTTGTGTGAACTCAGGTGTTGTCGTCAGCACGCCCGGCGCTTTACCGGCGGCCTCGATCCGCTGGAACGCGTCCTTCATCGTGGCCTGCACCTCCGGGTGGGTCAGATTGCCCATATGGCCCATGTCGGCCGACAAGTCTGCGGGGCCGATGAACACGCCGTCGATTCCGTCCACCGCAAGGATTTCATCCAGATTTGCGATGCCCGCGCGGTTTTCGACCTGAATGAGCAGGCAAATCTGATCATCGGCCGTTGGACCGTAATCGGCAATCGCACCAAAGCGCGAACAGCGTGCGCCAGAATATCCGACACCGCGCCCCCCCGCGGGGGGATAGCGCACATCATGCACCAATTGGCGGGCTTGCGCGGCGGTTTCGACCATCGGCACGAGCACAGTTTGAGCCCCTGCATCCAGCACTTGTTTCAGAATCCAGGTTTCGCCAACGGGCACGCGCACGGCCGCATGGCTGTCTGAGGCTTGCAGTGCCATCAATTGCATGCGGATCCGCGTGATGTCGTAGGGTGTGTGTTCGCTGTCGATCAGCAGCCAGTCAAACCCTGCGGTACCCGCAATTTCAGTGGACAGCGGATCGCCAAGGCTGAGCCAGCAGCCGATAACGGTTTCGCCGTTCTTGAGGGCAGATTTGAACGGATTGTGGGGTGCGGGCATGTCTTGTGACTCCTTTGATCTGGTCGCACCCTAAACGTGGTTCTGCCCTGATGGCCACTGTCGAAATGAGGCGCTGGCGCGCCGCGTGATATTTTGCCTTTGTCTTCGCAAAGGCGTGCCCTCCGGGGGGAGTTTAGTTGGCGAGATGAATGCGGATCAGAGCACTTTGATCACATCCTTTTCCACGGCCAGCATATAACCGCGTCGCGCGATGTTTTTGACCAGCAGTTCGCTTACAATCTGGTTGCCCAAAGTGTCCCGTAACCGTTTGATGCGGGTGGCACCGGCAGCTTCGTCGCAATCCACTGCGTTGCGTCCTGAAATGACGCCTTCGATTTCCGAGCCTGACAAGACGTCGTCGTCCATCCGAGCTTCGGCCAGAACCGACATTGTTTCCATGGCGGCGGCGGTCAGTTTGAAGCCCAGGTTGTTGAGGTAAACAGTATTTTCCTCGCGGCTGATCAGCAGCGAGTTGACCTGTATCCCCACCCGTTCGATTTGCGCCATCCGCCGGTTGAAGCTGACCAGAAGGACCAGAAAGACAAGAGCTGCGATCATCATGCCCGTCGCAAACACCAGCAGCACAAAAATCACCATCCGGTAGCTGGCCAGCGTATCCGAAAATGCGGTACCCGATTGCGCCAGGATTTCGAGAAGTTTGATTTCTGCGGGGCTGGTGAGGTCGGCGTTTTCGATGAAGATCCGTTCGACCCGCGCATCGAATGCCCCGGCGTCCGGCAGTGCCAGAAATAGCAGCAGGGCCGCCGCGATCAGCAGTATCACGATCCCTGCGATGCCCAAGGTGACCAGCCGCCCGCCAGTTCGGCGCATATCAGAAGCGGAGGTAGTATTGTCCTGCACTGTCTTTCCTTTGGTCAAGCCCTTCGGGTCCGAATACGGACTGTATCTGCAAGAGCGTCCAGCCGCTTGCATCAAGGCGCGCTTTGATTTGCTGCGTGGCATTGCCTGTGCTGCAATCCCCCGTCACTTGCGCCACACCGTAGTGCAGCCGCAGCGGGTTGTCCTGTTTTGCCTTGTAGTCTGCATAGCACTGGGCCTGTGCGGCACCGGTCAAAGCAAACACAATGCCAAGTGCCAGAGAGGATGAGCGTGCGATCTGTTTCATGCTGTGACCCTGCGCTGATCCCTTTGGTTATTCAATATCATCTGTCCAGTTGCGGGCTTGTTATTCGATAACAGGGCCGCGTTATTGCCTGTCTGAGCACGCCTGACCGAGGTTGGTGTCATCGCCAAAACCTTTGGCATGCACCTCAGCAAAAGGACTGCCCTCATGACACTTCGTATACACCGCCAATTCATTGCTACGGTTGCCGCACTGGCCATCGCCATCACAGGTATTTCTGCTGCCCCTGCCCGCGCCGGGGATAACGAAGTGGCGGCTGCCATTGCGGTTCTTTTGGGCCTTGCTGTGGTGGGCACGGTCATCAACAAGCGCAACGACGACAAAAAGACCCGCCAGCATGCGTACACGCCAAGGCCCCATGTGACCCCGAACCATGTTGCACCGCGCGATAATCATATCGCGCCCCGCCCCTTGCCCCGTGAGGTGAACCGCAAGTTGTTGCCGCAGCGTTGCCTGCAGAACCTGCAAAACCACAAAGGTCGCACCATTCAGGCGTTTGGTCAGCGCTGCCTGAACCGTCATTACCAGTTTTCGGATTCCCTGCCTCAGCAATGTGGTCGTCGTGTTTGGAGCGACCGGGGTGCCGGATACGGGTTTGCCGCCCGCTGTCTGAACAAGCACGGATACCAATTGGCCCGTCGTTAAGAACGGAGCACAAGGCCACTGCGTTCTTAAAAGCAGTGGTCAGACTGGAAGGGCGGTGTTCGGGCACCGTCCTTTTTTCTGTGGTCCTGGTTTTATTGTGCCACCTTGCGGTGGCGCGTGATGTTTGCACTTTCCTGCGGAAAGTGATGTGCCTCCGGCGGGAGTTTTTTCGCGAGATGAAAGGGATCGGATGCCTGATTTTGCATTTGAGGCGCAGATTGGTGGCCGTGTCGCCGGCGTGGATGAGGTGGGTCGTGGCCCTTTGGCGGGGCCGGTGACGGCTGCGGCGGTGGTTTTGGATATCGCGTGCATCCCCCCCGGTCTTGATGATTCCAAAAAGCTGTCCGCCCGCGCGCGTGAGGCCTTGTGGGCAGAGATCATCGCGGGGGCGGATGTTTCCGTTGCCCATGCGACTGTGCGTGAGATCGAAGATTTGAACATTCTGCGCGCTTCGCATCTGGCGATGGTCCGCGCCGTGGCTGGATTGCGCGCCCGTCCGGACCACGTGCTGGTGGATGGCCCGATGGTGCCCAATGATCTTGGTTTGCCTGCCACGCCGATTGTGCGCGGCGATGCCCGATCTGTGTCCATCGCGGCTGCCTCAATTGTGGCCAAAATATGTCGGGACCGGATCATGGTGGATTTGGCGCAACAGCATCCTGGGTATGGCTGGCATACCAACATGGGATACGGATCAAAAAGCCACATGACGGCGCTTCAAAATCTTGGGGTGACCCCACACCATAGACGTACGTTCAAACCTGTCCACAACATGTTGTGACAAGTATATTTCTTAAGTCTCTGATTCAAAAAAGAAATTGACCGCGAATCGCTGATGACTCATCCTGTTGCCAACCACAGAGCACAAAACGTGCCGGGACAGAGGCAGACTGATGACGAAACATGTAAAGAGCGCCGAGGCGCTTCCCTTGAACCAGATTATTGCGGGTGACTGCATTGATGTGATGAACAGTTTGCCGGCGGGCACTGTCGATCTGATCTTTGCAGATCCGCCCTATAATTTGCAGCTGAAAGGTGATTTGCATCGCCCCGACAATTCCAAGGTGGATGCGGTCGATGATCACTGGGACCAGTTCAATTCGTTCAAGGCCTATGATGATTTTACAAACGCCTGGCTGAAAGCCGCGCGTCGCTTGCTGAAACCCAATGGCGCGATCTGGGTCATTGGCAGCTATCACAACATTTTCCGCGTTGGCACGTCGTTGCAGAACGAAGGGTTCTGGATTTTGAACGATGTGGTGTGGCGCAAGTCGAACCCGATGCCGAATTTCCGCGGCAAGCGGTTCACAAATGCCCACGAGACGATGATCTGGGCGGGCAAGTCCGAGGACAGCAAATACACCTTTAACTACGAGGCGCTGAAGGCCCTGAACGAAGGCATTCAGATGCGCAGCGACTGGGTGCTGCCAATTTGCACCGGCCACGAACGTCTGAAAGACGATCAGGGCGACAAGGCCCATCCGACACAAAAACCCGAAAGCCTGCTGCACCGTGTTCTGGTGGGGTCGACCAATCCGGGTGATGTCGTGCTTGACCCCTTCTTTGGCACGGGCACCACGGGCGCGGTTGCCAAGATGCTGGGCCGTGAATTCATCGGGATCGAACGCGAAGAAGCGTATCGCAAGGTTGCTGAAAAGCGCATCGCCAACACCCGCAAGTTCGATCGCGAAGCGCTGCGCGTGTCCACATCCAAACGTGCCGAGCCGCGTGTGCCCTTTGGCCAGCTGGTGGAACGCGGGATGCTGCGTCCGGGCGAAGAGTTGTATTCCATGAACAAGCGCCACAAAGCCAAGGTCCGTGCTGACGGCACTTTGATTGGGGATGACATCAAGGGGTCGATCCATCAGGTCGGTGCCCATCTTGAGGGTGCGCCCAGCTGCAATGGCTGGACCTACTGGTGCTTTAAGCGCGATGGGCAAGTTGTGCCTATCGATGTGCTGCGCCAGCAAATTCGCGCCGAGATGCACGACTAAAACACATCTAGAACACCGCCAGGTGCCTGCGGCCTTTTTCAAAGGCTTTGCCGATGGCATCTTACCTTAGCCCCGCCTCTTTTGGCGGGGCCTTTTTGTTCAGATACGCTATGATGCGCCTCGCAAACCCGAAAAGGCGTTGGAACTATGGTCGAGATCAGCAGCACTCTTGGAGTGGCCAACCGCACCGCCGCAGATCAGGAATTGCCCCAACACCGCTATGCCCAAGAGGCGCTGGAGCGCAACAAGCGCGAAGGCATGGATCTGGCCGTCAAGGCGCGGATCATTGCGCTTGGCATCACGGGGGTGATGTTGGTGTTTCTGAACCCGAATTGGGACGTATTGTGGTATCAGGGTTTGCTGTTGTGCCTGATCCTTGTGGGTTTGGCCCAGCGTCGTGTGGGCCGTGTTGGACAGTCCCGGCTTGAGTTGTTGCTGCTGTTTGTTGATCTGTCGTTGATGACCGTTGCGCTGCTGGTTCCCAATCCGCTTGTGACCGAAGAACTGCCAACTGCGCTGATCTATCAATTTGAAGTGTTTCAGTACTTCTATTTCATCCTTGCAGCCGGGGTCTTGTCCTATTCATGGCGCACGGTTGCCGCGATCGGCACGTGGACGACGGTATTGTGGCTGTTTGGTGCGGGTTGTGTCTGGATGTTTGGGCGCACAGTGCCGTCGGTGTCTGCGGCCGCCGAAACCTTGTTTCCCGAATTTGCCGACTTGTCGCGCCAAATGGATCCGAATTTCGTGCAATGGGATTTGCGCATCCAAGAAGTCGTCGTGTTCGTGGTTGTGGCAAGTATTCTGGCTGTGACGGTGCGTCGTTATCAGAACCTCGTGCTGGACAGTGCGGACATGACGCGGGCGCGCGCCAACCTGTCCCGCTATTTTTCCCCCACTGTCGTCGATGAATTGTCCCAAAAGGATGAACCGCTTGGCAAGGTGCGCACCCATGACGCCGCTGTGTTGTTCGTCGATATTGTCGGGTTCACCACCTATGCCGATGGTCGACCGGCCCAAGAGGTGATTGAAACATTGCGTTCTTTTCACCGCGAGATGGAGAGCGAGGTGTTCGCGCATGTCGGCACTTTGGATAAGTATCTGGGGGATGGGTTGATGGCGACGTTCGGCACGCCACTGCCCAAGCCGGATGACGCCGCCCGTGCGTTGTCTTGTGTGCTGGCGATGGCAGCACGCATGAAGGTGTTGAACGCATCCCGCCGCGCACAGGGTGTTCCCGAGATCGACGCACGCTTCGGGCTGCATTTCGGTCAGGTGATCCTTGGGGATATCGGGGCCAATCGCCTTGAGTTTGCAGTGCTGGGCGACTCGGTGAACGTGGCCAGCCGGCTCGAGGCGTTGACCCGGCCGCTGAATGTTCAGATCGTGGTCAGCGACGCGGCGGTTCAGGCTGCGGGCGGCACGACCGATCTGCAGCGCGTGCCGGACCAGACAGTGCGTGGCGTGGCGGCACCGATTGCGGTCTGGACGATGGGCTGACCCCTTAGCGTGGCAGCGGGTTGGTTGCCTTGTTATAGGCCGTCCAGTCCGTGATTTCGGGATAGTACATCGCCCGCCACTTTTTGACCCGTGGGTTCATGACCCGCCGCCATACCCCAGGCAGCATCGCCGCAATCGTCATCACCGGATATCCGTAAGGCAGCTGAGGCGCATCGGATTCGGTATAGTTTTGCAGAATCGGAAATCTGCGATCCGGTTTGTAATGGTGATCCGAATGTCGTTGCAGATTGATCAGCAGCCAATTCGACGCCTTTTGCGCGGCATTCCAAGAATGGCGGGGCTGGACGTGTTCATATTTGCCCTCGCCCAGGTGTTTGCGCGTCAGGCCGTAGTGTTCGACATAATTGACCAGCTCAAGTTGCCAGATGGCGACGCCCGCCTGCATCAGGAACAGGCCAACGCCTGCCCATCCCCCAATTGCAAAAGCAAGCAAAAGGCAGATCAGCTGCAGAGCGCCATATTTCCAGAACGGGTTTTTAGTGTCTGTTGCGGGCAGATCCTTGCGCGCCAACATCGCTTTTTCCGCGTTCCATGCGCTGAAAAGGGACTGGCGCAAAACGCGGGGGTAAAATCGATAAAAGCTTTCGCCCATGCGCGCACTGACCGGATCACGTGGCGTTGCCACATAGCGGTGGTGGACTAGCATATGTTCCGAACGGAAGTGCGAATAAAGAACCATGGCCAACAGCACGTCACCCAGCCAGCGTTCCAGCTTGTTCTTTTGGTGCATCAATTCGTGGCTATAGTTGATGCCCACAGTCCCGGTGATCACCCCGACCCCAAAGAAGATAGCGATTTTTTCAAACGTGTTCAGATGTTCGGCAGGGGCCACATAGGCGATCAGGCCAAACAGCGTCAAAAACTGTGCTGGCACCCATGCCGTGGTGATTGCGCGGTACCAGAACAAATCGTCCTCTGACGTTTCCGGATCGGCGTTGTCCGTATTCAACCCAACCGCCAGATCGAGAATCGAAAACATGTACCACGTCATCACAGGCAGCAATAATACCGTCCATCCGCCGTAAATGGCGCTGATGACCGCCAGTGGGATCAACAGGAACGACATCGCAAAGGGCAGCGCGTTTTGCAGCTTGGCAACGGTGGCTGGGGGCAGGATCATGCGGCGTCCTTTGTTATTTTAACGCAACAAGACCATAGAACCCGCGCGTGGCATAAGCCAAGCGTGACGCAGCGCCGCGCTTTAGGTTTGTGTCAGGTCAAAAGCTTTGCGCATTACGGTGGGCAGGTCCGAGGGGCGGAATTGATCGCGGGGCAAGAACACCCCGTTTGTGGGTGTTTCATGCGATACTGTGGCCGTCATCACGTCAAGGATCAGATGAAAATGGGTAAAGGTATGGCGGACCTCGCCTGCGACCCTGACCCAATCGGCCTGCAACGGCGCATCTGTCGGGCGGGGCAGGCTGGCGTCCACCCAATCCGATCCGGGCCAGCCCAGCATACCACCAAGCAACCCGCTGTCAGGTCGGGTTTCCAGCAGCCACGCACCATCCCCGCGCTGGGCAAGGTAAACGGTGCCATGACGAACCGGTTTTGCCTTTTTCGGGGTCTTTTTGGGCAGTTGTGCTGCGGTCCCGGCCAGCCGCGCGGCGCAGGGGTCGCGCCAGGGACAGATGCCGCAGGCGGGCGATTTCGGGGAACAGATCGTGGCCCCCAGATCCATCACTGCTTGTGCGTAGTCTCCTGGGCGTTTGTCAGGTGTCAGGCGTTCGGCATGGGCCGTCAGGATGGGTTTGGACGTTGGCAGCGGCGTGTGTTCGTCAAACATACGGGCCATCACCCGTTCCACGTTGCCGTCAACGACCGTGTGGCGCAGGTCAAAGGCGATCGACGAAACCGCGGCGGCGGTATAAGGGCCGATCCCCGGCAGTTTCAGCAAGGCGGCGTGATCTGCCGGGAATTGCCCACCGTGGTCGGCAACGACCGCCCGGGCGCATTTCAACAAGTTGCGGGCGCGCGCGTAATACCCAAGGCCAGCCCATTCCCCCATCACATCCGCATCCTGCGCGGCGGCCAGATCGGCCACAGTCGGCCAACGCGCCATGAAGCGTTGAAAATAGGCAGTTACGGCCGCAACAGTGGTTTGTTGCAACATAATTTCTGACATCCAGACCGCGTAAGGATCAGGGCGCTGGCCTGCCTGTTTGTCAGCAGGCGGGACGCGCCACGGCATTGTGCGCGCATGCACATCATACCACGTCAGAAGGCTATCGCTCAGGTCACGCAAGAGTTATGGTTTCCTTCACTCAGACGGGTGTTTGTTGCGCTGCCATCCGTTATGATCACATCCGAGTGAAAAGGAACATAGCCATGGCCCCGCGCCGCGCCACAACAAAAGGGTTCAAACGGACAGCTTCGTTGCTGACGGGACGGATTCGTGCGGCCAGCGAAAGCAGGGGCTTTGCTCAAAGCCGGTTGCTGACCGACTGGACCGAAGTGGCGGGTGCAGATGTCGCCGCCGTGTCGCGCCCCGTCGAGGTCAGTTATGGGCGCGGTGGGATGGGCGCGACCCTGACGTTGCTGACCACGGGCGCACAGGCCCCCATGCTTGAGATGCAAAAGGACCAGCTGCGGCAAAAGGTGAACGCGGTTTACGGCTATAACGCAATTGCGCGTATTCGCATCACCCAGACCGCAGCCACCGGATTTTCCGAAGGGCGCGTTGCCTTTGATCACGCGCCCAAAGACGCACGCCCGTTTACCCCGGCCCCTGACGTTCAAGCGGCCGCGACGACCGTCGCAGCACCCGTAGCGGACGAGGGTTTGCGCGCCGCTCTTGAGCGGTTGGGCACACATATTCTGACAAAAGAAAAGCAAGGAACACGCACATGAATCGTATTTTTGCCGTCCTGGCGGTTGCCATCGGTGTTGGTGGATATTTCTGGTACGCCTCGACAACAGGGGGCGGCCAGACGCCGCAACAGCAGGCGCAAACCGAACGTCTTTTGGGGGCGGCGAACGCGCAATCGGCAGAGGCAGATGTGGATATATCCACTGTGCTCGAGATGCAGATCGGCAACCCCGATGCAGATGTCACTGTGATCGAATACGCCAGCTATACCTGCCCGCATTGCGGATCCTTCCACCAAGGGGCCTTCAAACAGCTCAAGGCGGATTATATCGATTCCGGCAAGATCAATTTCGTCTACCGAGAGGTCTATTTTGATCGCTTTGGCCTTTGGGCCTCTGCCATTGCGCGGTGTGCGGGTACGCCTGCTGCGTTCTTTGGAATCACGGATATGCTCTATGCGACCCAAGCGGAATGGAGCCGTGCCGGTGGCGGTGACCCAGCGGCCATCGCGGATGAGTTGCGCAAGATCGGGCGGCTTGCCGGGCTTGAGGGCGACGCAATCGAAACGTGTCTGACGGATGCAGAAACGCTGCGCACGCTGGTGGCATGGTATCAGAACAATGCCGCCACGGATGGGATCGAATCCACTCCCAGTTTTGTCATCAATGGCAAGAAGTACAACAATATGGCCTATCCCGAAATGTCCCGCCTGATCGACGAAGCGGCAGGCATCTGATGGGGGCCGACGCCCCATCGCCGGACGCGACAGGGGCTGGTGGTCCTTTGGCCGGGTTGCGCGTCATTGAACTGGCGCGCGTACTGGCTGGCCCCTGGGCTGGTCAGACCCTGGCCGATCTGGGGGCCGAAGTGATCAAGGTCGAGGCCCCGCGCGGTGACGATACGCGACAGTGGGGCCCGCCGTTTGTGACGCGCGGTGAAGATGTGTCAGCCGCGTATTTCCACTCGACCAATCGCGGCAAGTCCTCTGTTACCATCGATTTTCGCGAGGCGGCGGACAAGGCGCGCTTGCTTGAGTTGATCGAGGGTGCCGACATCCTGATCGAGAATTACAAAGTCGGCGGGCTGGCGAAATACGGGCTGGAATATGAGACCCTGAAGGAACGATTCCCCAAGTTGATCTATTGTTCGATCACGGGCTTTGGTCAAACCGGACCCTACGCCAGCCGCGCAGGCTATGATTTCATCATTCAGGGCATGTCTGGTTTGATGTCGATTACGGGCGATCCCGAGGGGCAGCCGCAAAAATCCGGTGTCGCGATCACCGACTTGTTCACAGGTGTCTATGCAACAACCGCCATTCTGGCTGCCGTTCACTTGCGATCTCAAACCGGAAGGGGCCAGCATATCGACATGGCCTTGATGGATGTGGCGGTGGCGATGACGTCCAATCAGGGAATGAATTACCTGACCAGCGGCAAGGTGCCGGGCCGTATGGGCAATGCCCATGTGAACCTGACCCCTTATCAGGTGTTTGACTGTGCCGATGGGCATATCATCATCGCCACGGGCAACGATGCGCAGTACCAGCGTTTGTGCCGCCTGCTTGGTCTGGATGACATGGCAGAGGCTCCGATGTTCTTGCGCAATTCGGACCGTGTGGCCAACCGCGATGAAATGACCCGTCTGCTGACGGAGGCGACGCTGCTGCGCAGCCGCGACGACTTATTGGCCGCCTGCGAGGCAGAGGGCGTGCCCGCAGGGCCGATCAACGATATGGCTGATGTGATGGCGGACCCGCAAGTGCGCGCCCGTGGCCTGCAAATCGAAACAGACGGCGTGCCCGGCGTGCGCACCCCAATCCGGTTTTCGGAGTCAGAACTGGTTTTTGATCGCCCGGCCCCCAAACTAGGTGAGGACAATCCCTGACCCTGCCGTCGCAATGACGCGCTGACAGGGGCAAAGCCACCTGTCGCGCTGTGGGCAGGGATTTTCTAAAGCTCAGAAGATCAGGGTTTGGGTAGCGCCGCGAGCGCGGTGTCCAGTGCTGTTGCGTCGTCAAAGTGCAATCTGACAGGAAGTGTGATGACTTTTGATCGGAAGCTGGGCGGCAGGCGCACCGCATCCTTTTCCGTGGTGACCAGTTGCGCGCCTTTGAGTTTCGCCTCGGTTTCCAGTCGTGTGAGAAAGGCTGGCGAGAGGGGTTGGTGATCTGCCAAGGCTTCGGCCCGGATCAGGGTGGCCCCAAGATCCATGAGTGTGTCAAAGAACTTTTGCGGCCGCCCGATGCCGGCAAAGGCGATCAGCGGTGCGTCTGTCCAGTCCATCCCGGTTTGCAGTGGTGCCAGACTGGCCTGTAAGCGCGGCAGGTTGGCTGGCAAAGGAGTTGCGTCAAAGGATGACTGCGCAGCCTGAGGTCCGATGCTGAGCAGCAGGTCGGCCCGTTTCAGCCCGATTTCCGCTAGTTCCCGCAGCGGCCCTGCGGGCAGGCACAGCCCATTGCCAAAGCCGGTTTGTGCGTCAACCACCACGATAGACAGGGTATGCTGCAGGCTGGGGTTCTGAAACCCGTCATCCAGCACGATCACGCTGGCCCCTGCCGCCACGGCGGCCTTGGCCCCGTCGGCCCGGTCGCGCGCCACCCATGTCCGCGCAAAGGCGGATAGCAACAAGGGTTCGTCCCCGACGTGAGAGGACTTGTGCTTGGCTGGGTCAACTTCGACAGGACCGGTGAGCGTGCCGCCATAGCCCCGGCTGACGATGTGGGGGGTATGGAATTGATCCCGCAGCCGTTCGACGATGGCCATGACTGTGGGGGTTTTCCCGGTGCCGCCTGCGTTGATGTTGCCGACACAGATGACAGGCACGCCGGGGTCATACCGCGGCCCTGAGGCAAGGCGGCGTGCGGTTGCGCGACCGTATAGCGCGCCCAGCGGTGCCAACAGCCGCGCGCGCAGATCGCGTGCGCCCTTGTCAGATGTCCAAAACCCCGGTGTGCGCATCAGGTGGCCCCGCCGTCGATTGCATCCAGATGGGATTGCACCAGATCGATGATCCGGTCCAGACATGGTGCGCCTTGTGTCACCAGATCCCACCCTGCCATTGCCATCTGAGCGGCCTGATCGGGGGCGATCATCTGGATCACGGCGCGCGCCAGTGTCGTCTTGTCGTCTATCCTGCGCGCGGCCCCAGCCTGCGCCAGTTTCGTGAACGCATCTGCGTCATCGCTGACGTGCGGCCCGTAAATCAGGGCAGTGCCGTGCGCTGCTGCCTCGTAGGGCTCGCACACGATGTGGCCGCTGCGCAGCGAACCGCCCAGAAACGTCACAGGGGCAATCCGCAGCCACAGCCCCAACTCGTCTTCGGCATCGGCCACCAGCACTTGGCAATTGTCATCCGGCAACTGCCCCGCACCCCAATAGGCGGCACGCATCCCGGCGGTTTGGGCCAGATCCATCAAATGTGCGCTGTCTGCCGTCGACGTCGCATGCAGGATCAGCAACAGGCGATGTGATGTGCGCACGGCCAAGCGATGCGCGCCCAGCAAAATCCGCCCTTCCTCTCGGGCTGTGCGGGCGGCAAGCCACGTGGGTCGCCCCCCAAGCGCCTGTGTCAGATCCGCAATATCGCTGTCAGCGGCAGGAAGTGTCTGGCCAAATGGCAGCAGCGGTGATCCCAGTTCGATGTCGGGCAACGGGCGGCCAAGTTGTGCCAGCCGCAGCTGGGCCGCGCTGTCGCGTACAATCACGCGATCAAAGGCGGCCACGACCCGCTTGGCCACTTCGGGAAGCCAACGGTTGCGGTGTCCGTCAAACCCATCACTGGCTGCATCAACAAGCATCATGTAAGTTCCGCGCTTTGCGGCCTCAAGGATCAGGTTTGGCTGCAATCCGCCCCATGTCCAAATCAGGATATCGGGTTGCCAGTGGTGCAGGAATGCTTGGGCAGTTTTGGGGTGATCGTTTGGCAGCGGTTCGATCAGCACGCCTGTCGATCCGTGCAGATCAACGTCGCCATCGTCAGTGGTCAGGACAACCTGTGTGCCATAGCGCATGTTGACCAAGAGCAGAGCAAGATCGGTGATCGCGCGGGTGTTCCCGGTTTCGGCGGCATGTATCCAGACCACTTCGCCCCGGGGGCGTGGATGGGCGGGCGCATAGTCCGCAACGGCATGTCTGCCTGACAGGGTCCTGTACGCGGCCAGTCCGATGGATCCGCGCATCGCAGTGCTCAGCCCAGTTCTTCGGTGGGTGTTGCTGCGTCTTCTTCGTCCCGCAGGCGATGCAGGTGCGCGATAAAATAGCGCATGTGGGCATTGTCCACTGTCTTGTGTGCTTCGGATTTCCACGCGTCGAAGGCGGCGGCGTAGTTGGGGAAAATCCCAACAACATGGAGCGCGTCGACATCCTTGAAGACGTTCTTGGTGGGGTCCACCAATTCGCCACCAAAGACGAGATGCAGGCGTTGGGTCATCGGAGTTTCCTTTTTCGCTGCGGCTTGAGGCGCATGACATGTAGTTTGCTTATCTGGTTGAACGGGTCAAGCGGGCTGGGCCCTTAGACCCCCGAGCAGCTCCCCATGCAGGGTGTGGCCCGCTGCCACGACGCCATTCAAAGTGGGATGAGGGTTGTTGAACTGCAGTGGTGTGCCGGTCCGGTCGGTGATCGTTCCGCCTGCCTCTGACACGATCAGGGCTCCGGCGGCGATATCCCACTCCCAACTTGGGCGCAGGGTCAGCATTGCGTCAAACCGGCCCTCGCCGACCAGCGACAACCGATAGGCCAGCGAGGGGCGGTGGTGGCGATTAAACTGGGGCACATCGCCCTGCCAATGGTGTTCTTCCATGCTGGGGCGCGTGGCCAGCACCTTGCTGTCGGGCGACATCGCATTGCGGCGCGCGCGCAAGGTCGCCCCGTTCAGTGTCGCCCCGCCCCCATGTGCAGCGGCGTAAAGCTTGTGCCTCAACGGCAGGTACACCACGGCGGCCGTGACCTGCCCACGCTGCGCCACAGCGATCGAGATGGCCCATGTCTTGCCGCCTTCGACAAAGCTGCGAGTGCCGTCGATGGGGTCGATAATGAACACGCTGTCATGGTCAAGACGCGCGTCACTGTCGTCGGTTTCTTCGGATAGCCAGCCATAGCCGGGCCGCGCCGTGCGCAAGTTCGACATCAGCACGTCGTTCACGGCCAGATCGGCCTCGGTCACGGGGCCTGCGCCGTCTGGCTTGTCCCAACGCTGCGCGGCGGGGCCAGTGTAGCTGGTGGCCACACGTCCGGCCATGCGGGCCGCATCAACCAAAAGGGATAGATCAGATGCCGGCAAGGGTCATTCCCGGAACCAGCAGCGATGGCACCACACGACTAAGATGCGTGCGCGCGTCATTGGCAGGGACGAGGCTGCGCAGCATGTCGGGCAGGCTGCCTGCGATGGTGCATTCGTTCACGGCATAGGTGATTTCGCCGTTTTCGATCCACAGTCCTGCTGCCCCGCGCGAATAATCCCCGGTGTTGGGATTGATCGTCGACCCGATCATCGAAGTGACCAGCAGGCCAGTGCCCATATCGCGGATCAGGTCCGCACGGCTGGCCTTGCCCTGATCCAGCGAGACGTTCCAGTTCGATGGGTTGGGCGGTGACGATGTTCCGCGCGCGGCGTTCCCGGTCGATGCCATGCCCAGTTTGCGCCCCGTTGCCAGATCCAGGGTCCAGCCCGTCAGCATGCCATCATCGACGATGGTGCGCTTGCGTGTGGGCAACCCTTCGGCGTCAAAGGGGCGCGTGCCTGTGGTGCGGGGGCGGTGCGGGTCCTCGATCAGGTTCATGCCTTTGGGCAGGACCTGCTCGCCCAACAGGTCGCGCAGCCAGGACGCACCGCGCGCAATGCTGGCCCCATTCGCGGCGGCCAAAAGGTGCCCGATCAACGTGGATGAAACGCGTTCATCAAACAGAACCGGATAGGCCCCGGTGGGTGGCTTGCGGGCGTCGATGCGCGCGATTGCGCGGGTGCCCGCGCTGTGCCCGATCTCTTGTGCGCCGCGCAAGTCGGCCTGAAAAATGCGGCTGTCGCCATCATAGTCGCGTTCCATCCCGGCCCCGGTGCCTGCGATGGCAACACAGCTGAGCGCCCGGTCAGACCGCCGATAGCCGCCCGAAAACCCGTTAGAAGCTGCAAGCCAGACGTCGCGTGATCCATAGGCCCCAGTGGACTGTTGCACCTGTTCCACGCCCGCCACGGCCATGGCCGCCGCCTCTGCTTCGAGCGCGTCGTTTTGCAGATCGGCGGGCGATGGTTCGGGCGTGTCGTCATAGAGTTCCAGCGCATCGATATCCCAGCCCGAAACCAACTGATCCGGATCGGCAAGGCCTGCATAAGGATCATCCGGGGCTTCGGCCGCCATGGCGACGGCGCGGGTGGCCATTTCACCTATGGTGCGGTCCGAAATGTCCGAGGATGACACGTTCGCCTGTTTCTGTCCGATGAACACGCGCAAGCCCAGATCGATCCCTTCGGACCGTTCTGCCTGTTCCAATGCTCCGGCGCGCACGTCCACCGTCAAAGATGTGCCTTGGACGGCAATGGCATCAGCGGCGTCGGCACCTGCCGATTTTGCCGCCTCAATCAGTCGCGCTGTCAGGTTGGAAAGGTCCGATGGGGTCATTTTGCTGCTCCGCTCGCTTGAGCATGAGGTAGCGGTGCAGGCCCTCAGGTGCAAGGGCGGGCCCGGTGGACCCGCCCGTAAATCTGGGATCAGCGGATGCGCTGCCCGTTTGCAAGCACGTGGCCCGACGGATTTATTTCGATCCGCGAGTTCAGCGTATCGGGCGCTTCACCGGGCACTGCAAACAGGCCCATCATCATACGCGCACCCATTGCCTGATCTTCAGGAACAAGGCCCATACCCACAAGCTTGTCGAGCAGACCGTTGCCACCGACCAGCGACAAATCAAGCCCGCCCAGAGGGCGTGGTATCCCGTCAAATGTGATCAGATCGCTGTTATCAAACGTAAAATCGCCTTCGCCTGTCAAACGTGCGCCGGCAACGTCCAGCTCAAGTGTATTCAGCGTCAGAGCGTTCAATTCACCGGGTACAGCGCCTGTGTCTTCGAGAACGGAGGCTTGGGCAGGGTCCAGGATGTCAAACAGCATCCGGGCCTTGCCGCTCAGGTCGATGGCCAGTGTGGCGGGGTCGCGTGGCAGTTGGTTCATGGGATCAAACAGGCCCCAGATCATGTCCGACATCGTAAAATCGCTTAGCGAAATGCCAAAGCCAAAGTCTTGTGGATCGGGGCCCTTTTGCAGGGGCATTTGCAACTTTGCGCCGATCTGTGCGGCAGAGATCGACAGGGGCAGCGGGAATTCGGTGACCAGCATCGTAAAGTCAACATTGCGCTGCATCACATCATAGATCAGGCCGATAGGGTTCATCACGATTGTGATCTCGCTCCCTTCGCTGGTGCTGTTGGCGGTGCCGCTGCCATCAGGCCCGGAAAAGGACAGATCGTAGTTCCCCCCGGTCGTGGTAAATACACCATCCAGATCAAACCCGGCGTTCAGCATTGCGTTGACGTCCTGTGGGTCGGCCTGCAGTGGCAGCACGCCGCTGCCATCCAGAACCAGCCCCTGCATCGCGCCCACCAGCTTGAGGGCGCTGTCCGTTTCCGGATCAGCAAAGGCGAAATCGTAGTCCAGCGTGGCCACGCTCATGTCTTGTTGTAGGGCGCGCAGGTCGCCGTTCAGGCTGGATGTTGTGGTATAGGACAGGTCGGTCAGGGTCACATCGACGTTGATCGCGTCGTCTTCGATCGCAACACCATCCAGCGTCAGGTCAGACAACTGCAATCCGGCCGAAGCGGCGGCATACTCATATGTCACATCATCCGGGTCACCTGATGCGCTCATCACCGGGTCGGTCTGATTGAACGCAAGGTTCACCGCGACCTGTTCGTCATCTTCCGAAGTAACGTCGAACGATATGCCGTATTCCGCGGGCAGTTCGATCGATACTGTCCCGTCCCGTTGTTGCACAAAGCGGATGCTGGCGATTGTGATCCGGGCGTTGCCGTCTTGCGCCGCTTCGCCCAGTGCCATGTCCAGTGTAAGATCGCTGACCGTCAGGGTATCGCCCTCAGTGGTCTCAGTTGCACTGATCACGTAGCCCGCTGTGGTCATATAGGATTCCCAGTCCGACCACACATCGGCATTGGTCAGGTCGGCAAAGGCGGCAGAGCCGGGCAGGCATAGCGCGATGGCCGAACTGCGGGCCAGCATCGAAAAGCGTGACATAGACATAGAAGAATCCTTTGGATCAGAATTTTGGGGGTATCGTCTGGCAGGGACGGGGACGCGTCAAGGGCTCAGGCTGGACCTGGGGGAATTGGCGCACTACGACGGTGCGCAACAGATCGTCAGGAAAGGGTACCAGATGCAGGACATGACAGGACAAACAGTGTTGATCACCGGGGCAAGCCGCGGCATCGGGGCCGACACCGCCCGCGTGTTTGCAGAGGCAGGTGCAAATGTGGCGCTGATTGCGCGAGGGGCGGGGGCCATCAGTGAACTTGCCGCCGATATCGGTGCCCAAGCCATCGCCATTCCCTGCGATGTCAGCTGCTACGCATCCGTAGCAGCGGCGGTGGATCAGACGGTGGCACATTTTGATGGGCTTGATGTGCTGATCGGCAACGCAGGCGTTATCGAACCTATCGCCCACCTCAGCGATGCTGATCCGGACGCGTGGGGCAAGGTGATCGATATCAACCTCAAGGGCGTGTTTTACGGGATGCGCGCGGCATTGCCCATCATGCTAGCAGCCGGGCGCGGCATCATCCTGACGGTCAGTTCCGGCGCAGCCCACGGCCCTGTTGAGGCATGGTCGCATTACTGCGCGTCCAAGGCGGGGGCGGCAATGCTGACGGCCTGCGTTCACAAGGAAAACGCCGACCGGGGCATTCGCGCAATGGGCATGAGCCCCGGCACTGTCGCCACGCAGATGCAACGCGAGATCAAGGCCAGCGGCATCAACCCGGTCAGCCAGATCGACTGGGACGATCATATCCCGGCAGAATGGCCCGCCCGCGCCCTGCTGTGGATGTGTTCCCCCGAGGCAGCCCCGTGGATCGGCCAAGAAATTTCCTTGCGCGACCCCGACATTCGCGCGGCGGTGGGCCTCGTATGATCCATACACATACAGAGGGGCCGATTGTCACCCTGACCCTTGATCGACCTGACAAGGCCAATGCCCTGACCGAAACGATGCTGCGCGATCTGGTCGATGCCGTGCATGGCGCGCGTGACGCTGCCGCAATCATTCTGACCGGAACGGGCAAAGTGTTCAGCGCCGGAGCAGATCTGGATGCCGCACGCGCGGGTCTGGCCACTTCACCTCTTTGGGAAGAGCTGTCAGGGGCCATTGCGGATGTGCAGGGGCTGACGATTGCGGCCCTGAATGGCACGGTTGCAGGTGGGGCAAACGGGATGGTTCTGGCCTGTGATCTGCGGATCGCCGTGCCGGGGGCCAAATTCTTTTATCCCGTGATGAAGCTGGGGTATTTGCCGCAACCCAGCGATCCGGTGCGTATGGCCGCGCTGATCGGCCCGGCACGGACAAAATTGGTGATGCTGGCCGGACACAAGATGACCACGGAACAGGCGCTTGCCTTTGGTCTGGTCGATGAATGCGTAGAGGCAGGGCACCTGATGGATCGCGCCCGCGCGCTGTGTTCAGACTGCGCATCTGCCGACCGCGCGACAATGCGCGCGATCAAGGCGCTGTGCCCCTGACTGATATGTAGATAAGCCTTATGGGAATCGCGGACGCGTGGTATACATATGATCGGCAATGGCGCGCGACAATTACATCATTCGGCCTGATCGTACCGCTCCGCGACCCAAGGCGGCGATGCAGACCTTGACCCGTGAGCAGCGGATAAATCTGCTGTTGTGCCATGTCCTGCCGATCGTGCGTGTCAGCTTGGACGCCAAAAATCCGACGAAACAGGTTCGTTCCAAACAGTAACGATCACCGCTTGCGACGTGCACCGGGCACTTTGGACGCAAAGGTCGGAGGGCGTTTGGCGACCCATGCCGCGAACTTGGCCAGCCTTGGATGGGCCTTGAGGCGGTCGGGCGTGCTGTAATCACGCGCCAATTCTGCCTCGGTCAGAGTGGCATGGACCTCTCGATGGCAAATATGGTGCATCAGCACGGTTGGCCCACCTTTGCCGCCTTTGAGCTTTGGGATCAGGTGATGCATGCTTTGTGGCGCATCTGCTGGGATCGGTCTGTCACAGAGCGGGCAAATCGGGTCTGGCATGCGCTGTGCTCCCTTGCGCGACTGGGTACGCCTATGACATCTGAACCGGAATTGGGCTGAGGCAAGGGTGCGCAGTGGAATTTGATCTGGAAAGCCAACCTGAGATTGTGCAAACAATCGCGGGCTACGCTGTGCAGTTTTATGAACTGGCCCTGGTATGGCTGCTGAGCCCCGCGGCATGGTCGCAGTTCGGCTTGCTGATCCTGGCCTATGTCGCAGCCGTCATGGTGGCGCGCCGTTTGCAGCCGATGTTGGCAACCCTGCTTGATCCGGGTGAAAATGACAGCATCATCGCGCAGGCGCGCCGGTTCGTTGCGCAGTTCCTTCCGCTTTTGTTGCCGCTTTTGGCCTATGCATTCACCGCGATCGGCGAAGGCGTTGTGCGCTCGATCTTTGACAGTGGGGCGGTGATTTCGCTGGGCAAACGGGTGTTCCTGTTTCTGGCGGTGCGTGCGCTTGTGTCGGACATCATCAACGATGGCTTCCTGAAACTGTTGGGCCGTTTCGTCCTGATCCCGATTGCGGGGCTTTACGCGCTTGGTCTGCTGGATGTCGTGTCGGTCAAGTTGACCGAGACGGTCGTCGGCATCGGCAACATCAAGTTTTCTATGATGAGCATTGTGCGCGGGCTGATAGCAGGATCATTGCTGTTCTGGCTGGGCCAATGGTCCAACAAACAAAGCGCGACGATCATCGCCCAAAAGGAAGAGATCAGGCCGTCTTTGCGCCAACTGCTGATCAAGTCGGTAGAGTTCGGCATCTTTGCCACTGCGTTCCTGTTGTTGATGAACATTATGGGCATCAACCTGTCCGCACTTGCGGTCATTGGGGGTGCGATTGGTGTCGGGCTTGGCTTTGGTCTGCAAAAGATCGCGTCGAACTTTATCTCGGGCGTGATCCTGCTGGTCGAAGGGCAGGCAACCGTTGGCGATTATGTCGAACTTGATGGCGGCGAAGCAGGGACCATCGTCAAGATGACGGCCCGCGCCGCGATCCTTGAGACCTATGATGGCCGCTGGATCGTCATCCCGAACGAGGATTTTATCACAACGCGGGTCGTGAACTATTCCGACTCTGGGTCCGCCAACCGCTACGAGGCCCCGTTTTCGGTCAGCTATGACACTGACATCAACCTTGTGCCCGGTATCATCGAGGCCGCAGTGGCCCAAATGCCCGATGTGCTGGATGCCCCTTATCCACCCGATTGCGAATTGCGCGGGTTTGGTGAAAGTGGCGTCGACTTTGCCGTCGAATTCTGGGTGAATGGCGTCGATGACGGGCCGAACAAATACACATCAGATGTTCTTTTCGTGATCTGGAATGCCCTGAAGGATAATAATATCACCATCCCCTATCCACACCGTACAATCGAAGTGTCCGGCGAATTGCGCACGAGGTCATCAGCATGAGCCGCGTTGGTGTCATAGGCGGCGGCCCGGCAGGCTTGGCCGCAGCCGAAGTGATCGCAGCCGCAGGGCACTCTGTGACTGTTTACGACGCCAAGCCGTCGCTGGGCCGCAAGTTTCTGATGGCAGGCAAGTCCGGTCTGAACCTGACCAACGCCAGCGCCATGCCCGACCTGTTGGCAGAATATCGAGAGGCAGCAGCTTGGCTTGCTCCTGCAGTGGCGGGGTTCGACAATCAGGCGATTGTGGATTGGGCCACGGGCCTTGGCCAAGAGATGTTTGTCGGCACAACTGCCCGCGTATTTCCCCGCGCGATGAAGGCGTCGCCGCTGTTGCGTGCGTGGCTTGCGCGGCTCGATGACCTGAATGTTGCGCGCCGCACGCGCTGGCGCTGGACCGGATGGGACGGTGCCGCCCTGAACTTTGACACGCCCGATGGGCCGCAGGTCGAACCGTGCGACGCGGTCGTTCTGGCGCTTGGCGGATCAAGCTGGGCGCGGTTGGGTTCTGACGGGGCTTGGGCCAGCCTGCTGTCGGATGCCGGTATTGAAATGTCCCCGTTTGCTGCGTCTAACGCTGGCCTTTCGGTGCAGTGGTCAGAGCATATGTTCCGTCTGCTTGGTCAACCGCTGAAAGGTGTCGCATGGCGCTCGGGCGATTACCGTTCGCGTGGCGAGGCGGTTCTGTCGCGTCGCGGTCTTGAGGGTGGTGGCATCTATTCCGTGTCACGCGGCGTACGCGAGGGCGCGGCCCTGTATGTCGATCTGTTGCCAGACCTCAGCGTGGACGAGGTCGCGACGCGGCTATCGCGTCCGCGGGGCAAGATGAGTTTTGCCAATCACCTGCGCAAAGTGCTGAAGCTGGACCCGTTGCGGTTGGCGTTGGCGCAGGAATGGGGACGGCCATGGCCTGACAATGACGTGGCTATTGCGCGTCGGTTGAAAAAGCTGGCGGTACGCCACGATGGTCTGCGTCCCATAGACGAGGCGATTTCGACCGCAGGCGGCGTACCAGCCAAGGCGCTTGACGCTCATCTGATGTTGCGCGCCAAACCCGGCGTGTTTTGTGCAGGCGAAATGCTGGATTGGGAAGCCCCGACAGGAGGCTATTTGCTGACTGCCTGTCTGGCGACCGGGCGGCATGCCGGGCAGGGTGCCCTGAACTGGCTAGAGCCTAAGGCAGGCTAAAACCGGCCTTTTGACTTAGTGATCTTGTGCTGCCCGAAATTGTGGGCGGGCGCGCAAACGCTTTGTATAGGCCTTGACCGGATCCGGGATTTCCGGAAATTCTGCGCCGAACGCCCAGCCGAAACAGTGCACCGCCAACAGGTCGGGCAACGTGATCTGATCGCCCATGATAAACGCACCGCCTGCCGACTCTAGCATACCTGCAAAGGTGTCGGCGGTGCGTGTGAATTCCTTGTGCAATGTTGGTTGCAACGCGGGCACGCGCATCTTTTCGGGCAGAATAAAGCTGTGTTTGGCATTGACCCACAGGGCCGCATCCAATTCGTCAATCAACCAAAGGGTGATGGCATCCTGACGCGCTCGGGCTGCTGTACCTGCGGGCGCAGTCAACGCGCCGTGTTTGTCAGCAAGATAGGTCATGATCGCCACGCTGTCGGTCAGCACCTCATCGCCGTCCACAAGGGCCGGGATTTTGCCAAGCGGATTGAACTGGCGCGCCTCTTCTGAACGCGGCGCGGCTGGCACCACCTCATAGGGTTGTTCCAACTCGTCCAACATCCACATCACACGAAAGGCGCGGCTTTTTACGGTTCCGATGACACGGTACATGGTGGCTCCTGATTTGAGGTCGCACAACGATTGCAGCCTGCGGACCGGGACGCAATGCGCAATCGGAATGTTGTCAAAAACTGTCCTACGCGTTGTCGCAGTGAAAGAGCCTATAACAAAAGGATACGAAACTACGTCAAAAATCGGATCCTGCATGTGCGGCGCAGTCTCGTTCACCGTTTCAACCGACCTTGCCAACACCAACGCATGTCACTGCAGCACGTATTACCGCACCACTGCCAAAGGATCGATGCAAGGCGAATACCATATCGGATTGGGGACTTTGGATGATGCCAGCGGGATCGCAATTGATACCGCGTATGTCATCGATCTAAAGCCGGATATTTACAGTTTTGGTGCGCGGATCACGCCCAGTTGACCGAGGCGCAGGTATTGGAATTTTTCGCCAACGTCGGCTGATCTGTGGGGGGCGCGCGCAAGGTTAGCGTCGTGCCAGCATCGCCAGCCGAATGAACGTGCGTTCCACCAGCGCCAGCGCCGGGGCGTGTTGGCCGGCAGAGCGCAGTTGCAGGTCCGTATCTGTCAGTTCCGTCAGGGCCTGTTCCAGTTTCACAGCCCCCCACTTGCGCGCCTGTGCCGTCATCTTGTCGCGATTCGGCCCCCAAATCTGCGGCCGTCCGCTGGTATCAAGCGCGGCGCGGTGCAGCGTTCGGAAATGGCGCATGGCCCCGATACACAAAGTGACGGCGTTCACGCCTTGTGCCGACAGGCGCTGCATCACCGGGCCAATCTCGCCCGTTTCGCCGTCGGCGACGACCATCAGCACATCGTCCACCGCCGCTTCTATGGATGCGGGCGCGCAGTCGGTTATGTCCTGTGCGCTCAGCGGTGCGGGATCGTTCAGCTTGTACAGCCCGATTTTCGTCAGGGTCTGGCGAAAGTCTCCGGGTTCCAGATCGCGCGCAAGGCCAAGCAGAAGGTGCATCGCCTCTTGTGGGGGGTGGTCAATTCCGGCGGCTTTGAGGTCGCGTTCGATTTCGTCCCGACTGGGCGGTGTGTCATAGATACCTGCGGCCAAAGCGGATTTATGCGCCTCAAACGCCTTGCGCAGTTTCGATGTGGGTTTGAGCGCACCTGCCGTCACCACGATTTGCGCATCGCCCGCGGCCCACGCAGACAGAGCATCGGTGATGATGGGCCCAGTGGTTTCGTTTGCATCCTCGACCAACGCCACCCGTGGGCCGGGGAAAAAGCCCATGGCTTTGACGGCATCCAGCAAGAGCGCGGGTGTTTTGCGCAAGTCCGATCCGGCGATCCGGGTCAGACGCATTTCCTCTTCGCCTTGGGGGCCGATCAGGGCGGCAACCACTTCTTGGCGCTTGAGCGCGATTCGCATCCCATCGGCACCATAGATCAGCAGCCCGGCGGCTTCTGCGTCGGGTTTGGCGAAATAGGCGTTGGCCTGCCCCGTCGAAAGTTTCACAGCGAACTGGCCTGCAATTTCAGCACAATTTCATCCGCAAGAATGTTGATCAGACGTTCCTGTGCATCGCGCCGTGCCGCAAGTGTGGCAACTGTTGTGCCGGTGGCCGAATAGCCGACAAAGTTATTGACGGTATCGGTCTGTATTTCGGCCCCTGTACCCGCTTCGATCAGGGTGTAGGTGGCAGCACCGATCAGGTGAAACCGACGAATATCGCCTTCTGGATCGATGGCGCGCGATTCTTCGCGGACTGACAGATCAATGGCGAGACGAAAGGCAGGATCGCTGGCGCGGCCCAACCGTTCTTCAAGGCGTCGCACCATAAAGAACCCTGCGCGGTCATCGGGTTTGTCGACTAACACCCTGTTTTGCAGCACAGTGCCAGCGCCACCAGTGCCATAGACAGGTTCAAACCCGCAGGCGCTGAGGCTTAGGATGACAAGCAGCGCGCAAATGCGGGCCATGTGTTTATACCACCACGTTGACGATGCGCCCCGGCACGACGATCACCTTTTTGGGGGTGCCGCCATTCAGGGCCTTTTGCACAGCTTCGGTCGCCAGTGCCAATTTTTCAACCTCTGCCTTGTCCATATCGGCAGGCACAGTGATCTCGCCGCGCCGTTTGCCGTTGATCTGGATCGGCAGGGTGACGGTGTCAGACACCAGCATTTTATCATCGGCCTTGGGCCAGGGGGCCGTCGTGACCAGACCCTCGCCGCCCTGTTGCGCCCAGATGTCTTCGGACAGGTGCGGGGTCATGGGTGCCATCAACTGAGCCAACGTCATCACCGCCTCGCGCTGCGCGCCGTAGCTGGCCTTGGATTTCTGCAGAACGCCGGTAAAGCCATAGAGTTTGGCAATGGCCGCGTTAAACCCAAAGGATTCGACGCCCATCGTCACGTCATGGATGGTTTTGTGCATGGTGCGCAGCAAGTCGTCATCATCCGTGCCGGGCGCATTCTTGTCCATGTCTGCGATGCGGTCGCTGATCGTATGAACGCGGGTCAGGTGCTTATACGCCGCCTCGGCCCCGGATGCCGTCCATTCAACATCCCGTTCAGGCGGCGAATCGGACAATACGAACCAGCGCGCCGTATCCGCGCCGTAGGCCGCGATGATTCCCAGCGGATCGACCACGTTCTTCTTGGACTTGGACATTTTGGCTGATGGAATGATCTCGACCTCGGAACCATCCGCCAGTTTACCGTCCGTCACCTCCTCGGGCAGGTGATAGACCGGGCGTCCCTTGGCGTCGCGGGTCTGGTAAATCTCGTGGGTCACCATCCCTTGGGTGAACAGCGCATCGAACGGCTCGATCGCAGAGGCAGGCAAATGGCCGGTGATATGCATCGCCCGCGCAAAGAAGCGGGAATAAAGCAGGTGCAGAATCGCGTGTTCAATGCCGCCGATATACTGGTCGACGTTCATCCAGTATTCGGCATCTTCCATCACTGTCGGCGTATCCGCGTGCGGCGCGGTAAAGCGGGCATAGTACCACGACGAATCAACAAACGTGTCCATCGTGTCGGTTTCGCGCTTGGCCGCCTTGCCGCAAGACGGACAAGGGGTATCGCGCCAAGTCGGGTGACGATCCAGCGGATTGCCGGGAATATCGAACGACACATCGTCGGGCAGGACGACGGGCAGGTTCTGCTTGGCTTCGGGCACGACACCGCAGTCGTTGCAATGCACAACAGGAATCGGGCAACCCCAATAGCGTTGGCGGCTCAGGCCCCAGTCACGCAGGCGGTATTGGGTTTGTGCGCGGCCCAGACCTTGGGCTTCGGCCCAGTCAATCGTCGCTTCAATCGCCTCTTGGCCTGTGGCCACATCAAGGCCGGCGGGCTGGTCGATCCAACGGACCTTTTCGGTCTTGGGCGGGATAAACGCCTCATTTTCCACACGCGCATCATTATCCAACGCCACGAAGGTATCCGTGACGGACAGATCGTATTTGCGGGCAAAATCCAGATCGCGCTGGTCATGTGCCGGACAGCCAAAGACGGCACCGGTGCCATAATCCATCAGCACGAAATTCGCGACCCAGACCGGCAGGGTCTGATCGGGATACAACGGATGGCGCACGGTCAGTCCGGTATCAAACCCCTTCTTTTCGGCTTTTTCCATTGCCGCCTCAGTCGTATCCATCTTGCGGGCATCAGCATTAAAGGCGGCAAGGGCGGGGTGATCGGCCTGCAGCGCCTTGGACAGCGGATGATCCGGGGCGATAGCCATAAACGACGCACCGGCCAGCGTGTCAGGGCGTGTTGTATATATCGTAAGCGCGTCAAACCCATGCACAGGCGTGCTAAGGGTGAAATCCATTTCCAACCCGCGCGACTCGCCAATCCAGTTTTCCTGCATCAACCGGACCTTGGCAGGCCAGTTTTCCAGCCCGGACAACGCGGATTTCAATTCGCCCGCCATGCTTGAGATATTAAAGAACCATTGCGTCAGCTCTCGGCGTTCCACATCTGCGCCGGATCGCCAGCCCTTGCCGTCGATGACCTGTTCATTGGCCAGCACGGTCATATCAACCGGGTCCCAGTTCACTTGCGCGTTCTTGCGATAGACAAGGCCAGCCGCCAGCATATCGAGAAACAGCGCTTGCTGTTGGCCGTAATATTCAGGATCACATGTGGCGAACTCGCGGGACCAGTCGATGGACAGGCCCAGCGGCTTCATCTGGGCACGCATGTCGGCGATATTGTCATAGGTCCACGTCTTGGGGTGGCCGCCGATGGCCATAGCCGCGTTTTCCGCAGGCATCCCAAAGGCATCCCAGCCCATCGGGTGCAAAACGTTGTGACCGGTCGACATCTTATACCGCGCGATGACATCGCCCATCGTGTAGTTGCGGACATGGCCCATGTGGATGCGCCCGGACGGGTATGGGAACATCTCCAGCACGTAATACTTTGGTTTGTCGGCGCTGCGCGTCGCACGAAAGATGTCAGCCTTGTCCCAGGCCGCCTGCCAGCGCGCTTCGATTTCAGAGGGTGTATAGGTGGCCATTGGGATAATCCTGGGTCTTGGACATGGAAACGCCGGGCGATTGGCCCGGCGCATGTCTTAATGTGGAATGGCCCGGCCTGAAAGGGCCAAGGCAAAGTGATGCAGGCGCAGCGGCCTAAAGTCGGTTGTCAGCGATACGCAACTGGCGGGCACGGGTCAAAATGGCATCCTCTACGGCCCGGACAGTCGCAGCATCGGCGGCCCCCGAACTTGTTTGCAGCGCCACGTTCAACGAACGGGCATCCAGCGCGGGATCACTGATCAGCACGGTCGCACGATACGACCGACCACCCCCGGGTGGTGTGCCAAGCCCTGTAACGATCACGCCCGTAAACGGGTCAACGGTTTGAACGGGCAGGAAATCCAGCACCTGAAACGTGGCCGTCCAGATGTATCGGTTGACCTGTACTATAGACTCCTGATTGCGGCGCGCCCGCATCGCCTCGCCCAGCGTGGTCGAACCAACGCCCTCGCGGGATTGGGCAATATCATTGTCCACAACTGTTTGGTTCGGTGCCCCAAAAGAGCTGGGACGCCCGCAGCTTGCCAACAAAGCGACACAGCACAAAAGCGCAACGACCCTTGTAAACTGCCCCGATGACTGAGAAATGCCCATTATACCGCCCCGCAGTGTTCATATCCTGATCTCTGATAGACAAGTTGAATTAACCCCGCAAGGTACCGGGGATATCGGCATCATACGCGGACCCCGAAACACGAGTGTGGCAAAGCTGCACCAACCATGTCGGAATTGCGGCCAGCCGCGATGCGTTGCTTGAGTAGGCCGGGCAAATGAACGAAACAGCATCCATCCCCTCTCTGGATTGGCTGGTTAGGGCGTGAAAATAGAAAACCCGAGGGAAAGCTCATGAAAAAAGTTCTCTTCGCTACAACCGCACTGGTCGCCACAGCAGGCATGGCCGCAGCGGACGTAAGCTTTGGTGGCTTCGGCCGTTTTGGTATGATTTACAAGGACGCGGATGGGTCTGACAGCACAACGCACATCGAACAGCGTTTCCGCCTGACAGTCACCGGCACAGCGACTTCCGACAACGGTCTGGAATTCGAAGGTCGTATCCGCTTCCAGACTGACGACAACGCCGCAGGCGCATCGAACACAGCCGCAAGCTCCGCAGCTGGTTTCGCAGTCTCCACAGGCGGCTTCCGCTTGGACGTGGGCCACGTGTCTGACGTGATCGACTCTGGCGACGTGCTGAACTACTACGGCTACGGCATTGGTCTGACATCGTTCCTCGAGCAATCGTCGAACTTCAGCCTGCCAGCGTCCGGCTTCGGCACTTCCGAAGACTTCACGACAAAGGCACCAACAGTCAAACTGCGCTACAACATGGGCGATTTCTCGTTTGCCGTGTCGTACACAGACGACGCAGAGACACTGTCGATTTCTTCCGCTGGTAACAGCCCTTCAACAACTGGCGGCGGCAAATCCGAGTTTCAAATCGGTGCTGGCTACAGCTTCGGCAACTACTCGGTTGGCGCTGCATTCGGTTCCACCGAAGATGGTGTTGCGATCGGCGAAGACAACGACTTCTGGGTGTTGAACTTCGGTGGCGACGTCGGCGCATTCGGCTTCTCCGTACTGGTTGGTGACTCCGATGACCAAGATGGCACATCTTACGGTTTCTCCGTCAAGTATGACATCGGTGCAGCGACAGAAGTTCGCTTCGTATACTCCGAGTCCGGCGACGACGGCGACGACACCGACGGCTACGGCATCGGCTTCCGTCACGGTCTGGGTGGCGGTGTCACTCTTGCTGGTGGTATCGGCGACAACGGCGGCACAACCACAGCTGACCTGGGTGTTGTCTTCAACTTCTAATAGTTGAAACATACTCTATAGATTTGGGGTGGACCTTTGGTCCGCCCCTTTTCTTTTGGCCTTAGGTCATGTTTTGTAACCACCCGTTCATCCAAAATTAAGTGCCCCACATGTCCCTTACGGAAATCCGCGAACACATCGCCAAAGCCGAAAAAGATGCAGGCCGCGCCGCCGGGTCGGTCAAACTGATCGCAGTCAGCAAAGTGCAACCCAACGCACGTGTTGCCGACGTTTTGGATCAGGGGCATCGGCTTTTCGGTGAAAACCGGGTGCAAGAGGCAGCAGACAAATGGCCCGCCTTTCGCGATACCTATGGGGCGATCGATGTGCATTTGATCGGGCCGCTGCAAACCAACAAAGCGCGCCAGGCCATGGAACTATTTCAAGCCATTCACGCCGTCGATCGACCAAAACTTGCCAAAACGCTTGCCCGCCTTGCACAAGAAATCGGGCAATGCCCGGAACTGTTCATTCAGGTCAACACCGGCCAAGAAGCTCAAAAAGCCGGGGTGCTTCCAGCGCAAACCGATGATTTCGTTGCGGAATGTCGCGCGCTGGATCTTCCGGTTGCTGGCTTGATGTGCATCCCGCCAGTGAACGAAGAACCGGCATTGCATTTCGCCTTGCTTGCCAAACTTGCGGCGCGCAACGGATTGACGGGCCTGTCCATGGGAATGAGCAGCGATTTCGCCTCTGCCATCGCGCTGGGGGCAACACATGTGCGGGTCGGCTCTGCGATCTTTGGGGCGCGTGTCGCGGGCTAACGCAGCCGTCAGGCCCGCACGACCAACCGCGTTGAAAATCGAATGCGGGGCGCAATCCATGCCAAATCCTTTGGGCGCAATCCAATACAGCCCTCTGTGGGATAGCCCGGTCTGCGCCAGCGATGGATGAAAATGGCAGAGCCACGGCCCGGTACCGCATAAGGCCAATTCCAATCCGTCAGGATCACCAGATCATACAAGGGATCGGCACGGCGCAACGCCTCGTGGCTATGGGGATAAGGCGCGCGCACCATCTGGTTGTATTCTTCGGCGCGCGGGTCGTCTGACCACAGATCGCCCGGCGCAATGGGAACGGCCCAATCGGTTGGGCGGGCCATCCGGTCAGGTCGATACAGCATCCCGACAATACGATGCACCCCAACTGGGGTCGCACCATCCCCCTCGCGCTTGCGCGTTGAAACACCACCGCGCCCAACCGTGCAGGGAAACTGACGGCCCGCAAACCGCAGACCCATTGGGCCAACCACCAGGTTCATCCGATCCATCTTCATCTCGCCAAATAAACTCTGGGGGAGCCCGCAGGGCGGGGGCAAAGGCCCCTAAAACATGTCGTCGCGGCAGCGTCCATTGACCAACATGGCATCACAAAAAATGCCCCGACTTCGCCGCTTTTGTCGCCAAATAATCGCGGTTAAATTGGTTTTCCCCGACCTTCAACGCAACACGTTCCGGCACGGCGATCCCGCTGGCCTGCATCATCGCAACTTTGGCGGGATTGTTCGTCAGCAATCGAACGGCACCAAACCCAAGTGATTTCAATATATCGGCACCAAGGCGAAAATCGCGCTCATCATCATCAAAGCCAAGGCGGTGATTGGCCTCGACTGTGTCAAACCCCTGATCCTGCAAACTATAGGCGCGCATCTTGTTGGCCAGCCCAATGCCACGCCCCTCTTGGTTCAGGTACAACAAGATACCCGCACCCTCGGTCCCCATCTGGGCAAGGGCGGCGCGCAGCTGTGGGCCGCAATCGCATTTCAGACTGCCCATCACATCCCCGGTGAAACAGGCGGAATGCAGCCGGGCCAAAACTGGGGCGGCCCGGTTGGGCCGGCCAATTTCGATGGCGTAATGTTCCTCGCCCCCATCCTCGGGGCGAAAGACGTGCAGGCGACCAGCCTCAGACGCTTCCATCGGCAAACGGGCGGACACGACGGGATGCAACAGGCTGTGCGCCCCAAGCAATGGGGCAGCAAGCGACAAGGCAACGGCCGTTAACCCATTTTCAATCGCAAATGCCAATCCGTCCGTGACCTCTGCGCAGACAACCGCGGGCAGCAAACGGGCGGATTTGCACAGCGCAACTGCGGCGCGGTGCGGGGCCGGGTCGCCATCCCGCAAGGTGTTCAACGGTCCCTTCATCGGGGTGGCAAGGTCATCCGCCGGGTCTGCCAGCGCCTGCAACCATCCCAGGGCTGCGGTATCTGGCACCGCGATGCGCGCAATATCCCCGTCATACGCCGGTGCCTTCAGCGTTTGCGCGCGCCACCCTGTCAACGCCAATACGGGCTGCAATCCCAGCACACGGATCACGGCCAACCGATCTGGCGACAGCGTTTCGACGGCAACCGCGATGATCGACTGCGCCCCAATCAGCACGATTGGCACACCCATCCGCAGGTCCGCGCGCGCCCGCGCAAGCGTTTCAATGATATCCGGGGCAAGGCCCATGTTACAAAATCCATGTCTTTGTCAGTCCGACATAAGCAAATCACGCCGGAATTGAAACAATTGCCGCACCCGCCACACATGGGCGTGAAACAAAACCTTGAAAACTTGCTGAACGGGGCTCGCGCCCTCATCTATCTATCAACAAAAGGGAGACAGCCCATGGCTCAGCTAAAGAAAATCCTGCTCGTCGACGATGACGAGGATCTGCGCGAGGCGCTCAGCGAACAGCTGATCATGACCGAAGACTTTGATGTGTTCGAAGCCAGCAATGGCCAAGACGCCTTGGTCAAAGCCAAAGAGGCAATTTATGACCTCGTGATTCTGGATGTCGGCCTGCCCGATACCGACGGGCGCGAACTGTGCCGGGTGATGCGCAAGCAGGGCGTCAAAGCGCCCATCGTCATGCTGACCGGGCACGACACCGATGCGGATACCATCCTTGGTCTGGATGCAGGGGCCAACGATTACGTCAGCAAGCCATTCAAGTTTCCAGTGCTTTTGGCCCGCATCCGCGCCCAACTGCGCCAGCACGAACAATCTGAAGACGCGGTATTCACCCTTGGGCCCTATACGTTCAAACCCTCGGCCAAGATGCTGATCACCGAGGACGACAAGAAAATCCGCCTGACGGAAAAAGAAACGAACATTCTCAAGTTTCTCTACCGCTCAAGCGAGGGGGTCGTGGCCCGGGATGTGCTGCTGCACGAAGTGTGGGGGTACAATGCAGGCGTCACCACCCATACGCTTGAGACGCATATTTACCGCCTGCGTCAGAAAATCGAACCCGATCCCTCGAATGCACGTCTTTTGGTAACGGAATCAGGTGGCTACCGTCTGGTCGCGTGAAAAATCAAATGGCCCTGATGTTTTGATCAAGGTCAATGCGTCAGGACCAATCCTGTTCTATCTTATTCATGGTACCCGCGCATGTCGGGTCCGCTGGTCGGAAATACATGCACCTCCCTGTTGGACTCGCCCGGGCCTTGTGCCCGGGTATTTTTTGGCCAACGCTGTTCCCCGACAAGCAAAAAGGCCCACCGTCACCGATGGGCCTTTTCAAATTCTGTCAACGCACCCCAATAATGGGGTTGGCAGTTACGCCAGTGCGATGTTGGATGCGCTTTCGCGGCCGTCGCGACCAGCTTCGATGTCGAAGGTCACTTTTTGGTTGTCTGCCAGACCGGTCAGGCCGGCGCGCTCAACTGCAGAGATGTGTACGAACACGTCTTTGCTGCCGCCATCGGGGGCGATAAAACCAAAACCTTTAGTTGTGTTAAACCATTTGACTGTACCAGTGGCCATGTCATTTTCTCCAAATAGTCTGCCCACGGAATGCGGCAGGTCGGCTAAGTCATTGCAAGATCGAGTGACTGTGCCGTAAGGAGCAGTAAGGCCGATAGTGGTAACGTCGCACCGCTCATCTAAGACCGACTCGCACAAATAGCAAGGGGTTTGCTGCGGGCCAGCGTAATACCGCCTATTTGGGCTGGTTCGCCCATCGCCCCCCGGCTAAGGTCTGCGCGCCCGCACTCAAGAAAGCCAATCATGCCCTTTACCCTCGCCACATGGAACATCAACTCGGTCCGCCTGCGCGAGCCTATCGTATTGAAATTGCTGGCTGAACACGCCCCAGATGTGCTGTGCCTGCAAGAATGCAAAAGCCCGGTCGACAAGATCCCGCGCGATGGATTTGCCGCCCTTGGATACACCCACATGGTCGCCCGCGGGGACAAAGGGTACAATGGCGTAGCTATTTTGTCGAAAATTCCAATGAAAGAAGCCGGAGCAGAAGACTTCGCCGCCCTCGGGCACGCCCGCCATATCGCGGGACGGCTGGAAAACGGCGTGACCGTGCATAATTTCTATGTGCCTGCAGGCGGGGATACCCCCGATCGTGAAAAGAACATCAAATTCGGTCAAAAGCTGGATTATCTGACGGACATGCGCGACCACTTTCACGCCAATACGCCGGAAAAATCCATTCTCGTTGGCGATCTGAATATCGCCCCCCGCGAGGATGACGTCTGGAATCACAAACAACTGCTCAAGATCGTCAGTCACACACCGATCGAAGTCGATCATCTGGCACAGGTCCAAGAATCGGGCAAATGGGTCGACGTAACCCGTCAGGACATTCCCGACGGGCTGCTGTATTCATGGTGGTCCTACCGTGCCAAGGATTGGTCCGCGGCAGACAAGGGCCGCCGCCTTGATCATATCTGGGCCACGGACGATATCGCGGGCGCTGCGCACTCCAGCTGGGTCTTGCGGGATGCGCGCGGTTGGGAAAAGCCAAGCGACCACGCCCCAGTATTCGCGACCTTTGACCTTTGAATCCGGTGCCGGGGCGTCCATATAAGCCTTAACTGATAAAGAGGATCATATGATGATTGATTTGGGACTCTCCACCGCCCCTGCACCCGCTGACCTGATCAAGGACAGCAGCGAAGCCGCCTTTATGGCGGATGTGGTCGAAACCAGCCAGACCGTGCCGGTGATCGTCGACTTCTGGGCACCTTGGTGCGGCCCGTGCAAAACCTTGGGTCCGATGCTTGAAGATGCTGTCACAGCCGCCAAGGGCGCGGTCAAGATGGTCAAAATTAACGTGGACGAGGCGCAGATGCTGGCCGGGCAATTGCAAATTCAGTCCATCCCGACCGTCTATGCCTTTTGGCAAGGGCAGCCGGTTGACGGCTTTCAAGGCGCGCAGTCGGGGTCAGAAATCACCGCCTTTGTGGATCGTGTGATCAAGGCCGCAGGCGGCGAAACCCCGACCGAAGGGTTGAACGACGCCGTCGAAGCTGCCGAAGAAATGCTGAGCGAAGGGGCCGCAGAAGACGCGGCGCAAACTTTTGCCGCCATTCTCGAAGAAGAACCGGCGCATGCCGGGGCCTATGGCGGTCTGGTGCGCGCGCACATCGCGCTTGATGATCTCGACCAGGCAGAGGCGATCCTGAACGGCGCACCTGTCGAGATTTCGAACGCGCCTGAACTTGATGCCGCACATGCGCAACTGGAATTGGCCAAACAGGCAGCAGATGCAGGCCCCGTGGCCGAACTGCGTGCCGCTGTCGAGGCCGACCCGGACAACAACGAGGCACGGCTGGAATTGGCCAAAGCCCTGCACGCCAACGGCGATACAGAGGCGGCAGTCGATGAACTTCTGACCCTGTTCGGTCGCGACCGGGAATGGAATGACGGGGCCGCCAAGGTGCAGTTGTTCACAATCTTTGACGCGCTCAAGGCGAATGACCCGATTGTTCTGAACGGACGTCGCCGATTAAGCTCAATGATATTTGCCTGATGGCATTGGCGGGCTAGCTGGCAGCTTATGATAAAAGTGACTGAATTTCCCGGTACCCTCCCGGTGTTTCCATTGCCGGGTGCGTTGCTGTTGCCACGCGCCCGCCTTCCGCTTCACATTTTTGAACCGCGCTATCTGCAGATGCTGGACGACGCGCTGAAAACACCGGGCCGACTGATTGGCATGGTGCAGCCAAACGAAATTGCCGGACGTGCAGGCATTGGACTGCACACAATCGGCTGTGCCGGGCGGATCACCCAGTTTTCGGAAACCGAAGACAACAGGTACCTGATCACCCTCAGCGGCATATCGCGGTTCCGCGTTCTGTCCGAAGTCGAAGGGTTCGCGCCTTATCGTCGCTGTGAAGTGACATGGGACGGGTTCGACCGGGATCAGGGCCCAACAGAGGATGACACCGCCTTTGACCGCGAGGCATTCCTTGACCTTTTGGGGCGCTATTTCGAGGCACGGGCGCTGTCGGCTGACTGGGAAACACTGAAAGACGCCGAAGACGAACTGCTGATCAATTCACTGTCGATGATGCTGGATTTCGATCCAGAGGACAAACAGGCGCTGCTCGAGGCACCGTCGCTTAGCACGCGCCGCGAGACATTGGTGACGCTGATCGAATTCGATCTGCGCGGCGGTGAAGGGGATATGATGCAATGAACACGACCGTTGATCGCAGGGTGCTTGAAGCGCTGATTTGCCCGCTGACCCACGCGACATTGCGCTATGATGCGGCCGCTCAGGAACTGATTTCGCAAAGTGCGGGCTTGGCCTATCCGATCCGCAACGGCATTCCTGTGATGCTGGTCGATGAGGCGCGCAAGATCGACTAGAGCCGCTTACAGCGGCGTGCCCCGCATCAAACGGGGCAATTCACCGGTCAAGCCAGCGGCCTCGCGGATAAAACTACGGCGTAGGGTGGGCATTTTGCCCACCAACCCCATCCCCAGATCACGCAACCCACGCACCAGCGTATTGTCGTTTGAAAACAGTCGGTTAAAACTGTCTGTCGCCAGCGCCAGTGCGGTATTGTCGAACCTGCGCCATTCTTCGTAGCGGGCCAGAACGGCACCGCTGCCAATGTCTTCGCCGCGGCGGGTGGCATCGGTGATGACCTCGGCCAATGCCGCGATATCGCGCATACCCGCATTCAGCCCCTGACCGGCGATCGGGTGCACGCCATGGGCGGCATCGCCGATCAATGCGACACGGTCCGCCACCAGATGCGCCGCCAACGACAGCGACAGCGGATAGGTATAGCGTTTGCCTGTCAGACTGATCTCACCCAGAAAATCGCCAAAGCGGGGGCGCAGCATGGTCAGATATTCAGCGTCAGAAAGCGCGTCAAAAGCGGCGGCAGTATCTGTGCGTTCGCTCCAGACGATGGAACTGACGTTGCCGGGCAGGGGCAGAATGGCCAAGGGCCCCGGCGGCATAAAGAACTGGTGGGCAATGCCGTGATGCGGTTTTTCATGGGCGATGGCACAGACCAGCGCGGTCTGATCATAGGCCCAGCCGGTGCGCTTGATCCCTGCGCGGGTGGCGGTGCCGCTGCCGCGCCCATCGGCCCCGATCAACAGCGAGCCATTCAGAACCTTGCCAGAGGCAAGCGTGACGGTGACGCCGCCCGCGTGCACGTCCTGCGCGGTGACGGTTTCACCGGCCAAATGCGTGATCCCATCCGTTGCGGCCATCGCATCCAGCAAAGCGCGGCGTAAAAAGCGATCCTGCACCATATGACCCATCGGGCCTTCTTCGATCTCGGCATGGTCGAAATGCATGAAAAACGGCGACGGGCCTTGGCCCGCACGGCCATCCGATACTTTGATCTCAAGGATGGGCTGACTGTGATCGGCAACGGCGTCCCAGACACCGATGCCTTGCAACAGACGCTGCGATGTCAACGCCACGGCATAGCTGCGCCCGTCAAAACCTGCGTTCTTGCGAATCTTTTCGCTGAGCGCGTCGATCACGGTCACGCTGTGGCCGCTCTGGGCCAGCGCAATGGCCAGTATTGGGCCGGACAATCCGCCGCCGGTGATCAGGATATCGCTGTCGTTGGTCATAGGGCGCAATATGGACGCGTGCATGGGATTGTCCATGCGTTGCGACGTCGCTACCGTCACCACAAAACACGGCGGAGAGATGTGATGCAGGACTGGTTGGGCAAAAGTGCAAGTGATTTGGGGCGGGCGATTGGCGCGCTTGAGGTTGATCCGGTCAATCTGGCGCACGCGTTCTTTGAACGGATCGAGGCGCACCCGCTCAAGGATCGTATTTACGCCCGCCTGACAAAGGATCGGGCCATGGCCGAGGCGCGCGCGGCCTCTGCCCGTGCCAAGGCAGGGCAACGGCTGTCGCTGCTGGACGGTGTGCCCGTCAGTTGGAAGGATTTGTTCGACACCGCAGGTGAAGGGACCGAAGCGGGGTCCAATCTGCTCAAAGGTCGGGTGCCCGATCGGGATGCGGTGGTGTTGGAAAACGCGGCAGCCATGGGGCTGGTCTGTCTGGGCAAGACGCACATGAGCGAGCTGGCCTTTTCCGGGCTTGGCTATAACCCGTCGACCGCGACGCCGCCCTGTGTGAATGATGCAGATGCGGTGCCGGGTGGGTCCTCGTCCGGGGCGGCAGCGTCGGTGGCGTTTGGGCTGGCCCCTGCAGCGATCGGGTCAGACACAGGCGGGTCCGTGCGCATTCCTGCGGCGTGGAACGATCTGGTTGGGCTCAAGACCACGCATGGGCGGCTGTCACTCGAAGGATGCGTGCCGCTAAGCCTGAAATTCGACACTGTCGGTCCCCTGACCCGCACGGTTGAGGATGCGGCGCATCTGATGGCGCTGTTAGAAGGCGGCGTGACACCTGATCTGCGTGGCGCGTCGATCAAAGGGCGGCGGTTTGCGACGCTACAGACTTCGGTGCTGGAGTCGATGCGGGCAGAGCCGCTGGCGGCCTATGAGGCCGCAGTCGAGCGGTTGCGCGCGGCAGGGGCAATCATAGAACCGCTGGAGGTCCCTGAAGTCGCGGATGCGCTGGCCGTGGCTGGGCCACTGTTGCCGGGCGAAGTCTATGGGCTGTGGCGCGATGTGATCGAGGCAAACCCGGATGCGATGTATTCCGAAATCCGCGAACGATTCCGCCTTGGCACAAGTTTCAGTGCGCCGGATTACAGCGCGGCATGGGCACAACTGGACGCCGCGCGGGCCGCGTGGGACGCGGCCGCCGCCCCCTATGACGCAGTTCTGGCCCCGACAGCGCCGATACTGCCGCCAAATCTGGAACGGTTGAATTCGGACAGCGACTATTACAAGACGGAAAACCTGCTGGCGCTGCGCAACACGCGCGTCGGAAACCTGTTGGGGGTCTGTGCGCTGACCTTGCCGACGGGCGTGCCCAGCTGTGGGATCATGCTGATGGGCGCACCCGATTGCGAAGCGGCCCTGTTGCGCGTCGGCGTTGCCGCCGAAGCGGCCTTGTCATAACCCCAAGGCCGCGCTGCGCGCGACGCGATGTTTCAGGGGGCTTTGCCCCGCGCCCTGCGGCTGTTGCCATGATTTTTTGAAACAGACTTTGAAACAGACATGGGGCGCATTTGGCGGAATTGCCACGCGCCCCATGTTTTGACGCGGTTTTTCTGGACGCGGGAGTCTTGGTTGGGCTATCCTTTGAGAAACGGGGCATGAATGATCCCGAACCAGAGGCAGTTTGATGAAGTTTCCCGAGCGGTTTTCGAACCTTCCGGCGTATGCGTTCCCGCGTTTGCGCGCCCTGTTGGATGAACATCCAGCTGGCGGCGATGTCGTTCACATGACCATAGGCGAGCCCAAGCACGCCTTTCCGGCGTGGGTGACGGATGTGATCGTAGAGCATGCCGCCGGGTTCAACAAATACCCGCCCAATGAGGGCATCCCAGAATTGCGCGTCGCGTTTTGTGACTGGTTGGCCCGCCGATATGGCGTGGACAAGGACCCGGATGTGCACGTTATGCCGCTGAATGGCACCCGCGAGGGGTTGTACAACGCCGCTATGGCCCTGTGTCCAGAGGACAAAAATGGCGCGCGACCCGTCGTGTTGATGCCCAACCCATTTTATCAGGTCTATATGCTCGCGGCGATTTCTGCCGGGGCTGAACCCGTGTTGGTGCCTGCCACCGCAGAGACCGGGCATTTGCCCGATTTTGGCGCTGTTGATCCTGCGATCCTGAACCGCACTGTTGCGTGCTACATGTGTTCCCCCGCCAACCCGCAGGGCGCTGTGGCCGATGCCAGCTATTGGCGGGATCTGATCGCTCTGGCGGAACGCTATGATTTTCAGGTGTTCGCGGACGAGTGTTATTCCGAAATTTACCGCGATGTTCCGCCTGTGGGTATTCTAGAATGTATGGATGGGGTCGATCCGGACCGGGTCGTTGCGTTTCATTCGCTGTCCAAGCGATCGAACCTGCCGGGCCTGCGCTCGGGGTTTATTGTTGGTGGTCCTGCAAGCATGCGCGAGGTGCGCCAGTTGCGCACTTATGCCGGCACGCCCTTGCCTATTCCGCTGCAACATGCGGCGGCCGCCGTGTGGGCCGATGAGGACCACGTGATCGCAAACCGCGCCCAATATCACGAGAAATACGCGCTGGCGGATCGCATCCTCGGCGACGTGCCGGGATATGCCGCACCCGAGGCGGGATTTTTCCTGTGGCTGCCCGTCGAAAATGGCGAGGCCGCCGCGCTGAAGCTGTGGAAAGCCACAGGCGTCCGGGTTCTGCCGGGTGCCTATCTTGCGCGTGACGTCGACGGGGTGAACCCGGGTGACACATATATTCGGGTGGCCCTTGTCGCCCCAAAGGCAGAGACCGAGCGGGGGCTTCAGGCCATCCGTGACACTCTTTACGCCGCATAAAAAACGAAGGACGAGGCATGGCATATCAGACACGGCGTGACCCACTTTTTGACCAACGCGTACAGGTTGCGATTGAAAAGCGCAGCCGCGAGTTGGTTGGCATTGCACTGCTGATCGTCGGAGCCATGGCTGCGGCCATGATGCTCAGCTATACGCCGCACGATCCCAACTGGATGGCGTCAACCGATGCCCCGGTGCAGAACTGGATGGGGCGTACGGGCGCGTCGCTGGCGGCACCCATGTTCATGATCGCGGGTTGGGGCATCTTTGGAATCGCCATCGTCCTGATCGTCTGGGGGCTGCGATTTGCACTGCATTGGGGGCGGGACCGCGCGCTGGGGCGTTTGATTTTCGCACCCATCGCCATCGCCTTTGGATCTGTATATGCCGCCACGCTGCAACCCGGCCCGGAATGGGCCGCGACCCATGGCTTTGGTCTGGGCGGATTGTTTGGCGATACCGTCATGGCGTTTTTGCTGACGGCCTTGCCCATTGGGTCGGCGTTTACGGTCAAGCTGATGTCGCTGATTATGGGGATCGGCATTGTTCTGTTTGGGGCCTTTGTCCTTGGCTTTAACCGCGCCGAACTGGTGCGGTTCGGGCGGTTTTTGTTGGTGGGACTGGTCGTCGTCTATGCGGGTATCATGACCGTGCTGGGGCGTGGTGCCAGTGGTGCTGTGCAAGCAGCGCGCGGCATGCAGGATCGTCAGGCCCAACGGCGCGAAGACCGCGCAGCGCAGGCGCAACATGCGCAAGCTTATGCCTATGCCGCTGAACTGCCACCAGAGCCCGAATTTGCCTACGAACCATACCCAGAGCCAGAGCCTTCAAAATCGGGCCTGTTGGCCCGCATGCCATCCCTGATCAAGCGTGCCGATGTCGATGAGCCGCCCATGCAGATGCCAGACATGGAACTGGTCGAAACCTACAGCAACGCTGACGTGGGCGACGGCCCCGGCGACGAGCGGATCAAGAACAAGATCAGCGACGTCATCAAATCTCGCGTGCGCGCCACCCCCCAAGGGCACGTGAACCACGCCGCTCCGCTGACCAAAGGGCGCGGGCGCGGCCCGGACCCATTGGTGTTGCACACAGGCCCGCAGCCGGGCTTGCCGCCTGAACCGCCCCTGACGGCCGGTTTTGTGCAGCGCCGGGCCGAACCACCGATGCAAGCCCCAATGGCCGAGATGTACGAGGACGACACCTATCAAGACACCTATCAAGATCAGGTGGTTGAACCGATCGTGCCTGATACGTCACCGCCAGCGCCCGCCGTGGCAGCCCCGGTCATTCCCGTGGCCGAACCGCGCAAAGTGGTGCAGCAGCCGATTCGCAGACCCGTCCAACCCAGCGCCCGCGCCCAAGCCGAAGCGCAGCCCAAGCTGGCGTTTGAGGACACGCACCCGGGTTTTGAACTGCCGCCGCTCAGCCTGCTGGAAACACCGACCGAAATTCAGCGTCACCACCTGAGTGACGAGGCGCTCGAGGAAAACGCGCGGATGCTGGAATCCGTGCTGGATGATTATGGCGTCAAAGGCGAAATCGTATCCGTGCGCCCCGGCCCCGTCGTCACTATGTACGAACTGGAACCCGCACCGGGCCTCAAGGCGTCGCGCGTGATTGGGCTGGCGGACGATATCGCGCGGTCCATGGCGGCGCTGTCGGCGCGTGTTTCGACCGTTCCGGGGCGGTCGGTCATTGGGATCGAATTGCCCAACGAACACCGCGAAAAAGTGGTGCTGCGCGAAATCCTCGCCTCGCGCGATTTTGGCGACAGCAACATGCGCCTGCCGCTCGCCTTGGGCAAGGACATCGGGGGTGACAGCATGGTCGCCAACCTTGCCAAGATGCCTCACTTGCTGATTGCAGGGACGACCGGGTCGGGTAAATCGGTGGCGATCAACACGATGATCCTGTCGCTGCTCTATAAACTGACACCGCAAGAATGCCGCCTGATCATGATCGACCCCAAGATGCTGGAACTGAGCGTCTATGACGGCATTCCTCACCTTTTGTCGCCCGTTGTGACCGACCCGAAAAAGGCGGTTGTGGCCCTGAAATGGACCGTGGGCGAGATGGAAGAACGCTATCGCAAGATGTCCAAAATGGGCGTGCGCAACATCGAGGGCTACAATGGGCGTGTCCGCGAGGCGCTGGCCAAAGACGAGATGTTCAGCCGCACAGTTCAAACCGGCTTTGACGACGAAACTGGCGAACCCATCTTTGAAACCGAAGAGTTCGCACCCGAGGCGCTGCCCTATATCGTGGTGATCGTCGACGAAATGGCCGACCTGATGATGGTCGCGGGCAAGGAAATCGAAGCCTGCATTCAGCGCCTTGCGCAGATGGCGCGGGCCAGCGGCATTCACCTGATCATGGCGACACAGCGTCCTTCAGTGGATGTGATCACCGGGACGATCAAGGCGAACTTCCCCACGCGGATCAGTTTCCAGGTGACGTCGAAAATCGACAGCCGCACGATTCTGGGGGAAATGGGGGCCGAACAACTGCTGGGCATGGGCGACATGCTTTATATGGCGGGCGGGGCCAAGATCACGCGCTGCCACGGGCCCTTTGTCAGTGACGAAGAAGTCGAAGAGGTCGTGAACCACCTCAAGGCCTTTGGCACACCGGACTACATCAGCAGTGTTCTGGATGGCCCGGATGAGGATCGTGAAAGCAGCATCGACGCGGTGCTGGGTCTGGGCGGGAATACAGATGGCGAGGATGCGCTGTATGATACGGCTGTCGCGATTGTGATCAAGGATCGCAAATGTTCGACCTCTTATATTCAGCGCAAATTGGCGATTGGATACAACAAGGCCGCGCGGCTCGTGGAACAGATGGAAGATCAGGGCGTGGTCAGCAGTGCCAACCACGTGGGAAAACGCGAAATTCTGGTGCCTGAAAACGGCTAATGGGCTGGGTGTGTGTATCGGCGGTGCACAACCTGTGCACAGTCGGTGCACGCCTTGTGCATCGCTCGATTCCTTGGATAGTTTTCAAAAGTTGAAATCTAGGCGCGGGCCCTCTGGATCGGGAACAAGCAGGGGTTTGCCGCCTTTTTGATGCTGCTATCGCATATCAACGCGCCCCGCTCTATATCAGAATTAACGCAATTGATCCCAAGGACGGACCGCAGGAATGATCCGCATGACACGTATTGCAGCGCTGGCGCTGGCACTGGCTTTGACGGCTGGGCAGGCGGCATGGGCTGATAAACTGACGCTGAACGCGATTTCAGGCTATTTGAACGACCTCAAGACAGCCGAAGGGGCGTTTACACAAATCAACGACGACGGGACGATCAGCACAGGCAAGGTGTATATCAAGCGGCCCGGCAAAATGCGGTTTGAATATAACGCACCCGACACGGCACTGGTCGTGGCATCGGCCAACGCTGTGTTCATTACGGATTCAAAATCGAACCAGCCGCCGGAAACCTATCCGCTGCGGCGCACGCCCCTATCACTGATACTTGCGCGCAATGTGAACCTTGCGCAGGCGGATATGGTGGTCGGGCACGATTATGACGGCACGGCGACGCTTGTGACGGCGCAAGACCCCGAAAACCCTGAATACGGAAGCATTCAGATGAAATTCACCGACAACCCCGTGCAGCTTCGGCAATGGGTGGTGAATGACAGCGGCGGGGGGCAAACCACCGTTGTTCTGGGTGAATTGGAAACAGGCGGTTCACTGTCAAACCGCCTGTTCGATGCACCGCGAAGAAATGACAATTAGTATTCTGCGCAAATAGTTAGCCGCGCCAGCGGCCCCGGCAGGATTGAAGCTGAACAGCATACATATCGGCACGTTGGTCCACTTCGCCTGCGACACGAACAAGCCATGGCTTGCCATTGTATGTGCCGCGCTGATACCCGGAACGACCTTCGTGATAGGCCAAATACTGGTTGCGGGCATCGGACACTGGAATGCCCAATCGTGACTGGGTTTCGACCATATACCAGCCCATAAAATCGGTGGCATCTCTGATGCGATCGCGCCGGGCTGTGCGCCGTCCGGTGTCGTCCAGGTATTCTTCCCACGTGCCGTCCAGGGCCTGACTATAACCAAAGGCGCTTGAAACGCGACCCAACGGGATCACACCCGCAGCATAGCGATACGGGGTGCGGGCGTTGGAAATGAATTTGCTTTCCTGATAGATGGTCGCCATCTGGACGTGGATCGGCACGCCGTATTTGCGCTCGACGGCGCTAAACGCTCTTAGGTATTCCGGGCGCTCACCGACAATGGCACAGGCGTTGTCCAACTGGTTGGGGGCCGTACCCGACCCTCCGCCACAGCTGGCAGCCAATAGAACCAATGCCAAAGCGCGAAAGAGTCTGCTCATCTGCCTCACTCGCTTTTGTTTTTTATTTTGCAAGCATTATAGCGAAAAACAACGCGCGTGGAAATCACGAATTGTTAAAGCACAGCAGCCAAAATCAAGGGCAACGCGGCCACAGACATCAAAGTGGACGCAACCACCAAGCCCGCAACTGCCGGCGCGTCAGCCCCGTACTTTTCAGCAAGCAAATATGAGGTGACGGCCACAGGCGTTGCAACCTGCAAAACGAGCACACCAAACGCGATCGGATCAAGTTCGAAAAACTGGCCCACGACCCACGCGATGCCCGTGCACAGGCACAGTTTGACCAACGACAGGGCCGCCGCGCGCAGCAACCCTTGGACTGACAATCGGGCGACAGCCACGCCCAGTGTGATCAGCATGACGGGAATCGCGATCTGGCCAACAAGGCTAAGCGTGTTGGTCAGAAATTCCGGCGTTTCCCACCCCTGCCACATGAATAGGGCACCAAAAACCGTCGCCCAAACCAGCGGTTCGCGCAGCACTTTGCCAAGGGATCCGGCACCTGCGACCAGCCAAATGCCGTAAGTGTAGGACCACAGGGCCATCACCGCAAAAACGATGATCGCATAACTTAACCCTATGTCTCCAAACGCAAAAAGCGCGAGCGGAAGCCCCAGGTTGCCGGTGTTTCCAAAGATCAGCGGCGCAGTATACGTGCGCGACGGCAGGCGCAGCAGCCGCACCAGTGCCAGAAAAGCAATCGAAATCAATGCATAAGCCATCACAGATGCAAGCGACAGCGCCGTCAGCGCCGCTGGGTCGATTCGTGTTTGCATCAGCGAGACAAAGATCAGGCACGGCAACGACAGCGTCATGGCAAGTTGCGTGACGAACTGAATGCGGTATTCCAGCCCAACTTTCACCCAGATAAAGCCGATGCTGGCCAACAGGAACACGGGGGCGACGATTTGAAGAACTGTTACTGTCAGGTTCACAGACTGTTTCCGGCTAAAATGCGCTCATTTGTTGGACAAATGTGCCTTGCACCGTGTAGTCACGGTCGGTAGGGGACGCAACATGATGCTAAGAAGTCGCGCGAAATATCATTTGGGCCAAGTTGTACGCCATAAAAAACACCCCTTTCGGGGCGTTATTTTTGATGTAGATCCCGAGTTTTCGAACACTGACGAATGGTACGAGGCGATTCCCGAAGACAGCCGCCCGAAAAAGGCGCAGCCGTTTTACCACCTGCTGGCCGAAAACGACCAAAGCTATTACGTGGCCTACGTTTCCGAACAGAACCTTGTTGCAGACTATTCAGGTGAACCTGTCGACCATCCAGATATTCCGGACCTGTTCGGTCCGTTCCAGGACGGCACTTATCCGCTGCACTTCCAACTGAATTAGTCAGTTGGTGGGCAATCTGCCCACCTCTGATCAATATCCCAACGCACACCCGTCTTTGCGTGGATCGCTTGCGCCTTCCAGCACGCCGCTGTCATGCATCTGGATCGCCTGAGCACCGCCAATCGCCGTGTCCGGAATGACGACCTTGTGGCCCATATCGGCCAGTTCGGCGCGCACTGTGTCGCTGTATCCACGCTCCACTTTCATATCGCCCTTGTCGCTAAAGGCGCGCGGCGCATCGATCGCGGCCTGTGGGTCCATTCCAAAGTCGATCATATTGGATACAAACCGGGCATGGCCCGTAGGTTGATAGGCACCGCCCATCACACCAAAGGGCATGAACGGTTTGCCGTCCTTGGCCAGCATGCCGGGAATGATCGTGTGCATCGGCCGCTTGCCGCCTTTCAACTCGTTCGGGTGTCCCTCTTCGAGGGTGAAACCAGCCCCCCGGTTCTGCAGCAAAATGCCATATTTTTCAGATGCGATCCCCGATCCGAAGCCATTGTAGATGGAATAGATTAAAGACACCGCCATGCCATCGCGATCAACGACAGTGATATAGATCGTATCCTTGTGCACCTGTTCTGACAGCGCTGTCGGGTCCGGCATTGCGCGGGTCGGGTCGATCAACGCGGCCAGTTGCGTTGCCGTTTCCGGGGCCAGCATATGGTCAAGCCGGGTGGTGTAATCCGCATCACCAAGGAATCGGTTCCGCGCGTCATAGGCAAGTTTGGCCACTTCAGACTCAATATGGGTGCGGGCGGTGCCAAGCGGGTCCATCGCCGCGATGTCGAAATGAGTCAACATGTTCAGCATCAGGTTTGCAGTCGCGCCGTGGCCGTTTGGCGGATGCTCGACCAGATCAACGCCTTTGTATGGGCCACTGATGGGTGTGGTTTCGGTCGCAGCGCACGAGGCGAAATCGTCGGCTGTATGTTTGCCGCCCATCTTTTTCAGGCTGGCCAACATGTCGTCGGCCACGTCTCCAGTGTAAAACGCATCGCGCCCTTTTGCGGCGACTTGGCGCAAAACGGCGGCCTGACCCGGCGCTGCAAACATCTGGCCTGTGTTGGGCACGCTGCCGTTCACAAGGTAATAATCCTTTGCGACGCCTTGCAACGCGGGGGCATCGCGGGTCCAGTCGAATGCGACGCGGGCTGACACGGGTATACCGTGCTCTGCATAGTGGATTGCCGGTGCCAGAACACGATCAAGGCCAAGCGTGCCAACCCGTTCGGCCAAGGTACAGAATGCATCCATCGCGCCCGGGATCGTCACAGAATGCGCGCTATGGACCGGGACGACGGCCTCACCAGCTGCGCGCAAGTCAGCCGCATCCAATGCAGCAGGGGCGCGGCCAGATCCGTTTATAGCGTTGATTTTGCCGCTGGCATCCGACCACAGAACGAAACAATCACCACCGATGCCTGTCATCTGCGGCTCGCAAATCCCTAGCAAAACAGCACCGGCGATGGCGGCATCCATCGCATTTCCACCCGCCTTTAGCGTTTCAATGGCTGTTTGGGCGGCAAGCGGATGCGATGTGGCGCACATGCCGGACGTGGCCAAAACAGGCGACCGCCCGGGAAATTGAAAGTCACGCATATTGTGTAGCCTCTTGGGAAATTGCGGTTTAGCGCAAAGTAGACGCGCCACCGGCATTGTCCACTTGATAGTGAGCAAGAGTTAGATCCTCGGTGCCGCGCACTGGGTGGGGGCAAGAAAACGCGACACCGAGGGAAGCCAATGCAGCTACAAGGAATGGTATGGCCTTCGATCAAGGCAATAATATGGTGCCCTTGCGGCACTTTTGCGGAGGGTCAATTACTTCTTGATGCAAGGGCAACGGCCAATCGCAGGCTCAGCCGGTTTTCCAGTTCGACCCGCTGATATTGAACGTCTTTTGCCAAATCCTTGATAAGAAACCAGCCAAATCCGCCCTCAGGGATGTCGCAGGGCATTACATCGATATCGACAGGGGCACCCAAAGGGGTGCGGCCATCGGGCATACCGTGCCCCCGATCCGTGATCGTCAGATGCAGACCGTCACGCCTGTGATTGCATGCGATGGTGATTGGCCCGGTGTCATCACCCTGCGGATAGGCGTGTTCAACAATGTTGTTGAGCGCCTCGGCCATCACCAGCTCGACGGTTCCCGCCTCTTCGACGTCCAGATGCAGGGGGACCAAACCATCCAGAAGTTGTTTCAGGGCCTCGCGTACTGCCAGTTCGCTGCTTTGCACTGACACTTGAAATGCGGGCAAAGCGGAAGCCTGTGGCGTGGCGCTGTTTTTCACGAGGGACGACAAATCAGTGTTTCAACTCTGACAGGGCACCATCCAGCGTGGGAAAGACGCTGAACACACTGTCCATCCGCGTCAGGCGAAACACTTTTTCGACAGTCGGCGTCAATCCGGCAAGCGCCAGTCTGCGGGATTGCCCCATATGTTTCATCGCGGCGACGATTGCCCCCAGACCACTGGAATCAATGAATTGCACCGCACTCAGGTCCAACACGACCGTATCACTGCCACCGTCGGTCGCCGCGCGCATCGCATCCTTAAATTCTATGGCCACGGCGGCATCAATCCGGGGTTCCCCAACCGATACCACCTGCAGGTTCTGTTCTGATCGGCTGCAAAGATCCATGTGTGCCTCCCTTGGAAATACCGCGTTGCATTGCGTGTCTAGAAGGCAATCCTTACTATCATGTTATCACCAATCCCCAAAGGAGCCTGATCCATGAAACCCGTTCTCATTGCCGGTGCGGCGCGAACCCCGATGGGTGGTTTCCAGGGCGCATTGTCGGACATATCCGCCGCCCATCTTGGTGGCGTTGCAATCAAGGCGGCGATGTCCGGGGCCGGGCTCACGACCGTTGACGAGGTGTTGATGGGCTGCGTTCTGCCTGCCGGTCAGGGGCAGGCCCCCGCGCGGCAGGCTGGGTTTGCTGCGGGTTTGGGTGATGATGTGCCGGCCACCACGCTGAATAAAATGTGCGGGTCCGGCATGAAGGCGGCAATGATCGCCTTTGACCAGATCGCCTTGGGCCATACCGACACCATGATCGCTGGCGGTATGGAAAGCATGTCAGGGGCACCCTACATTTTGCCCAAAATGCGGGCCGGTGCCCGCTTGGGCCATGCCCAAGTCGTCGATCACATGTTTCTGGACGGGCTCGAAGATGCCTATGACAAGGGGCGTCTGATGGGCACCTTTGCCGAAGACTGCGCCGAAACCTTTCAGTTCACCCGAGATATTCAGGACGCTTATGCGCTGACATCTCTGGCACGCGCGCAGGCCGCGATCGCAGAGGGCGCGTTCGCCAACGAAGTGACCCCGGTTGATGTGATATCGCGCAAGGCAACCACGACAATCAGCACGGACGAACAACCCGGCACTGCGCGGCCAGAAAAAATCCCGCACCTCAAACCCGCCTTTCGCGATGGGGGCACGGTTACAGCAGCAAATTCGTCCTCCATCTCGGATGGTGCCGCAGCACTCGTGCTTGCATCCCAAGACGCCGCAGACGCGCAGGGTCTCACGATCCGGGCGCGCATCCTTGGGCACGCAAGCCACGCGCAGGCACCGGGCCTGTTCACGACAGCGCCGGTCCCAGCGGCACAAAAATTGCTGGAACGGATTGGCTGGTCCAAAGACGATGTGGACCTTTGGGAGGTGAACGAGGCCTTTGCCGTCGTGCCACTTGCCTTCATGCACGAAATGGGGCTGTCCCATGACATCGTGAACGTAAACGGGGGCGCATGCGCGCTTGGGCATCCCATAGGGGCCTCTGGCGCACGTATAATCGTGACATTGCTGAACGCGCTTGAAAAACGCGGGCTGAAACGGGGCGTCGCGGCCATCTGCATCGGCGGGGGCGAAGGGACGGCAATCGCAATCGAGCGGGTCTAAGGTTTCTTCTGACTGAAAATACCACGGGGTCCGGGGCAGCGCCCCGGTCCGCCCCAAATAACAAGGCACAGCCATGCCAGATTATGCGACGCTTGCCCAAACCCTCCAAAGCCTGACCGAAGGCGAGGACGACGCCGTCGCGCTGATGGCGACGGTCGCCTGCGAGGTGCATCATAGCGACCCCCGTTTCGACTGGACCGGATTTTACCGTGTAACAGGCCCACAGATGCTGAAAATCGGACCCTATCAGGGCGGGCACGGATGTTTGCAAATTCCTTTCTCTCGGGGTGTGTGCGGGGCAGCGGCGCGGACAGGTCAGGTTCAACTGGTTGCGGATGTCGATGCTTTTCCCGGCCACATCGCTTGTGCGTCATCCACACAGTCCGAAATGGTGATTCCGGTGTTCACCGGGGCGGGTGAATTGCTTGCGGTATTTGACATCGACAGTGACCAAGCAGACGCATTCACCCAGCAGGACGCGCAGGAACTCAGCGCGATCTTGTCAGACATCTTTTCCGCGCTGTAATTTTCCGCCATGTGAAAAAATCATTTGATTTTTCATCAAAGTTGCAGTTACGTGAAATTTGGCAAGGAAATTTCACAACTGATGCTTCAGACGAATCCAACCACACGTCCCAGCCTTGGGGCTGATCTGCGCGCACTGCGCAAGGCGCGGGGCATGACGCTGCAGGACATGGGTGCCGCGTTGGGCCGGTCGGTCGGGTGGCTCAGCCAGGTTGAACGGGACATGTCAGAACCGTCGATCACAGATTTGCGCCACATCGCGGCGACCCTCGACATTGCCGTATCGTCGCTGTTCAGACGTGGTGCCGCCCCCGCCGAAGAAGAAGGGTATGTCGTGCGCAGCACTGCGCGCAGGCCCATAGGGTCGCGCACCGCCGGGCTGGTCGAAGAGTTGCTGTCACCCGATCTCACAGATGACTTCGAGATGGTCCATTCCACATTTGAGGCCCGGAGCGAGATCACCGAAGCGGTCACGCGGCCCACACAAGAGGTCGGCTATCTTGTCTCTGGGCGGCTGGACCTCGATATCCAAGGGCGCGTCTTCACGCTGAACCCCGGCGACAGTTTTCGTATCCGAGGCGAGGCCTTTCGCTGGATGAACCCCTATGACACTCCAGCCGTTGCGATCTGGGTGATCGCGCCCCCGGTCTACTGATGTCATTCGAGGGGTGGATCATATTCGCGCTGTTCTGGGTCGTGTTTGTCACCACGCCGGGGCCGAATGCGGTAAACTGCATCACAAACGGCATGACCATCGGCTTTCGCCGCGCCTTGATCGGTGTGCTGGCCATCCTGACACAAGCCACGTTGTTCTTGATCCTGTCTGCGCTGGGGGTCACTGCATTGATCGCCGCGTCGCCAACAGCGTTTTGGGTGGCAAAGCTGATTGGCGCGGGTTTCCTTGTGTACTTGGGCGTGCGTGGCTGGATGAATGCCACCAAGCCGCCACAGGTCCGCACGATGACAGGCCGGTCCGTTTATTGGCGGGCACTGGCCATCGCCACGATTAATCCCAAAAGTGTGGCGGGTTACCTTGCCGCCTTTTCGCAGTTCGTTCAGCCCGGGATTCCGGTCTGGGATCAGATGTGGCTGATTGTGCCCACGGCGCTAACGATCACGGCACTCAGTTACACGGGTTTCACCGCACTTGGCGCGGGCATCGGCAAGGCAGCACTTGGGGCAGTGTTCAACACCTGGGTGCGGCGCGGCATGGCGGTGTGCTTTATCATTTATGGCGTGCTGCTGGGCGCGGCCGTAACACCGGGGAGAGCGTGATGCATACGGGAAGCTGCCTATGCGGCGGTGTCACATTCGAACTGACGGGGCCCTTGCGCGACTCTGTCGCCTGTCACTGCATTCAGTGTCGCAAGACCAGCGGGCACTACGTGTCCGCAACGCAGGTTGGGCCAGATGAGTTGTATATCACCAAGGACGACACGCTGACGTGGCACCAATCCTCGCAAGAGGCGCAGCGCGGGTTTTGCAACCGGTGTGGATCGTCACTGTTCTGGCGCAGCGACGCAGACAACGGTGCGACATCGGTGATGTCGGGCACGCTGGATGGCGACACCGGCATATCTACGGCTGAACATATCTTTACCGCCTTCAAGGGCGATTATTATCAAATAGAGGCGGACGTGCCGCAGCGAGGGGACTGACATGAGCGATTTTCCAACAACGGCCCGTGTGGTCATCATCGGTGGCGGTGTCGTGGGCACATCCACGCTGTATCATCTGGCCAAGGCGGGTTGGACCGACTGTGTCCTTCTGGAAAAGAACGAATTGACCGCAGGCAGCACGTGGCATGCGGCTGGCAACTGCCCCAACTTTTCTGGCTCATGGGCGATTTTGAACATGCAGCGCTATGGTCTGGAAATGTACCGGACACTGGCGACGGACGTTGACTATCCGATGAACTATCACGTCACCGGATCGCTGCGTCTGGCCCATTCCAAGGAACGGATGCAGGAATTTGAACGCGTGTCCGGCATGGGCCGTTATCAGGGTCTTGAGATGCCGATCCTGACCCCCACCGAGATGCAGGAACACCACCCGTTCATGGAAACCCATGATCTGGCGGGCGGCATGTGGGATTCGTTGGACGGCGATATCGACCCAGCCCAATTGACCCAAGCGATGGCCAAGGGCGCGCGGGATGCAGGGGCGCGGATCGAACGGTTTTGCCCGATGACCGGGCTGGAACGCGACGGCGACGAATGGATCGTGAAAACCGAAAAAGGCGATATCCGTTGTCAGTATGTGGTGAACTGCGCCGGCTATTATGCGCAGCGCGTTGGCGAGATGTTCAAGCCGTTCGGAGGCCGCACCGTTCCCATGATCGTCATGAGCCACCAGTATTTCCTGACGGATGAAATCGCAGAAGTTGCAGCGTGGACCAAGGAAAAGGGCCACAAACTGCCTATCATCCGTGATGTCGACATCAGCTATTACCTGCGCCAAGACAAAAATGGTCTGAACCTTGGACCATATGAACGCAACTGCAAGGCGCACTGGATTACGCCCGACGACCCGATGCCCGAAGACTTTAGTTTTCAGCTCTACCCGGACGATCTGGAACGGCTTGAGTTCTATATCGAGGACGCCATGGAGCGCGTGCCTGCCCTTGGCACCGCAGGTGTGGGGCGCAACATCAATGGCCCCATCCCATACGCCCCCGATGGATTGCCGATGATCGGGCCAATGCCCGGCGTCAAAAACGCATTTGAGGGGCATTCGTTCACCTTTGGCATCGCCCAAGGCGGCGGTGCGGGCAAGGTGCTGTCGGAATGGATCATGCACGGTGAAACCGAGTGGGACATGTGGGCGACCGACCCGCGCCGCTACACTGACTATGCCGATCACGACTATTGCCTTGCCAAGGGCATGGAAACCTATGGCCATGAATACGCCATGCACTTCCCGCACCACGAATGGCCTGCCGGGCGCGACAAGAAATTGTCGCCCGTCCACGTCAAGGTCGTCGAAGCGGGTGGCCAAATGGGGGCCTATAACGGTTGGGAACGTGCCAACTGGTTCGCCAAACCCCGCGATGACACGTCCGAGACGGCAACGCACACCTGGGATCGCCAAGGCCCCTGGACGCCGCGCGTCAAGGAAGAGGTCGAGGCCGTGCGCGACGCGGTTGGTGTGCTCGACCTGCCCGGCTTTTCCCGCTTTAATCTGACGGGCGACGGGGCTGCGGAATACCTGCGCGGCAAGATCACGGGTGGTCTGCCCAAGGCAGGTCGTATGAACCTTGCCTATTTTGCGGACAGCCGTGGTCGTATCCTGACAGAGATGTCGGTGATCCGGCACGGCGAGGATGATTTCACGCTGATCACCGCGGCCACAGCGCAATGGCACGATTTCGATGTGCTGAACAACGACCTGCCGGACGGGTTGTCCCTGACCGATCATACGACCGAAATGTCGACCTTGATCGTGAGTGGCCCCAAGTCGCGTGCCCTGTTTGAGGCTTTGGGGGCCGAGGCCGATCTGTCGCTTGGGTGGCTGACGCATCAGGACGCCGTTGTGGCGGGCAAAACCTGTCGCATGCTGCGCGTGTCCTTTGCGGGTGAACTGGGGTGGGAAGTGCACGCCGCCATCGCCGATATGCCCGCCATCTACGACGCGGTGATCGGGGCGGGGGCCACGCCATTTGGCATGTTTGCGCTGAACTCGATGCGGATCGAAAAAGGGTACCGCGCATGGAAGGGCGATCTGTCCACAGATTACTCTTTGCTCGAAGGCGGGCTTGATCGTTTTGTCAAACTCGATAAGCCGCAAGATTTCCCCGGCAAGGTCGCGCTGCTGAACGAAAAGCAGCAAGGATCCAAGAAACGGTTCGTGTCCATGATCGTCGAAGCAGGAGAGCAGGACGCGCCCTATATGTCGACAATCTGGAGCGGGAATGACGTGGTTGGTGAAACGACCTCGGGGGCGTGGGGATACCGCATCGGGGCCTCTGTTGCCTTGGGGGTTGTGCGCAGCGAACTGGCGACGCCGGGCCAAAAGCTGGAAATCGAGATCTTTGGGCAGCGATGTCCGGCGACGGTTCAACCGGATGCACCGTTGTGGGATCCTGAAAATGCACGCTTGCGGGCCTGACCGTTTTCCGACACGGGACGCTGACCAGAAACCACGTTGGTTTCCGGGTTTGCAAGGATAAGAACGATGGCTGAAATCACCCTTTTGGACGGTGGAATGGGGCAGGAACTGGTGCGCCGGTCGGGCGATACGCCGACAGCGCTGTGGTCGACCCAAGTGATGCAGGATCACCCCGGTCTTGTGCAGTCAATCCATGCCGATTTCTTTGCGGCCGGATCGACGATTGCAACCTCCAACACCTATGCCCTGCATCGGGATCGCATGGTCGGCACAGAGGTCGAAGGATTGATGTCTGACCTTTATGCACGCGCCTTGCAGGAAGCCACGGCGGCGCGTGACAATCACGGCTCTGGCCGCATTGCAGGTGCCATTGGGCCGCTGGTTGCGAGCTATCGGCCTGATTTGCACCCGGCCTCGGAAACGGCCGTCGCGTTGTTCACCGAAGTTGCGGCATATCTGGCGCAGGACTGTGATCTGGTGATCTGCGAAACGGTCGCGTCACTCGCGCATGCGCGTGATGTGCTTGAAGCGGCTGCAACGACCGGAAAACCGGTTTGGCTGGCGATGACGGTCGATGATCGCGACGGCACCCGCCTGCGGTCTGGCGAAGCTGTCGCTGATGTGTTGCCCATCGCTGAAAACGGTGCTGCGGCCCTGTTGCTGAACTGTTCGTCCCCCGAGGCGATCACGACGGCCCTGAATCAGATCAAGGGTGCCTCGCTGCCATTCGGTGCCTATGCCAACGGGTTTGAAAAAATCGCTGACGGGTTTTTGAAAGACAAGCCAACAGTCGATGCGCTGACCCTGCGGCGTGATTTTACTCCTGCCGCCTATGCAGACCACGTCATGAACTGGGTCGATCATGGGGCCACCATCGTCGGGGGCTGCTGCGAAGTCAGCCCTGCGCATATTGCTGAAATCGCCCGCCGCTTGCGCGCTGCAGGCCACACAATCGTCTGAGGTTTTTACCATGCCTGACCTGCCTTCCCACGCTCGTGTTGTCATCATCGGTGGTGGTGTCATCGGATGCTCTGTCGCTTATCACCTCACGAAACTGGGGTGGACAGACGTTGTGCTTTTGGAACGCAAGCAGCTGACGTCAGGCACGACCTGGCACGCGGCAGGTCTGATCGCGCAATTGCGTGCGACGGCGAACATGACCAAGTTGGCCAAGTACAGTCAGGAGCTTTACGGCAACCTTGAAGCCGAAACAGGCGTGGCCACGGGGTTCAAGCGCGTGGGGTCGATTACGGCAGCACTGACCAGCGAACGCCTCGAAGAGTTGCACCGCCAAGCGGCGATGGCCCGTGCATTTGGCGTCGAGGTCGAAGAGGCCAGCGCCGCAGAGATCAAGGCGCGCTATGAACATCTGAATATCGATGATGTTACGGGTGGTGTGTATCTGCCGCTCGACGGGCAGGGCGATCCGGCCAATATCGCGTTGGCGTTGGCCAAGGGCGCGCGCCAAGGTGGGGCGCGGGTGCAGGAACGCGTGGCGGTCACGTCCATCGCCCGCGACGCCCGTCGCGTGACGGGGGTGGATTGGCAGGGCGAGGATGGCTCCAGCGGGCACATGACCTGTGACCACGTGGTCAACTGCGCAGGCATGTGGGGGCACGCCGTTGGCCGCATGGCAGGTGTGAACGTTCCGCTTCAGGCCTGCGAGCATTTCTATATCGTGACCGAAGCCATTGCGGGTCTGACCCAACTGCCCGTTCTGCGGGTGCCGGACGAATGTGCCTATTACAAGGAAGACGCGGGCAAGATGCTGCTTGGTGCGTTCGAGCCCATATCGAAACCGTGGGCCGTGGACGGCATTCCGGCGAATTTCGAGTTTGACCAACTGCCCGAAGATTTCGACCATTTCGAGCCGATCCTAGAGGCGGCCGTGAACCGCATGCCGATGCTCGCCGAGGCTGGGATTCATACGTTCTTTAATGGCCCTGAATCCTTTACGCCCGACGATGCCTATCACCTTGGGCTTGCCCCCGAGATGGACAATGTGTGGGTCGCCTGCGGCTTTAATTCGATCGGCATCCAGTCGGCAGGGGGCGCTGGCATGGCGCTGGCGCAGTGGATGCAGGATGGGGCCAAGCCGTTTGATTTGGGGGATGTGGATATTTCCCGCATGCAGCCATTTCAGGGGAACAAGACATACCTCGCGGCCCGGTCCACTGAGACGCTGGGCCTGCTGTACGCAGATCATTTCCCCTATCGCCAAAAAGCGACGGCGCGAGGGGTCCGGCGCACGCCGTTTCATCATGATTTGATGGAACGCGGTGCCGTCATGGGCGAACTGTCTGGGTGGGAACGGGCAAACTGGTTTGCCGAGCCTGATCAGACGGCAGCCTATGAATACTCGTGGAAACGTCAAAATTTCTTTAACAACGTCGAAAAAGAGCACCGTGCGGTGCGTGAAAATGTCGGCGTGTACGACATGTCGTCCTTTGGCAAAATACGTGTCGAAGGGCCGGATGCCATGGCCTTTATGAACTATGTCGGGGGTGGCCAATATGACGTGCCCATAGGCAAGATCGTGTACACCCAATTCCTGAACGAACGTGGCGGGATCGAAGCGGATGTGACCGTCACCCGACTGAGCGAAGTTGCCTATCTGGTCGTCACCCCTGCGGCCACGCGGCTGGCCGATCAGACGTGGATGCAGCGCCATGTGGGCGAGCAGCGTGTCGTTATTACAGACGTCACCGCAGGCGAGGGTGTGCTGGCTGTGATGGGCCCCAATGCCCGCAAACTCCTGCAGGCCGTCAGCCCTGCGGATTTCAGCAATGATGTGAACCCGTTCGGCACCGCCCAAGAGATTGAAATAGGCATGGGCCAAGCCCGCGTGCACCGTGTGACCTATGTGGGCGAGTTGGGTTGGGAAGTGTACGTGAGTGCCGACATGGCAGGCCATGTATTCGAGACGCTGTTCGAGGCGGGTCAGGACATGGACCTGAAGCTGTGCGGCATGCACATGATGGATACCTGCCGCATCGAAAAGGGGTTCCGCCACTTTGGGCACGACATCACCTGCGAGGATCACGTGCTAGAGGCGGGTCTGGGCTTTGCCGTCAAAACTGACAAGCCTGCGTTCATCGGGCGGGACGCCGTGTTGCGCAAAAAGGACGAGGGGCTGAACACGCGACTGGTTCAGTTCCGCCTGACCGATCCCGAACCACTGCTGTACCACAACGAACCGATCGTGCGGGACGGCACTATCGTCGGTTACCTGAGTTCTGGCGGCTATGGGCACCATCTGGGCGGGGCAATGGGCCTTGGGTATGTGCCGTGTCAGGGGCAGACCGCCGCCGAGGTGCTGGCATCGGATTACGAGATCGACGTTGCTGGCACGCGGGTCAAAGCCGAAGCGTCGTTGCGGCCCATGTATGATCCCAAATCGGAACGCGTGAAGGCATGACACTATCCAAACGTGGTGTTAGGGCATAATCCAAAGGATCAATGCCCATGCCCCAAACGTCTGATGATACGCCCCGCGGCCTTGGGTTTGCTTTGGGAGCCTATGTGTTTTGGGGGTTTCTGCCGCTTTACATGAAAATGCTGAGCCATATTGGTGCCGCAGAAGTCGTCGCGCACCGCATCATCTGGTCTGTGCCGATTGCGGCTGGATTGCTGATCGTGATGGGCCGAACGGGTGATCTGCGCGAAGCGCTACGTCGCCCGCGCACGTTGGCGATGGGATGCGTAACGGCGGCGTTGATCACGGTGAACTGGGGCATTTACGTGTGGGCCATCACGTCTGATCGGGCGTTGGATGCTGCGTTGGGGTATTACATCAACCCGTTGTTTTCAGTGGCTCTTGGCGCGCTGTTGCTGCGGGAGCGTATGACGCGGGCGCAATTGGTGGCCATTGCCCTTGCGGCCATTGCCGTTGCGGTTCTGACAATTTCTGCTGGTGCGGTGCCGTGGGTGGCACTGGCGTTGACTGTAAGCTGGGGCTTCTATGCGCTGGCGAAAAAACAGTTGCCGATTGGTCCGAACCAGGGATTTCTGCTTGAGGTGCTGATCCTGCTGGTGCCCGCGCTGGCCTATGTCACGTGGTTGGGGCTGACTGGGCAGGGGCAGTTTCTGGTGGGTGATCCTGGATCAACCTGGTTGCTGCTGGGCTGTGGTGCAGTGACGGCGATCCCGCTGATCCTGTACGCCAACGGTGCCAAGGGACTGCGCCTGACCACCATCGCGGTCTTGCAATATATCGCGCCCACGATGATCTTTTTATGCGCGGTTGTGGTGTTCAAGGAACCCTTTGGGCAGGCGCGCATGATTGCGTTTCCGATGATCTGGACGGCGCTTGTGATTTATTCAGTGTCGATATTCCGCCAGATGCATCCGCGCGTAAAGCCAATGGCTTAGCGCCCTTCGAACCAGTCCCGCGCAAGGGCAGTCCAGCCGCGTGGCAGGCCGTGCCCGCCGTCATGGGCGCAGAACTTGATCGCCCCGTCACCACAGCTGTCATCCCATAGCCGACAGCGATACTGATCGCCAATGTCGATGCTGTCGGGATGCGTGCGGCACGCGTTGGCGGCCCGCGCGAGGCGCAGGCTGTCCCAGACGCTGCCTTGGTGCCAATTGCCAAGAGCGCGCCCTTCGTATGGCACTTGATTGTCGGCAAAGCCGTGGATGTGCAGAAACCGCACGGGCGCATTTGGGCAGTCCGTCGTATCGTTGGGTTGGCGCAGTGCACCTGCAACGGATGCAAAGCCTGCGAACTGCTCTGCCGCATCGCAGGCCATCAGCCAGGCCATTGATCCGCCAGCGGAAAAGCCCGCCACATAGATGCGGTTGGGGTCGATCGACACGCGGGTCGCGGCATCTGCGATCACATTGAGTGTAAAGGCGACGTCGTTCCGTTCGCCCCCTTGCCGTCCGGCCCAACGCAGCGTTTTGCGCCCCTGAATCGGGGTGCCGTTGGGGGCGATCACCACATACCCCTGCTCGGTGAAATCTGCCTTTAGTCCTCCGCTGCGAAAGATCAGTTTTCCAGTCGCGTTGTGGCCATGGAAAAACACCAGCACAGGGGCATTTTCACCCACGTCTTCAGGGACAATCATGTGGTAGCTGCCCATGTCGATGGTACAGGGCGCGTCGGGTCCACACGGGGCTTGCGCCCATGCGGGCAGGGCCAAAAGGGCGATCAGGGTGATGAGATATTTCATATGTTTGACACACCACTCGTCGGCCCATTTGCCAAGGACCAAGGGGCGATATCGCTGAAACGTGAAGCCCGGGCTTGCAACCTTGCCCTGTTTTTGAGAGGCGGTGGCGATGAATGACGATTACGCCCCCCCGGACGATCCGTTGGACGTGCTCCACGAGGATGCAGAGATGTTGGTGGTCAGCAAACCAGCAGGCTTGTTGAGTGTTCCGGGCAAAGGCCCGCATCTGGCGGATTGCTTGATTGCTCGGGTGCAGGCGGTATGGCCGCAGGCGCTGTTGGTGCATCGGCTGGACCGCGACACGAGCGGCGTGATGGTGTTTGGCGTGACCCCGCACGCGCAGCGGTTTCTGAGCAAACAGTTCGAACTGCGCGCGGCGAAAAAGACATATTTCGCAAGGGTTTGGGGGCGATTTACCCCCAAGGTCGGGCGCGTCGATCTGCCGTTGATCGTGGACTGGCCCAACCGCCCCCGACAGCATGTGGATCACGAGAACGGCAAGGCAGCGGTGACCGATTGGCGTGTGGTGCGCGACACGGCTACCGAGTCCCGCGTTCGTCTGATGCCAAAGACCGGGCGCAGCCATCAGTTGCGCGTGCACATGCTGGCGATGGGCCATCCGATCCTTGGCGATCCGTTCTATGCGACAGGGGCGGCGCGCGATTTTGACCGACTGATGCTGCATTCCGAAGAGTTGAAGATCAAGCACCCGGATTCAGGTCGCATGATGAAGTTCCGAAAGAGCGCGCCGTTCTGAATGCGCAACGGTCGGTGGGCCGTTTTTGGCCGGGCTGCGAATCAAGGGGTTAACGCCAGTAAAACAAGGGTTTTGGGCGATGCACCGTGCGTACACATGGCGTGCACAACCTGTGCACCGCTGATGCACCGGAGGGGCAGGTTAACAGGGCGTGCGGTCGCGTTGGTTAACCAAGGGTGAATGGCGATTCACATCTGCCGGAGGTGCCAACTGGGCAACTCAAGGCCGTCAGTGATGCGGGCAACGATGAATTACGCGGCACGTTTCCATGTCACAGGGGTCACGTAAACGACGCTATCATCGACACTGACCATGACATCGCCGTCCTGAATGTTGATCTGCAACTTCATTGCACGGCTTGCCAGTTTTGCCAGTGCACCCGTGTCGTCCTCGGAAAAATTCACCACTTGAAGGTTATCAAAACGGGTGGTGCTGTTTTTGATTTTGTCCCACCACATTTCGGCAGTTCTGCCGCCATAGGGATAGACAACTACCTTGTCGGCTTTGCCGCAGGATTGGCGCATTACCTTTTCGCTTGGAAGTCCCAAGGCCACCCACACATCAAGCTCTCCGCTCAGGCTTTTCTGCCAAATGTCGGGCTCGTCATCCGTTGAAAGGCCTTTGGTCATTTCCAAATGCTCATGGGCATTCAGCGCAAAAGCGACAATACGCACCATCAGCCGTTCATCCGTTTCTGACGGATGTTTTGCCACGGTCAGTTTATGGGTCTCGTAATAGTGACGATCCATGTCGGAGACTGAGAGTTCGATTTTATAAATGGTGGCATTCTGTGCCATGATTTGTCCCATATCCCCAAAGATTTTCATGCCTACTCTGTGTGGTGAGCTTTGGAAAGCAGATACAAAGTCATTGAACAGTGGCAGAGCCCCCGCGCCTTCGCAGCCCTTGGTCGGAGCAGTTGGTGCCGTCGTGGAGTTTGCGAGGCGCAGACATGAAGCTGCCGCGCTGTCCCAATCTTTGCTACCAACGGCGCTCTTTTAGGGTATCGGGGTGCAACCCTTAGGAGGACCTCAAATGGCAGTCACTCAGTCCCTACCGGAACTGGTTCAAATTGCGCAGACGACCGCAAAGGCATCTCAAGATCGGATTTCCGAGATCTTGACGCTTGCGGAGGGTCAAGCCCTGTCGAATGCGCAGATCACCGACATCAAATCTGAAACTGTCGCGATCGAATTGGCCGCCGTGGACATTTTCACCATGTTCGAAGCCCGGATGCAGCGCCATTTCAAACGCGGCCCGCTGTCGCGCAAAGTGAAAGCAGCGCTTTTGGCGGCGGGTCATGTGGACCTCGCTGACAGGCTTCACCAGTACTATCTGGCGATCAATGTTTTGAAACATGGGACGGGTGCGAGCCATCGTGAAATGCTGAACACCAACAGCGCGCTGCTCGTTGTGGCGCACGCCGATGATACGCTTGGCACGTCTGACGACACGTCCGAAAGCTTGATTGATGTGACGTCGCCGCACTTCTTTGATGCGCTGGCAGAGACCATTCTTGAGGCTTACGAATTTCTTGAGAACAGATAGCGTTGTCAGGGATCATTCCCGGTCGCGTTTACCCTTGGGTTGCTCAGTGCATTTGAGCCTTTTCCAGCCACTGTGGCAGAGACGATAACCGTCACCTTCGGGTTGGTGGCCACCCCATTTATCCAGAGCGGTAGGGTGGGCTGTAGCCCACCCTAACTCTTATTCAGCGGCCCAGCCGGAGACGGATTTGACTTCGAGGAAATCTTCGATGCCCCAAACGCCGCCTTCGCGACCGTTGCCGGACTGTTTCATGCCTCCGAACGGTGATCCTGCTGCGCGGGATTGGCCGTTCATTTCCACCATGCCAGAGCGCAGTTGCGTGGCCAGTCGGTTGGCGCGGGCGTGATCCTGTGTCTGGACATAGTTGGTCAGGCCATAGGGCGTATCGTTCGCGATTTCGACCGCCTCAGCTTCGGTGTCGAAGGGGATGATCGACAGGACGGGGCCGAAAATTTCCTCGCGCGCGATGGTCATTTCGTTGTTCACATCCGCGAACACGGTTGGGCGCACGTAGAACCCTTTGTTGAAGCCCTCGGGGCGACCGGGGCCGCCTGCGACCAGTTTGGCCCCTTCGGCGATGCCCTTTTCGATCAGGGCCTGGATTTTGTTCCATTGCACTTCGTTGACGACGGGGCCGATATGACGCCCTTCTTGGCTGGCGGGGCCGACTGTGACTTTGTTCGCCACGGCGGCTGCCTCGTCCACGACCTGGTCATAGATGCCGCGCTGTACCAGCATGCGCGACGGCGCGTTGCAGGACTGGCCTGTGTTGTTCATCATATGCAGCACGCCGCGTTTTACCGCCTTTTCGTCTGCATCCTCAAAGATCAGGTTCGCGCCCTTGCCCCCAAGTTCGAGGTGTACGCGTTTGAGGGTATCGGCGGCGTTTTTCGAGATCAGCGTGCCCGCACGGCTTGATCCGGTAAAGCTGACCATGTCCACATCCTTGTGGCCCGACAGCGCGCTGCCCACACCCACGCCGTCACCGTTCACAAGGTTGAAGACGCCGGGGGGAAAGCCTGCTTCGTGCATCATTTCGGCAAAGACCATGGCGTTCAGCGGGGATTCTTCGGATGGTTTCAGCACCATGGTGCAGCCTGCGATGGCCGCCGCGCCCACTTTGAGCGTGACTTGGTTCATTGGCCAGTTCCACGGCGTGATCAGGGCCGCGACGCCGACGGGTTCATAGATGATCCGATCGTTGGGGGCATGATCGCCAAGGGGGCGGTTGAACTGGAAACCTTTGGCGGCTTTGACGAAGTTCTTGAGGTGCCATGTGCCAGCGGTGGCCTGACTGCTGCGGGACATATCAATCGGGGCACCCATTTCGCTCGACATGGCCTTGGCCAGATCCTCGCTGCGCGCCTCGTATATTTCGATCAGCTTTTCGACCAGCGCAATCCGCGTCGCGGGGTCAGTGTGCATCCATCCGGGCAGCGCTGCCTTGGCAGCGGCGACGGCAGCATCTGTGTCTTCGGCCCCGCCCAGCGAAATGGTCGCGCACGGCTCTTCGGTAGAGGGGTCGATCACGTGATGGTCGGTGCCATTGATCGGGGCGACCCACTGGCCGTTGATATAGAAGTCACGTTTGACGAGCATGGTGATCCCTTTTGGATATGCGTTTCGGGCGGACACTGACACTGGTTGCGGGCGCTCGCAAGTCGGGGGATGAAAACGCGGGCAACATGGCTTAGGTAATTTGTAACGCCAATCATCCCACAGGAGGACACCATGGGTTTGCGCATAAACGATACGATCCCGGATTTGACGGTCACAACGGATCAGGGCACATTTTCCCTGCACGAGTGGATTGGCGACAGCTGGGCCATCCTGTTTTCCCACCCCAAGGATTTCACACCCGTCTGCACCACCGAATTCGGAGCGGTTGCGCAGCTGGCTGAAGAGTGGGCCAAGCGTGGCACCAAGGTGCTGGGCGTGTCCGTGGACGGCGTCGAGGACCATGTGAAGTGGAAGGCTGATATTGAGACCGTGGGCGGTGCCCCCGCAGGCTTTCCGATCGTCGCGGATGAAGGGCTGGAGGTTTCCAAGGCTTTCGACATGCTGCCCGCCGAGGCGTATTTGCCCGATGGCCGCACCCCTGCGCACAGTGCCACAGTCCGGTCCGTGTTCATCATTGGCCCCGACAAGCAGTTGAAGCTGTCGATGACCTATCCCATGACCGTTGGTCGCAACTTTGCTGAGGTGCTGCGTGCGCTGGATGGTTTGCAGATGTCTGCTGGCAATGGTGTTGCGACGCCTGCGAACTGGAACGTGGGCGATGACGTGATTATTCCCGCGGCCGTATCGGACGAAGATGCCAAAGCGAAGTTTGGTGAATTCACCACTGTGCTGCCGTATTTGCGCACGACCAAAGCACCAAGCTAAGACAACCTGATCAGACCCTAGACGCCGTCGCGGTAAATCCGTGGCGGCGTTTTTCGTTTTACGCGGTCTGCCACCAAAGCCGCCCCATAACAGAAAAAGGCCCCGGCGTTTCCACCGGGGCCCTTTGTGAGGATATGCTGTTGGGCTTACCCTTCGGCAGATTCTTCTTTTTTGATTTCTTCGCCAGTTTCCTGATCGACGACTTTCATCGACAGGCGTACCTTGCCGCGATCATCAAAGCCCAAGAGTTTGACTTTGACCTCTTGGCCTTCCTTCAGAACGTCCGACGGATGGTTCAGGCGGCGGTTTTCGATCTGAGATACGTGGACCAGACCGTCGCGCTTGCCAAAGAAGTTCACGAATGCACCGAAATCGACGATTTTGACGACTGTACCGGTGTAAACCGCGCCTTCTTCTGGCTCGGCCACGATGGACCAGATCATGTCATAGGCTTTCTTGATCGAGTCGCCGTTTGGCGATGCGATCTTGATGATGCCGTCGTCGTTGATGTCGACTTTGGCACCGGACACTTCGACGATTTCACGGATCACTTTACCGCCCGAGCCAATGACTTCACGGATTTTGTCCGTTGGCACCTGCATGGTTTCGATACGTGGCGCATGCTCGGAGAATTCAGCGGCACCCGTGATGGATTTCGCCATTTCGCCCAAGATGTGCAAACGGCCTGCTTTGGCCTGCTCCAGCGCTTTTTCCATGATCTCGGGCGTGATGCCTGCGATCTTGATGTCCATCTGCAGTGACGTGATCCCGTTTTCGGTCCCGGCCACTTTGAAGTCCATGTCGCCAAGGTGGTCTTCGTCACCCAGGATGTCGGACAGAATCGCATAAGACCCGTCGTCTTCCAGGATCAGACCCATGGCCACACCAGCAACTGCCGATTTCAGCGGAACACCCGCGTCCATCATCGACAGCGAACCGCCGCAGACAGAAGCCATCGAGCTTGAGCCGTTGGATTCGGTGATTTCCGACACCAGACGCACCGTGTAGGGGAAGTCAGTCGAGGCTGGCAGCACAGCTTGGAGCGCGCGCCATGCCAGTTTGCCGTGACCGATTTCGCGACGACCCGGAGGGCCCACGCGACCCGCTTCGCCCACCGAATAGGGGGGGAAGTTATAGTGCAGCAGGAAGTTGGATTTGAAGTTGCCGTGCAGCGCGTCGATGAACTGTTCGTCATCGCCAGTGCCCAGCGTGGTCACAACCAGACCTTGGGTTTCGCCGCGCGTGAACAGGGCAGAGCCGTGTGTGCGGGGCAAAAGGCCTGTTTGACAAACGATGTCACGGATTTCGTCGGTTTTACGACCGTCGATGCGTTTGCCGGTTTTGACAACGTCACCGCGCAGGATGGACGCCTCAAGACCCTTGAGAGCGGACCCGAGGTTCGCATCGGCTTGCTGCTCTTCGGTGAGCGCGTCAAGGATCGCGGTGCGCGCGGCAGACACAGCGCTTGTGCGCTCTTGCTTGTCGCTGATCGCGAAGGCGGCGCGCATTTGCGCTTCGCCTGCGGCTTTGACGGCTGCGGACAGATCAGAATAGTCAGGCGATTGGAAATCAAATGGCTCTTTCGCCGCCGATTCTGCCAGTTCGATGATCAGGTCGATCACGGGCTGGAACTGTTCGTGGGCGAATTTCACCGCACCCAGCATTTCAGCTTCGGACAGTTCGTAGGCTTCGGATTCCACCATCATCACGGCGTCTTTGGTGCCTGCAACAACCAGATCAAGGCGCTGTTCTGGGTTCAGGCGCAGGTCCTGCATGTCGTCGACGGTGGGGTTGAGGATGTATTCGCCATCTTCAAAACCAACGCGGCACGCACCGATCGGGCCCATGAAGGGCGCGCCGGAAATGGTCAGCGCCGCAGAGGCCGCGATCATCGCAACCATGTCGGGGTCGTTGACCAGATCGTGGGACAGAACGGTACACATCACCAGCACTTCGTGCTTGAAGCCGGAGACGAACAGGGGGCGGATCGGACGGTCGATCAGGCGGGCTGTCAGGGTTTCTTTTTCAGTGGGGCGCGCTTCGCGCTTGAAGAAACCACCCGGGATTTTGCCCGCAGCATAGTATTTTTCTTGGTAGTGCACCGTCAGGGGGAAAAAGTCCTGACCGGGTTTTGGTTTTTTGGCGAATGTCACGTTCGCCATAACGCTGGTTTCACCCAGCGTGGCAATGACCGAACCGTCGGCTTGACGGGCGACTTTGCCAGTTTCCAGTGTGAGCGTTTCTTCGCCCCACTGCATCGATTTTTTCACTTCGTTGAACATCTAAGTTTCCTAAGTTGGCCCGTTTGGCCATTTTCATAGGGGGCGTATTCCCCCTGACCTCTCACATCTTCTTTTGCGGGCGCTGAGGTCCGGGCACCGTGCTTTCAGATTGTGCGCGGATACAGGAGATTTGGGGAAATTGAAAGCGCCGTGAGGTGAGGCGTTTTTGCGCCTAGCCCCAAGGTTTTTTAGGGGGTTTGGCAAAGGCGATGGGTGCGTCAGGCCGACGGCTGGCGGACGGACAAGGCAAGGCGCGGTAGATCAAGCATGATTGCCCAAATAGTCCATCTGTCGGGCTGGTCTATGCCGGTGGTCGGTGTAAGTCTGTGCGCAAACGGAGGGATGCGACATGCGCATTTTGTTTACAGGCGGGTCAGGCAAGGCGGGGCGGCATGCCTGCGCCTATCTGCGCGATCAGGGCCATCGTGTGGTGAATTTCGACCGGGTGCCGCTGGGCATGGACGGTGTCGATGATCGGCTGGGCGACATGACCGATCTGGGACAGGTCTATGATGTGATGAACAGCTACGCCGGGTTTGACGAATTGGTGCCGGGGACAGGCGTGCCGTCGTTTGACGCCGTTGTGCATTTCGCCGCTGTTCCGCGCATTCTGGTGACGGGGGATGCGGAATGTTACCGCACCAACACGCTGGGCACCTACAACGTGATCGATGCGGCCCTGAAGATGGGCGTGCGCAAGATCATCTTTGCCTCGTCCGAGACGACCTATGGCATGTGCTTTGCGGATGGGGAGCGCAAGCCGGAGTATCTGCCGATTGATGAAGAACACCCCGTCATTCCCGAAGACAGCTATGCGATGTCCAAGGTCTGCAACGAAGTGACCGCACGCAGTTTTCAGCGCCGGTCCGGAGCGGACATTTACGGGCTGCGAATCAACAACGTGATCGAACCGCACGAGTACGTCGAGAATTTTCCAGCCTATATGACGGACCCGGACCTGCGCCTGCGCAACATCTTTGCGTATATCGATGCGCGCGATCTGGGGCATATGGTGCAGTGTTGTCTGGATACGGACGGGTTGGGGTTCGAGATGTTCAACGTGTCCAACGATGATCATTCGGTAGCATTGGACACGGATGCGCTGGTCGCGCGGTATTATCAGGATGTGCCGGTGGCCAAGATGAGCCCGCGCGAGACGTTCTATTCCAACGCCAAGGCCAAGCGGATGGTCGGGTTTAAACCTGCGCATGCATGGCGGATGTATTTGGAGGAGTGAGACGGGGTCAGCTGCGTCAGCCAGAGTGGCAAACGACTGTTTTCAAGTATGTGCGGGACTGTCGGGTAAGCGGATGGGGTGGACGAGCAAGGCTATGTTGGCAGGCGTCGCTTGCGGGCCGAAGCGGGCGTTCATGAAACCCTCGGCCGATGTCCGCTTTCATCCGCCAAGGTGATATATAAATTCACCCATTCATGGGAAGCATTTAACGCTGGTATCAGCTCCAAAAGGTGCATTTTATGCTGGTAAACCTACCCCACTTGCAAAATCTAAATCCTAAATAGATCGACCCAATCTTTTTGGATTTTGGGGGCTATTGATTTTCTATCCCGTACCCCAAAGCGGTCAAAACGGTCACCAAGACGCCCAGACCAAGAAGGTAGATTTTCAACATTTTCTATCTCTTCCCTCCCACAGCAGAAAATGATTGTCGCAAGCCAAAACGAAACCTCGTGATCATAGGCAGAATTGTATTCGTCATCGATTCTTTCGATGGTCTTTTCTTTTGGTGCTGTGAGGTACTCTCGAAGTTCCGACGTCTCCGCATCCCCAGAGATAAGTTTCGCATGAAGCCGAGGGTCTACAACCGAAGTGACAATAAGTGCACAGAGTATATCGATATATCCATCCAAGAAATTGTTTTCGTGAACCTCATCGGGCACCAAAGCAACTTTGGAGAGGACCTTTCCAACATCTCTAAGTGAGAGATCACGACTATTAACGACGCACTTCAGTAGGCTTACACAACGGCCTGAAACACGCTGAGGAAGTTCCATATCTGAAATAAGTTTTGAAGCATACTTTGCAATTACACTTATTTCACTGCGGCCCCCGATCGCACGAGGGAGTGAGAACGATACATTTATGAACTTTCGGAGGTAGCCTTCTGCATCAATTTCTGCTCCGTACCTTGCTTTAACACTATTCTCTAATGCTTTTCCATTGACACCGAGTATGAAGTGGACTTTTGGCACAGAGAAAAAGTGCTTAATAACCTCCAGCACAGTAAGAGCATAGTCTGGTCGGCAACGGTCTAATTCATCTATTACAATGACTATCGGTGCTGCTGATTTTTGGGTCAGCTCTGACAGCAAATTTCGAAAGTCACACACTGCTTCTTTTCGGTCTTTTTCAACATCCCAAAGATCCTGTGCCGCATCTTTGGCCTCGCTACTCGCTGCATCGGCAATCACATCTCCAATTTCATCTAAATGCTGTTTGGCACCAAACGTCGCCACCGTAAGAGCAATACCCAATGCTGGCTTTGCCAGCTTTGTAGCAACCGTTTTCCATTTTTTTACTGTCGCGGCTTGCTCATCTGGGAGGCGCACACTTACTGCGGTGATGATGGAAACGAGAGGATCTGTGAGATAATCGTTTTCAAATGCATCAAAGTAGATGGTTGTGGCGGTGCCATTGTTTTCGGCAGTGTGAGCTGCAACCCACCTTTTGAGAAAAAACGTCTTTCCAGATCCCCATTTGTCATCAAGCGCTAGAACAACTGGATTTTCTATTCGCTCAACAAGTTCAGACAGCTGGTTTGAAATAGACTTTCGCTCAAGGACATCATCTCCGAACCCTGTGTCATATAAGACGACGTCATCATCCTGGGGAAATAGTTTCATTCGTAGCCTTCTCAAAGCATTGGTTTCATCAAACAATGACGGAGAAGATGAACGTCGTCGACCCATGTCAGGCCCTATGCAGCGACGGATTTGCTTCGCGTAGCTGTCCTTGGCGCAAACTGCAGCGACCTTCCGCTTCCCACCCCTTCTACCAAAATTGGCACGTTGCAGCATCGGTCACCAAGGGCTGAAACCGGACTGTCAGCACACAAAAAAAGCCGCGCTTGGACAGCGCGGCTTTTCTGTTGTTGCGAGTGAGTGGCTTTAGCGGCGCAGGCCCAGACGCTTGATCAGGTCTTGGTAGCGCGCTTCGTCTTTGGCTTTGGTGTAGTCCAGAAGCTTGCGGCGCAGGGCCACCATTTTCAGCAGACCACGGCGGCCGTGGTTGTCTTTTTTGTGCGTTTTGAAGTGCTCTGTCAGCGTAGCGATGCGCGAGCTGAGGATGGCAACCTGTACTTCGGGCGACCCTGTGTCGCCTTCTTTGGTTGCGAATTCTTTCATGACGCGTGCTTTTTCTTCGGTCGTGATCGACATCGGGATCTCCTTTTGAGGTTCGAGTGTAAGACGCCGCCGCCCGGGATGTCGTCCAGTACGGGGCCATGATACCCGGCATGCACCGGATGGGGGCGTATAGGAAAGATTCGTTTGGATGGCAAAGCCTAATTGCGCAGCCCCTGACGCGCGCAGCCTTTCGACCTAGGTTGGGGCCATTCCGGCCGCCTGCGCAAGGCTGAGCGGCATGATCGCGATATCCTCGATCGCGATACCTGCGCCATTCAGAACGTTGGCCACTGCAACGCCATCCATCAAAACCTGCGTGATGGTCGCGTCGTCGGGGTCGGGTTGCAGGGTGATATCAGGGACGTCTGCGTCGTCTTCATAGACCAGCAGAATATTGTCATCCTCGGCGTTGAAGTCGATGATTTGCATGGCCTGTCCATCCGCAATCCAGCTGCCGCCTGTGATTGTGTCTGCCCCATCGCCGGGCGTTACGATGTCATCATTTCCTGCGATAATGACATCATCGCCGTCGCCCCCGTTCAGGAAATCGCTGTCGTCTATATCGGTGATGCCTTGGGTTGCTGAGTCGTCTTGAACCCCGTTGATAATGTCGTTGCCCCAGCCGCCGAACAGGCTGTCGTTGCCTGCCCCGCCTGACAGTGTGTCGTCGCCCAGTCCGCCCTGTATCGCGTCGTTGCCTGCGCCGCCCTGTGCCACGTCATTGCCATTTGATCCGTGCAAGGCGTCATTTCCTGCCCCGCCGGACAGGGTATCGTCGTCTTCGTTTCCGAAGAGCGTGTCGTTTCCATCGCCCCCGTCGATGGAGTCGTCGCCGTTTTGACCATGCAGGCTGTCGTCGCTGTTGCTGCCGTTGATCGTGTCATCAAGGCCTGAGGCATAGATCGTGTCGCCGCTGTCCGCGTCTGCGTCGTCCGGGGTATCTGTGTCAGCCGCTGTATCCGCGTCGGCATCCAGTTCGCCGTCCAATTCGTCGTCCTGTGTTTCGTCACTGTCGCCGTCCATATCGAACACGCCAACCGCGCCGACCGCCATCACACCCAACAATCCAGCCAGCCAAAGCATCTCGCGTTCCCGTAAACGGGCGACCTGCCCGCCTGTCGTGATAGCCCAAGGCCGATGTTCGCATCAAAGTGTTTTGAATCAGATGGTTAACGCTGATTTAACCCATCAATTGTCCGCATCTGTCTGCGTCCAGCTGATCGGAGCCTGTGCATAGGGCAGGTAAAGCGGGTGTTTTGGGTGCCCTGCCTTGCTTAGCCCAAGGTGAAATATGGGGCGGTCTGTGTTGCGAAGCAGTGCCGCCACATCTGCGCCGCGCCCCATGTGCGCGCCGTGCGTGCCCCATGCTGCGATCACCTGATCCGCCCATGCGGCGCGTTCCAGAATGGCGGCGTCATTTTCCGGCCCAATGGGGTCGCGTGCGGCCCGCATCGCCCGTGGATCCGTGTCGCGCCATGCAAAGATATTGGTGACGGCAAAGCCGCCAAATCCCAACGCGCGCGCCCGTCGTTCGCAGCGTTCGACGGTCGGGTCATTCTGTACTTCGGTTGCGGTTGAGGGGTTCAGCATCACGAAGTTCACCCGCCGCCCGTCTGTGTCCCAGATCCGCGTCAGGCTGTAGCGGTAGCGTTCGCAATCCGAATAGATGGCGGTCGAAGGCGCGTCGCCTTTGGTGTGGGTGCGGGTGATCATGCGCGTTTCTTGCCAGTCTGGCCGTGGCGTCGCAATGGCATTCTGTGCGGTACACCCGCCGTGCACAGGCTGTGCACAATGTGTGCACTGTTTTGCGGAACCAACACAACGGGCCGCCGAGGATACCCGGCGGCCCGTGGTCGCGATTTCAAAGTGGCGGTTTTATTCGGCGGGGACGGCGACAGGGGTGCGGCGCAGGTTCAGCACTTCGCCCTTGGCTTCGATGATGGCGGCAGCGACGAGCGCATAGACGATGTGCCCCCACAGCGCGACCCAAGTGATCCCGGTCCAGCCGAGGAAGGGTTTGTTGCCCGTCACGAGGTGCGCCATGACATAAAGTGCAAAGACCCACAGCGCGACCCCGTAGGCCACAGCCGTTATCGACCAGTGCAGCTGGGGTGCGACCCGCAATTGGATGGGTCGTGCGATGGCGAAATATCCCACGGCATAGAATACCAGCCCCGTCAGCGTGTGCAGCAGATGCGCAGCGCCGGCGGGGCTCGTCCCGAATATCGCCTTGAGCGATGCGCCTGCCAGCCCCACGGGGGCAAGTTTGGCATAGCCGAGCAGCGGGCTGATCGCCTGTCCGAACGCGTCAAAGGCGATGGTGGCAAATGCCCCTGCGGTCAGGACGGTGGTAACGGTGCGAAGTGTGATCTGTGTCATGTCGTTGGTTCCCTGCGATGAGGTTGCGTGTCTGATAACCTCAATATGGACCTATCAGTTCCAAACTGAAAGACACCTCACGCAAGGCTGATCCGCGACCGGACTCCTGTAACATTTAAGGGAATGCGGTGTTGCGAGGGCTACAGGTTAAAGACGCGCGCGGGGTGCAGTTCGCCCGCCTTGTAGCGCCCGACGGCCACGGGCACGCCATCCAGCGAGGCCCAGCATTCGTCGCCATATTCCACGTCGCTGGCCATCACCATGCCGGGATTGCCGTTGCGCATACGCGTCGCCCCTTCGGGGGTGGCGCGCAGTTCGGGCAGATCGACCAACCCGTCCGCGACAGGGCGCAGCAGGCTGTCCAGCTCGGGCGTTTGGGCCATCGCCTCGATCTGGTCCATGGTGATCCCGTCGCTGGCATCAAATGGCCCGGACCAGATGCGGCGCAATTCGCGCACATGCCCAAAGCACCCAAGGTCCGCGCCAAGGTCACGGGCGATGGCGCGCACATACCCGCCCTTGCCGCAAATCATTTCCAGCGTAACGTGATCGGCGTCTGGCCGGTCGGTCATAATCAGCTCCTCGACCCACAAGGGCCGGGCTGCAATGTCCACATCTTCGCCGCTGCGCGCGAGTTTATAGGCGCGTTCCCCGTCGATCTTGACGGCTGAGAATTGCGGCGGCACTTGCATGATGTCCCCGACGTAGGCCCCGAGTGCCGCCTTGATCTGCTCATCCGTGGGTCGTGTGTCAGAGCTGTCGATCACTTGCCCTTCGGCGTCGTCCGTATTGGTGGATTGGCCCAGCCGCACCGTAAAGCTGTAGGCCTTGAGCGCATCGGTGATGTAGGGCACCGTCTTGGTCGCTTCGCCAAGGGCGACGGCCAGAACGCCGGTCGCGTCCGGGTCAAGCGTGCCGGCATGCCCCGCCTTTTTCGCGCCCATGGCCCAACGCACCTTGTTCACAATGGCCGTTGATGTCGGTCCGGCGGGTTTGTCGATGACCAGCCAGCCGGAAATATCGCGCCCTTTGCGTGTGCGGCCCATGGAATACCCTTTTTCATGTCAAACAAGGCGTGCCGCGTAACGCGCGGCGCTGGCCATTGTCAATCGGCGTCAGTCTGCAGGTTCCACCGTGCCGATGATTGGCCCAAGCGCAAAGCCGATGTCGCTGCGGTTGAGTTGCGGCGCGTAGAGCCGCGAGATGTTGCCATCGAGGAACAGAGCGTTGGGCGTGCCCAAGCGGTCGCGGTAGAGGCTGCCGAAGTCGTGGAAGGTGACGGGGCTGTCTGAGATCGCGAAGATGGCGGTTTTGCCGTCTGCGCTGGTGCCGACCCCGTTGCGCACATAGCGCGACGTGCTGTCCGGTAGAAACCGGGGGTGCAGGGCCCCGTCAATCACCAGCATCGGCCCGGATTGTGTGGCATAGGTGCAGTCGGGTGCTTGTTCCACAAAGCGGCGTGTTTCGATCACGTCAGCCCGCCCCGATCGCAGGCACAGCACCCCATTGGGCAGAAGCCCGAAATTGCCCGGCCCTGCGTTGGGAATCACCCGCATCAGTTCCTGCCCGTTTTCGACATAGTGCCCGACCGGTGCCCGGTCGCTGTGATACATCCCGGCATTCATCGCAAAGCCAAGTCGCGCGCCATCTGCGCGCAGCGCCCGTTCGATGGTGCCAAACTGGCCAAATGGCGCGCCACTGTCGTCATAGAGGAACAGCCGCAGGTCTGCTGTGTTCAGGTCCACGGTGCAGATGGAATAGCCCGTGTTTTCGTATTCGATGTTTTCGCAGGTCGTCGCCAAGGCCGGGGCCGTCCATGCCAGCAGGGCCAACATGGCGGCCCGGATCATGCGTCCGTATCCCTGCGCACGTCGTCCTGTTCCAGCATCCGCCGCGTGTCGTCCATGCGGTCGAACGTTTCGTCCAGTTGGAACCGCAGGTCAGGTGCGAATTTCAGCGACAGTTTCTTGGACACCGCGCGCCGCAGTTCGCCTCTGTTGCGTGACAGCAGCTTGAGCACGTCCTCTTGGCCCTGTCCGCCCAGTGGCAGCACATAGGCGGTTGCGATCTTGAGATCGGAGGATGTGCGCACTTCGCCCACTGTGATCGACAGGCGGTTCAGGTCCGGGTCGTGGATATCACCACGCGCCAGAACTTCGGCCAGTGTCCGTCGAATCAGCTCTGCCACCCGAAGCTGGCGTTGAGAGGGGCCTGCCCCTTCGTGAAGTTTGTTCTTTCCCATATGCCCCATCTAAGTCAGCCAGTCCCCTTTGCCAAGCGGTCCCACTTTGGGTAGGACAGCAAGAAATTGCCAAAGGGGGCCAGAACCATGTCAGAATTGCCGGGTATCGTGATCGCAGGCGCGTCAGGACGCATGGGCCAGATGCTGATCCGCTCTGTTTTGGAAAATGATGCGATGCGTCTTGTTGGTGCTTTGGAACGTCCGGGTCACGATTGGGTTGGTCGCGATATCGGCGAGGCGATGGGTGGTATCGCGTTGGGCGTCAAGGTGTGGGATGATCCGCTGGAGCCGATGGCGCAGGCCCGTGCCGTGATTGATTTCACCGCCCCCGAGGCGACGATTGCCCTGAGCCACACCGCAGCCCAGGCCCGCGCCGCCCACATCATCGGCACCACCGGCATGACGGACGAACAGATTGCCCGTCTTGAGCCTGCGTCGCGGCACTGTGCGATTGTGCGTGCCGGCAACATGAGCCTTGGGGTCAACCTGTTGGTGCAACTGACCAAACAGGTGGCCGCCGCGCTGGATGCGGATTTTGATATCGAAGTGATCGAGGCCCACCATCATCACAAGGTCGATGCCCCGTCTGGCACAGCGTTGATGTTGGGCGAGGCCGCCGCCGAAGGGCGCGGTGTGCCGTTGGCTGATGTGCGCGATGCGGGTCGTGACGGGATTACAGGCGCGCGCAAGCGCGGTGACATCGGGTTCAGCGCCATTCGCGGCGGCGATATTGTCGGCGAACATGATGTGTTGTTTGCAGGGCCCGGCGAGCGGATCGTGCTGCGCCACATGGCCACTGATCGCGCGCTGTTTGCCAAAGGGGCGCTGAAGGCTGCCTTGTGGGCGATGGACCGTGCGCCCGGTCAGTATGACATGCTGGATGTGCTTGGTCTGAAAGCCTGAGCGCGTCCGTCGTTAAAAATTTTTCGCCAGATGTGAACCAATCGCTGTCGAGCGCCGTATTTGTCACAACCGTGTGTTTGTTCCAAGGGATTACGTTCCATGCGTATGACGTTTTTCGCTTTTCTGACCGCTCTCGTGGCAAGCCCTGCTGCGGCGGACCTGATCAAGGTCGATGACCAAAACCAGTTCGTGCAGTTGATGAACGGTAAGACACTGACCCGTCCGTTGGTGCGCCTCACGGTGTCCCCGGATGGCCAGATCGAAGGCTATGGATCTGTGTGGAGCATTGAAGGATCGTGGTCCTGGCAAGATGGGTATTTTTGCCGTGATCTGTTCTGGGGTGGCGACGCGCTTGGCTACAATTGCCAAGAGGTGCAGGCCAGCGCAGATGGCCGCATCAAATTTACATCCGACAAAGGTAACGGCGACAGCGCGATGTTTCGCCTGAAGTGATACATGCGGTCAGGGCGCGGTTGCGCCCCAGTGTAATTTCAAAATGACAGCAATTACATGTGGTCTGATTCCCAAATGCGCGGGGTTTCTAACCTTCTGTTCGTGATGTGTCTGATAAATGTATACGATAATATACAATGAAATCGGGCACTTCTCTGTTTAACTGTAAATCAAAATTGACACACGGTTTACTGGCACTATAGTTTCTTTGTCGGGGTGCGGTTTCTGACGTTGAAATAACCTCAGGCAAGGGGGGAGATGCCGGTGCAGCAGCGCGGTCAGGTAAAACAGGCTTTGGGTTTGTATGACAAATCCACTGCGGACGTCACGACATTAAAATCACAGTTTTCCGAGACAGATGTAAGTAGCATCGTTGCGGAAGTGTTGAACCGGGTCAAAGCGAAGGCTTTGCGCGATGAGACCCTCGTGGATCGGCCATCCAAAGAGAAAGTAGAGCGTTTGTGCTATGCTTTGATCTCGGATGATGGGCAGGAAGGTCACAAATTTATCGAAAGCGTCTATGAGGACGGTGCCAGTCTGGACGCCATCTATCTCAGCTATCTTGCCGCTGCGGCCGAGAAGCTGGGTGAGTGGTGGAAAACCGACGATGCGTCCTTTTATGAGGTAGCGATTGGGACCAGCCGCATCTATGCGATCATGCGTGCGCTGAGCTATCTGTTTGTTCCCATGGGCAACGCCGAGGTCAAATCGGCTGTGTTTGCGTGTATTCCCGGTGAAACACATATCCTTGGTGTTCGGATGGCTGCCGACCTGTTCATCAAGGACGGTTGGGACGTCAAAGTGATCGTTGGCAAGGACCATCAGGAACTTGTGGATGAGATTGCCGATTCTCAATGCCGCATCATCGGTCTGTCCGCGGCGGGTGCCCATTCGACGGCTGCGCTCGCGCGTGTTGTCATCGCCCTGAGACTGAGCAATCCGTCGGCTGGCATATTCTTGGGCGGTCAGATCACCCAAGAGGCCAAACAGGCCGTAGATCTGATGGGCTTTGATGGCATCATGTCGGATATTCCGACGGCTTTGGCAATTATGAACAGCTACCGCGAACGATCAGTCATGCAGTGATCGGGGTGTTCCCCGGTCACCGTTAGAAATCGACGGCAATTCCTTTTTTCTCCCAATCGCCATAGCGCACGGGTTCTGGCCCGTCGCGCCCACCCAATTCTGGTGGCAAATCCAGTTCTTTTGCGGCTTTGCGTCGTTCGGCGGCTTCGGCCAGGGCGCGCTGGGCGGCGGGGGGCAGGTCGGGTGTGTGTGTCTCGTCGCTCATGGGGTTCCTCTTGGCTACTTGCATTGATATACGCCCGATCTTGATCCCGGCAAGGCGGGCAAGCCATCGAGGAACGATATGAGCGACATTGGACTGCCCGCGCGGCGCAGCGCAATCTATCTGCTGGACGAGATTATGGGCGAGGGCAAATTGATGTCTGAGGTCATTGGCGCGGGTGCGCTGGATCGTCTGGACCCTGCCGATCGCGCCCGGGCGCAACGCCTTGCCACCGAAACCCTGCGCAGCATGGAACGTGTGGACCGACTGTTGCAGCGTCATTTGCAGAAATATCCGGCGCTGACGGTGCGCAATGCGCTGCGTGTCGGCACCTATGAGCTGTGCCAGGGCGAGGCGGCACATGGTGTTGTCAACGCGATGGTCACCCTGATTTCCAAGCACAAACGCTATGGTCACCTTAAGGGGTTGGTGAATGCCGTACTGCGCAAGGTTGCCGAAAAGGGCCCTGAACAGTGGCCGACCCTGCGCACGCCGCGTCTGCCGTCATGGCTGCGCAAGCCGTTTGTGCAGGCGTGGGGTGCCGAGGCTGTTGCCGGCATGGAGACTGCATTTTTCATGTCGACCCCGCTGGATTTGACCGCCAAGACCGATGCGGCGGCAGTTGCTGAAGCCACGGGCGGTGTTGTGTTGCCCACCGGGTCGATCCGGCTGGCGGATGCGGGCCAAGTGTCTGCGATGCCCGGATTTACCAGTGGTGATTGGTGGGTGCAGGACGCCGCCGCCGCAATCCCGGCCCGTGTTCTGAACGTTGCGCCGGGCGAATCTGTGCTGGACCTGTGCGCCGCCCCCGGTGGCAAGACGATGCAACTGGCCGCCAGCGGTGCCACTGTTACGGCGGTCGATATATCGGCTGGCCGTATGGAACGTGTATCGCAAAACCTGATCCGCACTGGTCTGTCCGCCACTTTGACGGTGGGCGATGTGTTTGATGTGACGGGCCAGTATGACGCGATCCTGCTGGATGCACCCTGTTCTGCGACCGGCACCATTCGCCGCCATCCCGATCTGCCCTTTGCCAAGGATGGGTCCGAATTTGGCGCATTGATCGATTTGCAGGCCCGAATGATCGACCATGCGCTGACCCTGTTGAAGCCGGGCGGCCGCATGGTGTTTTGCACCTGTTCGCTGTTGCCTGACGAGGGCGAAGTCCAGGTCGAAGAGGCGCTGGAGCGTCACCCTGGTTTGAGCGTCGATGCCACTGCGTTGGCCCGTCCTGGTCTGGACCCTGCGTGGATCACCGAAGAGGGTGGTTTGCGTCTGCGCCCTGACATGTGGCCAGAGCATGGTCATATGGATGGGTTTTACGTCGCTTGCCTGCGCACATCGAACTGATCTCTTACGACTTGAATGCGTGACTTGAACGATTGCCCCGGCTATGGTTCCGCCAGACGCGCATAAAGACGCATCGAGGCAGTGACGATGACCACCCAGAATGGGTTTTCCGCCCGAAAGACTCGGTTCCTGAACCGTTGGCATGCCGCGCGCACGACCCGTGGCGGCACGATGACCGCCTTTGTCTCGGCTCCTGAGCCGCGCACCATTGGCAGCTTTGCCCGGGGGCGGCAGTTGGTGGCCGGCAATTACCTGTTTGCAGGCGCGTTGATCGAAGCCCCCGGTGTTGATCTGTGGGACGTCGACACGCCGGATCGTGCCTTTGATGATGCATTGCACGGCTTTGCATGGATGGATGATTTGGCGGCGGTGGGGGATGCGTCCACGCGCGATGTTGGCCAACGCTGGCTTTGGGCCTGGATTGACCGCTATGGCAAGGGCCGTGGCCCCGGCTGGACGCCTGACCTGACCGGCCGTCGTCTGATCCGCTGGATCAACCACGCGTTTTTCGTGCTGCGCGGGATGGAAGGGCCGGAAACCGAAGCGTTCTATCGGTCGCTTGTGCATCAGACCCGATTTTTGTCCAAACGCTGGCACGCAGCGGCCCCCGGCCTGCCGCGATTCGAGGCGCTGACCGGCCTGATTTATGCCGGGTTGTCGCTTGAGGGCATGGAAGAGCTTGCTCCACCTGCCGTGGCGGCCCTTGCCCGCGCATGCGATCAGCAGATCGACGATGAGGGTGGATTGCCGACCCGCAACCCCGAAGAATTGTTGGATGTGTTCACCCTGCTGACGTGGGCCGCGGCCGCCCTTGAGGACGCGGGCCAAGCGGTGCCGGATGCGCATATGGCCGCGATTGATCGCATCACCCCGACACTGCGCACCCTGCGCCATTCCGATGGCGGGCTTGCCCGGTTTCATGGGGGTGGGCGCGGGCAGGAAGGGTGGCTCGACCATGCCTTGGCCGCCTCTGGTGTGCGCACCCGTCAGCCTGATGGGCTGTCCATGGGCTATGCCCGCCTGAGCGCGGGGCGCACCAGTGTCATTGTTGACGCCGCCACCCCCCCTGCTGTTGCGGCCAGCCAGAATGCGCATGCCTCGACCCTTGCGTTCGAGGTGACGTCGGGGCGCCGCCCGTTGATCGTCAATTGCGGATCGGGTGTCAGTTTCGGGGCCGAATGGCGCCGGGCGGGGCGTGCCACACCGTCCCATTCGACGCTGACGTTGGATGGCTATTCCAGTGCGCGGCTGGGCGATGCCGACCGTTCTGCCGCCAGTGAGGTGTTGATCGACGCCCCCGACCACGTCCCGATCGAGGTCAGCCATGCCCCCGATGGTCTGCGGTTTCAGGGTGGGCACAACGGGTATTCCCGCACCCATGGCCTGACCCACGCCCGCCAGTTGGAACTGACCTTTGATGGGCGCGGCATGGCGGGCGAAGACATGTTGCTGGCCCTTGAGGACCATGAAAAGCGTGTCTTTGACCGTTTGATGGATGCCAAAAAGCTGGGTGGCATCCCCTATGACATCCGGTTTCACCTGCACCCCGAAGTTGATGCGGCATTGGATATGGGCGGGTCGGCTGTGTCGATGGCCCTGAAAAGCGGGGAAATCTGGGTGTTTCGTCATGACGGCACGCAGGAATTGTCCCTTGAACCAAGCGTTTACCTTGAAAAGGCGCGCCTGAAGCCGCGTGCCAGCCAACAAATTCGCCTGTCTGGCCGCGCCATGGGATATGCCACGCGCGTGCGCTGGTCCTTGTCCAAGGCGCAGGAAACTGCCATGGGCATCCGCGACTTGAACCGGGACGACCCGGACGAGATTTACGACTAAAAGGACTGCTGCCCACCATGACTGATCTGACCCCCGTACGCCGCGCATTGATTTCTGTTTCCGATAAAACCGGGCTGATGGAGTTCGCCACGGCCCTTGCAGGGCAAGGCATCGAGCTGCTTAGCACTGGCGGGACGGCGCGTGCCCTGCGCGAAGCGGGTCTGACGGTCAAGGATGTGGCGGATGTCACCGGATTTCCAGAGATGATGGATGGCCGGGTCAAGACATTGCACCCGGTGGTGCACGGCGGTTTGCTTGCCTTGCGCGACAATCCCGAGCACGTCGCGTCGATGGAAGAGCACAGCATTGGTCCCATCGATCTGGTGGTCGTCAACCTGTACCCCTTTGAGGAAACAGTCGCCAAAGGTGCGCCTTATGGTGATGTGATTGAAAACATCGACATTGGTGGTCCGGCCATGATCCGCTCTGCGGCCAAGAACCACGGATTTGTCACTGTGGTTGTCGATGTGCAGGATTATGATGCGGTGCTGACCGAACTGGCCGCCCAAGGGGGGCAGACAACCTATGCCTTGCGCCAGCGCCTTGCGCAGACGGCCTATGCCCGGACGGCGGCCTATGACACGGCTGTCAGCACGTGGATGGCCGCGCAGGTTGGCGAAACGCCGCGTCGCCGTACATTTGGCGGCACCTTGACCCAGACTTTGCGCTATGGCGAAAACCCGCATCAGGCGGCCGCGTTCTATACGGATGGATCGGCCCGCCCCGGTGTCGCCACGGCCACCCAGCATCAGGGCAAAGAGCTGAGCTATAACAACATCAATGACACCGATGCCGCGTTTGAATTGGTCAGTGAGTTCGCCGGTCAGGCCCCGGCCTGTGCGATCATCAAACATGCCAACCCGTGCGGCGTCGCCACGGGTGACACGCTGGCGCAGGCCTATACCCTCGCCTTCGATTGCGATCGTACCAGTGCCTTCGGCGGTATCATCGCGCTGAACCAGCCGCTGGATGGCGAAACAGCCGAGGCCATCAGCGGGATCTTTACAGAAGTCGTGATTGCGCCGGGTGCCGACGCAGACGCCATTGGTATTTTTAGTCAGAAGAAGAACTTGCGTCTGCTCACCACGGATGGGCTGGCCGACCCCGCAACCGCCGCGCTGGCCATCAAGCAGGTGTCGGGCGGGTTTCTGGTGCAGGACAAGGATGTGGGTCGGATCACGCGCGATGATCTGAAAGTGGTCACCAAACGCCAACCCACAGAGGCAGAGATGGCCGATATGCTGTTCGCGTGGACCGTTGCCAAGCACGTCAAATCCAACGCGATCATCTACGTCAAGGACGGTGCCACCGTCGGTGTCGGTGCCGGGCAGATGAGCCGCGTAGACAGCACCCGCATCGCGGCGCGCAAGGCGCAGGACATGGCCGAGGCGATGGGCCTGCCCGCGCCGCTGACTCAAGGGTCGGTTGTTGCATCGGATGCGTTTTTCCCGTTTGCGGATGGGCTGATCACGGCCGCCGAGGCGGGTGCCACCGCCCTGATCCAGCCCGGTGGGTCCATGCGTGATGACGAAGTGATTGCCGCCGCCGACGAGGCCGGGCTTGCCATGGTGTTTACCGGCATGCGCCATTTCCGGCATTAAACAACCATGAAGCTTTTATGGATCAGTGCGGCCCTTGCTTTTGTCTTTGACCAGCTGTCGAAGTATTTGGTTATTCATGTGCTGGGCGTGTCTGCGTTGAAGTCGATAGACGTGTGGCCGCCGATCCTGAATTTTCGCTATGGCGAAAACCGGGGCATCAATTTCGGCCTGTTTGGGGATGGCACCAGCGTCTGGGTGCTGGTCGCTATTGCGCTGGCGATCTGCGTGGGCGTGCTGTGGTGGATGGTGCGCCATCCCCAACCGCGTCTTGCGCAGTTCTGTGCCGGGTTGTTGATCGGCGGGGCGCTGGCCAATGTGCTGGATCGCCTTTTGTACGGCTTTGTTCTGGATTTCCTTAACATGTCCTGTTGCGGGATCGACAATCCGTTTGTGTTCAATGTGGCCGATATCTTTATCTTTGCGGGGGCCATCGGTCTTGTATTTTTCGGCCATGACCACGCGCCGTCCAAAAAGAGCACGTCCAAAAAGGGGACGTGACAAGCCGGGTCAAGCTGCGATACTGCGGCGGAGAAGAGGAGAGTTCCGGAATGCGCCTGATCGCCTTTGCCCTGATTGGTATTCTTGTCCTTGCTGCGTGCGAGAACAAGGGCCTGCGCGAGATCCAGCCGCGTGGTGACGGGCCGGATGAATTTATCGTCGTGCCCGCCCGCCCTCTTGAACAACCCGAAAATTTTGTCGCCCTGCCTGCCCCGACGCCTGGTGGGACCAACCGCACGGATCAGCGCCCGCTTGACGAGAGCGTTGCCCAGTTGGGTGGCAGGCGTGGATCGCCCACGGGCCCCATTCCGGGCAGTGACGCGGCGCTTGTCAATCACGCCAGCCGCTATGGCCGCGAGGCCAATATTCGCGGCACGCTTGCCGCTGCGGATGCAGAGTTTCGCAAGCGTCAGGGTCGTCTGACACAGATCCGGCTGTTTCAGACGGATTCCTATTCGCAGGCCTATCGCAGTGAGGCGATCAACCCCGGTGTCGTGGCGCGCGAGTTCAGCCGTGCGGGTATTCCGACCCCCACTGCCCCTCCGGGCCGCTGATTGCGCACGCCGCGCCCGTCCTCACAAATCCGCCATCACCGCTTGAACCCGATGCGCGCCACCGTATCTGTTAGCAGAACTGTTCCCCATCAGGAGTTGCCATGACCCGTTTGCGCGCCGCCCTTGCTGCCTTTGCCCTGTCCGCGACCCTTGTGCCCGCCACACAGGCCGTAGCCCAACAGGGTGTCACCACCTTTGAACTGTCCAACGGCATGCAAGTCGTTGTCGTCGAGGACAACCGTGCCCCCGTTGTGCAGCACATGGTTTGGTATCGCGCCGGATCGGCAGACGAACCTGTCGGCTCGTCGGGGGTTGCGCATTTTCTGGAACACCTGTTGTTCAAGGCCACGGACAAGATGGCTGACGGTGAATTGTCAGCCACTGTTGCTGCCAATGGCGGCCGCGACAATGCGTTCACCAGCTATGACTACACCGCGTATTTTCAGCGCGTTGCCGCTGATCGGCTTGAGCTGATGATGCGGATGGAATCTGATCGTATGCGCAACATTCGCTTTACCGAGGCCAATGTCGCCACGGAGCGCAATGTCATCATCGAAGAGCGCAACCAGCGCACTGAAAACAATCCCGGTGCTTTGTTCAACGAACAAATGAACGCCGCGCAGTACCTGAACCACCGATATGGCGTGCCGATCATTGGTTGGATGCACGAGATGGTCAGTTTGGACAAGGCGGACGCGCTGGGATTTTACAACACCTATTACTACCCAAATAACGCGATCCTTGTTGTGTCTGGTGATGTGGAAGCGGATGAGGTCAAACGCCTTGCCGACATCTATTACGGTGCGATTCCGGCCAATCCTGACCTGCCAGAACGTATCCGCAGCGCGGAGCCACCCCAGACTGCAGAGCGCCGTGTGATTTTCCGCGATGCACGTGTGGCGCAGGAATATGTCAGCCGATCTTACCTCGCGCCGGAGCGTGACCCCGGCGATCAGCACGCTGCGGCGGCCCTGACCCTGCTGGCCGAAGTGTTGGGGGGTGGGCAGACCAGCTATATGACCGAAAAGCTGCAGTTCGAGGAACAGAAGGCTGTGTTCTCGGGCGCGTTTTATCGCGGCACGTCGCTGGACGATACGACGTTTGACATTATCGTCGTTCCGGTGCCCGGTCTGAGCCTGCAAGAGGGCGAGGACGCGATGGACGCGGTGCTGGCCCAGTTCCTGGTTGATGGCGTCGATCCAGAGCAGTTGGAGCGCATCAAGTATCAGCTGCGCGCCAGCGAGATTTACGAGCGTGACAATGTCGATGGTGTTGCGCGCCGCTATGGTGCGGCCATGTCTGTGGGTCTGAGCGTGGATGATATTCAGGCCTGGCCCGGCATTTTGCAGGCCGTCACCGCCGATGACATCATGGAGGCTGCCCGCAACGTGTTCAATCGCGAGGCGTCTGTTACGGGTTGGTTGACCCGCCCCGTTGCCGATGACCAGGCCCCTGCGCAGGAGGTAAGCCAATGACCCGTTTTCTGATGGTACTTGTTGTTGCCTTTGTCGCCGCCCTTCCGGTCCGCGCCGAAGTGCAGATCGAAGAAGTGGTCAGCCCCGGTGGGATCACCGCATGGTTGGTGCGCGAGCCGTCCATCCCGTTTATGGCACTGGAATTGCGGTTCCGGGGTGGGGCATCGTTGGATGCGCCTGAAACGCGCGGTGCGATCAATTTGATGACGGGTTTGTTGGAAGAGGGTGCCGGTGATCTGGATGCCCGCGCGTTTGCCCGCGCGCAGGAAAGCCTGGCTGCGTCATTTAATTATAGCGTGGCGGACGACGAGCTGTCCGTGTCCGCCAAGTTCCTGACGGAAAACCGCGAAACGGCCATAGAGTTGTTGCGTAAGTCGATCATTGAACCACGGTTTGAGCCTGTGGCGCTGGAGCGTGTGCGCGAACAGGTGCTGGCCGGTCTGCGATCGGATGCCAAGGACCCGGACGCCATTGCCCGCAAGACCTTTGATGCCATGACCTATGGCGATCATCCTTATGCGACCCCCTATGAGGGCACGATTGCATCTGTCACGGACCTGAGCCGCGACGACATGCTGGCCGCCCACGCTGCTGTTTTTGCCAAGGACCGGCTTTATGTCGGTGCCGTCGGTGACATCACCCCCGAGGAATTGGGTCCGATGCTGGATGCGTTGCTGGGTGCGTTGCCAGAGACCGGCGCGCCCATGCCAGAGCGTGCGCCGATCCTGATCGAGGGCGGCACCACTGTCGTCGAGTTTGAAACGCCCCAGTCGGTTGCCATCTTTGGCCAGCGCGGGATCGCGCAGGATGATCCAGACTTTTTTGCCGCGATACTGTTGAACCAGGTGCTGGGCGCGGGTGGATTTGAGAGCCGCCTGATGACGGAAGTGCGTGAAAAGCGCGGATTGACCTATGGTGTCTATTCCTTCCTTGCGCCCAAGGACTATGCAGAGACTGTGCAGGGACAGGTCGCGTCGGCCAATGACCGCATCGCCGAAGCGGTCGCCGTGATCCGTGACGAATGGGCCCGCGCCGCTGCTGAGGGTGTGACCCCCGCCGAGTTGGATGCGGCCAAGACGTTCATTACCGGGGCCTATCCCTTGCGGTTCAACGGCAATGCCCCGATTGCCCGCATCATGGTCGGCATGCAGATGATGGGCTTGCCCATCGACTATATTGCCACCCGCAATGACAAGGTCGAGGCGGTGACATTGGAAGATGTCCGCCGTGTGGCCGGCGCGTTGCTGGACCCCGAAAATTTGCATTTTGTGGTCGTAGGTCAGCCTGTCGGCTTGGAAAGCACCGTCGCAAATTGAGTGCTGCGCACACGCGATTTCAGCAGGAATGGGGGCGCTGCCCCCAAACCCCCGTGGTATTTCCAGTCAGAAGAAACGTGATACGGCCCTATTCGCCGTAGGGCACCCAGATCGTTTTGACGTCAGTTGCGGCCTGAAGGAAGGCCCGCCCTTCGCCCTCTGCGCCCAGCCAGTCGCGGGACTGGCCGTTGTTGACCCATGTGCGTTTGATGTTGCCTGCTGCCCCCTGTTCGATCTGTCTGGACAGGTCCGATCCTGAAAAGGACCAGACGGCATCCACGTTCAGGTGTTTGGCCATGTGAGGCGCCAGTTCCGCGTGATCCCCTGTCAGGATGTTGACCACCCCTGCGGGCACGTCCGAAGTGTCCAGCACCTGATAGAAATCTGTTGCCACCAGAGGGAACGGTTGCGAGGCCGCCAGAACGATCCGGTTGCCCATCGCAATGGCAGGTGCCATGCAAGAGATCAGCCCGAGCAGCGGTGCCTCGTCGGGGCAGAGGGCGGCGATGATGCCTGTGGGTTCGTTCATTGCCAGTGCGATGCCGCGCATGGGCACCCCTTTGGCCGCCCCGTCATATTTGTCGGCCCAGGCGGCGTAGGTAAAGAGGCGCTGGATCGTGGCGTCGACTTCTTTTTCGCCGGATTTCCCGCCTTGGAGGGCGTTGAGCCGTTTTGCGAATTCGTCGCCGCGTGCGGATAGGTTTTCGGCGATGTAGAAAAGGATTTGCGCGCGCAAGTGGCCCGTGGTCTTGCCCCAGCCCTTTGCGGCTTGCGCGGCTTCGACCGCGTTGCGCACATCCTTGCGGTTGGCGAGGCTGGATTGTCCGAGCAGTGCGCCGTTCTTGCCATAGACGTTGCGCGAATAGCCCCCATCGGGTCGCGCCTGTTTGCCACCGACATAGAGCTTTGCCGTGCGATCCAGCGCGTTGGTCGCTGTGTCTTTGCCACTGAACGGCGCGATCGGTTTGAGTGGTTTTGCGGATGATTTTGGCTTGGTGTAGGCTGTCAGCCCTTCCCAGCTGCCTTCGCGTCCAAACCCGCTTTCGCGGACTCCGCCGAAGCCCGCTGCGGCGTCAAACAGGTTCGTTGCGTTCACCCAGACCACGCCTGCGGCCAGTTTCGGGGCGATGTCGAGGGCGAGGTTTATATTTTCGCTCCAGACTGTGGCGGCGAGGCCGTAGCGCGTGTTGTTCGCCAGTTCCACGGCTTCGGCCGGGGTGCGGAATGTGGTGGACGCGAGGACGGGACCGAAGATTTCCTCTTGCATCAGCGTATCGGCGCTGTTGAGTCCGGTAATCAGGGTGGGCGGATAGTAGCATCCTGTGGCGGGCAGGGTGGTTTGCGGTTGATAGGTGTCGCCACTGGTGTTGTTGGCGACCATCCTGGTGATCATGTCCAGTTGCACCGGGTCCACGATGGCCCCGACGTCGATGGACTTGTCCAGCGGATCACCGATGCGCAACTTGTCCATGCGGGCGCGCAGTTTGGCATAGAACGTGTCGGCAACGGGTTCCTGCACCAACAGGCGTGATCCGGCGCAGCAGACTTGGCCCTGATTGAACCAGATTGCGTCCACCAGCCCTTCGACGGCTGAATCGAGGTCCGCATCGTCAAACACGATGTAGGGGGACTTGCCGCCCAGTTCGAGGGTGAGTGCCTTGCCTGTGCCTGCCGTGGCCTCGCGGATGCGACGGCCCACTGCGGTGGACCCTGTAAAGGCGATCTTGTCCACATTTGCGTTGACGATCATTTCGCCCACTGCGCCGTCGCCTGTGACGATGTTGATTACGCCATCTGGCACGCCCGCCTGACGGCAGATGTCGGCGAACAGCAACGCGGTGAGCGACGTGTATTCGGCGGGTTTCAGCACCACGGTGTTACCCATGGCCAGTGCGGGCGCGATTTTCCATGCCAGCATCAGCAGCGGAAAGTTCCACGGCACGATTTGCCCGCAGACCCCGATGGCCTGTCTGTCGGGCAGTTCGGCCTGCATCAGTTGCGCCATACCCGCGTGGTAATAGAAATGTCGCTGGGCGAGGGGGATGTCGATGTCGCGGCTTTCGCGGATCGGTTTGCCGTTGTCGAGCGTTTCGAGCACCGCAAAGAGCCGCCCGTGTTTCTGCAGGAGCCGTGCGATGGCATAAAGAACCCGTGCGCGGGCGTGTCCGCCGGATTTGGCCCACTTGGGTTGTGCTGCGCGTGCGGCTGCGACGGCTGCGTCGATATCGGTTTGGGTGGCCTGGCTGAGCGTGGCGAGCGTTTCGCCGGTCGCTGGGTTCTTTGAGTCGAAATCCTTGGTCGGGGTGGTGAATGACCCGTTGATGAAGTGGCCAAAGCTGGCCCCCTGATCGATGATCCACGCAAAGGCGTCGCCTGCTGCCTCGGGGGCGGTGCCGTAGTCCATGGTTTCGAAGATGTCTTTGACGGTCATTATGTGTCTCCTGTCGGGGCGCAGCCTGTCGGCTTGAACACCCGTATCGTCGAGGCCGGAAATTTGGCGAGCGCAGCTGCCGGGCGGATTGGTCTGCGCACAAGGTCGCCGCCACAATTGGGGCAAGTGCCGTTCAGGTGATCCGTCGCGCACGGCGCGCAAAAGGTGCATTCAAAGGTGCAGATCATCGCCATGTCGCTGTGGGGCGGCAGATTGCGGTCGCAGCATTCGCAATTGGGACGTAGATCAAGCATCCGCTATCCAATCGCGTGCCTATACCCGGCGGAATAGGCTCCGGTCAGGTGGTGTTCGAGTTGCCGTTCGATATCGCCCAGCAGTGACGACGCCCCAAAGCGGAACAGGTCGGGCATCAGCCAGCGATCCCCCAGTTCCTCCTTAATCAGCGACAGATAGACGAGCGCGTCCTTGGCCTTGGAAATTCCGCCTGCGGGTTTGTAGCCGACGCGGTATCCTGTTGCCTCGTGGTAGTCGCGGATCGCGCGGATCATCACCAGCGTGACGGGCAGCGTGGCATTCACGCTTTCTTTGCCGGTCGACGTTTTAATGAAATCCGCGCCCGCCATCATGCACACAAGCGAGGCGCGCGCGACGTTGCGCAGCGTGCCCAATTCGCCTGTCGCCAGGATCGCTTTGACATGGGCGGCACCGCAGGCGGCCCGCATCTGCGCCATTTCATCGTAAAGCGCGGCCCAGTTCCCTTCGAGCACGTGGCGGCGCGAGATCACGATGTCGATTTCTGCAGCACCGGCGGCGACGCTGTCCTTGATTTCCTGAAGCCGCAGGTGAAACGGCGACAGGCCTGCCGGAAACCCTGTGGACACAGCCGCGACGGGTATCCCGGACCCTTGAAGGGCGGTGACGGCGGCGGGGACCATTTCGTGATAGACGCACACGGCCCCGGTGGTCAGGTCTGGCGTTCCGAGCGCCTGCAACATATCGGCGCGGACGGGTTGGCGTGCCTTGGCACAGAGCCGTGCAACCCGTCGTTCCGTGTCATCGCCTGACAATGTGGTCAGGTCGATCAGGCTGATCGCCTTGAGCAGCCAAGCCGCCTGATGGTCCTTTTTGATCGACCGCCGTCCGGGCAGGGTCGCACACCGTCGTTCGATGGCAGAGGTGTTGGCCTGCACGCGGCGCACCCAATCCATATCCAGCGGCATGCCCGGATTGCGCGGTTCGGCCACCTGTGGCAGCTGTGTTGTCGGTGTGGTTGCGGTGTCGGTCGCGGTCGTTTGCATGGGGGATCCTCTCGGACTGTGCAGACCTTGGACGTCGCATGTGACGCGCATTTTGGCAAGCTGTGCCGCTGTGGCCTAACACATGGGGTGATGGTTTGGATCAGCTGTACGTGCCTTTGATGCGGTGCCTTGCATGGTTAAACTGCAGGGGTTTTTGGCGGGGCTGGTGCGACATTTATGACCAAAATGGTCTGATTTGGGCAGAATGGATGCTCTATTTTGCGAATCATTCTCATTCTCATTGACATTTTGCGAATGACTCTCATGTTCAAAGACATGAACAAGAACGTATTTTCCTTTTCTTACTCGCGTCGGTCGGTGTTGGCCGGGTTGGCGGCCTTTGCGGCTGCCCCTGCTTTTGCGGCTGCCCCTTTGAATATTGTTGCGACCACTGGCATGATTGCCGACCTGACCCGTGTCATTGGCGGAGATGTCGTTTCGGTCAAGGCGCTGATGGGCGCGGGTGTTGATCCGCATTCCTATCGCCAGACGCGCAGCGATATCGTTGCGATGACCCGCGCGGATGCTGTTTTGTGGCACGGTCTGTTCCTTGAGGCGCAGATGGAAGCGTTTTTCGAGGATCTGGCCCGCAAGGCCCCTGTGCACGCTGTGGCCGATACGCTGGACCCGTCGCTGTTGCTTGGTCACGAAGATTACGAAGGCCGCTATGATCCGCACGTGTGGATGGACCCTGCATTGTGGGTCAAATGTGCCCCCGCGGTCGTTGCCGCCCTGTCCGAGCTGCGCCCACAGGCGCGCGGCACGTTCGAGGCGAATGCCGCCGCTTTTGTCGCCGAAGCCGAGGCGCTGGATGTTTATACGCGCGCCACTTTGGCCCAAGTGCGACGAGAGCGCCGCGTGTTGCTGACGGCACATGATGCCTTTGGGTATTTCGGCGCGGCCTATGGGTTCGAAGTGTTGGGCATTCAGGGCATTTCGACCGACAGCGAGGCGGGCTTGAACCGCATCAGCTCTTTGGTCGACGTCCTTGTCAGCCGGGATTTGCCGGCAGCCTTTGTCGAAACATCGGTCTCTGATCGCAACATTCGCGCATTGATCGAAGGGGCAGCGGCCCAAGGCCACACCGTGTCGATTGGCGGGTCGCTTTTTTCCGACGCGATGGGCCCGGACGGCACCTATGAGGGGACGTGGCTGGGTATGATTGATCACAACGTCACAACGATTGCGCGTGCGCTGGGGGCTGGCGTGCCCGCCACAGGCCGCCTGGGTCGTCTGAAGGGGGCCGCATGACCGTTACGCTCGTCGCAGATCGCAGCACTGAGGCTGAAGCCACCCGCATCGCCAGCCCGCTGGCCGTGCGTGGCCTGACTGTTTCTTATGGTCAGACGCCTGCAATTTTTTCAGTAGACATGACTGTGCGTGCCGGGGCGATGACAGCCATCGTCGGCCCGAACGGTGCGGGGAAATCCACGCTGCTCAAGGCGGCGTTGCAGGTGGTCAAACCGCTGGCCGGGACGGTCACCGTCTTTGGCAAGCCGCTGGCCCAAATGCGTGACCGCATCGCTTATGTGCCGCAGCGCGCCAGTGTGGACTGGGATTTCCCAACCCGCGTCATTGATGTGGTTTTGATGGGCATGTACCGCCAGCTTGGCCTGTTGGGCCGGGTGCGCGCCAAACATCGCGCGCAGGCGATGGATGCATTGAGCCGCGTTGGCATGACAGATTTTGCCACCCGCCAGATCGGGCAGCTTTCGGGCGGTCAGCAACAGCGTGTTTTTCTGGCCCGTGCCCTTGCGCAAGACGCGGATATTTACGTTCTCGACGAACCTTTTGCCGGGGTCGATGCCGCGACGGAAAAGGCGATCATTGCCGTGTTGCAGGACCTGCGCGATACCGGCCGCACCGTATTGGCTGTACACCATGATCTGGTGACGGTGCCTGACTATTTCGACGATGTCGTGCTGTTGAACACGCAAGTGATTGCCGCAGGCCCGGTCGAGACCGTGTTTACAGAGGCGAACCTACAGGCCGCCTATGGCGGACGCCTGACCACGGCGCGCGTCGATCCAGAAAGCGCTGCGGGATAGGTCATGCTTGCCGATGCGCTACTGTTGCAGCTTGGCTATAACGCGACGCTGGTGACACTGGGCGCTGCATTGTTGGGCATGGCCGCTGGGGTTGCTGGCACATTTCTGTTTTTACGCAAGCGCGCGCTGGTGAGCGATGCGATCAGCCATGCGACCCTGCCGGGGGTCGGGCTGGCCTTTGTGCTTATGGTGGCAATGGGCGGCGACGGGCGCTGGTTGCCGGGTCTGTTGCTGGGCGCTGCCGTTTCGGCGACCGTCGGGCTGTTGTGTGTGCAGTGGCTGACCACCCGAACGCGACTGGGCGAGGATGCGGCCATCGGGGCGATCCTGTCGGTGTTCTTTGGCCTTGGCATCGTGATCCTGACGGTGATTCAAACCATGACGGCAGGACGACAAGCCGGGCTCGAAGGGTTCTTGTTAGGCTCTACTGCGGGCATGTTGCGCAGTGATGCGATCCTGCTGGCGGTGGCGTCAGCGGCCGTTTTGGGGTTGGTGTTGATCCTGCGCCGTCCGCTGGAACTGGCCGCCTTTGATCCGGGCTATGCCGAGGCGACGGGGTGGTCGCTGGGCCGCATTGATCTGGCGATGATGGGTATCGTTCTGGTGGTGACCGTGGTCGGGTTGAAAGTCGTTGGCTTGATCCTGATCGTTGCACTGTTGATCGTGCCCGCAGTGACGGCGCGGTTCTGGACGGACCGTGCAAGCCATGTGGTCATGATTGCGGGCGTCGTGGGCGGTGTGTCGGGGTATGTTGGTGCGGCGACTTCGGCGATTGCGCCAGCGCTGCCGACGGGGCCGATTGTGGTTCTGGTCGGCTTTGCCCTGTTTGCGGCGTCGCTGTTGTTGTCGCCGGGGCGTGGGGTTCTTGCCTCTGTGCTGGTGCATCGTCGCTATCAGCGGCGTGTGCATATGCGTCAGGGCTTGCTGGCCCTTGCCCAAGGCCAGCCGATTTTCGAAGCGCTAACGCGCCGTTTGATGCATCGCGCCGGGTTGATCCTGCCCGATGGTGTCGCCACCCCAGAAGGGCAGGCTGCAGCGTCCAAGGCGCTGCTGGATGAAACCCGCTGGTCGATCGTGCGCGCCGACCAAAGTTTTGCAGCAGCAGCCATTCGCTATGATGGGCTGACCCCGATCGAAGACGTGTTGACCCCGGATCAGTTGCGCGATGTCGATCTGCGCATCGCGGCCCCCCAGGTGGTGCCGTAATGGGGGCCGAATTCGTTGCCTTGTCACTGACGCCGATCCTGATCGGGATCTGCGTCGCTGTGGCCTGTGCGCTGCCGGGCAATTTTTTGTTGCTGCGCGGTCAGGCTCTGATTGGGGACGCAATCAGCCATGTCGTGCTGCCGGGTATTGTTGTCGCCTTTTTGCTGACCGGAGTTGTGGCGACCGGCCCCATGCTGTTTGGCGCTGCGGGTGCGGCCGTGCTGGCTGTGATCGCCATCGACCTGATCCGCCGCCTTGGCCGGATCGAGGCGGGCGCTGCGATGGGCGTCGTGTTCACCGCGATGTTCGCGGGGGGTGTTTTGCTGCTCGAACGGTCCGATACGTCCAGCGTGCATCTGGACGTGGAACACGCCTTGTTCGGCAATCTGGAAAGCCTGATTTGGCTGGACGCAACAGGCTGGGCGTCTTTGGTTGATCCTGTTGCCTTGGCCGGGTTGCCTGCAGAGCTGCCGCGCATGGCGCTTGCGCTGTTGGTCGTGGCGGCATTTCTGTTTCTGTTCTGGAGACCTTTGGCGCTGTCAACCTTTGACGAAGGGTTCGCGCGCGGTCTGGGCCTGCGCACGGGGCCGCTGGGGCTGTCGCTGGTTGTTGTGTCGGCGATTGCCGCTGTTGCCGCATTTGATGCTGTGGGCTCGATCATTGTGATTGCGATGTTCATCTGCCCGCCCGCCGCGGCGCGCATGATGACGAACCGTTTGGGCCATCAGGTGGCTTGGTCCGCAGGGTTTGCCACGCTTGCAGCGATCGTGGGATATGTGTTGGCGGGGTACGGCCCGTTGTGGGTCGGGGCCGCAGCATCCGTGAGCGCAGCAGGCATGATCGCGACGGTGTCGGGCGTTATCCTTGCCGTGGCGGCTGTGGCCGGGCCACACCGCAAGCGCGGCAGCTGAGCCGCGCCGCGCAGCAGTGTGTCAGCTGAATGTCGTGTGGAACTTGCCTGCCGGTGACGGTGTGAAAATCTCAACCCCGGTTTCGGTTACGCCCACGGAATGTTCGAACTGTGCAGACAGGGATTTGTCGCGGGTCACGGCCGTCCAGTCATCTGCCAGCGTCTTGGTTTCAGGACGGCCCAGGTTCACCATAGGCTCGATCGTAAAGAACATGCCCGGTTCCAGCACAGCGCCCGTGCCGGGGCGGCCATAGTGCAGCACATTGGGCGGGGCGTGAAACACGCGGCCCAGCCCGTGGCCGCAGAAGTCGCGCACGACGGACATGCGGTGGCTTTCTACAAAGCTTTGGATGGCGTGGCCGATATCGCCAAATGTGTTGCCCGGTTTGACCGCATCGATGCCCAGCATCAGCGCATCGTGGGTGACTTGTATCAGCCGCTCTGCCTTGCGGGGCAGTTTGCCGGCCACATACATGCGGCTGGTATCGCCGAACCAGCCATCGACGATCACAGTCACGTCGATGTTCAGGATGTCGCCATCCTTGAGAACCTTGTCACCGGGAATGCCGTGGCACACCACGTGGTTCACGCTGATGCAGCTGGCGTGCTTGTAGCCCTTGTAGCCGATGGTCGCTGAGATGGCACCGGCCTGTTCGACCATTTCGGTTATGATCCGGTCGATTTCGCCCGTTGTCTGGCCCGGAAAGACCAGTGGAGTCATTGCATCAAGGATTTCGGCAGCCAGTTGCCCGGCAGCGCGCATCCCTGCGAAATCGGCGTCGTCATAAATGCGGATGCCATCCTTGGTCTGACGGCCGCTGCGTTCGTGATTCAAGGTCTGCTCCATCAGCAATACGTTTGTCGTTTTGTAAGGCACTGCGGCGAAAAGGGCCAGTGGCTGTCAAATCTCGATACGGATCGGAACGCCCACAGTGATTTTCTGTGGTGTTATGTAAGTCGACAGGCACAGGGTTTCCACCCCCGCATCCGTGGCAGATGCGTAGGCGGCCGCATAGGTGGGATCAACGTCACCTGCCAATGTGAACCGGTCGCAATCCGTGCGCTGTACAAGGTACAGCATGATGGCCCTGTGCCCCGCGCGGGCCATATCGGCCAGTTCCGACAGATGTTTGGCCCCGCGTGCGGTGACCGAGTCGGGAAATTCGGCCAGCCCGACCGTGCGCGAGAGGGTCACTGATTTCACCTCGACATAGGCGTCAGGCAGCCCATCACCTTGCAACAGGAAATCAATCCGGCTGTTTGTGCCGTATTTTTGTTCGGGGCGCACAGTTGTGTACTGCGCCAACTCCGTGATGTTACCCGCCTCTAGTGCGGCCTTGAGCGCGCGGTTGGGCACTGAGGTGTCCACTCCCGTGAAATGCCCGTTGTCATGTTCCACCAGTCGCCAGCCGAATTTCAGCTTTTTCTTGGGATCGTCGTTGGGTTCCAGCCAGATGCGTATCCCCGGTTCTGCCAGTCCCATCATTGATCCGGGGTTGGCGCAATGCGCGACGATCTCGCGCCCGTCGGCCAGCCTGCAGTCGGCCAGAAATCGTTTATATCGCCGGATCAGGGTTGCGGGGACAAGTTCGGTTTGAAAGCGCATGATCGCAGCCCTATACCGACACGGATCACACCTCAAGGAGGGCCAGATATGCCCAACCCGACCGCCGCCATGCTTGTTATCGGTGACGAAATCCTGTCCGGGCGTACACGCGACGCCAACATGCACCATCTGGCCGGGCAGTTGACAGCCGCCGGCATAAACCTGAGCGAGGTGCGCATCGTCAGTGACGACCGCGATGCGATCATCGCCGCTGTGCAGGCGTTGTCGGGGGCTTATGACACGGTGTTTACATCGGGTGGGATCGGTCCGACTCATGATGATATCACGGCTGATTGTATCGCCGCTGCGTTCGATACCCCCATTGATGTCCGCGATGATGCCCGCGCCCTGCTGGCCGCCCATTACGCCAAGACGGGGTCCGAATTGAACGCGGCCCGTCTGCGCATGGCGCGCATTCCTGATGGTGCCGCATTGATCGACAATCCGGTGTCCGTCGCCCCGGGTTTCACGATCAACAACGTGCATGTCATGGCCGGTGTTCCGTCTGTGTTTCAGGCGATGGTTGCCAGCGTCTTGCCCACGTTGACAGGTGGCGCGCCGTTGATTTCCAAAACGCTGCGCATCGACCGGGGCGAGGGCGATATTGCCGGCCCATTGGGTGTCCTCGCCGAGGCCCACCCCGATCTGTCCATCGGGTCATACCCGTTTCAGAAGGACGGCAAGTTTGGGGCCAATATCGTGATCCGTGGTGCGGATGGTGCGCAGGTTGATGCGGCTTTGGCGGCGCTGGCGGTGCAGTTTCCGGAATGATCACGCCGCAGGCCCTTTTTGACGCGATTGACGGTACGTGGCCTGCGGCTGCAAAAACCATGATTGGGCCGTTCACGATCCGTGATGGTCAAGGCGGGGGTAAACGCGTCAGTGCCGCAACGGCGCAGGGGCCCGCCACCCGTGCAGACATCATGGCGGCAGAGGCCGCGATGCGCGCCCGCGCGCAGTCCCCGCTGTTCATGATCCGCGACACTGACGCTGCGTTGGATGCCGCGTTGGCGGCGCGTGGCTATCAGATTATCGACCCGACCAACGGCTATGCCGCTCCGACAGCGATGCTGACGGACATCGCCGTTCCCCCTGTCACCGCCTTTGCCATATGGGAACCGCTGGCGATCATGGCAGAGATCTGGGCCAAGGGCGGTATCGGGCCGCAACGGTTGGATGTGATGGCGCGCGCTCAGGTCAAGACGGGGCTGCTTGCCCGCTGGAACGAAAAGCCGGCGGGGGCCGCGTTTGTCGCGGTGCATGACGGCATTGCGATGGTGCATGCGGTCGAGGTGCTGGAACACCAACGCCGTCAGGGCGTGGCCCAGTGGATCATGCGCCGAGCCGCGTTCTGGGCCCGCGATCATGGGGCTGACACGGTGTCGGTGTTGACGACTGCATCCAATGGGGCGGCGAATGCACTTTATCAACACTTGGGCTTTATGCCCGCAGGCGGCTATCATTACCGCATCCGTCACACACAGGATTGAAATTGCCATGACCGACACGCCCACAGCGCTTGATTTACCGATGGTTGACCCACTGCCAGCGCAGACCCAAAAGTACTTCGATATTTGTCAGGACAAGTTGGGCATGATCCCTAATGTTCTCAAGGCGCATGCCTTTGATATCGACAAGCTGAGCGCGTTCACGACGCTGTATAATGATCTGATGCTGGCCGACAGCGGCCTGACCAAACTGGAGCGGGAGATGGTTGCCGTCGTCGTCAGCGCCACGAACCGATGTTTTTACTGCCTGACGGCCCATGGCGCGGCGGTGCGCCAGTTGTCGGGGGATCCGGCCCTGGGTGAGGCATTGGTGATGAACTGGCGCGTGGCACAGGTGACACCGCGCCAGCGCGCAATGCTGCTGTTTGCCGAAAAGGTGACACTGGCCTCGGCCCAGATCGAAGAGGCTGACCGCGCGATACTGCGCGATCATGGCCTGAGTGAGCGTGACATTTGGGATCTGATCAACGTTGCGGCGCTGTTCAACATGTCCAATCGTGTCGCCAGTGCGACTGCGATGCAGCCGAACCCTGAATATCACGGGCAGGCACGTTAAGGATGACAGGTGCGGCGCGCAGCCTCGCGGTGGTTTTGTGCTGTTTTGCATGGCCGGTTTATGCGCTGGACCTATCCTTGCCCACAAATGCACAGGAAACGGCGGCACGCGACAGCGCGCTTGACCAGCAGCCGTTGCCGATTGCGCCCTATGCGGATGGCGTGTTGCCTGTGCGCACGCTTGAGGGGCCAGTGACGCGCCGCGCCTATCGCATTCCATCGTCTCGGTTGACGCCGCTGCAAATCCTCGCTCCGCTGCGGGACCAGCTCAAGGCGGCGGGATACACTGTTTTGCTGGATTGCAATCAGGATGCCTGCGGCGGCTTTGACTTTCGGTTTGCTATCGATGTGCTGCCGGCACCCAATATGTATGTGAACATCCGGGCCTATCATTTCCTCAGCGCCGAACTGCCCGGCACAGATGTGGCACTGACGTTGTTGGCCAGCGCGGGGGCAGGTGCCGGGTATCTGCAAGTCATTCAGATCGGCGGGGAACGGGCCGAACACATCGCCATAGCCGAGCCGGATGTGACTGCGCCCGTGGCCCCTGTTGTGGCCCCTGACGATATTGTCGCTGAATTGCTGGAACAGGGTCATGTGGTGCTGTCGACACTGGAATTTGCAGTGGGCACGACGACTTTGGACGGTGGGGAAAACGCCGAACTGGCCGCCATCGCCACCTTTATGGAGGCGCGGCCGGCGCTGCAGATCGCTGTGGTGGGTCACACGGACACTTTAGGCGGATTAGAGACGAATATCGCCGTGTCGCGCGACCGCGCGCAGGCGGTGCGCACCGCGTTGATCGACGAATACGGCGTCGCACCCGAGCGGGTCGAAGCGGATGGCATGGGCTACCTTGCCCCGATTGCCAGCAATCTGACAGACGCGGGCCGCGAGGCGAACCGACGCGTCGAAGTTATCATTGTCGGTGATGACGGATAGGGGACGGCGCGGAACACGCTGCCGTCTAACCCCTATGTTGGAACGCTAAGCAGCATCCAATGCTTGGTATTGCCGACCTCGCGGGCACCGTCCGCTTTGCGATCAGCAATGGCCCCCTTTTCATGCTTTGGGCAGCCGATCAGTATGGCGCTGTCATCCAGAAAATCAGAGGTCAGGGCGTTCTCGCCGATCACCATGCACACGTCGTCGGGGTTGGGAAACGGGCGAACGCCGACCAAACCTGATGCACGTGGTTCGGTATAGGAAAATGTGGTGGGTTCGGGTCCGTAATTCAGATCCAGCGGAGCGGCGCAGGCCGATGCAACCAGAGCTGCCGATACCGGCGCAAGTTTGAGTTTCACCAAAACCTCCCGTTGAGACGCGTTTGCGCTGACCAAGGATACCAACCAACCGGGTCGCGTAAAGCGGTGCACTGCAAGTTTCCGGAACGTCCAGATGATTGGCGGGCAAATGCACAAAAAAATACCCCGATGCTTGCGCACCGAGGCAGGTAACCGACACGTCGGTCAGGGGAAAAGCATTACCAATCGCACGGACCTTTGTCGGCAAAGGCGTGGACGAGGAAATCAATGAATGCGCGTACTTTGGGCTGGGTAAAGCGGCCCGGCGGATACACCGCATAGATGCCTTGGGTTTCTAACGGCAGCTCGGGAATGGCGTCTTCGATCAGACCTTTTTCCATAGCGTCGGAGTATAGAAAACTGGGCAGATACGCGATGCCAAGGCCGGATACAGCTGCGTTCAGCAGCGACTGACCATCATTCACGCTTAGCCAGCCAGCAGTGCGCACCTGACGTTTTTCACCAGAGGGTGCCGTCAGTTTCCACACGTTGCCAGAGGATTGGTTTGAGTAGTGCAACAGCTTGTGTTCATTCAGATCGTCGATTTTTTGGGGACGGCCGTATTTTTCGAAATAAGCCGGGCTGGCGATCATGCGTTTGCTTGTTTCGGTCAGTTTGCGTGCGCGCAATGTGCTGTCTTCTAATTCACCGATGCGGATGGCCATGTCATAGCCTTCGGAAATCAGTTCGACGTACCGATTGTTGAGCACCATGTTCACGGTGATATCCGGGAAATCGGCGAGAAATTCAGACAGGCGCGGTGACAGGTGATTGACCCCGAAATCGGTTGCAACCGATATGCGCAGCAGACCCGAAGGTGCCGATTGCATTGACGTGACAAGTGAATCCGCCTCGCCTGCATCATTCAGAACGCGGCGGGCCCGGTCGTAATAGGCCAGACCGATTTCCGTCGGTGACACGCGGCGTGTGGTCCGGTTGAGAAGGCGTGCGCCCAAGCGGGCTTCAAGCGATGATACGTGTTTGGAAACAGCGGATTTTGAAATCCCCATCTTCTTTGCTGCGTCTGTAAACCCGCCTTGGTCAACGACCATCGCGAATGCTTCCATCTCGGTGAGCCGGTCCATGCCCGTCCCTTTCCTGTCTATGCTTCGACGATCAGGTATCGGGGCCAATCAGGGCACAAACGGGGCGGGGGTGGGATAATATCGGGGTAATTGCAGGGATCGTTGATGGCATGGAAACGACGAATGTCGCCTCAGGTCGCGATATCCGTGCTCCAATCGCGAAAGGTTTCTGCCTCGCGCGCCAATGGCGCTGCGTCTTGTCCGCCGATCAGAAGAAACCCGAAACCGGGTGTGTTCCAGCGCGCGACATCCAACCCTTCGGCAGCCCCCATGTTCAGGCCTTGTGCATCGGGACCGGCGGGAATGATACACAGCGCAACCGGTGTGCCGTCTTCCCGCAGATATGAAATCTGCACGAGCGGTTTGCCGTTAAAACCCAACAACTGCGCACGTTTAAAGGTAAGACCTTGGGCTTGCGGAAGGGCGGCGAGGTCGATGCCGATCCCTTCGGACACGGCGGCAAGTTGCAGTGCGGCGTCCTGTGGGCTGGGATCGATCGCTTGCAAAGTATCCGTGGTGTAAAGCGTTTGATAGCTGGCCACAAAGCTGACCCAGCCGCGCGGCGCAGGTTCTGGTGTGCCAAAGCCGGTGAACACGGCCACGGCAAGTCCCGCGGCAAGCCCGGTTGCAAAGGTGGCGATACCAAGGCCCCAGCGTGGTCGCGTGTTGGTATTGGCAGGCGCAGGCACGGCGGCAGGGCCCAGATCCGGCATCGCGGGTGCGTCGGCCAAAACACTGTCAAAGGCCGCGGTTATCGCCGCCATTGGAATATCCAGCGCCGCCATGCGTTCGCCCAACGCCTCGTCCGTCTCTAATGCGGCGGAAATCACGGATTCCAGCTCTGCGTCGGCCTCGCCATCCAGAAAGGCAGTCAGCTCTTCGTCACTAAAGGTGCGCGGATCGGTCATGACGGCCCCTTCGCTGGATTGGCCATAATGGTATTCAGTTTCTTGCGCGCGCCGGCCAGACGGCTCATGACGGTTCCCACCGGGATCTCCATAATCTCTGCTGCTTCTTTGTAGCTGAAGCCCTCGACATAAACGAGAAGGACAGACTGCCGCTGCGCTTCGGGAAGGGCATTCACTTGGGATAACACCTGTCGGGCCAGAATATTCACTTCGGTGCCCGGCGCGTTGTCGGCAAGGTCGATTTCTTCAACTGGCATCACACCGGCCCCGGTGCGCACCTTGCGGGATCGCAATTCGTTCAGCCACACCCGTTGGCACATCCGAAACATCCAACGATCCAGATGGGTTCCGACCTCGAATTGGTCAGCCTTGTCGAGCGCGCGTAGGCATGTCGTTTGCGCCAGATCGTCGCCCCAATCGCGCCGTCCCGTCAGGGCCACCGCATAGCGCCACAGGCGGGGGTAAATTGCCACCATGCCATCGCGCATGGAATTTTGAGCAGGCGTATGAATGTTTTCGATCCCGAAGCGCTTGGTTTGGCTGGTGACATCAGTAACGGGGGGAACCAACCAAGGAAACCATTTGTAATTGTGCTATCGGGACTTTGATCATGGCATCTGTCGCCATGGCGCATGACACGCCCGCCCCACCAGGTGCGCGCGTCTATGTTGTGAGCCTGGCGCATGGGGATACGGTTACGTCCCCTGTCACTGTGGACTAAGCGAACGCGTCGGCCGGTCCTGCGCTAAAGCGTGGCGGCCAGCCGCGTGCCCTGATCGATGGCCCGTTTGGCGTCCAACTCGGATGCGACATCTGCACCACCGATGATGTGGTGCGATATCCCGGCTGTTTCCAGCGCGGTGGCAAGGCTGCGGTCAGGGATTTGGCCTGCGCACAGGATAATATCGTCCACCTCGATCAGTGTCGGGTTTTCGCGCGCCTCGCCAAAGGACACGTGCAGGCCCGCGTCGTCGATCCGTTCGTAGTTTGCGCCGCCAACGAATTGCACGTCTTTCAGCTTTAGGGCTGCGCGGTGAATCCATCCTGTCGTCTTGCCCAGCCGCTTGCCGTGCTTTTCGGCCTTGCGCTGCAATAGGGTCACATCGCGCGCCGGTGCTTCGGGTTTGGGTCCTTCGGGGGCGAGGCCGCCGCGATTCACGGCGGGGTCGCTGACGCCCCATTCGACCATCCATTCGGGCAGGTTTTCGGTTGGGCTGTCGCCCTCGTGCACAAGGAACTCGGACACGTCGAACCCAATGCCGCCCGCGCCCACAACAGCCACGCGTTTGCCCGGAACGCTGCGTTTTTTCAGGACATCGATATAGGAATGCACATTTGCAGCGTCCTGACCCGGAATACCCGGATCGCGCGGCAGCACGCCTGTCGCGATTATGACGTCGTCATAGTCGCCCAGCATTTCGACCGTCGCTTCGGTGTTCAGATGAACATCAATGCCCATTTCGGCGACCATCGTGCGATACCAGTCGACCAGACCCCAGAATTCTTCTTTGCCCGGCACCTGTTTGGCCATGTTGAGCTGACCGCCGATTTCGTCGGCGCGGTCGATCAGGGTGACTTTGTGGCCGCGTTCTGCCGCGGTCATGGCCGCTGACAGGCCTGCGGGGCCAGCGCCGACGACTGCGATGGATTTGACCGCTGTGGCAGGTTCAACCAGCAATTCCGTTTCGGAACAGGCGCGCGGGTTCACAAGGCACGAACTCAACTTGCCTGAGAATGTGTGATCCAGACAGGCCTGATTGCAGGCGATGCAGGGCGCGATCTGGTTGGCCTTGCCGTCCATCGCCTTTTTGACGAAATGCGCATCTGCCAGCATCGGGCGCGCCATGGACACCATATCGGCGCAGCCTGTGGCCAGCACGTCCTCGGCCACGTCGGGGGTGTTGATGCGGTTCGACGTGATGACGGGAATGCCGACCTGACCCATCAGCTTTTTCGTGACCCAAGCAAAGGCGGCGCGCGGGACAGAGGTGGCGATTGTCGGAATGCGCGCCTCGTGCCAGCCGATGCCGGTGTTGATGATGGTCGCGCCTGCTTTTTCGATCTCTTTGGCCAGTTGCACGACCTCATCAAAGGTCGATCCATTGGGCACAAGGTCGATCATGGACAGGCGATAGATGATGATGAAATCGGTGCCCACGGCCTCGCGCGCGCGGCGCACCACCTCGATCGGCAGGCGCATCCGGTTTTCATAGCTGCCGCCCCAGCGGTCGGTACGTTTGTTCGTGTGCGTGACAAGGAACTGGTTCAGAAAGTATCCTTCGGACCCCATGATTTCGACGCCGTCATAGCCTGCCTGCTGCGCGCGTACGGCTGTTGCCACGATATCGCTGATCTGTTTTTCGATCCCGTCCTCGTCCAACTCGGCAGGGGGAAAGGGCGAAATGGGGGATTTGACGGGTGACGGTGCCACGCACATCGGCCCATAGGCATAGCGGCCGGCGTGCAGAATTTGCATCGCGATCTTGCCGCCCGCGTCATGTACCCGTTTGGTCACGATGGAATGGTTTTCGATATCTGCATCAGTGGTCATCATGGACGCACCCGGCAATACCGATCCTTCGAGGTTGGGACCGATCCCACCTGTCACCATCAACCCCACTTCGCCGCGCGCGCGTTCGGCATAGAATTCAGCGACGCGGTTCCAATCCTTGGTTTCTTCAAGGCCGGTGTGCATCGACCCCATCAGCACGCGGTTTTTCAGCGTGGTAAAGCCAAGGTCGAGCGGGGCGAGAAGGTGTGGGTATGCGGTCATGGTGTCCTCCCGAACGTGTTTATTCTAGGTGTCTTGCAAGTGAGATGCGATGTCACGCACAACGCGGCGTCATTGGGTTGGATGAAATGGTTGAAATCAGGCGCATGCAAGGTGGTGAGGCAAACGCCTTGGGTGACGTGGTGTGGGATGCGATCCATATGGGGTGCCGCGCCTATACCGCAGCGCAGCGGCAGGCGTGGCTGCCTGCGCCACCGCATGGGGTCAAATGGGCGGGCAAGCTGGCAGTACAGCGCGTGTGGGTTGCCGTCGAGATGAACGCGCCAGTTGGGTTTTTAACCTTGGCTGATGCCGGGTACATCGACCTTGGTTTTGTGCGTGCGGCACATCAGGGCCGTGGTGTGTTTACGGCGCTGCTGCGCGCGTTGGAGGGCACTGCGCGCGGTGCCAGAATGCGCCGGCTTTGGACCCATGCCAGCCTGCCTGCGCAACCTGCTTTCGCCGCGCGCGGCTTTCATGTTATCGCGCACGAAACGGTGCAGCGGGCTGGTGAAACGCTGGCGCGTGCCGAGATGGAAAAGGTGCTGACATGACCCCTGAACAGATCGCCAAACTGCCTTATCGTCGCAATGTCGGTGTGATGTTGATGAACGCAACCGGTGACGTGTGGGTCGGCCAGCGCCTTGACCGCCGCGCCAGTCAGGATGCATGGCAGATGCCCCAAGGTGGCATCGACAAAGGCGAAGACCCCCGCGCCGCCGCCCTGCGCGAGCTAGAGGAAGAGACCGGAATTTCCCCCGACATGGTTAATGTGATCGCAGAATCCGAGGCATGGATTCCGTATGAACTGCCTCACGATCTGATCCCCAAGCTGTGGAAGGGCAAGTATCGCGGGCAAGAGCAAAAGTGGTTCTTGATGCGCTTTCACGGGACAGATGCGCAGGTCAATATCGATACCGAAGAGCCGGAGTTTTCCGCGTGGCGCTGGATGGCACCTGCGAAACTGCCCGATGCGATCGTCCCTTTTAAACGCGACGTGTATGTCGCTGTGCTGGATGCATTTGCCGATCATTTGTAAAACTGTGATCGCGGCTGTTATTGCATAGCATGATGCAAGACTACACGTATGAGACACGGTTGAACGGGCCGATCCCGTTCCGGGGCAAAGAAGGTTTAGGCATGCGTTTGTTGGTTCTTGTGTTGATGGTTTTGCCTTTGCCTGCCTTTGCCCTGTCATGTTTTCCCCATGGCGTCACTGACGCCTATCTGCAGGCTGACGCCGCCGACGAGGTGTATGTGCCAGTGCTGGGCATGTTGGATTTCGACGCCGATATGGTGCCGCAGGTCGATTGGGAAAACCAGCAGGACGTGCCGGAAGTGACGCTGATCCCTGCCACATTCACGGGTGACGTCATGGGGCCGCGCGGGTTCACGTCTGCGTTCGATATTGACGTGGTTCTAGAGGTGCAGTGTTTCGGGCCGTGGTGCCCTTCGCCGCGTCCGGGGCGCACCCTTGGGTTCTTGCGCGAAGCATCAGACAGCTATGTGCTGCACACGAATGCATGTGGTGGTTTTCTGTTCGGGGGCCCGAGCGATCAGCAGATCACAGATGTGCAGCAGTGCCTTGATGGGCGCGCCTGTGTGCCATTTGCTGATCGTTAGTCGTCGATGATCGGCACGTGTGGTGCCAGCGTCCGGTCATAGCCATGATGAACCCGTGGGTCGGCGGCAATCTCGATCTTTTGCATGATCGGCGTAAACCCTGAGCGGTGATAGAATGCCATCGCCTGTTGGCTGTCGCCGGTGCAGGTATGCACGGCGAACCGGTCAATTGGCGTGGCAAAGGCATGTTCGACAGCGCGGTCCATCAAATACGCACCAGCACCACTGCCGATCAGCGCAGAGGTCAGGCCGAAATAGGCCAGCTCGCAGGCCCCGTCTTCGCGGAAATCAAGTTCCATGACGGCTTCGGGCTGCCCGTCCTTGATCAGGGTAAAAACACGCACGGCCGGGTCGTCCAACACCTCGGCCAAGGCATCATCCGATAGCAACGCACGCCCGAACCACAACCAGTCCTCGCCGACGCGGCGGAACAGGTCGCGGTAGGTTGTTACATCCGGTGACAGTTCGACAAACGTCAGCCCGTCCGGCAACGCAGCCCCGCGCAAACTTGGTTTGCGCATTTCAAGGTATGTGACCACCACGGGCATCTTGCCTGGCGGCACATCATAAAGTCCGTCACTCAGCATGGGTTGCTTACTCCAGCCCTGCGGCGGCGAATTGTTGTTTCATGTCGATCAGTGGCCGTGGGCCGATATGGCTGATGACTTCGGCGGCACACAGGTTGCCCATGCGCCCACAGGTCGCCAGATCGCGGCCCGTGACAAGCCCATAGATGAATCCGGCTGCAAACTGATCCCCGGCCCCTGTCGCGTCGACCGGTGTCACGGTTTGTACTGGAATGTCATGCCGTTCGCCGTGGCCCATGATGGTCACGCCATCGCCGGACCGTGTGCAAACCATCAGGTCAATCATGCCAGCGGTTTTGGCCATTGCTGACTCAAGGTCGTCGGTTTCGAACAGGGACATGATTTCGTGTTGGTTGCCGATCACATAATCCAGTTCGTTTTCGATCATGTCGAGGAAATCGGCGCGGTGCCGGTTCACGCAGAACGGATCAGAGATTGCTATGCCTGCCTTGCCACCTGCCGCGCGTGTCAGGCGAGAGGCTTGGCGAAACGCTTCTTTGCCGTGATCCTTGTCGAACAGGTACCCTTCGAGAAAGATCATTTCGGCGTTCGAGGCGACAGCATCGGGCACATCGTCCGGGCCGAGTTCGGTTGAGATGCCGAGGTACGTGTTCATCGACCGTTCGCCATCGGGCGAGACAAAGATCATCGACCGTGACGTGGGCAGATCGCCGCCCGCTACCGGTGCATTCACGAAATCTGTGCCACTGTCCTGCATTGACTGTGCGTAAAACCGACCCAGCACATCGTCATGCACGCGCCCGATGAACGCGGTCGGCAAACCCAGCGCGCCAACGCCTGCAACTGTATTGGCGACTGCCCCGCCGGGGGTCTGCAGGCGATCATTCATTGCGGCATACAGCACTTCGCCCCGATCCCGTTCGATCAGTTGCATGATCCCCTTTTCGATCCCCATCAGGTCCAAAAAGGAATCGTCGGCGTGTGAAATCACATCAACAACGGCGTTTCCGATGCCAGCGAGCGTGTATTTTGTCATTCAGTTTTATCCTCAAAAGGGCATAGATCGCGGATCAGGCAAGCCCCGCATTTTGGTTTGCGCGCAACGCAGGTATAGCGGCCGTGCAAGATCATCCAGTGGTGCGCGTGCAATTGGAAATCGACGGGAATGTTGTCTTCGATGGCGCGTTCCACAGCCTCGACCGTTTTGCCCGGCGCAATGCCGGTGCGGTTGCCAAGGCGAAAAATGTGGGTATCGACCGCCTGCGCCGGGTACTGCCACCACATGTTCAACACCACATTGGCCGTCTTGCGCCCCACACCGGGCAGTGATTGCAGCGCGGCGCGCGAATTGGGGACCAGCCCGCCATAGTCATCCACAAGCATCTGGCTGAGCTTGATCACATTTTTGGCTTTTTGGCGGAACAGGCCAATCGTTTTGATATGCTCTGTCACCCCGTCGATGCCGAGATCCAGCATCTTTTGCGGGGTGTCGGCGATCGCGAACAGCGCGCGCGTCGCCTTGTTCACGCCGACATCTGTGGCTTGCGCCGACAGGGCCACCGCCACCACCAGCGTGTAAACGTTCACATGCTCCAACTCGCCCTTGGGTTCAGGGTCCGCCGATTGCAGGCGGCTAAAGATCGCGCGGATCGTATGATAATCGAGCTGTTTTGCCATGGGCGCTGGTATGGGCAAATTCGCGGACACGGGCAAGGACCCAGCGGCATCGCCGCTTCATTTACCCACGGCTTGCTCGAAACCGCAGCTTTCGGATCGTTTGGTGGTGCCGGATACTATATGTCAAAGCCACAAGAAGTGGGGTGTCACGCGATGAACGATCTAAGCACAGAACAGGGCTATCATTACAACGTCATGCGCCGTGCGATTGATTTGATCGATGCGGCAGAGGATACGGTGACGTTGGATGGGTTGGCGGGCGAAATGGGGATGAGCCCGGCGCACTTCCAGCGCATATTCTCGCGCTGGGTCGGCGTGTCGCCCAAACGATATCAGCAATACCTGACGCTCGGCCACGCCAAGGCGCTTTTGGCCGAACGGTTCACCACGCTTGATGCCGCACACGCCAGTGGATTGAGCGGGTCGGGACGTTTGCACGACCTGTTCCTGCGCTGGGAGGCGATGAGTCCGGGTGAATTTGCCAAAGGTGGTGCGGGTCTGACCATCTTTTGGGGATGGTTTGACAGCCCCTTTGGGTTGGCGTTGGTGATGGGCACCGACAAGGGGATCTGCGGTTTGGGCTTTGCCGCCGAGATGGGCGAGGCGTGGGCGATGCAGGACCTTGTGCGCCGGTGGCCGCACGCCGAATTCGTCGAGGACCCGATGCGTTTGCGCCCCTGGGTATTGGCGGCCTTTGGGGCAGAGGATGCCGACCTGACGCAGGCCCCTTTGTACCTGATTGGGGCCCCATTCCAGATTAAGGTTTGGGAAGCGTTGCTGCAAATTCCCAGTGGTCACGTCACAACCTATTCTGAAATTGCGGGCAGCATCGGCAATCCACGTGCTGTGCGCGCTGTCGGGACTGCGGTGGGGCGCAACCCGGTGAGTTGGCTGATCCCGTGCCACCGCGCATTGCGCAAATCCGGTGGCTTGGGGGGGTATCACTGGGGTTTGCCGGTCAAGCGGGCGCTTCTGGCGTATGAATCCGCGCGCAGCGAAGCATGACAAACCCCTTGTCGGCGGATAAATGCCCATGTTTTTGGTGCGCAAGATGCCGCTCAGTTCAAATTCCCCCTATTATACAGGGACGCTGAAGGACTATCTTGTGCATATCATAAAGGATCTCGCCCGAACGGGGTCCGAATTTCGAAGGCAGTAGGATAGATCCATGATGAAATTCCCCCTTTCCGTCGCTCTTGGCGCAGTTGTTGCGTTGAGTGCATGTACCGACCCCGCCACGCTGGGTGCCGACAATCCCAACGCCAACGCCAACCGGGGCGCTGCAATTGGTGCCGTATCTGGTGCGGTGCTTGGGTCGTTGATTTCCAGTGACAGCACAAAAGGTGCGGTCATCGGGGCCATTGTTGGTGGCGCAGCCGGGGCCGGCATCGGTTACAACCTTGATCAACAAGAGGCCGAATTGCGCCGCGACCTTGATAGTGGTGTCACGATCACAAATACCGGTGACCGCCTGATCGTGTCCTTTCCCGAGGCGATCCTGTTTGCGTCTGGCAGCTTTACCGTGCGTCCGGGTTTGAACGACGACATGTTCAACCTGACAAAAAGCCTGCAGCGTTATCCGGAATCGACGATTCAGATCGTGGGTCACACGGATTCTGATGGGGATGCGGGCTCTAACCAGCAACTCAGCGAACGCCGTGCCAATGCCGTGGCCGATGTGTTGTTGAATCAAGGCGTTCCGTTCCAGCGCATTCAGACGTTCGGCCGCGGCGAAAGCCAGCCGATTGCGTCCAACTTTACCCCCGAGGGCAAAGCACAGAACCGCCGGGTTGAAATCGTGATCCTGCCAAACGCCTAAGCGCCGTTTGATCCATTTTGTCTTGAGGCCCGCGATCTTGTCGCGGGCCTCTTGCTTTGGGCTGTGCCGGGGTCATGTTGAGACCAATAAAAAGGGGAACGAAAATGAGCAGGCCAACTCTGCTGGGGATTTCCGGATCACTGCGCACCGGGGCCACGAACAGGAAATTACTGCGCGAAGCGGCGCGCTTGTTTGGCCAGTGTTCCTATGTCGAAGCGGATTTGCAGATGCCGTTGTATGATGGCGACCTTGAACAAGAAGATGGCGTCGCCGAGGAGGCGATCATCCTTGCTGGCCAGATCGCCGAGGCGGACGCCGTCATGATTTCGACCCCCGAGTACAACAAGGGGCCGTCTGGTGTGCTCAAGAACGCGTTGGACTGGGTCAGCCGCGTTGAGGGCAATCCATGGGCGGACAAACCCGTGGCGGTGATGTCGTCGGCTGCGGGGCGCGCAGGCGGCGAGCGCGCGCAACTGATCCTGCGCACCTATATGGTTCCGTTCCAGCCGCGCTTGCTGCTGGGGCCTGAAATTCATCTGGCGGGGGCGCACAACCAGTTTGACGACGACGGGACACTGACCAGCGATGTCTATATTCGTGAATTGACGTCCCTGATGCAGAAACTGCGCGCCGAACTGATGCGCTGACGCCCGTTTGGGGTGGTGACCGGGCCTAAAGCGAGGCTGCGACGTCGAAGCCCAGTGGAATACTGTCTTGCGCGTTCAAGATGAGGTCGACCATCACATGGGCGACTTTGGGGGCCATGCCAAACCCGATTTTAAACCCGCCGTTGGCAACAAAATGACCCGGCCTGTCCGGCCATGCGCCCAGCATCGGCGCCCGGCTGCGGCTGCGGGGGCGCAGCCCGGCCCACCGGGCAAGGACGGGTGCGCCTCGCAGGGCGGGCACCGCAGCACAGGCACGCGCCAAAATATCATCAAGCTGCGCATCGGTGCCTGTGGCGTCATTGTATTCGCGTTCTGTCGTGGACCCGATTGCGGTCGTTCCATCTGCATGCGGGATGATGTGCAGCGTGTCGGCAAACAGTTGCGGTGCCTCGGGGGCGGCGAACCCAAGCAGTGCTGCCTGTCCCTTGATCCCGGCACCGACCATGCGTGTGCGGGTTGCATTCAGGGCCTCGAGCCCTGCAACGCCTGTGGCATGGACAGTGACCGGTGTGTCTGGCCCATCGGCAGTCACTGTCACGCCATGTGCCTGCAATGCAGCGACAAGCGCCATACAGGCCTGTTGTGGATGAATGCGTCCGCTGAGCGTGTCAAAAATTTCAAATCCCGTATCGCTGAGTGCGCACCAGTCCGGATTGGCAATCCGGCGGACAATCCAGTGCGCGGCGTCGCCCCATAGGGCCTTGGCCGTGTCCGCGCGACCATGGGCAAGCGCAAGGGCCGCCTCGTTTGCGATGGGCTGCACACGTCCAGACCGGGCGTACCCGGCACAGCGCCCGCCCGCTTGTTCCACTTGCAGCCAAAAATCGGCGGCCATCAGCAGGCTTTCCAGTTGGAACTGTTTCTTGGGGTTCCAGTTTTCCGGCACGTGGGGCGCAAGGGCCCCCACAATTCCGCCGCTTGCCCCGGCTGCGGGTCCGAAGGGATCGATGACCTGCACACGCGCGCCACGTTGGGTCAGGACCCACGCAATTGACAGACCAAAGATACCCGCCCCCCGCACTGTTATCTCTGCCGTTGCCAAGCCTGAATCCTTCCGCCAAGGTCGCGCTGCTTTGAGCGCGCTTCTTACAGGGACAGACGATGCAGGACCAGCAGGCAGAACTGGAGTGGCGTGACGGTGCCGTGCCGGTATCGGTGCAGTTTGATGACCCGTATTTCAGTCTGGACAATGGTCTGGCTGAAACGCGGCATGTGTTTCTGGACGGCAATGGTTTGCCAGCGCGGTTCAGGGATGGGTTGTTGATTGCCGAACTTGGATTTGGCACGGGATTGAATTTTCTGACCACATGGGCGGCATGGCGCGCAGCAGGCGTGCCCGGCAAGTTTCATTTCGTCAGTTTCGAGGCGTTTCCGATGGCCCCTGCGGATATGCAGGCTGCGTTGGCAGCGTTTCCTGAACTGTCCCCATTGGCCGATGCGTTGATTGGCGGCTTGGGCCCTGACGGTCGCGCAACATTTGACGACGCAACGGTTCAGGTGGTTTTCGGGGATGTGCGACAAACGTTGCCTGCGTGGAACGGGCGTGCAGATGCGTGGTATCTGGATGGGTTTTCGCCTGCCAAGAACCCTGAAATGTGGGGTGCTGATTTGATGGCCGAGGTTGCGCGCCACACGGCAGCCCATGGCACGGCAGCCACCTATACTGCGGCGGGGTTTGTGCGCCGGGGCCTTCAGGACGCGGGGTTTTCCGTGACGCGTGCCCCCGGCTTTGGCCGCAAGCGCCACATGACGCGCGCGGTCATGCCATGAGCGCGGGCAATAACACGCGACTGGGCATTTTGCTGATGGTCGCCGTATCTGTCGTATTTGCAGGGCAAGACGGGATTTCGCGGCACCTGGCAGGCGAATACAACGTCTATATGGTCGTGATGATCCGCTATTGGTTCTTTGCGGCCTTTGTCATCACGATTGCAAGTCGCAAGGCAGGCGGGATCGTGTCCGCGGCCCGCACCTCGCGGCCTGTTATTCAAATCCTGCGCGGAACGCTGTTGGCCGCAGAGATTTGCGTCATGGTCACTGGCTTTACGATACTGGGGCTGGTCGAAAGCCACGCCGTCTTTGCTGCCTATCCTTTGTTGGTTGCGGCCCTGTCCGGTCCTATTTTGGGGGAACGGGTCGGCTGGCGGCGCTGGGTCGCGATTGGAGTCGGTTTTGTCGGAGTGCTGTTCATCTTGAAACCGGGACTGGGTGTTTTCAACCCGGCAGCGATCATCCCGCTGATCGCGGCGGTCATGTTTGCGACGTATGGGTTGCTGACACGCTACGTCGCGCGGGACGATGCGACGGCCACCAGCTTTTTCTGGACGGGCACGACGGGTGCCATTGCAACGACGTTGGTGGGCCTGTGGTTCTGGGAGCCGATGACCAACACTGATTGGATGTGGATGGGCACGCTGTGCATGACGGGCGCGCTGGGCCATTGGTTGCTGATCCGCTGCTACGAGGTCGCAGAAGCAAGCGCGGTCCAGCCCTTTGCCTATTTGCAGATGGTGTTTGCAGCGATGGTCGGCATCCTTGTTTTTGGCGAGGTGTTGCAGATCAACGTGGTGATCGGCGCGCTGATCGTTGTGGCGGCAGGCCTGTTCACCCTATGGCGCGAACGGCAACAGGGTTGATCCCGCCAACTCCGCGCTGAAGGGGATGGGCAGCGCAGGGCGGCCCAATCGCGCACGATAGATCGGCAGGCTTTCGGTGACGCGCATCACATAGTTCCGCGTTTCGCGAAACGGGATGTGTTCGATCCAATCGATGATATCGAAACGCTCGGTTTCTTGGCGCGGATCGCCGTAAAGTTCGATCCAGCGGATCGGGCGGCTGGGTCCTGCGTTATAGGCCGCTGATATTAAAACCACATTTCCATCAAACCGCCCGGCAAGCTGGCTGAGGAAGGTTGCACCCAGTTCGGCATTGTAGACAGGGTCAGAGATCAACCGCCCTGTGCTGTGTTCATCGCTGCGTCCCAGCGATGCTGCGACCTCTTGGGCGGTGGCGGGCATGATTTGCATCAGGCCCCGTGCGCCGACGCCTGACTGAACACCGGGGTCAAATTCGCTTTCGCGTCGGGCGATGGACAGGTTCATTTCCGCAGCCATCGGCAGGTCAGCCGATGCCAGTGGATGCAGCGCGTAATACGGTGCGGGCAACGCGATCCCGCGTTGTGCGACGCGCTTGCCGATCATCACGGCAATGTGGGGTTGGCCTGTGTCGATGGCCGCTTGCCCCAGTTGCCCGGCCTGTTGGCGATCCAGCCCTTCGGCCAGATGTGTCCAGAATCGTTCGGCCAGATTCAGCTCGTCCGAGGCTTGCAGCAGCAGCCCCGCCTGAAACAAGTCCCGCGCGGCAAGGTCTGATTCTTGCCAATCCCCAAAGTCCTCTGACCCATCAAGGGTGGCATCCATTGCCAAACGGCCACGTTCTGCCGCCAAGAGGCCGTAAAACGATGTTTGATGGGCCGCGCCCTCTGCATAGGCTTCGCGCGCGGCTGTGGTATCGCCCATCGCCTCGAAGGCGCGCCCGATCCAGTACCCGGCCCGGCCACGCGAGATAGGCGAGACAGTGGCGTTTTGATGGGTCTGAAAATGCCCGAGTGCCAGCTCAGGATCATCCAGCTTGCGCAGTGCGATATAGCCCGACAGCCATTCCAGATCGGCAAAGCTCGATCCACTGGTCAGAAAGTGTTGCGAGGCCAGTTGATAGGCTCGGATTGCATCGCCGTCGCGCATCTCGTCGCGGGCCATGGCGCGGCGGCGATTGCCCCACGCCTCGGGACGGCCCAGTGCGGCGACAGAGCTGGACCGTTCCAGCAACAGCGCCTTGGCATCCGCCCACCGTGCCTTGCGGATGCGCCATTCGAACCGGTCACGGGCCAGCCCCGGATCATCCTGTAAATCCGCCGGAACAGCGGCGATCCGGGCATCCACATTGTCAGCCCGCGTTTGCAAAGCGATGCGCGCGCGCGCCAGTGCGACATGACCGTCTGGGATCAGGTCTAACATATCCGTCGCATCATCGCGTTCACCCTGCCAAAGCATCGCCGTTGTGCGTGCCACGTGGTGGGGGGCCAAAAGATCGCGGTAGAGCGACAGGTAAATGCCCCGCGTTGCATCGGACATGGGCATTGTGCGCCACGCTGAAACGATGCGGTCATGCCCGTCGGTCGTGTTGCCCGCAGCGATCTGCGCAGCCGCGTAATCCAGAACGCCGATTGCTGTTTGCGGCGGAGCATCGCGGTAAAAGTCCTGTATGGCCGCGCCACCGGCAGCGGCGACCGCAGGTTCGGATTGCCGCCGCAAATACGCCTCGCCCGGCCAATCAGGGCGACGCGCCAAAAAGGCGGCAACGTCTGCATAACTGCCCTGTCCAGCGCGCAGGCGATGCCATTCAATGATGTCTGCAGCGACAGGCCCGTCGCGCGCAGCCAGTGTTGCGGCCACGTCCCAGTTGCCGTTGCGCATCGCGTCCATCCCCCAGCCCAATGGGCGCGGACGTTCGGCAAAAGCGGCCACAACTGTCAGGAAAAGCGCGCAAAACGCGAGGGCAAAACGGCTCATCTCTTGCATTTCCTTTGTGCGCATGGCTAGACCCACTGAGCATATCCCGCCACCGTGGTGTTACAACTAACGTTTGCAGGATCGGCGAAAAATCATCCCAGGCCCTCTGCCTGCCACACGTAAAAAAGGAGCGTGAGAATGTTTAAAGGTTCTATGCCTGCCCTCGTCACGCCGTTTCGTAACGGCGCTTTGGATCTGGAGACCCTCAAGAAGCTGGTCGACTGGCATGTCGATCAAGGCAGCCATGGGTTGGTACCCGTCGGCACCACTGGCGAAAGCCCGACCCTGAGCCACGACGAACACGAGACCGTCATTGAAACGGTCGTGACGTCGGTGGCAGGCCGTATTCCGGTCATTGCAGGTGCCGGGTCGAACAACACGGCCGAGGCGATCCGCCTTGTGCAGTTCGCGAAAAAAGTGGGGGCAGATGCGGCACTGGTCGTAACGCCATATTACAACAAGCCCACGCAGCGTGGGTTGATCGCGCATTTTACGGCTCTGCACGACTGCGCCGATATTCCGATCATTATTTACAACATTCCAGGTCGGTCTGTTGTGGACATGACGCCTGCCACGATGGGTGAACTGGCCAAGCTGCCACGGATCGTGGGGGTCAAGGACGCGACTGGTGATTTGGCGCGCGTGTGCGATCAGCGCATGTCATGTGGTCCGGATTTCATCCAGTTGTCTGGCGAGGATGCGACCGCACATGGGTTCAATGCCCAAGGTGGCACAGGCTGTATTTCAGTCACCGCCAACGTCGCCGCCAAGTTGTTGAGCGAGATGCAAGAGGCTTGCCTTGCTGGTGACTATGCCAAGGCGCTTGGCATTCAGGACAAGGTCATGCTACTGCACAAGGCGATTTTTGCGGAACCGGGTCTGGTTGGTGTGAAATACGCGATGTCACGGCTGGGTCTGTGCGCACCTGAGGTACGCCTGCCGCTGACCGAGTTGGCGGATGAGACCAAGGCGCTGGTGGATGCCGGGTTGGCGCACGCCGGATTGATGTAGCGGGCGGTGGGCAGCTTGCCCACCTTACCCTCTTGCGCCTGGTATGGTGGGCAAGCTGCCCACCTCACGTTTTATCGTTTGCCGTAGTACAGGCCGACGACATGTTCTGCTTCTGCAAAGAACAGCCAGCGCGCGGCCAAGGCCCCGGCGACGTGGCTTGCCACCGCCAATGCGGCCATAATATGTGAAAATGGCAAAAGCAGCAGGACGATTGGCAATACGGCCATCAGCACAAGTGCGATCACACGCAGTTTCTGGCTGTGTTTGCGCCCGACTGTGAAGGCAAATTCCTTTAACAGGTAGTTCGTGCCGCTGTGCGGGGGTTCAAATGCGCGCACTGCACCCATTGTTCCCAAGCCCGTTGCCGTCGCCATGGTCGTGCCTGAAGCAGCAAAAGCGCCGTCGCCCTGCGCCCAAAGTGCGACCTGAATAACGCTAGCAATCGCTAGCAGGCTGATGGTCCACGTGACTTGCCCCGCCATCAACGCGCCACTCGCCAGGGAATAGCTGAGGAACATCGCGGGCGTCAGCGGGGAATGCCAACGTGGAATCGTCTTGAGCTGCGTATAGATCATCGACGTGGTAAACACCGTCAGCACGGAAAACACTGCGCCGATCAGGCCCAGCAACACCCATCGCTGGTCAAAGAAAACAAGCCCGGCACCATAGACTGCCATGGTGATCAGCGCGATGACGGCGCACCAACCCTCGCGGCTAAGCCATGATGACCGCCACTGCGTGAACGCCTTGAGCGCCCGTTCGGGGTGCCCAAGGTGGAACGTGGACGACACCAGCCCACCGACCGCACAAAGATAGGCAATGACGAAGAAGGCGAACGCAGTGAGCCCCGTCACCGATGGATAGCCAAGCCCAAGAAAGGTCAGCAGGCCAAAGCCGATGCCACTGAACACGGTAAAGAAGATGACGGAGGGTGCGGGGTGCATCAGAGCTTCTCCAGCGTTTTGTCGAGCCAACCTAGGAAACCGCTGGCTTCTTGCGCGACGGGTTCAAGGTACGGGGCAAGGATGTCGATGTCGCCCGTCGGGGCGGACAAGGTGTCCTTGGGGCGCGGGGGCAGGTATTTGTTGACCGGCTTGGTGCCCTGTTCCGGCATCAGATCCATGCCGCCCCGCTCTGCGGTGAGTTTTGAGACGTTGCTGTCTGGGTCGTTGAAGTCGCCAAAGTGGCGCGCGTTTGATGGGCAGGTGCGCACGCAGGCTGGTTCGCGGTCAATTTCGGGCAGGTTTTCGTTATAGATGCGGTCAACGCAGAGGGTGCATTTTTTCATCACCTTCTCGACGGCGTCCATTTCGCGCGCACCGTAGGGGCAGGCCCATGCGCACAAGCCGCAGCCGATGCAGTCGCTTTCATTGACCAGAACGATTCCGTCTTCGACCCGTTTGTAACTGGCACCGGTGGGGCAGACGGTGACGCAAGGCGCGTCGTCGCAATGCAGGCACGATTTGGGGAAGTGGATCAGTTGGGCTTCGGGCGCGGGTTGTTTCGGTGTTGGTGCGGGTTGCACTTCGTAGCTGTGCACCCGGTTCAGGAACGTTCCCGACGGGTCCGCGCCATAGGCATCCGTGTCCGACAGGGGCGCGCCGTAGTTTTCGGTGTTCCAGCCTTTGCACGAGATCACGCAGGCGTGGCACCCGACGCAGGTATCGAGATCGATCACGAGGCCCAGTTTTTTCTGGGTGGAGGAGGGGAGTGTTGTCATGACATGGGCCCCGCATAAGGTGAGGTCAGAATTGGGGCGCTGGCACCAGACATAGGTATAACTGGGGGCCAGCCCGCAGACTCTCGGAATTTCTTGGAAACAGAAAGGACGGACGCGGATTGGATTGGTGGTACTGTTACGGCACCTATGGGTTTTGTCGTGGCCTTGTCCCAGTTCGCTATGAACCAGATGAAGGAACCAATGGCGACGGCCATGAACGCGAAGATGGCGAGAAGCGTGCGCTGGATCGGAGTCATTTGCCCACCTTCCACGACAGGTCTGTTGGCGCTTTGGCAACAGGTGATTTGATCGATGGCAGTACGGGCTGGGATTCTGATGGGGCGTCTGCCTTGGTGATCTTGACCTTGAGGTCAAACCACGCGGCCTGACCCGTGATGGGGTCCGAATTGGCCCATCGCAGCCCGTCACCTTTGGGTGGGAGCAGCTCATGGATCAGATGGTTCAGCAGGAAGCCTTTGGTCGCTTCGGGCGCGTTTTCAACGAGTGCCCACGCGCCTTTGCGTTTGCCGATGGCGTTCCACGTCCAGACCGTGTTTTCGTTCAGCGCGGCCATTTCCAGCACGGGCACGGTTATGTCGCCATGCGGAGACGTCACCCGTGCCCAATCCCCATCAGACAGGCCGTTTTCCTGCATCAGCTTTGTGGGCAGGTACAGTGGATTGTGCCCGTGCAACTGGCGCAGCCATGCGTTCTGGCTGCCCCAAGAGTGGTACATCGCCATGGGGCGCTGGGTCAGGGCCGTGATCGGATAATCATCGACCTTGTTGTCAGGTGCCGGGTCGTACCAGATCGGCAGCGGGTCCATCGTGTCTTTGATCCGCTGGCGCAAATGGTCCGGGGGCTGGCGATCCCCGTGGCCTTCGGCGGCCAGTTGGAAGCGGCGCAGGGGTTCGACATAAAGCGAAAACAGGTAGGGTTGCGGGGCGTCAAACAGGCCCATGCCAACGGCCCAATCCTGATAGGCGGCGTTCCATGGTTTATAGTAATTCGCACCCTCGGGGATGTGTTCGACGAAAAAGCCGCCGTTTTCGATGTATTTATCGAGCTGTTCGGGGTTCACACCACCGCGTCCCGACGTTTCCCCATCTTCGCCCATGCGCCAGCCGGCGAGTGGGCCAATTCCGGGTTTGCGTTCGTGATTGACAATATAGTCGGCGTAGTCGGCGTATTTCTGGCTGCCATCGTCATTGGTAAAGGCGGGCAAGCCAAGTTTCGCGCCCAATTCGCACAGCACAGATTGAAAGCCGCGTACGTCCCTGTCGGGTTCGATCACGGGCCAACGGATGGCATCCGCAATGGCGTCTGCCTCGCAAATGGGGCGATCGAGCAGTGAAATACAATCGTGCCGTTCAAGGTAGGTCGTGTCCGGCAAGATCAGATCGGCATAGGCCACCATTTCCGAGCTATAGGCATCTGAATAGATGATATGCGGGATGACGTAGTCGCCGTTTTCATCCTTGTCGGTCAGCATCTCCATGACGCCGCCTGTGTTCATGGACGAATTCCATGACATGTTCGCCATATACATGAACAGCGTATCGATCTTGTAGGGATCGCCCGCGTGCGCGTTCGAAATCACCATATGCATCAGCCCGTGGCTGGACATCGGGTTTTCCCAGGTGAACGCCTTGTCGATGCGCGCAGGGCTGCCATCGTCCTTGAGCGCCAGATCGTCGGGTCCGTGGGTGAAGCCAAGGTGTGGCCCGTTCAGCGGTTTGCCCGGCGTCACGCCCACATGCGGTTTTGGATGTGCCGTGGCGGGTTTGGGATAGGGCGGCTTGAAACGGAAGCCACCCGGCACCTCGACGCTGCCCAGCAGGATTTGCAGCACGTGCAGTGCGCGACATGTCTGAAACCCATTGGCATGTGCCGAAATCCCGCGCATCGCGTGGAAGGAAACAGGGCGGCCCTGCATGGTTTTGTGCGTTTCGCCGCGGAAATCGGTCCATTCCTGATCAAGCTCAAATGCCTCGTCAAAAGCGACGCGGGCGATTTCGGCGGCCAGAGTCCGGATGCGTTTGGCTGAAATGCCAACACGATCTGCTACGGTTTCGGGGGCGTATTCGTCTGTCAGATACCGTTCGGCCATGTGCTGCATAACGGTGCGGTGGCTGATACCTGCGTGGCGATGGGTGGCCGCGAGGTTTGGTTTGACGCCCTTTTGGTCGAACGGAGTCAATTTCCCCGTTTCGCGATCCATCACCAGTTCCTTGCCCGCATCGTCGCGCAGCAACAGGCCAAAGTCAGGGGATTTTTCGTCGCCGTTCACAAGGCAGGGGGCGTTGGTGAATTGGGCAAGGTAGTTGAGATCGATTTTACCCGCTTTCATCAGGCAATGCACCAGCGACAGGATGAACAGTCCATCGGTGCCGGGCGTTATGCCGACCCAATCGTCTGCCACGGCGTTGTAGCCGGTGCGGATCGGGTTCACGCCGACGACGCGCGCGCCGCGTGCCTTGATCTTACCGATGCCCATCTTGATCGGGTTGCTGTCGTGGTCTTCGGCAACGCCAAACAGCATGAACAGTTTTGTGTGGTCCCAGTCGGGTTGGCCAAATTCCCAGAACGCGCCGCCCATGGTGTAGATGCCTGCCGCTGCCATGTTGACAGAACAGAACCCGCCGTGGGCTGCGTAGTTTGGTGTGCCGAAGCTTTGAGCCCAGAGGCTGGTGAACGATTGGGATTGGTCGCGGCCCGTGAAAAACGCCAGCTTTTCGGGATTCTCCTTGCGGACGGGTTCAAGCCAGTCTGCCGCGATTTGCAGCGCCTCGTCCCAGCTGATTTCCTCAAATGCGCCAGACCCGCGGGGGCCGACCCGTTTCAGCGGGGCCTGAAGGCGCGAAGGCGCGTTGATCTGCATGATGCCCGCAGAACCCTTGGCGCAGAGCACGCCCTTGTTCACCGGGTGATCGCGGTTGCCCTCGATATAGGCGACTTTGCCTGTTTTCAGGTGCACGTTGATACCGCAGCGGCAGGCGCACATGTAGCAGGTGGTTTTGCGAATTTCGTCCGAAACCTTGGGCGACAGATCAAGTTTTGGCTGGTTCATGTGCGTTCCTTGAGGGCTGCTGCTTGGAGCGTGGTGACGGCGATCATGTGCACCACATCATCTGCGGTGCACCCACGTGACAGGTCATTGGCGGGCTTGGCAAGCCCTTGCAGTACGGGACCGATGGCTGTGCACCCCCCGATCCGCTGCGCGATCTTGTAGCCGATGTTGCCTGCGTCGAGATTGGGAAAGATCATGACGTTGGCGTGGCCTGCCACATCTGACCCTTTGGCCTTGCTTGCGCCAACGTCCGGAACAAAGGCGGCATCGAATTGCAATTCACCGTCTGCGCTGATGTCGGGATGTTGTGTGCGCAACAGGGTGAGCGCATCGGTTACCTTGGTGACGGATGCATGGCGCGCGCTGCCCTTGGTCGAAAAAGACAGCAATGCAACCTTGGGCGTCTCTGCAATCAATGCACTGCAGGATGCTGCCGACTGGGCGGCAATGGCGGCGAGTTCCGAGGCCGAAGGGTCGATCACTAGACCGCAATCGGAAAAGATCATCGCGCCCCGGCCAGAGGGGTGATCGACAGGCATGGCCATCAGGAAAAAGCTGGAGACAAGTGGTGCATCCGCAGCCTTGCCGATGATCTGTAATGCTGCACGCACAGTATCAGACGTAGTTGCCACGGCACCGCCCACCGTGCCATCGGCATGGCCAAGGCGCACCAGCATCGCCGCAAAGATCAGCGGGTCTGTTGCGTTTCTCGCCGCGATTTCGGCTGTGACGCCCTTGTGTTGGCGCAATTGCAAATACGTGTCAGCGACTTCGCGCGTCAGTGGCGATGTTGCGGGATCGGCAATCTGCAGGTTTTCAGAGGGGGCCGCGCCAATGGCAGCCAGTTGCTCTGTCACCGTTTGGGCATCGCCGACTAGGGTGATGCGGCCCAGACCAGCTTTGACAGCCCGCACAGCGGCGGAAACGATCCGGGGATCGAAACCTTCGCTGAGCACGATATGTGCCGGATGGGCCGCTGCGCGGGACTGAAGATCGTCCAGAACGTTCATGCGGCCCACCCGTTTGGTGTGATCAAACCCATACGGGTTATGCGCCGACCTGTGGGCGCATGTCGTCTTTGCTGATGCCAGCGACAGCGACAGGTTGCTTCATCGCATCGCGGCGGAACGGGTCACCCAGTTCTTGGTTGATCATCGCTTCGATCAGAGTGGTGATACCGTTTTCCATCTGATCTTTGATGGCTTGTGCCAGCGCAGCTGTCAGTTCGTCCTGCGTGCGGGCCACGACGCCCTTGAGGCCACATGCTTCGGCGATACCGGCATAAGACACTTCTTCGTCCAGCTCGGTGCCGACAAAGTTGTCATCGAACCACAGAGTCGAGTTCCGTTTTTCAGCACCCCACTGGTAGTTGCGGAAGACGATCTGCGTGATCGCAGGCCAGTCGCCGCGCCCGATGGCCGTCAGTTCGTTGACCGAAATGCCGAATGCGCCGTCACCCGCAAAGCCGACGACAGGTACGTCCGGCTTGCCGATTTTGGCACCGACGATCGAGGGCAGGCCATATCCGCAGGGTCCGAACAGGCCGGGAGCCAGATATTTGCGGCTTTCGTTGAACGAAGGATACGCGTTGCCGATGGCACAGTTGTTGCCGATGTCGGACGAAATGATCGCTTCGACGGGCAGGGCCGCCTGAATTGCGCGCCACGCCATGCGGGGGGCCATCCAGTCGGGTTTGGCGGCACGTGCGCGCACGTTCCAGTCTGTGCCCGGATCGTCCTGTTCCTCGGTCATTGAGGTCAGTTCCTGCGCCCATGCCGATTTGGTTGTGGCGATGGTGTTCTTGCGTTCGGACCGGTTGAAATCACCGGCACTGTCAGACAGTTTGGCATTGATCGATGTCGCAACTTTGGCCGCGTCACCCACGATGCCCACGGTGACCTTTTTGGTCAGGCCGATGCGGTCGGGGTTGATGTCGACCTGGATGATCTTGGCATCTGTGGGCCAGTAATCGATGCCGTAACCGGGCAGGGTCGAGAACGGGTTCAGGCGTGTGCCGAGGCACAGTACGACGTCCGCTTGCGCGATCAGCTGCATCCCAGCCTTGGAACCGTTGTACCCCAATGGGCCAGCAAACAGCGGGTGGTTGCCGGGGAAGGCGTCGTTGTGCTGGTAACCGACACAAACAGGCGCATCCAGTGTTTCGGCCAGAATGCGGGACGCTTCGATGCCGCCCTTGGACAGGACTGCGCCAGCGCCGTTCAGGATCACCGGGAATTTTGCAGAGGACAGCAGGTCAGCCGCGTTTTGAACCGCAGTTTCGCCGCCCTGTGGCAATTCAAAGTCCACGATCATCGGCAGTTCGATGTCGATCACTTGGGTCCAGAAATCGCGGGGCACGTTGATCTGTGCCGGGCCGGATGCGCGCTTGGCTTGCATGATCACGCGGTTCAGCGTTTCGGCGATGCGCGATGGGTCGCGGACTTCTTCTTGGTACGCGACGCAATCTGCAAACAGGTGCATCTGTTCCATCTCTTGGAACCCGCCTTGGCCGATGGTCTTGTTCGCGGCCTGAGGTGTTACCAAAAGTAAAGGTGTGTGGTTCCAGTATGCAGTTTTCACCGCTGTCACGAAGTTCGTGATGCCGGGGCCGTTTTGCGCAATCATCATGCTCATTTTGCCAGTCGCACGGGTAAAGCCGTCGGCCATCATGCCGCCGGTTGTTTCGTGCGCACAGTCCCAGAATTTGATTCCCGCAGCAGGGAAGATGTCCGAGATCGGCATCATGGCCGAGCCGATGATCCCAAAGGCGTTGTCGATCCCGTGCATTTGTAGTGTTTTAACAAAGGCTTCTTCGGTGGTCATCTTCATGACGGCGCTCTCCCACATAAAAAAGGGGCGTCGAATCGCCCCGGATGTCTTGGGAACACGTTAGTTGGCTGGGCGCGGTGGGGTTAGGGCCAGTTGAAATGCCCACTTAGGTCCAGACTAGGCGTGGACCGCTTTGGCGATGCGTGCGATCCCCTCGGCAATTTGGTCTGGCTGTATCGATGAATACCCAAGCCGGTAATAATTGCGCGGCGTGTCCTCACCGGAAAAGAACGCATTGCCCGGTTCGATCAGTACGCTGTCGTCCTGAAGGCGGGTGGCCAGCGTGCGGGTGTCGATGTGTGCGGGCGCGCGCATCCAGAACGACGACCCGCCAAATGCGCCCAGCCCTGCGATCTCAAGGCCGTGTGTTTCGATGGCGGATTGCATGGCGGTGCGGCGGGCGTGAAGTGCCCCGCTCATCTTGCGGATCTGGGCGTCGTAGTGCCCCATCGACAGGAAATAGGCGGCCGTGCGCTGGATGTGTCCGGGCGGGTGGCGCAGCACGCTGGCACGCAGGGCGCGGGCCTCGCGGATGAACGGTTCGGACCCGACCAGATAGCCAAGGCGCAGGCCCGGAAACAGCGACTTTGAAAAGCTGCCCACATAGATCACGCGCCCATCCACATCCATGGATTTGAGCGCGGGCGAGGGCGGTTCGAGGAACGACATTTCGAACTCGTAATCGTCCTCGACGATCAGCGCATCAAGGGCGCGGGCCTGTTCGATCAGGGCCTGACGGCGGTCCATTGGCATGGTCGTGGTGGTTGGGCACTGGTGGCTGGGGGTCGTGAAAATCACGTCTGCTTGCGGCGGAATTGCATCCGGCGGCAGACCTTTATGATCGACGCGGACGGGGGCCATATGGCACCGGGATTGCGTAAGAATTTCGCGTAATGCCGGATAGCAGGGATCCTCGAACGCGGCGGTGCGTCGCTGCGTCAGCAGCACCTGTGCGGTCAGCCACAGCGCGTTCTGTGCCCCCATCGTGATCAGGATCTGATCGGCATTGGCGCTGATGCCACGGCGTGGCAGGGAATTGCGCTGGATGAATTCGATCAGTTGCGGATCGTCCCGGTCATAATAGTCCGCCGTCAGCGCCGCAAAATCCCGTTGCCCCAAGGCCTGCAAGGCACACTGACGCCAGTTTGCGTGATCAAACAACTGCGGGTCCGTTTGTCCGTATATAAACGCATAGCGAAACTTGGCCCAATCCTTGGGTTTGCTCAGGGTGCGGCCCCCCGAATATCGCTGCCCGATGGCGCGGGTCCAGTCGACGGATTCTGCCGCCATGGGTTGGGGTTGATAGATCGGGGGCACGGGCGCGTTGTCGGACACATAATAGCCTGATCGCCCGCGCGCTGTCAGGTAATCAGAGGCGACAAGTTCCGTATAGGCCAGCGTCACCGTGATGCGGCTGATGCCCAGATGGGCGGCGAGTTTGCGCGACGACGGCAGCTTTTCTCCGGTGCCGAAGCGACCCGACAGAATGCCGTGCGCAATCATTTGCTGCACCTGGCTTTGTAATGTGCCCTGGTGGTTGGGAGATAGAAAAAAGGTTTCAATGGGCAGCGCCATGCAAACAGCATAAACTGGCCACATCAACAATTCAATCTGGTATTAAATGCGGGTGAAACGGCACCACGTCGCAGGCGCGCCCGTTTACCTGTTTTGCAAGTAATGAAACATTTTGTATCAATAATCAAGGATTATGCGCCGCATCGTCTTGAAAAAGCGCTATGCACCGCGCGTGCACCATCTGTGCACAGGCTGTGCACCGTTCTGTCACATCAGCGCCGGTTAACCCCGTGGTGACAGGTTTCCGAATATACACGCCATATGAGGAAACGACGCCCATGACCTATTCCATCCGCACGAGCCACAAACAGGAAATGATGCACGAGTTGGAGCGTCTGCAAGACGATCTGGAGGCCAATTGGCTGGACAAGAGCCTGCCTGATTTCTGGACCGGCCTTGAATGGGACGTGCCGATTGACCGGCACAAGACGCGCGTCACGCTGCGGCTTGATACGGACATGGTGCGCTGGTTTCGCAAACTCGGCCCCGGCTATCAGGCGCGCATGAACCGGGTGCTGCGGGTCTATTGGACAGCGCTGTTGGCCGGACATGTTCAGGCCTATCGCGGCGACAACACGACCCCGCGCTTGCAGGTGGAGCTGCAACGTTCAATGGATCAGCTGAAGGCGGGAGGGCGTGAGTGAAAAGGTTTTGCGCGAACACCGATGCGGGTTCCGGGCAGTGCATCTTGGCCGACATGGAAAGCCGTCTGCCGATCGCCGAAGAATGGTGCCGACGGCGGAATTCCCCGAACTGGCCGTCGCGCGCCAGTCCCGGCAGCAAATGGCAGGACAAACCCCCAAAGCGCAGAATTTGGCATCCCCCGGACAAGACGCGCCCGGGCGGACAATCTGCACCATCAGGCCGCGCCCCAGCCACGGCAGTTGCCCCGTTCAAACCAGCCGAAGCGGGCCTGTTGATGACGGCAACTGGCACTTCGAGCACGGCTTTGATAGCGGCGGAAATGGCGCGCGCACTGGCATCCGCGCACTGGCACAGGCGCACTGGCATCCGTGCCGCCATCGGCGTTGAATGGCACGACCAGATTGATGGGATGTGTCGGCCAGCGGTCGCCCGTTGGTATTCAACAAAAAAGGCCCCG
>ENA-OQVM01000051-OQVM01000051.1-marine-metagenome-genome-assembly--contig:-NODE-51-length-158837-cov-19.648010_pt1 | contig 158837 bp, 158 predicted proteins | sample MGYA00237776_ERZ505498 | MGnify/ENA primary metagenome ERZ505498 (study PRJEB26159, sample SAMN06265151) | marine metagenome | isolation source: Helgoland LTER site | place: Germany:Helgoland, sampling...
GGGGTGGCAGGATTCGAACCTGCGACCTCCTGCTCCCAAAGCAGGCGCGATGACCGGGCTACGCTACACCCCGAAAAGTGTGCGCAAATATAACATTTAATAAAAATACTACAAACCCTAACCCAGCTTTCTTACAACTTTATTTTCTTTTTATTGTTACCCCCTGATTATCAACGTTTAAGTTTAGCTTTTCATCCCCCGATTTATCCTGATATTTGATATTTAACTGTTGTTGATTACTAGAACAGTCTAAACATTCGAGTTTTTCCGTTCCCATCCTCCAATAATGGCCAGTAATTTGTCTTTTACTGTACCCTTGATCATTGCTCAAAATGGAATATAGAAGGTCTTTTGATCTATTGTTTATAAAAATTATTTGACCCTCCTGAATGTTTAGATTTATGTTTATTTTTTGGTTATAGAATGGGGTAGAGTTTACCGTTTTCCATAACGGATCTAGGTAGAGGATACTTTTATCTAGTTTCCAGTTATAGTCAATGTTTGTTGCGTTTATTTGTGCTTTTTCCTGTGTTGCACCGTTTGCTGAATATTTTAACTCGATAAAAGAAAACGATTTGTTGCTCTTGTATAGATTTATTTTTGCATTTTTTCTACTCTCGCTAAAATTTTCAAGTGCTATTTTGAATCTATTCGCCCTATTGTATTCCCAGCTTAGGTCATCACCCTGAATAAATTCAGAATTTAATTTCACAAATAAAGTATCTGTTTTTTTAATATTCAGTTCTTTAGTATCTGTTTTTGTAGCAGTAATATTCTGATTTTTAATTTCTTGTGACCCCATGATTATAATAAAAACAAGAGCGGCTATCCATACTATCAAAAGAACAATTCTACTAATTTTTCCAAAAGCATTTGATTGTGAGCTGATTAAGCGCATCCCCAGAGAAAAGGTGAAAAGAAAAGGAATTAATAGGAGTAAAAACAAGGCAATTGAAAAATAGATGCTTTGAAATACAGAAAAATTAAAAAAGTTAAAATGAAAGTCAATGGGCCAATGTATGCTCCCAAAAAATATAAAAACGAGTGATCCAATGAAAATTCCAAGTATTCCTACCCCTGAGAAAAAGGATAAAATAAGACCCAGTAGTTTAATTATTACTTGAGGAACCTGCTTCAGTAGTTGCTCTAAAAAAGTGAAGAAACTTTTGGATTTTTTTTTTAAAGACGCTGTAGTTTTTTGATAGTCTACATCTTTAATCTTTGAGGATACTTCATCAAATTCTTTTTTTATTTTTTTTTGAATAGTATCAATATTTACAGGCTCACCTTTCATTTTGAGTTTTTCAGCAGTAGTTTTTGCTTCGGGAACAATAGCCCATAAAATCAAATAAATCAGAAATAAAGACCCAACAGAAAATAGCGCAAAAAGTACCCAAATGAGTCGGATCCAACTCGCATCAATGCCGAAGTAATGTCCCAGACCGGAGGCAACACCTGCAATGTATCTATCTTCACGATCTCTAAATAGTTTTTTTTCAGATTTAGTGTCCCCTGTGTCTGTGGTTTCATCTTCATCTTCTAAGATGAAATCTTTAGGTTGTCCTAAAATATCAATGATTTCATTTACATCTGTTTCATTAATTACATAGTCAGAACTTGTTTTTCTTTCCTGGAAAAGCTCAGCAATTCGAGTTTCTATGTCCTGCAAAATCTCATCTTTGCCTAGCGTATTTTTAAATGCTGATTCAAGTTCGTTTAAGTAGGATTTTAAGATTGTGTATGCATTTTCATCCATGTAGAAGAAAGTGCTGGCTAGGTTTATGTTGATAGTCTTATTCATAAGATTTATTTTTGTGTGGTAATAATTTGTACCGCTTCATTTAGTTCATTCCAAACGGTTTTCAGTTTTGAGAGAAACTCTTCGCCCTCAGGAGTTATTGAGTAATACTTTCGAGGGGGACCAGAAGTTGACTCTTCCCAATGGTATTGCAATAAATTTGCATTTTTTAAGCGTGTAAGTAAAGGGTATATGGTGCCTTCTACAACCAACATCTTTCCTTTTTTAAGGGTGTCTAAAATCTCAGTAGTGTAAAGATCTTTCCCTGAAATAAGAGACAGTATGCAGAACTCCAAGATTCCTTTACGCATTTGAGCAGTTGTATTTTCTATCTTCATAATTAATATAATGTTATGCAAATATATAAATAAAAGATAGAACTATGTTATGCATAGTAATATTTTAACATTTCAACAACATTATAAAGTATATTTTAAATATACATTGTGGCTATAAAATTTACATTAGATGTCTAGAAATTTAAACTACTATAGAATGATTCTCCGAAAGGTAAGTTTTGATGGACAATTATTTAATAAAGAGTTAAGCAAGGCAAACCAATACTTAAGCCCCGAAGATTGTGATCGCTTGAAACAATGGTTGGTTGGTTTTTATAAAAAGAACAATCACTTAAAAGATCCTTCAAGTCAAGAAACTCCGATTAATTAGGGGTTACTACTTTTATGTTATCGAACTTAATTGCCCCACGCATTAAGCTTTCTATTGTTGCACTCAAAGATTCTATTATTGGTAATTTGAGTTGGCTTTTTGAGTATATTAAGCTAATCTCTCTGGCGGGTTCAGGACTTTCAAATGACCTAAGGTTTTTAGCATTTTGGGGGGTAAGATTTCGTGTTTGAAGATAGGGTAGTAGTGTCATGCCGAGTCCGTCATTTGCAAGATGAATAAGGGTTTCAAAACTACCGCTCTTCAAATTGAATGTATGTGAAAAATTGGGTGTCTGGCAAATTTTTAAGACGTGATCTCTGAAGCAATGGCCGTCCTCTAACACTAAAACATCCATTTTTTCCAAATCTGATAGGGCTAATGTTTTAAGTTTTGATAGAGGGTGAGGTTCTGGGATGTAGCCAACAAAAGGTTCGTAATAAAGCGGTTTTTCAATTATTTTAACATCATCTAATGGTGTTGCAGCAATCCCTGCATCTAGTTTTCCATTTTTAAGCTCTTCAATAATCGCAGCTGTATTGAGTTCTTCTATTTTTAAATTTACTTTAGGAAATTTTTTTATGAATGTATTAAGGAACATCGGAAGTAGTGTAGGCATTACTGTTGGTATGATGCCTAGTCTAAAGTTACCGCCAACAAATCCTTTTTCTGTGGAAACAATATCTTCCATGCGATTTGCTTCCTTAAGAATCATTTTTGCTTGATCAATTATTTTTTCACCAATTGTTGTCAAGGTTATAGGCTTGGTGTTTCTGTTGAATAGCTTGATTCCTAGCTCATCTTCTAGTTTTTGAACTTGCATACTCAATGTAGGTTGAGTTACAAAGCATTTTTCAGCAGCTTGGGTAAAGTTTCCTTCCTCTGCTACAGCAATTGTGTATTGGAGTTGAGTGAGTGTCATTATTAATTCTTATTATTAAATCAAAATTAATAATTTAATCTTATAATCAATGATTTTTACATCATTTTATGCGAAAAAAACATCCTCTTTGACTAAAGTATCGATAAAATCTATTTTAAAATTGAAACTTCCATAAATATGTTTGTTAACGGGGTCTCCCTATCATCAATGTTTTGTTTGTTGATCTTGTCAACAACATCCATTCCACTGATAACTTCTCCAAAAACAGTGTATGAGCCATCAAGATGATAAGCGCCAGGGCTTTGTTGAACAATAAAGAATTCATATGGGGAAGCTAGCTTATATGGATTTTCAATTTCGCTACTGGGCATTGAAATAACGCCACGATGATGTTTATGTCCCTTTCTTGTATCAGGAGGAAGAAGATATTTACCTATTTCACCTCTTTTTTTTGAGGTCTCCATACGGTCTGAATTTCCACCCTGTATTATGAATTCAGGAACCACTCTGTGAAAGGTCGTACCATTGAAATACCCCCTTTTAGTTAAATAAATAAAATTAGATCGGTGGTAGGGTGTGTTTTCATAAAGTTTAATGTCAATATTTCCAAAGCGAGTACTTATACGCACTTTGTTTTCATGATTTTCTTTTTGGTACTCAAAGAAGAAAGGGATTGCATTTTCATCATTTAAAACTATAAACTCCTCTTTTTTGATGATTTCTTCTTTCAGTTGTTCTTTTTTAACTTCTTCTTTTTTTATTGCTTTATTGACACTTTGTTTTACGTTTTTTTTGGAGGTACACTGAGTTAGTGTAAACAGACCTATTAAGAAGAATATAAGTATTTTTGTTTTTGACATGGATTATAAAACCTTTATGGATTGTGTTTCAAATGTAAAAGATTTCTCTTTACCAGGAAAACAAGCTCACCTCCGCACAATGCCCAAAGAAAGAAAGAAGCAATTGGAAAACCTTTCCAAGGAACATCCTAATGCGAAATATGCTGCAGTCCTGATTTACTGTTACCCGAAAAATGGAATTATGCATATGTCATTAATTAAACGAACAACATATAAAGGTCCTCATTCTGGTCAAATAAGCTTACCCGGAGGAAAACCTGAGGCTGTAGATAAGAGTCTTTGGCATACCGCTTTGAGAGAATGCAAAGAAGAATTAGGGGTTTCTCTTTTAGGGTCAAAACCGCTTTTGAATTTATCTCCTATTTATATTCCACCAAGTAATTTTTTAGTGAGTCCTTTCGTTGTTGTTGACCCCAGTAGTCCAGTTTTCGCTCCTGACCCTCGTGAAGTAGCGCAACATATAGAAATACCATTGAGTGAACTTATTCAGTTAAAAGTTAAACAAAGCCTTCTATATGAGGGGGTCTTTAAAGGAACAACAGTTCCTAGCTATATCTATGAAGAGCATACGATATGGGGTGCCACCGCGATGATTTTATCAGAATTTAAATTTTTTTTGGAACACTGTGCTTTGATTTAATTCTATCTTTAGCCAGATTATAAAACCCTATATGTTCAAAAAAAATCCATTTGGTCATTACTTAATTTTAAAGAAATGGTTAATCCGTTATATGGGGTTTATGACGCATCGCCGCTATCGCGGTTTCAACCAGCTCGAAATTGAAGGTTCTGAAATCATAAAGAATTTACCTGATAAAAACGTACTTTTTATTTCTAATCACCAAACTTATTTTGCTGATGTTGTTGCTATGTTTCATGTGTTTAACGCAAGCTTGAGCGGACGCATAGATAGCATTAAAAATGTAGGGTATCTGTGGTCACCAAAATTAAATATCTATTATGTGGCTGCTAAAGAAACGATGAAAGCAGGATTATTACCTCGTGTATTGGCTTATGCAGGTTCGGTGTCTATCGAGCGAACATGGAGAGAAGGAGGCAAGGATATTAAACGTCAAGTCAAATTTAGTGATATTACGAATATCGGTATGGCACTTGATGACGGTTGGGTTATCACGTTTCCGCAAGGTACAACTAAGCCTTTTGGACCTGTAAGAAAAGGAACAGTTCACATTATTAAGAAATACAAACCAATTGTTATCCCTATTGTAATAGACGGCTTTAGGAGGTCTTTTGATAAAAAAGGCTTAATGATAAAAAAGCGTGGAATCCTCCAGTCTATGATAATCAAAAAGCCACTAGACATTGATTATGATAACGAAAGTATCGAAGATATAATTGAAAAAATCGAATATGCTATTGAGCAACACCCTTCTTTTTTAAAGGTTATTTCACAAGAAGAACTCGAAGCAAAAAGAAAGCTTGATGTTACCCGTCAATGGGAATTTTAATTATTCAATAATTCCCGCACAGCTTATTCTAGCACCTGCTGCACCAGAGGGCTGCGAAACCAAATCATCTTCTCCTTGATGCACAATAATAGCTTTTCCAACAATGTTTTTTGTGTCGTCATCACATCCAAGACACCATTGGTCTGTTGAAAACTGAACAGTTCCATTGCCTTCTTTATTTGCTTGAAAATTTCCAATATCGCCTCTATGGTAGCCTGTTTCTGCACCCCATGAACCGTGATTTTCAAAGGTAGGATTCCAATGTCCTCCAGTTGATTTGCCGTCCTCAGATGAACAGTCTGCCTTTTCATGGATATGTATCGCGTGCGTACCTTCACTTAGTCCGGATAAACTAGCTTCAAAAAGTACATTTCCATTTTCTTCTGTAAATGTGACTGTACCAGTGGTCTGACTTCCGCTTTTAGGGTTGAGCATAAAGCGAATTTTTTTAACCATTTTTCTTTCAACGTCTTCAATTCCCTCAGAATCTTGAGTGATTAGATGGACTTTAGACATCACTTCCTCATGTGTTCCCTCAAACATTTGAACCTCTTCAGAAACTTTACCGTTAACGTTGCTGGTAATGGTTACTTTAGCCTTTGATACTGAATCGTTTTTTTCCACTTTAACTTCAACAGATTTTTGAGGTTTTGTTGTTGCTTTTTGATTTTGACAACTCGTCACTATTCCTATGGATATGGAAAATAAAAGGATGAAATATTTTTTCATTAGATTTTTTTTGTGGTTAAAGAATGATGCAAATAAAGATAATTATTCTTTTTTAATACTTTAATATAGTGTTTAAAATGTTTAAAATAGGCTATTGAAAAATGTTTTGTCTTAATCCTTATCTTAGTAAAAAATTAAACATTGAAAAACAAAATAGTTGTCCTTATTGGACTTTTCTTTATTTCATGTAAACCCATGTATATTACCTCAGATTTTGATATAAAAAATACACCAAAAACACCTGAATATAGTCAGCTTGAAAATTGGGCAGTACTCCCAGATCAATGGCCTATTGAGTTAGAAGGTGTTATTGAAAATTCAGGGACAAAGACAGCAGATGTGTTTTACATCTATCCTACTTTATTTACAAATAAAAAGAATCCACAATGGAATGCGGATATTTATAATAATGAAATTAGAAAAGAGGTATTGTCTAAAGCCGTAGCTTTTCAGGCTTCTGCATGGGCAGATGCTGCAAACTTATATGTTCCATTTTACCGCCAAGCACATTACAGGATTTTTGTAGATCCTTATGCAGCCCAAGGAAAAGAAGCAGGTGTTTTAGCATATCAAGATGTAAAGCGCGCTTTTCAATTTTATTTAGAAAATTACAATCAAGGAAAACCAATTATTATTGCTTCACATAGTCAAGGGTCTCTTCATGCCAAACGCTTATTACATGAATTTTTTGATGGAAAAGTATTGCAAGAAAAGTTAATTGCGGCTTATTTAGTAGGTGTTCGAATTTTACCAAATGAGTTTAAAAATATTCCTGTTTTAAATCAGCCCAATGAAACTGGAGGTTTTGTAAGTTGGAATACATATAAAAAGAATAAACTCCCAAAACGATATGATTATTGGTATAAAGGGGGGGTGGTAACCAATCCTATTTCTTGGGATGACCAACGAACAAGTAATAAAAAAGACCACCTTGGCGTTTTGAGTTCCGATAAAAAGATTTATCCACAAAGTCTAAAGGTTGAAAGAATCGATGGCATGCTTTGGTCAAGTGTCCCAAAAATACCCAAGCGTTTTTTCCTTTCTTTTATTAAAAATTATCATTTCGCCGACATCAATCTTTTTTGGGCAGACATTCAGAAAAACGCTAAAATAAGAGTTGAGAGTTGGATTGAGCAAAATAAATCAAACTTGTAATGTTAGATTCTTTATTACATAACTGCAAGACAGCATGGAGCGAGGTAAAGGATAACAAAAAGCATCCTTTCCGTTTTTTTTACTTAGCTACAATAGGAAATGATGGAAGACCAAGTCTTAGAACAGTAGTGCTTCGAGATTTTGACTCAGAAACTCTATTTTTTTCAATTTTTACCGACTTACGTTCCAAGAAAGTGAAAGAGCTGGGTCAGGATAGTAGGGCTCAGTTTTTGTTTTATGACGCTAAAAAGATGCTTCAGGTTACTGTTAATGTTAGTCTCGTTGAGTCAATCAACAATGATTTGATTTATAAATCTATTCCTGAGCAAAGTAAAAAAGATTATGCAACGAAAATGGGTCCGGGAAGTGAAATTAGTTCTCCTGGAAAAGTTGAATATGACTTTTCTAAGGGATACTTTACTCAACTTGTTTTTAAAGCCGAAACAATTGAATATTTGCAATTAAAGAGACCAAATCACATAAGGGCTTTTTTCACTTCAGAAACTAATTGGGAAGGAACTTTTTTAATTCCCTAAAAAAAAATGGCTACCGTTTTTTTTTTGTATTTTAATCTTTTATATAATATTAATTCTCATACAACATGTCTGACAAAAATTCAAAACAAAATATGGATAGTAGAAGATCCTTTATAAAGAAAGGGGTTGCTGCCTCTTCAATTTTCATCGTTCCTCGTCATGTTCTTGGTGGAGCAGGATATACTTCCCCAAGTGATCAACTAGTATTAGCTGGTATTGGAGTAGGAGGTAAAGGAGAAAGTGACTTAAGAAACGCATCCGTCAAGGGGAGAGAACGTGTAATTGCGCTCTGTGATGTAGATAGTTCAGGTGATGGTAGCGTGGGAAAATCTATCAAAAGATTTTCTGATGCAAAGCTTTACGATAATTTCAAGAAAATGTTGGATACTGAAAAGGATATTGATGCTGTCACTATTTCAACTCCAGATCACACTCATGCGGCAGCCGCTATTTATGCTATGGAGCGAGGTGTACACGTATATGTTCAAAAACCCCTTACTCATAATATCTATGAAGCACGATTATTAACTGAAATGGCACGTGAGAAAAAATTAGTAACTCAAATGGGGAACCAGGGAGCGTCAAACCCAGATCAATTACAAATTCAAAAATGGATAAGTGAAGGTTCTATAGGGGTTATCTCTAAAGTGAACGTCTGGACTAACCGTCCTGTATGGCCACAAGGTGTCGCTATGAAGCAGCCTGACGCTGCATTAAAACCAACAAGTTTAAATTGGGATCAATGGTTAGGACCTGCACCAGAGACGCCTTACATTCCTGAAATGCATCCTTTTAATTGGAGAGGTTGGTGGAATTTTGGTACAGGGGCTCTTGGGGATATGGGATGTCACTTAATTGATATTCCCTTCAAAGCATTAGGATTAAAATATCCAACAGATGTAGAGTGTAGTATAGGTACTGTTTTCACCAAAATGTGGAGTGCCGATTATTACCCAGAAGGCTGTCCACCTTCTTCATCTGTTTCTTTACATTTTGATGCAACAGAAAAGAACAACGGTCCAATTCAAATGACCTGGAGTGATGGAGGAATTCGCCCTTTCCATCCAGATTTGCTTCCAGCAGATGTTAGTATTGAAGATAATGGTGTTATAATGATTGGAGATAAAGGTGTAATTACATGTGATGCTTACGGAAATGATCCAAAATTATATCGTAAAGGAGAACCTGTGGTTATGGGTGAAAAGGTAAAGGTGTTAGAACCTGAATTTGGACATCAACGTCAATGGGTTGATGCATGTAAGGCAGGGTTTAACAGTGCAGAACACAAATCTCTTACTTCATCTTTTGATTATTCTGGTCCTTTAACTGAAACCGTTTTAATGGGTAATATCGCAATTCGAAGTTACATGTTAACAGAGGAAGGTGCTACTGGAAGACGTGCAAACTATATTGGCCGTAAAAAATTATTATGGGATGGAGAAAACATGAAGATTAAAAACCTTAATGCAGCTAATCAATTCGTTGGAAGAACATATCGAAAAGGATGGGAGTTAACTTAATTTTTGTGATATGAAAATACTTGTAACAGGAGGCCTAGGGTACATTGGATCTCACGTGACGGTACTTCTTTTACAGAAAGGCTACGAAGTAATTTCTGTTGATAATCTCGATAATTCTTCACTAAAAGTTTTAGACGGAATAGAGTCTATAACGGGTAATAGACCTTTTTTCGAAGCTTTTGACGTAAGGAATGAGGATCAAATGAGCCTATTGTTTGATAAATTTCCAGAAATTGACGGAGTAATTCATTTCGCTGCTCATAAAGCAGTAGGAGAGAGTGTTGAAAACCCACTTAAATATTACGAAAATAACATCAGTGGACTGGTTCAGATTCTGAAGCCAGTAATTCAAAAATCCATTCCTTTTATATTTAGTTCCTCCTGCACTGTTTATGGGCAAGCAGATCAAATGCCAATTGATGAGGAAGTATCTTTAAAAAAGGCATTTTCACCCTATGGTAACACCAAGCAAATAGGAGAACAAATCATTGCTGATTGTTGCTCAGCCCATGAAGCATTCAACGCTATAGTATTACGTTATTTTAATCCTATAGGTGCCCATCCTTCTTCTAAAATCGGTGAATTTCCTCAAGGAATTCCACAAAACCTTATTCCCTTTCTGACCCAAACTGTGATTGGAAAGCGTAAGATGCTAAAGGTCTTTGGATCAAATTATGAAACGCCGGATGGGACTTGTATTAGAGATTATATTCATGTAATGGATTTGGCTCAAGCACATATTGAGAGCCTAGATTACTTGATGGCTTCTAGAAATAGTAAATCTTGTGAAGTTTACAATGTAGGAACCGGAGAAGGAGTAAGTGTTTTGGAAGTGATTAATGCTTTTGAAAAAGTAACAGGTGAAAAAGTACCCTATGAATTAAGCGATCCTAGAAATGGAGATATTATTTCAGCCTATGCAGATCCAAATAAAATAAACACAAATATTGGTTGGAAAGCTAGATATACTCTGGAAGAATCTTTAATGAGCGCTTGGAATTGGGAAAAACAACTTAACGTAACGACTTAAAAAATCTAACTTATAAAACAATGAAGAACAAATTGAATATCAACCGTCGTGATGCAATCAAAACTATGGCTTTGGGATCAACTGCAATGGCAATACCAAGTTTAAATTCTGATTCGTTATCATCAAAAAACGAACCTTTAAAAGGAAATATCAATCATTCTGTTTGTCAATGGTGCTATGGAAATACACCGATAGAGGAACTTGCTCAAGAGGCAAAAAAGTTAGGCTTGGTAGGTATTGATTTAATTGGGCCTGAAAATTGGAATATTCTAAAAAAATACGATTTAGATTCTACTATGTGTAATGGGGCAGAATTGAATTTAGTAGATGGGTTTAACGATGTTAAATATCATGATAAACTAATACCTCGTTATTTAGAACATATTGATTTGGTCGCTAAAGCAGGGTATAAAAACCTAATATGCTTCAGTGGAAATAGACGTGGAATGGACGATGAATTAGGGTTGAAAAATTCAGTAAAAGGTTTAAAAGCCATTCTTTCATATGCAGAAAAAAGAGGTGTTGTTTTACATATGGAGCTTTTGAACTCTAAAGTAGATCACAGTGATTACATGTGTGACAATTCTAATTGGGGTGTCGCTCTGTGTAAAGAACTGGACTCTGATAATTTTAAATTACTCTATGATATATATCACATGCAAATCATGGAGGGTGACATAATTCACACTATAGAAGAAAATCATAAATATTATGGTCATTATCATACAGCGGGTGTTCCTGGACGAAATGAAATCGACGAATCACAAGAATTATACTATCCAGCAATAATGGAGGCCATCTTAAAAACCGGTTTTAAAGGTGTTGTCGCACAAGAATTCATTCCTCAAAACAGAACGAATAATGGATTTGATTCTTTAGCGGATAGTATTAGACGTTGTGACGTGTAAAATTGATTAATATTTTGCAGGCTTTCCCTTTGCAGCACTGTTTTCAATGAAAGTTCGAATGTCTTCATTTGCCTTAATAAGATCTTCATTACGCAAATACATCATGTGTCCACTACGATAACCTTCAAAGTAAAAACGGTCTTTCATTTTACCACTTGGATCAACTTGCCACATCGTATATTTTGCATTGAAATAAGTCGTTGCACCATCATAATAACCTGATTGGAAAAGTACTTTCATGTATGGGTTTTCTGCCATGGCACGACGCAAATCTTCTCTGGTATTATCATTGTCATTGTTCCAAGGACGCACCGGGCCAAACATATTATATTTAATATCTGTTTTAAACTTCAATTCTTTCTGGATGTAATGATTTATTGCTGGGGTAAACGAATGTAGCCATGAGGTTAGTTCTGCACTATAATCCGGACGCATTCCAGCGTCTTTACGATCAATTCCTAGATAACGTGAGTCGAGTCGTCCTATTGTCTTTCCTTCCTCTCTTAGGAGATCTTTCCAAAAGAATGCGGTTGGTACATCTAAATTATTTTGCAAAATAGATTTTTCTGAAAGCCCAGAATAAAGTGCCATTTTAGAAGCAATTTCAGAACGTTCTTGAGGGTTTATAAATCCACCCTTAGCCATTGCAGGAATTAATTCATTAATAGTGAAATCTTCAACTTCTGGAAGCATATCGGTCAGATCTTTTTGTTGTAATTCAGGCTTAAGTTTTTTGTGAAACCATGCTGCAGCTGCATAATAAGGAAGATTAAGCGCTGAGGAAACGGGACCCCCAACTCGAATTACTTTATAATCAGCAGGTGAAACCATTATTACACCATTAATATACATCCATTGATTTTCTTGTAAAGCAGCAGAAAGTCCCATCACTCGTGTTCCGCCATAGCTTTCTCCAATTAAGTATTTTGGGGACTCCCATCTTTGTTTTCTACTCACAAAAGTATTTAACCACTCCGCTAGATAGGTTATGTCTTCATTAATTCCAAAAAAGGTCTTTCCATTTTCTTTTTTTCCATTGTTTTCAATGATCCGTGAATAGCCTGTGTTTACAGGATTTATAAATACAATATCTGCTACATCTAATATTGAATTGGGATTACTTTTATAGCCATATGGCTGAACAGGATATCCTTCATCATCTATATTGAGAATTTTTGGTCCAGTGTATGCCAAATGCATCCATACCGATGCGGAACCAGGACCACCATTAAAAGAAAAGATCAAAGGACGTTCTGGATTGTTTTTTAAGTCAGTTCTTTTGTAGTAGGTGTAAAACAAAGTTGCTATTGGTTCACCCTCTTTATTCCATACAGGTTGTGTTCCAGTTTGTGCTTGATAACTTACATTTTTACCTTTAATGGTTGTTGTATGGTTAGTTACTACAATCGTGTCTACTGGAATTTCTCTATTCTGTGCAATAGATGTAGAGAAAATAAAAAAGAGAACGAGCGAAAGAAAATTATATTTATTCATGAGATACGTTTTGTGTTTTACTAAGGATAAATATAAAAAAAAACCCCTCAATATGAGGGGTTTTTATATCTATATAAAGTTAGGGTTAATTTATTTTAACCTTGGCGCTTCTATTAATTTTAGCACGACGGCTTTCTGCTCTGCCTTTCGCAGTGTTGTTGTCACCTGATAAATTAGTTTCACCATATCCAACAGTGTTTAATCTTTTAGCATCAATACCATTTGATACAAGGTATGCTTTAACAGCTGCTGCACGTTTATTTGATAGTTTTAAATTATATGCATCACTACCATCACTTGAAGCATATCCCTCTATGATAATATTAGCATTTGGATATTTTTTCAATAAACCGTTAACGGTGTCTAAAATTGCTTTGTCATTAGTGTCCAAAAGATCACTACTAGCTGGAAATAGAATTCTATTTTGATCACTATTGATGAAATTTATTAAATCTGTAGGTTCGTCAGGACAACCATTATTAGCTATAGTTCCTGCGAGTTCTGGACAGTTATCATCTTTATCGGCAACACCATCTCCATCTGAATCTGTCCAAGGACAACCACCATTTGCACTATCTCCGGCTGTATCTGGACAACGATCTTCATTGTCTGCAACACCATCACCGTCTGTATCAGGACAACCATTCATGGCTGCAGTTCCAGCTTTGTTAGGGCAAGCATCGTCTGCATCAGCAATTCCGTCTCCATCAGCATCAGGACAACCCTGTAGAGCTTCTGTTCCCGCTTCTTCAGGACAACGATCTTTGTTGTCTGGAATTCCATCACCATCAGTATCTGGACATCCATTAAATTCTTTGAGACCAGGAACGTCTGGACATTCGTCTTTTTGGTCTGGTACTCCATCTTTGTCTGCGTCACCAGCCCCGAAGTTGTAGCTTAGACCCACAATGTGTTGAAGGTGATTGTAGGTGTCTCCCTCAACATTTCCTCTGTAGGATGTACTTAGGTTAATAGCAAAGTTGTCATCCAAAAAGAAATTTACTCCAATACCACCAAGCCCTGTTCTGTTGGTCTCAGTAGAGGGGAATAAACCATTTTTTTCATCTTCTTCCCCAAATTTTGAAAATCCATAACCTGCAAAAAGGTAAGGTATGATTTTTCCATCTGTAAGGTTGTATTTGACAACTCCGTCAATAGAGGAATAGTCTAGTTCTGCATTGTTATTTTTAACATTGTTAAGTGCAAATTGTGCACCAATGGAAAAACCAGCTCCAATGTATCTTGATAAACTTAAAGCAGGAGCTCCAAAGTTCATACCAGAATCGACGTTGTCACCTTGAAGGTTGATTAGATCGACACCCGCGGCAATAGCCCATGGGTTTTCGACAGTTTGTGCATTTGAATAAAATGAGTATGTTACTAACGCAACAATAAGTAGGAGTTGTTTGAGTATTTTCATAATGAATGATTTAGGTCTCAAATATACTAACTTTTACCGTACATTAATATAGTTTCATAAAAAAAAACATAGTATTATTAATTTAAAATTATTCTTACTTAAACTGAGTATTAATTCAATTTGTAAAGTTTATGGATAAGTTAAATTCTTTGACTATTTTTAGATTCAAATTTTAGATAGTATATAGAATGAATCATAGTATATTTTTTTGTAGTGTTTTAATTTTTCTCTCTTCTTGCAATACCATTCCAAATGAAAACTGGATTAATCTTTTTGATGGGTCTTCTACAGATGGGTGGCGAGCATATAATGGAGACTCAATGCCTCCCGGCTGGAAAATAATAGACCATGTTTTGACTTTCAAAACAGAACAGATTTTAGAGGAAGATTATGATTATAAAGGAAGTAGAGATATAATTTACGGAGCAGAAGAATTTGATAATTTTGAACTTTATGTGGAATGGAAAATTCCTGTAGGCGGAAATAGCGGTATTTTTTACCATATTAAGGAAGGGTATGGAGGAGCGCCCGAGGTTTCTCCCGAATATCAGCTTATAGATGATGAAAATTACGCTGACATTCATGATTTAACAGCTTACAATACAAGTGTCGGTTTTGAAAATCCATCCAAACTTCACCCTTTACAGCAAACGGCCTCTGACTACGCAATGTATCCAGCAGACCCTTCAATGAAAAATTTAAATCCTGCGGGGGAATGGAATACATCTAAAATTAAATTTACTGAAGCGCTTGTGGAATATTGGTTAAATGGACAAAAAGTACTGTCATTCGTTCCATGGTCTGAAGAATGGTATGAGAAAAAAAATTCCGGAAAGTGGGATGGTTTACCAGATTATGGTAAATTTAAATCGGGTTTTATTGGTTTTCAAGATCACGGTAGTGACTTGTGGTTTAGAAATATAAAAATTAAAAAATTATAATTTCTAACTTAGCATTAACAAATCAATAGTATACCCTGAATATTCGATGTTAAATTCCACCTTAAAATAATTAAACTATAAAAAAATGAAAAAAAGAGATTTTTTAAAAACTTCAGCAGCCTTGGCATCAACCGCTATATTACCCTCCTCACTTTTTGCGTTTTCTAAAACAAACGCAAGACTAAGAACTGCACATATTGGTGTTGGAAATATGGGTGCAGCTGATTTAGCATCTATATCCTCTCATGAATTAGTTGATGTTGTCGCATTGTGTGATGTAGATTCAAACAATCTAGCAGCAGCCAAAAAGCTTCATCCGAATGCAAAAATATTTAGTGATTACAGAACTCTTTTAAAAGAAATGGCTGCAGATATTGACGCTGTAGTGGTTTCTACACCAGATCATACACATGCACCTGCATCTATGATGGCCATGGAGATGAATAAACCTGTCTATTGTCAGAAACCCCTAACGCACTTTGTTTCCGAAGCAAGAGCTATGCGAAAGATAGCGGAAGAAAAGAACTTGGTGACTCAAATGGGAATACAGGTACATTCTTTTTATGATTATAAACTAGCAACTGTTCTAATCCAATCTGGAATTATTGGAAAGGTAAGTGAAGTACATGCTTGGTCTCCCAAAAACTGGGGTTATGATGGGCCTGAGCCGAAAGGTGAAGATACAGTCCCAGATCATCTAGACTGGAACTTATGGTTAGGAACTTCTCCTGAACGTCCCTTTAAGGAAACTGTTTATCACCCAGGGAATTGGAGGAAACTTGTAGATTATGGATGTGGAACACTAGGGGATATGGGTGTTCATATTTTTGACACACCTTATAACGCTTTGGCGCTTGATGTTCCATTAACGATTACAAATAATTGCCGTAAGCCAAATGGATTTGGTTTTCCTGAAAACAACAGTGTAACCTATACATTTCCAGGCACAAAGTACACTACGGATACACTTACTTGGATTTGGTCAGATGGGCCTGGTGCTCCCAAAGTTAGTAAGGAATTAAAACTACCCAACAAAGAAAAACTTCCCTTACAAGGAGCAATGTTTATTGGGGAAAAAGGACGCTTATTACTTCCTCATTTCATGGAATTACCACGTCTCATTGTTGATGGTGAATATCAAGATATAGATATAGCTAAATACGATCCAAATAATAGCCTTGGAAACAATAAAAATGATTATGAACGTGATGCACCCAAGCACTACCATCAATTTGTAGACGCTTGTTTAGGAAAGGATAAGGCCTCGGCTCCATTCTCTTATTCATCTCGATTAACGGAAACTATTTTGCTAGGTGTAATCGCGGGACGTTTTCCAAAGAAAACTTTGCATTGGGACAATGAAAAAGCTCGATTTAAAGAAGAAGAAGCGAATGTATTCTTGAGTGGTGATTATCGAGAATTTTAATTTTAAACATTTTACATAAATAAAAAAAAGGATTATCGTTTAGTAATCCTTTTTTTTTATGCCTTCGAGATAACGCTACATAAACATTACACTACAAATATGTATGTGGTTGAATCAATTTGTTTACAATAGCTTACGGTTAAATACTGAGCAAAGACTAAAGTGAATTATTACAGGTTCGTAATAATTACTCTAATTGATTTATAATATACTTTTTATACATTAGCACGTATTAACCATAAATCAATTTAAAATGAAAAAAATATTTTTATTTAGTTTTTTACTATTTGGACTCGTTATTTCGGCTCAACAAACCTTTGTGTTAAATCCAGCAATGGTAGACCCCGATGATGCTGAAAATTTCGAAATGCTGATTAAGAAATACGGTAAGGAAATGGCTCAAGATGCAGTAGATAATGGATTAATTCAGGGCTGGGCGGTATTAAAGCGTGTACCTGGCATTGGCAAAGTTGAAGACGAGAAAAACAATTATCTATGGGTGTCGATATATGAAAATCCAAAGAAGTATGTAAATCGAGAAGCGTGGTTTGATACAGAAAAAAAATATGGTATTCCAGGTTTATTTGGTGGTATAGATATTGAACGATATGGAAGTTTTGTTTACAAAACAGAAAAAAGATACGATAACGATTTAAATTCAAAGTATATTCTGTTTAATTGGGCTTTTCCGAAAAATATAAATTCAGCTATGGAGCTTGCGGATAAAATTTCATCTAGTTTTAAATCGGAAATGAAAAATTCAGGGATGGCCTCTTGGGGAATGGCAACTAGAATAATCCCTCAAGATTCCGATCTAGCACCACTCTTCTTTTGGGATGCTTATGAAAACATGGAGCAAATGATCGATCATCTGATGAATAAGGGGGCAATAAAAAATGTTGATCAAAAACTCTTAGCTCAACTTTTGGATGAGTTACCCGAAGGTTGGAATAAAAGGGTTGTTTGGGAATTTGTAACAAGGACAAATTAAAATCCTCCTTTTTTAATCTAAAAAAAGCCTGTTCATTTTTATGAATAGGCTTTTTGAGTTTTAATTCTCCATTATAACACGTAAATTGAAGTAACAATTGAGATTTTACGAATGATTATTATTCTTTGATAAGACTTTTTTTTGCAAATATTCTGAAAACTAAAAAACCAGCAATTTCAAAATAGCTTGAAAGTACTGGTTTAGTTAGTGACCTCGGCAGGATTCAAACCTGCAACCTCTTGAGCCGTAATCAAGTGCACTATTCAGTTATGCTACGAGGCCATTTTTACGATTGCAAATATAGCTATTTTCTTTTTTCACCACAGCAGAATGTGCTTTCATTTTTTTAAAAATAAAAATGATTTAGGTAACTATAATGTATCTTGTGCTCTTTTTATTATGGACTTTATAGCAATTGGATTGGGATTATTTCTTCTTATAAAAGGAGGGGACTGGTTGATGGAGGCGTCAGTTTCATTATCATTACAATTAAATATTCCTAAAATCATTATAGGAATGACGGTTGTTTCTTTTGCTACTTCTGCGCCAGAGTTGATTGTTAGTATAAAAGCAGCTCTTATGGGTCATCCCGATTTGGCTATGGGAAATGTGGTGGGTTCAAATGTTGCAAATTTGGCTTTTGTTCTTGGAATTGTGATATTGATATCTCCTATTTATGTTACTAAAAATTTCTATAAGTTGGATTGGCCCATGATGTATGTGGCTTCACTAATTTTTTATTTTTTCGTAGTTCAAGATGGAATTCTAAGTCGTTTTGAGGGGGTTATATTATTGATTCTTCTTTTTGGCTTTTTGATTTTTTTACTTTTTTTCCAAGGAAAAGCTGTACTCGAAGAAGGTGCGATTCAAAGCGCAACGACTAGCTTCAAAATGATAGGGTTTTTACTTTTTACTGGGGGTTGTTCATTGTGGTTAGGATCGGAGGTGCTGATCAAAAGTGCCGTCTCTTTAGCTCAGAACTTAGGGGTAAGTGAACGTGTCATAAGTATTTCTATTATTTCAGTTGGTACCAGTATCCCTGAGCTTACAGCTTCAGTTATTGCTATCATCAACAAAGAAAAAGCATTGTCATTGGGTAATTTGATCGGGTCAAATATCTTTAATATCCTTGCGGTAATGGGTATTACTTCGGTTATACAGCCAATAGTAGTTCAAGATCAGAATCTATTGAACGTTGACTTTATATGGATGCTTTCAATTTCTTTACTGATTCTACCTTTAGTTTTTGTATTTACTAAATTCAAATTAGGACGTTATGAAGGGCTTATCTTACTGGGTTTATATACATTATTTATTCTTCAGATGATTTCATAAAAAAACACCCTAATACTGTTTAGGGTGTTTAATTTTCAACAAATCTACTTTACATTAAAGTTTAGCCGATTTTACAGTTTTTATGATTCTTGCTGCGATTTTGTAAGGATCACCATTTGAAGAAGGTCTTCTGTCTTCTAGCCATCCTTTCCAACCTTTTTCAACAGTCATAATTGGAATTCTAATAGACGCTCCTCTGTCGGATACACCAAAACTAAATTCATGAATAGATTGTGTTTCATGCTTTCCAGTCAAACGCAGCTCATTATGAGCCCCATATACATCGATGTGTTCTTTAACAACAGGTCTGAATGCTTCACATATTTTACTGTAGACTTCTTCAGAACCACAGGTTCTTAGGATTTCATTTGAGAAGTTAGCGTGCATACCAGATCCATTCCAATCTGTATCACCTAGTGGTTTTGGGTGCCATTCAATAGCAAGACCATATTTTTCTCCTAGACGTTCAAGTAAATATCGAGAAACCCACATTTCATCTCCCGCTTTTTGAGCACCCTCAGCAAAACACTGATATTCCCATTGGCCAGATGCAACTTCAGCATTAATTCCTTCTACATTGATTCCTGCCTCAAGGCATTGGTCTAAATGCTCTTCAATCATTTCTCTACCAAAAGAATTTTTGGCACCAACAGAACAGTAAAATTGTCCCTGAGGTGTTTGATCTTTAGGAAATCCAAAAGGGAGGTTTGTTTCTGGATCCCACAAGAAATACTCTTGTTCAAAGCCAAACCAAAAATCATCATCATCATCATCAATGGTAGCTCTACCATTAGTTGGGTGTGGTGTACCATCAGCATTTAAAACTTCAGTCATTACTAACCATCCATTTTTACGATCAGGATCTTCATATAATGCCACAGGTTTAAGAAGACAGTCTGAAGCGTTTCCTTCTGCTTGTCTAGTTGAAGAACCATCAAAAGACCACATTGGACAATCGTCTAATGTTCCTTTAAAATCTGTTACAATTTTGGTTTTACTGCGGAGATTTGCAGTTGGTTGATAACCATCTAACCAAATATATTCTAGTTTAGCTTTACTCATGATTAATTAATTTTTTGCTAAAATAAAATTTTTAAGGCACCCCAAATAAAAGAATGATGCAAAGAAATTAACAATATTATATTTTTATTAACCCCCTATAAATTTGGGGGTAAAATTTAATATATCTCATTTTTTTTGATTTTGACCGTCAAATATTCAAAATGACTATCTTTGATGCAATAATTTTATCCTTTCCTTTTCATGCAAACCCTACGTAAAAAAAGTCTTTTTAAGTTATCCTCAGCCTCTGAAGAGGTTCCTATGACAACGGCAAATAGTTTAGATTTTGGAGCTCATGTTTTTGATATACCTAAGTTAAAACAATTTTTAAGCGAGAAAGCTTTCAAGCAAATGCTTCAATCAATTGATAAAGGGATACCTATTAACATAGTACTTGCTGATCAAATTGCTTCTGCGATAAAGGCTTGGGCAATTTCAAAGGGAGCAACTCATTACACACATTGGTTTCAGCCCATAACGGGCGCTACTGCAGAAAAACATGACTCTTTTTTTAATCTTGACGAAACGGGAATACAAATCGAAAAGTTTGAGGGTGAGCAGTTGGTTCAACAAGTACCCGATGCTTCAAGTTTTCCGGGCGAAAGTTTAAGAAATACTTTTGAGGCAAGGGGTTTTACGACTTGGGATCCTACCTCACCTGTTTTTATTTATGAGGGTACGCTATGTATACCATCGCTTTTTATGTCCTACACTGGTGAGGCACTTGATTTTAAAGCTCCTCTTATTAAATCTCTGCAAAAATTAGATACTGCCGCTACTGATGTTTGCCAATATTTTGATAAAGGAGTTGGTAAAGTAAATGCCACCTTAGGTTGGGAACAAGAATATTTTTTAATCGACAGAAGTTTGGCTGCAAGTCGACCTGACTTGATGCTCACAGGAAGAACATTATTAGGACATCCCCCTTCAAAAGATCAAGAATTGAATGATCATTACTTTGGTTCTATTCCAGGTCGTGTAAGCCGTTTTTTAAAAGACTTGGAGTCTGAAAGCAATGCCTTGGGTATTCCAATTAAAACATATCATAATGAAGCGGCTCCAAGTCAATATGAGATAGCTCCAGTGTATGAAGTTGCTAATCTTGCCGTTGATCACAATGCGCTTTTGATGGATTTAATGAATAAAATGTCGTTCAAGCATAATTTTATTGTGCTTTTTCATGAAAAGCCTTTTGAGAAAATAAACGGTTCTGGAAAGCACACAAACTGGTCTTTAGTTACTAATTCTAAGATTAATCTATTGAGTCCAGGAAAGACCCCCATGGGTAATTTGCAGTTTTTATCCTTTTTCATCAATACAATTGCTGCTGTTTTAAAACACGAAGCCCTACTTAGAGCCTCTTCAGTTTCTGCAAGTAATGATCTACGGATTGGATTACATGAAGCTCCGTCTGCAATTCTTTCGATTTTTATCGGAAAGCATTTGATGCAAGTTTTAGAAGAGTTAGAAAACGTTTCTAAAGGAAAGCTTTCTCCACAAGAAAAAACAGATATTAAACTAAATGTAATTGGTAAAATTCCAGAAATCTTGTTGGACAATACCGATGAAAATAGAACTTCTCCGTTTGCTTTTACAGGGAATAAATTTGAATTTAGAACAGTAGGTTCAAAAGCAAATTGTGCAAAATCCATCACAGTGCTCAATACTATTGTTGCTGAGCAATTATTTTTATTTAGAGATTCGGTAGATGAATTGATAGAGAATAAAAACATGAAGAAAGACGATGCGATTTTTAATACGCTGAGAGAGATTATCACTTCAATTAAAGATATTTTTTACGCCTCCGAAAATGAAAAGGAAAAAGCAGAGTCATTGGCAAAAAAGAAGGGATTAAGTAACAATAAAACTACTCCTGAAGCATTACCTGCCTACATAAATGAGAGTTCAATTAAGCTCTTTGAAAGCTTAGGAGTTTTTTCGGAAAATGAACTTCAAACACGATATCAAATTGATCTAGAAGAATACATATCTTCTATTCAAATAGAATCAAGGACGCTAGGTGATCTGGCTCAGAATCACATTATCCCAACGGCGATTAAGTATCAAAACATTTTGATTGAAAATGTCAAGGGGATTAAAGAAATATATGGGTCTAGCTTTAAAGAACATGCTAGTGAACAGATTTTAATTTTGGAAAGAATTTCAAAACATATAACTGAAATAAATAGTGGAATTTATGCTATGGTGGAGGCTAGAAAAAAAGCTAATGTTATAAAAAATCATCATAAAAAGGCAATGGCTTATTGTGAAAATATTTTGCCATTTCTTTCGAGTATTCGTTATCATTGTGATAAGCTTGAGCTTACGGTCGATGATGAAATTTGGCCGATGGCCAAATACCGCGAATTGTTGTTTATTCGTTAATAACTATATCGAGATTTGAATGCCTTGTTTTATCAAAAAAATTATTTTTGTATAAAATAATTATATGTCAGATCGTTACAGCCGTCGAGGTGTTTCTGCTCAAAAAGAAGATGTCCATAATGCCATAAAAAAAATCGATAAAGGATTATTTCCCAAAGCTTTTTGTAAAGTTATTCCAGACGTTTTAACGGGTAGTGATGATCATGCTATCGTTATGCATGCAGATGGGGCAGGAACCAAGTCAGCTTTAGCGTACATGTATTGGAAAGAAACAGCAGACCTCTCTGTTTGGAAAGGGATTGCCCAAGATGCTCTAATCATGAATATTGATGACTTACTTTGTGTCGGTGTGACCCAAGATATTTTACTTTCTTCAACTATTGGGCGAAATAAAAATCATATTCCGGGAGAGGTAATCGCTGCAATTATAGAAGGTACAGAAGAGCTGCTTGAAAACTTGAAGGAATGGGGAGTTTCGATTTACAGTACAGGAGGGGAGACAGCCGATGTAGGTGATTTGGTAAGAACAATCATTGTTGATTCTACAGTAACGGCTAGAATATCTAGGGCTAAAATTATTGACAATGCTAATATTAAAGACGGCGATGTGATTGTAGGACTTGCTTCCTATGGACAGGCTACTTATGAAACTTCATACAACGGAGGGATGGGAAGTAATGGCTTGACATCAGCTAGACACGACGTATTTGCTAAAACGTTAGCTGAAAAATATCCCGAAAGCTTCGATCCTGAAGTCCCTGAGGACTTGATTTATTCTGGTTCACGTGAGTTAACGGAAACATTAGAAGGAGTGCCAATTGATATTGGAAAATTGGTATTGTCTCCAACACGAACCTACGCACCTATCATTCAAAAAATATTTTCAGAAATGGGATCAAACTCAATTCATGGAATGGTACATTGTAGCGGTGGTGCACAGACTAAAATTTTACATTTTGTGGACAATCTTCATATTGTAAAAGACAACCTTTTTCCAGTTCCTCCTTTATTTGATATGATTCAAAAAGAGTCTGGCACCTCCGGAAGAGAAATGTATCAGGTTTTTAATATGGGACATCGGATGGAATTATATGTTTCTCCAGATAAAGCAGAAGAAATTATCGCTATTTCTAAGTCTTTCAATGTTGATGCTCAAGTTGTTGGCCACGTAGCTTCAGCGCCTATTAAAAAATTGACTTTAAAAACACCTTATGGTGTTTTTGAATACAATTAAAACGACATTAGTCTTTACAAAAGTTTCTAACTATTATTCGCAAGACAATTTGTAAATTTGCACTATCATGATAGAAAAACTTCAAATCATTCAACAACGATTCGATGAAGTCTCTGACTTAATCATTCAACCCGATGTGATTACGGATCAAAAGCGATATATTCAACTAAACAAAGAATATAAAGAGCTTTCAGTGATGGTTGAAAAGATGAATCAGTACAAAATTATCATCTCTAATCTTGAGGAAGCAGAACTCCTTCTGAAGGATGAGCAAGATGAAGAAATGATTGCAATGGCTAAAATGGAAATTGAATCTGCAAAGGAAAATCTTCCAAAGCTAGAAGAAGAAATTAAATTTCTATTGATCCCTAAAGATCCTGAAGACGCTAAGAATGTTGTTGTTGAGATTCGCGCAGGTACAGGAGGAGATGAGGCAAGTATTTTTGCGGGTGATTTATATCGTATGTATACTAAATATTGCCAATCACAAAATTGGCAAGTTAGTTTTGTAGATTCAAGTGAAGGGACAGCAGGTGGATTCAAAGAGGTTATTTTTGAGGTTTCAGGCGATGATGTTTACGGCACATTGAAATATGAATCTGGTGTTCACCGTGTTCAGCGTGTTCCTCAAACAGAAACGCAAGGACGTGTGCATACCTCTGCGGCAACCGTAATGGTATTGCCGGAAGCAGAAGAATTTGATATTGAAATTGACATGAATGAAGTGCGGGTTGATTATTTTTGTTCTTCTGGTCCAGGAGGACAGTCAGTTAACACCACCTATTCTGCAGTTCGTTTAACCCACGAGCCTTCAGGAATAGTAGCACAATGTCAAGATCAAAAATCACAACACAAAAATAAAGATAAGGCCCTTAAGGTATTACGCTCTCGTTTGTACGAGTTAGAATTATCTAAAAAATTAGCTTTGGATTCAGAAAAGAGAAATTCACTGGTTTCTTCTGGGGATCGATCAGCAAAAATAAGAACCTATAATTACCCTCAGGGAAGGGTTACAGATCATCGCATAGGCTTAACGCTTTATGATCTGCCAAATGTGATCAATGGTGATGTTCAGAAACTCATTGATGAACTTCAGTTATATCAAAATACCGAAAAACTTAAAGAGGCTGGAGAAGTATTATGACCACTGAGAAACTAGTTGATCAAATCAAGAAAAAAAAGTCATTCCTATGTGTCGGTCTTGATATTGATTTGGATAAAATTCCTCCACATTTAAAAGATGAGGAGGATCCAATTTTTTCTTTTGCAAAGGCAATAATTGATGCCACTCATAAATTTGCAGTTGCTTACAAGCCAAACTTAGCTTTCTTTGAATCTTATGGAGTTGAAGGATGGCAGGCTTTCCGTAGGATTATGGATTATTTAAACACGCATTTTTCAGATCATTTCACCATTGCAGATGCTAAAAGAGGGGATATTGGAAATACTGCAAACCGATATGCTAAAGCTTTTTTTGAAACGTATAATGCAGATTCTGTTACGGTTGCTCCTTACATGGGAAAGGATGCTGTTGAGCCGTTTTTGACTTTTGAAGGAAAACATGCTATACTTTTAGCTTTAACGTCTAATCCAGGGGCATTTGATTTTCAATACACCAAGGAAAATAATGACACATTATTTCAAAAGGTTTTAAAGACTAGTTTGACATGGAATAATGCAGAAAGACTTATGTATGTTGTGGGTGCCACTAAAGCCGATGCCTTAACTTCAATCAGGGAAATTGTCCCTAATTCTTTTCTTCTTGTTCCAGGCGTGGGGGCTCAGGGAGGTAGTTTGTCGGAGGTTGCTCGAGCTGGAATGAATTCACAGTGTGGACTATTGGTAAATTCCTCTAGGGGAATACTCTATTCTTCCAAAGGCACTGATTTTGCTGAGGCTGCTGCAAAAGAAGCAAGTCAACTTCAAAAAGAGATGGCAGTTTACTTAGAAGAAAAAGGAATTATATAGTGCTTTATCACTCGATATATCCTGCCGAAAATAATTCAAAAAAATGGATCTGTTTTGTTCATGGAGCAGGAGGTAATTCTTCAATTTGGTTCAATCAAGTTCGATTTTTTAAAACCTATTTCAATGTTTTGCTGATTGATCTTCGCGGTCATGGAAAGTCAGAAGTATCTCCAGAAGGAACAGAATATACCTTCAATATTATTATTGATGATATCCTAAATGTTTTGGATGAAAACAAAATCAAAAAATCCCATTTTGTAGGGATTTCCTTGGGGAGTATTTTAATTCAGAAAATGCTTCAAAACCACAGTAATCGTGTTGAAAAAATTGGTTTGGGAGGTGCAATTTTGAATTTAAATCCACAATCACGATTTTTAATGCTCATGGGTAAATTGACCCAAAGTATTTTACCTTTTATTTGGATCTATACCTTTTTTGCTTACGTTATTATGCCGTACAAAGCGCACAGAAAATCAAGAGCACTTTTTATTAAAGAAGCAAAAAAAATTTCACATAACGAATTTAAACGCTGGTATCGGTTAACGGCAACCATTCTTCCTGTGCTGAAGCGTATTCGAGATAAAGAAATGAGAACACCAATTTTGTATATTATGGGTTCACATGACTATATGTTTTTGCCTTTTGTTAAAAAGATTGTTGCTTTACATCGGTCTTCCAGTTTAATAACTGTTGCTAATTCAGGACACGTTGTTAATATAGATCAGCCTGAGGAGTTTAATAGTCAATTGTTATCTTTTCTCCTAAGTGACTAACTATGAGTTTTACTTTAGTTGAAAAGTGTTTCTGAGTTTTCAAGTGATTTCACTTTTTAAATCCCATTTCTTTTACAAAATTCATGAGTTGCTTATACTACTTAGAGTAAATATTTATTCATGATACATTAATTACCTGGCTGAATTATTTTGAAGTTCTCTTTGATTTTAGCTTCATCAACCATTTTCTTTACTTCTCTAAGAAGTTGTTTTGCATCATAAATGACTCCCTCACGAATGGTATATTTTACACCACCCACTCTAACCACTTCATTATCTTCATTGAGTTTTATGGCTCCTGTTCCGTAGAGTACTTTGAAGTTTTGTAATGGGTTTTCTTCAACAATTACAAAGTCAGCACTTTTTCCAATTTCAATTGAACCTGTTTCGTCTGAAATCCCAAGTGCCTCTGCACCATTCAAGGTAGCTGATCGGATAATTTCAAGAGGATGAAAACCTGCTTCTCGAAGTAATTCCATTTCACGGATGTATGCAAATCCATAAAGCTGAAATATAAAACCAGAATCTGAACCTGTTGCAATACGCCCCCCTCGGTTTTTGTATTCGTTAATAAAAGTCATCCAAAGTTTAAAGTTTTCTTTCCAGGCGACCTCTTCTTCTGTACCCCAATAATGCCAATAAGATCCATGTGATATTTTACTCGGTTGATAAAAACGCCAAAGAGATGGAAGCGTATAGTCCTCATGCCACTCTGCTCTTCTCGCGCGATGTAAGTCTCTACTAGCCTCATAGATATTAAATGTGGGTACCATAGTAAAATCTAGTGATATCAATTCATTCATAACGGCATTCCAGTGATCTGAATAGGGTTCAGCAGCTTGTTTCCATAATTTTCCTGCTTCTCCAAAACGGTGTTGTTCGTTTTGATAATTATAATCCAAAGGGTAATCCTGTACGGTACGATCTTCAAACAAAGCTTCAGGGAGTCCATACCAATGCTCCATTGATGTAAGTCCTGCTCTTGCAGAATGTAAAACGTTCCATCGTGCAACACTAAGTTGAGCATGGTGTGCTGCAGAGCGTAATCCTAACTTATTATTTTCATTTAATGCCGCAGACATGATTTTGGGTTCAGCACCAAAAAATTTAATACCATCGGCTCCATTTTTTGCATTTTCTCTAACCCATTCTCTAGCTTGCTCTTCAGTACTTATAGGCTTTTTACTACCCTGACCAAAACCGGTGTAAGCTAAAATTCTTGGAGCAATAATTTCATTTTTTGAACTTCGCTTTTTCAAATCAACAGCATATTCAACTCCCCTGCCACTGGGCTCTCTCACCGTTGTGACACCGTGAGCAAGCCAAAGCTTAAATACATAATCCCAATCTGCTCCTTGCGATACACCTCCTATATGTCCGTGCATATCAATGAATCCTGGAAGGACAAACATACCGTTTGCATTAATTTCTTTGCCTCCTTTTTTTAATTTTGGTCTTTTGTTTTCTTGAATAGAAACACCGGGATAGCCCACCACATTTATAGCAGTTATTTTATTATTTTCAACTGTTATGTCAACTGGGCCCAGCGGGGGAGCACCATTTCCGTTTATTAATGTTGCCCCTCTAATAATAAGTTGTGAAAAGGGGCCTTCAGAAGAATTGGTAGCTTGCGAAATGCCAAGGGTTGTGATAAAAAAGAAAAGAATTGATAAAATGAATGAAGATCTCATGATTATTTTTTTTCAAGATAAACAAAAAAACCTCCTGATTCAACAGGAGGTTTTTCAAAAGTTAAAAATTTAATCTTAACTATTAGTGTTGGTTTAATCTAAAATCTGCATAAGCATCCATGCCATGTTCAGCTAAGTCTAAACCTTTTGATTCTTCTTCGGCATCAACACGTAAACCGATCGTGTATTTGATCACTAATAGAATAATTCCAGCTGTAATTACAGAGAATGCACCTACAATACCAACGCCCGCTAATTGAATTAAAAATTGATCAACGCTTGCCATAGCACCAAATATACCTACCGCCAGGGTTCCCCATATACCACAAATTAAGTGTACGGCAACAGCCCCTACAGGATCATCTAATTTTAATTTATCAATTAGTGCTACTCCTAGAACGATGATTACTCCAGCAATAAGCCCAATTAAAATAGCGTCGGTAGGACTCATTTGGTCTGCGCCAGCTGTAATCCCTACAAGTCCTCCCAAAACGCCGTTCATAAACATAGTTAAATCAAAATTTTTGTACATAATATTAGAAAATATTGCAGCAGAAACACCTCCTGCAGCCGCAGCTAAGCAAGTTGTTACTAATGTTAATGAGGTTAATTCTGGATCTGCTGATAGCACTGAGCCTCCATTAAATCCAAACCATCCTAGCCAAAGAATTAATACTCCTGCCGCTGCCAGTGGGATGTTGTGCCCAGGAATCGCATTGGGTTTTCCATCTTTACCAAATTTTCCAATTCGAGCTCCTAATAAATAGATTGCTACAAGTGCAGCCCATCCACCTACAGAGTGAACTAAGGTAGAGCCTGCAAAATCATAAAACCCCCAAGAATCTAGGAATCCACCTCCCCATTTCCAAGAACCGATAATGGGGTAAACAAGTCCAACATAGAGAATTGAGAATAACATAAATGCATTTAGTTTAATTCGCTCTGCTACTGCTCCAGAAACAATCGTAGCAGCGGTAGCAGCAAACATCCCTTGGAATAAAAAGTCTGTCCACCAAGTGTACCCGCCACTAGCATATTCAACAGTCATTCCACCTTCAGGTGCTGCAATCCCGAAGCCTGCAAATTTTAAAATTCCTAGAGAACCTTCTTCAAAACCTGGATACATGAGGTTGAAGCCTCCAAGGCAGTAAAGTAGCAGCCCTACGGAGATCACAAAAAAGTTTTTAAATAAAATATTGATTGTATTTTTCTGGCGTGTCAATCCTATTTCTAGAAATGAGAAACCAAGGTGCATAAAAAAGACTAGGGCTGTACAGATCATCATCCATACGTTGTTGGCAGTAAAAAGTGCAGTACTTTCCATAAAATTGATTTTAAAGTTTATTTTTTAATTTAAAGATTTTCCTCCCTTTTCACCGGTACGAATTCTATAGGCTTCGTCTACAGGTAGGATGAATATTTTTCCGTCTCCAACATTGTCAGTTGCTGCAGATTTTATAATTGCATCAATAGTTGGCTTTACAAAATCGTCATTTACTACGATGGATAAATAGCGTCTTTGGATTTCAGAAGTACTGTAGCTAATACCACGGTATACATGACCTTCCTTCTCGTTTCCTACACCAGTTACATCCCAATAGCTAAAGAAATTTACCTCAACATTGTGAAGAGCTTCTTTTACTTGATCAAATTTTGACTTACGGATAATTGCTTCGATTTTTTTCATGAGTTATTAGTTTTAATGTTGTTAAATTTTTATGAATATACATTTAAACATTTAAAAAGAATAAATAGCTGCAACTACAAATGAAGCAAGGCTATCAGCAGTTTCTGTTGGAGAAATAGCAAAGATTTCAGCAGAAGCAGAGTCGATTCTAAATTCAGGCTTAAAAATAAAGTTTCCAGCAGTGTAGCTACCCGTAAGTGTCAGTGAGAAATTATCAGCATCTCCATTATCAACGAGTGCTCCATAACCATCTGTTTCTGAGAAAAATTCTCCTCTAAGTCCTATTGCAAAGGAATCTGAGGTTGTAATTTGTGGATATAAAGCAACACCAGCAAAACCTTTGTCGCCATCAAGAGCAGCAGTAGTAGCATTGATTCCCAGGAAGAAACTATCTGATAAATCAAATCCTCCTGTATAGTCAAGCTGGAAATAATCTTCTCCTGCTAATAAATTAATAAATTGACCATAAAGCCCTAGTTGAGCACCAAAGGCAGTATATCTGTCATAATTTGCTTCTGTCTGATCTGTTTGATTAAAGATACCTAGCATTAATGAAATGTCATCTGACAAGGTAAAGTCTGCTTTTACCCCAGTGTGAGAAAAGGGACCATAGGAGAACATGTATGAAGTAGAGTAGTTGAAATTTGCAGCAGGAGAAATAACTTCATATCCTAAGAAGGTATTGAAATTTCCTAAAGTAATTTTTACTCCCTCAGCAAGATTGTAATATGCATAAAGTTGATTTACAAGCTCCGAGGAATTACCAGAAGAACCAAATACTGCATCAGTACCTCTAGGTCCAAAAACAACATCGGCAACAAAGCCTGATTTTTCTCCTTCATAGGAAACGATAAAGTTTGCCATTCCTAAAGCAAAACCGTTTAGGTTAGCAAAAGAAGTTCCCGGTGCTACTGGGTCTTCAGAGAAGCTTGCTCTGAAGTAGGTATCAACAGTTCCACTAAAATTAAAGCTTGGCGCATCTTGAGTTTCATCCGTTTCTTGGGCGTTTACTGCTGAGATGTTTAACAGCGTAATAGAAAGACCAAGAATAAATAAGTGTTTTAAGTTTTTCATAAAATTAATAGTTAAAGATTTTTAACAAAAATAGATATGAATCAAAAGTACCCCCTAAGTTATAGGGGGGTACTTTTATATTTTTATTTATTTAAAAATATATACCCTATAAAAATAGGGGTACTATAAAAAAAAGGCTATGAATTTATGAAAATAACAGAAAATAGAGATTCGTTTACGAATTTGTAAGTCGAATTAACGAAAAACCTAGTACAACCATAATTAGGCCTCCAATAAGGCTTAATAAGGCATAAGAAAGAAAAGTGGTGTAATTTCCTGTTTTAAGGAATTCTAGACCTTCAGCACTAAATGTAGAAAAAGTAGTTAGACCCCCACAAAAGCCAACAGTGGCAAAAAGATAAAGGTCAGATCGAAGGAGGTTCGCTTTTAATGCCCACCCAATAAGTATTCCAATAAGAAGACACCCAAAAAGATTGACAAATAAGGTAGGCCATGGAAAGGCGCCTTTTGCAACGGGGATTATTTTTGATGTGAGAAAACGAAATACACTTCCTAAGCCACCCCCTAAAAAAATATACAAGATGGTTTTCATTTTTGAGTTAAATATTTGATTAGTACTAATAAACTAAAAGCAATTAAAAATCCTAAAAGTATTTTATAACTCCCTTTAAAGTACTTAGGTTGATTTTTTTTATCTGTTTTATAAGAGTAAATAATAACTCCTATAAACACAATGAAAAAACAAAGCCCAAAAATCAATTGTCCAAAAGAAAACATTTTTTAAATTTTGTCTAAATTTAGAAATAAATAATCCATTAACATCTTTTATAATTATGATTAAGAAACCTATTGATGCAGTTACAGAATTTCATAAAGCTTACGGGCTAGGAATTGAACACGAACCTCAAGCTAATTTACCCAAAAAAATAATTGAGTTGCGCTACAATTTAATGAAAGAAGAAAACGAAGAATACTTACAGGCTGCTGAAGAAAATGATCTTGTTGAAATTGGTGATGCATTGGGCGATATGTTGTATATATTATGTGGAACAATTATATCTCATGGGTTTCAAGATAAAATGGAAGCTATTTTTGATGAAATACAGCGTAGTAACATGAGTAAGCTGGGAATTGATGGTAAGCCGATTTATCGTGAGGATGGTAAGGTTTTGAAAGGACCTAACTATTTTAAGCCAAATCTAGCGAAGATTTTAGTCAAGGATTAATCTACGGATAGTCTCCAGTTAAAGGGGTCTTCGCATGTATTATACTGAATTCCCACTAATTTATCTTTTAGTTGGTGCGCTACGGGTGTTTGCTTAGAGAGACGGTAAGATTTTCCCTGATGCGAAAAACTATGAATAGGAAGAACGACAACTGCAGTTCCGGTTCCAAAAACTTCTTCTAAAATTCCTTTTTCATGCGCCTCTTTGAGTTCGTCTACCTTGATAGGACGTTCTTCAACCGGAAAACCATTTTGTTTGGCAATTTCAATAATACTTTTTCGAGTTATCCCGTCCAAAATTCTATCGTTTGTAGGAGAGGTAATAAGCGTTCCGTTTATTTTGAAGAAAATATTCATCGTGCCTGCTTCTTCAAGGTATTCATGATTACTGGCATCAGTCCAAATAATTTGTTGAAATCCTTTTTTAAGTGCTTCGGAGGTGGGATAAAACTGGGCAGCATAGTTTCCTGCAGCCTTTGCAAATCCAACACCACCATTGGCAGCACGGCTATACTCTTCGGCGATTAATACATTAATATCACCTCCAGTATAATAAGCCTTTACAGGTGCGCAAATGATCATGAAAATATATTCCATTGATGCAGAAGCTTGAACACTAGGTTGACTAGCAAAAACAAAAGGGCGAATATAAAGTGAATTACCTTCTCCAGATTTTACCCAATCCCGATCAAGTTTTAACAAGTTGTTTAAACCTTCAAAAAAATAAGTTTCTGGAAACTCAGGAATTTGAAGACGTTTGGCTGATCGGTTAATTCTATCAAAATTTTCTTTTGGACGAAATAACCATAACTTTCCAGCATCGTCTTTAAAAGCTTTCATTCCTTCAAATACCGCTTGACCATAATGAAATACACTAGCTGAAGGATCCAGTGTTAGGGGCTTGTATGGGCTAATTTCTGGGTCTTGCCAATTGCCATCGCGATAATGGCAGATAAACATATGATCTGTAAATGTCTTTCCAAAAACCAGGTTTTCAAAATCTACTGAATTGATTTTTGTATTTTGAACTCTTGTTATATTCATTATCCCATACTAAGATTTAAGGTAAAATTAGTTTTTTTCTACATTAAAAAAAGAATAGCGATTAATAATTATGTCTTTTTTTGAAACCTTTACTTTTTAATTAAAAAACTAGACAATCATTCTTTATTTTTAACTTTTTATAACTTAATTATTATTTATTAATAATGAAACCTGTAAGGCATCAGATTATTACCGACGATGGTTCATCAACTCTACGGATTGAAGACCTCAAGGAAACCTATCATTCAAGACACGGAGCTGTTGTTGAATCTAAATTCGTGTATATTAATAAAGGGTTTGAGTATTGGTTGGAAAAATCTCCAGCTAAGATTTGTCGGATTATGGAATTAGGGTATGGAACAGGCTTAATGGCATACCTCACTTTTTTAAGTTCACAGAATCAGAAAGTAGCTTCCGAGTATGTGAGTTTGGAAGCCTTCCCTTTGTCAGATACTGAAATGGAGGGTTTAAATTATAATCAATTTTTTGATAAAGAGAAATCATTACTTTCTTTTAACGATTTTACTATTTTGCCATGGGAAAAACAACATTCTGTTTCCTCTTTTTTCTATTTAACGAAAAAAGAAGTGAAATTTGAAAACTTTGTCACTTCTTCTAAATTTGATCTTATTTTTTATGACGCTTTTGGGGCTCATGCCCAACCGGAGTTATGGTCTGAAGAATGTATGCTAAAATGTTATAATTTATTAAATGATGGGGGAGTATGGGTAAGTTATTGTGCAAAAGGAAGTGTTCGAAGAGGCTTGGAAAAAGCGGGTTTTGAAGTTACTAGACTTCCTGGCCCTCCTGGAAAGCGAGAAATGCTCAGAGCTATAAAGCTTTAATTGTTTATTTTTGCAAAAAAAAATGAAGCTACTCATAACAGGTGCAACGGGGCTTGTGGGAAAAGAATTAGTCCAAAGGACACTCAGTCAAGGTGTAGGCGTACATTTCTTAACAACACGGCAATCAAAGATAAATAGTATTGAGGGTGCAAAAGGATTTTATTGGAATCCTTCACTTCAGGAAATTGACATGGATTGTTTTAAAGGAGTAGATACTATTATACATTTAGCAGGTGCTACTATTTCGAAAAGATGGACTTCGGCTTATAAAAAAACAATAAAGCAAAGTAGAGTAGAAACAACTCAATTATTATTAAAAGGGTTACAAGACTTGTCAGGAGATAATACTGTTACGCAACTTGTGTCAGCTTCCGCTATTGGAATTTATCCTTCAGATTTTGATGTCACTGTCGATGAGGAAACCCAGGTTAGCCCACAAAGTTTTATGGAAGAGGTGGTTATTGAATGGGAAAAGCAATGTAATAAATTTAGTTCACTAGGTGTTAAAGTGAGCAAGTTACGTATTGGTCTTGTTTTGTCAGAGGATGGAGGTGTTGTTGGTACATTAAAAATACCCACTTTATTTGGTTTGGGTGCAGCTTTTGGAAATGGAAAACAGGGTCAGTCATGGATTCATATTGATGATTTGGTTTCAATGTTTTTATATGTAATAGAGCAAAAATTAGAAGGTGTTTTTAATGCGGTTTCACCAAACCCCGTTTCACAATCTCGATTTATTTCAGCGTTAGCAAAGGCAATCAATAGACCTCATGTTTTTCCTCCACTCCCTAAATTTTTAATTGACCTTTTAATGGGTGAGATGAGTAGTTTAGTTTTGGACAGTCATTGGGTAAGTTCAAAAAAAATATTAAAAAAAGGATTTACTTTTAAATATGAAACAATTAATGGTGCATTAGACAATATTTTTAGCAAATAGAAGTAGTGACAATTTGACATTTTTTGATTGTGGCAGTACTTTTGTATTACATAGAAACTTCTAAATTAGATTTAAATGGCAAAAAAAGAGGTAAAGGCACCTGCAAATAAAACAACTTCAAAAAAGCAAGGATCTAAGGCTGCAAAGTCTGAAGATAAGCTCAGTTTGCAGTTGCTAGAGATAAAAGAAACTTTGGAACAAGAGAAGGATAAGTTTTTACGTCTATTTGCAGAATTTGAAAATTTCAAAAAACGTACTGCAAGAGAGCGAATTGAATTATTTAAAACGGCAAATCAAGAAGTTGTTTCCGCAATGATTCCAGTGTTAGATGATTTTAATAGAGCAAACAAGCAGATTGAAAAGGATGAGAATGCAATGGACATTGAAGGTTTTAAATTGATTTTTAATAAATTTCAAGACATACTCAAAAGCAATGGGCTTGAAGCAACTAAAGTTGAGGCTGGAGATACTTTTGATGCGGAAATACACGAAGCAATTACTCAAATTCCAGCTCCTTCTGAAAAAGAGAAAGGCAAAATTATTGATATTGTAGAAACAGGTTATCAGTTAGGCGACCGAATTATTCGCTATCCAAAAGTGGTCGTAGGCCAATAGATATGAAAGAAGATTATTACGAAACATTAGGAATATCTAAAGCTGCAACGGCAGCAGAAATAAAAAAGGCATATCGAAAGAAAGCGATAGAATTTCATCCAGATAAGAATCCAGGAGATTCAACTGCGGAAGCAAAATTTAAAAAAGCTGCTGAAGCCTATGAGATTTTAGGGAATGAAGAAAAGCGTTCTCGTTATGATCAGTATGGTCATGCTGCTTTTGAAGGAGGCCAGGGCTTTGGCGGGGGTGGTATGAATATGGATGACATCTTCAGTCAGTTTGGTGATATCTTTGGGAGCGCATTCGGCGGAGGTTTTGGTGGAGGAGGTTTTTCTGGAGGACAAAGGCGTGCTAAGGGTTCCGACATGAGAATTCGTGTAAAGCTAACGCTAGAGGAAATTGCTGCAGGTGTTGAAAAGAAAATTAAAGTACCACGAAAAGTACAGGCACCAGGGGTTGAATATGGGACTTGTTCTACTTGTAAGGGTAGAGGGCAGGTAATGAAAATCACCAACACTATTTTGGGAAGAATGCAAACTTCTGCAGCCTGTAATGCTTGCGGTGGTAGTGGCCAAACGTTACTTAACCGACCAGCAGGTACCGATGCTCAAGGAATGATTAAAAAAGAAGAAACGGTATCTATTAAAATACCTGCGGGAGTTGAGGAAGGAATGCAATTAAAGGTTTCTGGTAAAGGGAATGACGCTCCAGCAAATGGTATATCTGGCGATCTGTTAGTCTTGATAGAAGAGACTACTCACAAGACATTTGTTCGTGAAGGAAATCATTTACATTATGATTTGTACGTAAGTATCTCAGAAGCCACTTTGGGTATTTCAAAAGATTTAATTCTTTTGGAAGGTAAAGCACGTATTAAACTAGAATCTGGAATTCAATCAGGCAAAACATTAAGACTTAGAGGCAAAGGCCTACCGAGCATAAATGGATATGGAACGGGTGATTTGTTAGTTCATATTAACGTATGGACTCCTAAGACGCTTAATAAAGAACAAAAAGTATTTTTTGAAAGTATGCTGGAAGATCCAAATTTTATTCCTAGTCCAGAAAAATCTGACAAATCATTTTTTGAAAAAGTAAAGGATATGTTTGCTTAAAGTTTATGATTTTAAAAAAAATTAATATATTTGAAATAATACTAACTTTAAAGTTGGTATTATTTTTCTTTTTCATAGCAATTTTTTCCCATCCTTTCACGAGGGTGGGTTTTGTTTTTATATTATCTTACCCTAGATTATGAATGCATTTAGAAACTTTATTGAACTCCTTAATTATAAGCTTACTATAGGCAATAGTCTTTCCTTTACACCAAAGTCTATACTTATTGTTATTCTTGTCTTTGTATCTACTTTCTTTTTTTTAAAATTATTTAGAAAAATAATCTACAGAACACTTTCAAGTGAAGCTAAACTCAAGTTTAAAAGTATTTTCTCTTTTTTCAATTACTTTGTTTATACTATAGTAATTCTTCTATCTTTTCAGAATGTTGGGGTGGATTTAACGGCTGTATTTGCTGCTTCTGCAGCCCTACTGGTTGGTGTTGGTCTTGCTTTACAAACCTTCATACAAGATATTATTTCTGGAGTATTCATTATCGTTGATCAGTCTGTACATGTAAATGATATTATTGAAGTAGATGGACAAATAGGTAAGGTCGAGAATATTAAACTCAGAACCACGCGTGCAGTCACTCGAGAAAATAAGGTGCTTATCATTCCCAATCACAAATTCATGACCTCTATTTTGTTTAATTGGACAGAAAATGGAGTCATCACAAAAGAGTTCGTTGAGATAGGGGTGAGCTATAACAGTGATGCAAAGCAGGTTACTTCCATACTTTTGGATATAGCAAATAAGCACAAATCTATTTTATCAAATCCTGAGCCTACAATTATTTTTAATGACTTTGGAGACAATGCCATTATATTTCAGTTATATTTTGCATTAAACAGCAGCTTCGCTTCCAATATTGTAAAAAGTGATTTACGTTATGAGATTTTTGAGGAATTTCACAAGCATAATATAGAAATTCCATTTCCACAGCGAACACTTACCTTTGTTAATCCTCCAAAAACGCTAAAATGATTCAAATTTTATTGATTGAAGATGAAGAACCGATTAGACGTGTACTTTCTCGTATTTTATCAGAAGAAAATGATTTGTATCAAGTAACAGAAGCTATTGAAGGAAAAGAAGGACTATCACACTTAAGTAAGAAACAATTCGATTTGGTTTTATGTGATATTAAAATGCCTAAAATGGATGGTATTGAAGTACTGCAAAAAGCAAATGAAAAGAATATTAACGTTCCCTTTATAATGCTGACAGGGCATGGGAATGTTGAAACTGCCGTTGAGGCGATGAAGCTAGGGGCATATGACTTTATATCTAAACCACCTGACTTAAATCGATTACTAACTTCTATACGTCACGCACTTGAAAATAAATCATTGCGTTCAGAAAATATAAAGCTAAAAAGTAAAGTTGCTCAAAAATATGTCATTATTGGTGAGAGTCCTCAAATTCAGGAGGTAAGAGAAATGATTTCTAAAGTGGCATCAACAGATGCTCGTGTCCTCATAACCGGTGAGAATGGAACAGGAAAAGAACTTGTAGCACATCAATTGCATGAACAAAGTGATCGAAATGCTGAAAATTTCATTGAGGTGAATTGTGCTGCAATTCCATCTGAACTAATTGAAAGTGAGCTTTTTGGGCATGTAAAAGGTGCTTTTACATCTGCTGTGAAAGACCGGTCTGGAAAATTTGAAGCGGCCCATAATGGTACTCTGTTTTTGGATGAGATAGCTGACATGAGTTTGGCTGCTCAAGCTAAAGTATTAAGAGCTTTACAAGAAAAAAAGGTTCAGCGCGTGGGCAATGAGAAAGATATTTCTGTAAATGTTCGTGTAATCGCTGCAACCAATAAGAATTTAAAGAAAGAAATTGAAGAAGGAAGATTTAGAGAAGATCTATACCATCGTCTTGCTGTTATTTTAATTCATGTTCCTGCTCTTAGTGAGCGATTATTAGATATTCCTTTATTGACAAATCATTTTACAGCACTATTAGTTAAAGAACAAGGTCTTGAGCCGAAGATTTTTTCAGATCAAGCATTAGAAAAATTACACGATTATCCGTGGACTGGAAATGTGCGAGAACTTCGAAATGTTATTGAAAGGCTTATGATTTTGGGTGATAATCCAATAAGCGCAAAAAATATTAATCAATTTGCACCTAAATAATCTTATTATGAAAAATCTCCTGTTACTTTTCTTTTGCACAATGAGTTTTACTTTAATTCAAGCACAAGAAGATATTCATAAAGAAAAAATTGATGCAATTTATACTGAAGCATTAACCAAAGGTAAAGCATATGAATGGCTAGATCATCTATCGAATAATATAGGAGGAAGACTTTCGGGTTCATTAAATGCTGAACGAGCTGTTCAGTGGGGAAAAGATGAATTGGATGAAGTTTCTCTAGATCGTGTATTTCTTCAAGATGTTATGGTCCCAAAGTGGGTAAGAGGTACTTTTGAATATGCTAGCATAATTACTGGCCCTGGCCGAAGCATGAATGTTCCCGTTTGTTCTTTGGGAGGATCTGTTGCTACTCCTTCTGCTGGTTTACTTGCTAGGGTAGTTGAGGTAAAAAGTTTTGAGGAATTAGAAGCGCTAGGGGAAGCAAAGGTAAAAGGCAAATTTGTCTTTTATAATCGTGCTATGCCCTCAGATTTAATTAACACTTTTGAAGCGTATTCCAAATCTGTAAATCAACGTTCTCGTGGAGCTGCTGTTGCTGCTCGTTTGGGAGCCGTAGGTGTAATTGTTCGATCTATGAATTTAAGATTGGATGATTATCCTCATACTGGAGCTATGTATTACGGTGATTTACCAAATAAATTAAGAATTCCTGCTGCTGCAATAAGTACTAATGGGGCTCAACTATTGAGTTCAATGCTTTCATTGAATGCTGATTTGGACTTTTACTTAAAACAAGACTGTAGAAATTTTCCTGATGTTCCCTCACATAATGTGGTAGGTGAAATTAAGGGGAGTGAATTTCCAGATGAGATAATTGTTGTTGGGGGGCATTTAGATTCCTGGGATTTAGGAGACGGCGCTCATGATGACGGTGCTGGAATTGTTCAATCAATGGAAGTTTTACGATTATTCAAGGCAATGAAATACATTCCTAAGAGAACCATTCGCGTGGTATTGTATATGAATGAAGAAAATGGTTTACGTGGTGGAAAAGCATACGCTAAATATGCTAAAAATAATAAAGAGAACCACATTTTTGCTTTGGAATCCGATGCGGGTGGTTTTAGTCCAAGAGGGTTTGTTTTTGAAGCTAGTCCCGAGCAATTTAACCAAGTATCCTCTTGGAAAACATATTTTGAGCCCTATCTAGCAAATAATTTTAAATTGGGGGGTAGTGGTGCCGATATTGGTCCACTTCGAAATGGAAAAATAGTACTTTCAGGATTACGTCCTGACTCACAAAGGTATTTTGATCATCACCATGCTGCAAACGATACATTTGATGCTATTAATAAACGTGAATTGGAGTTGGGAGCTGCAGCAATGGCTAGTTTGGTTTATCTAGTAGACCAATATGGTTTTTAATCCACTTTCTTGAATGATAGTTGCTTTAAGTCAATATACCAAAGAGTTTAAATACAATTTAAAGCTTGCTTCTCCAGTAATTGTTGGTCTTTTGGGACATACTTTTGTCCAATTGGTAGATAATATAATGGTAGGGCAGTTGGGTACTGCTGAGTTGGCTGCTGTATCGCTAGGGAATAGTTTCTTTTTTGTTGCGATGTCTCTAGGAATTGGTTTTTCAACTGCCATTACTCCTCTAGTGGCTGAAACAGATGGTGCAAATGATATTCAGTCAGGGCGAAATGTTTTTATACATGGCCTATTGCTATGTACTTTTATTGGTATTTTTTTAAGCCTAGCGGTTTTATTAAGTAAACCTCTTTTATACCATATGGGGCAGCCTGAAGAGGTAGTTGTTTTGGCTTTTCCCTATTTAAAATGGGTTGCTATTTCACTTATTCCTTTAGTAACGTTCCAAGCTTTCAAACAGTTTTCAGAAGGCCTTTCTCATACCCGACCTGCAATGTATGCTACATTGATAGGAAATGTTATTAATGTAATTCTAAATTATGTTTTAATCTTTGGATTTTGGATCTTTCCAAAGATGGGAGTGGAAGGTGCCGCGTTAGGAACCTTAATATCCCGCTGTTCTATGCTTTTATTTATGGCTTTATATGTTCGGTATAACAAGCGCTTTATAGACTTTGCTCAAGGGGTGGTTTGGAAAAAATCGGACTGGAATTTATTTAAAAAAATAATTCGATTAGGATTTCCTTCTGCCATGCAAATGTTTTTTGAAGTAATTTTCTTCACTGCCGCAATTTGGTTATCTGGATTTTTAGGAAAAAACCCACAGGCAGCAAATCAAATTGCTCTTAACTTATCTTCCATGACTTTTATGTTTGCCATGGGATTGGGTGTTACCGCAATGATTCGTGTGGGAAATCAAAAAGGGAGGGGAGATTTTGTGTCCTTAAAGCGAATAGCATACTCTATATTCCTACTCATCTTTTTGTTTGATATCCTATTCTGCTTATTCTTTTTAATTATGAATAGCTACCTTCCTTGGATTTATCTAGATGGCTCTAACCCACTTCAAATCACGGATGTTAGAGAAGTAGTTCAGATGGCTTCTTCTTTACTTATTGTTTCAGCATTCTTTCAAATTTCTGACGGTTTACAGGCAGTGGTGCTAGGTGCGCTCAGAGGTCTACAAGATGTTAATATTCCAGCATGGATTACTTTCTTTTCTTATGGGATTTTTGGATTTCCAATTTCCTATTACCTAGGTCTACATACCTCTTTAGGAGTAATAGGTATATGGATAGGCTTGCTTTCAGGACTTACGGCTTCTGCTGTTCTTCTTTACATTCGGTTTAATCAAATGACGTTAAAATTAATAGAAAAATAAAACTATGGAACTTCCTAAATTTCTCATTGCAGACAATTCTTCTTTTGAAGATGATCTTTTTATTGTACATACAGAATACCCGCGCTTTATTCTAAACGTTTCTAACGATGAGGTTCACTGGCTTGAAGATTTTGATAAAGAAGATGAAGCTAATTTAAAAGCAGAATCTCATTTTCTGATTGAAGCAGCTTTCGATTTTTATGATAATGAAATGGAATCACTTGAATAATAATGGACTCATTGATTGCCTGGGATAAGGCTCTTTTTATATGGCTAAATAGTTTAGGAACTCCAACTTTTGATGGTTTCTGGATGATGATGACTCATCGTGCATCAAATGTGGTTGTTTATTTAGTTCTTTGGCTACTTATTTCATGGAAAACCTCTTGGAAAAAGGGACTTTATTTATTATTGTTTACGGGGCTTTTAATTTTGGTAACAGATCAGTTTACAAATTTATTTAAGGTAAATGTAGGCCGATTAAGACCCTGTTATGATGAAGAAATCAAATCCTTGGTTCGTTTGGTGAAACCTACTTGTGGTGGCCGATTTAGTTTCTTTTCTGGCCATGCTTCAAATTCTTTTGCTCTAGCAATATTTTTTGGGGGAATTTTAAAATTTTACCTCCGTTATTTGCCTTATATATTACTTTTTATAGCTGCCTTAATTGCTTACAGTAGAGTTTATATAGGAGTTCACTTTCCTTTAGATATCCTTAGTGGTGCTCTTTTTGGAAGTGGTATAGGTTACCTCTTTTTTAAGTTGTGGATTCGCTTTGTTAAACGGTTTTTAAGCTAAAAGTATAATGCGTTTTTTGATTGTAAAGCTCTCCAGCTTTTATTAAAGTTGATGGAAATTTTGAAATATTGGGTGTGTTGGAAAATTTTTGTGTTTCAAAACAAATCGCCTCAAAGTGCGGTGGAGTAAAAACAACTAAACCTGGCTGATTGGTGACTGTTTTCATTTCAATTCCAGTTTCTTGTGAAAAGAGAACAGCAGCTTCTTTGGAGTCATTTTGTAATACAAAGTAATCATCTAAGCGTGTATTATTGATTTGTTTTTGTTCTTTGAAATCAAATTGCGTTTCTTTCACACTTTTTTTAATACCATTAGGCACTAATGTTGATTTAAGTTCTAAAACTTCATCAGCATGAATACATAGATATTGGGTATTAATTTTACCTTTTGGATTTAAATTAAAATAGGCATGATTTGTCAAATTGATATGTGTGTCTGCACTTGTTTGAGCAAGATAGTTTAGATGTAAACTATTCTCTTTAAGATGATACATTATCTCTGCTTCAACATAGCCGGGAAAACCACTCGCTCCTTCTGGACAAAAATGGCTAAAAGATATCATGTCTTTTTTTTCTTCCTTTAAATTCCATGTCTTTGTATTCCATCCACTACTTCCGCTATGTAATAGGACACCGTCTGAGTGTTCTATAGGGATTGGTTTTGATTGAACATGGATTGGGTTTTCTAATCTTCCTGCAAACCGACCCACTACAGCTCCACGTGACCAAGAGTCTTCAAGGTACTCTTTAGGAGTCTCTAAACCCATAATTACATTGGTAGGAACTCCCTTTTTATCTTTTACCCATAGTTGGTGTAAGGTAGCGCCGTAATCTAAAAAAACAGCTTTAAGGAGCTCGTTTTCTATCGTAAAGACCTTCACAGGTTAATGTTTTTCTTTTAAAAGCTCAGGATAGGCATTTTGAAACTTACGGAGACGCGGAATGGATACTTGCTTTACATAAGGATTGTTGGGGTTGTTTCGCTCGTAATTTTGATGATATTCTTCTGCGTAATAGAATTTTTCTAGTGGCTTGATTTCAGTTACTATTTCATTATTAAAGATTTCTTTTTCTTGTAATAACTCAATATACCGAATAATAATTTCTTGTTCCTCAGGAGATGTGTAGAAAGCAATTGAACGGTATTGCGATCCACGATCAGGTCCCTGACGATTGGGAGTAGTAGGATCGTGAGAACCAAAGAATACCTGTACTAATGTGGCAAAGCTAACAACTTCAGGATCGTAAATAACTTCTACGGCTTCAGCGTGGCCTGTTTTTCCTGTTCCTATCTGATTGTAATTGGGATTTTTTGTAAATCCTCCTGCATAACCTGAATAGGCTTCTGAAACTCCTTTAACACTTTCATATACAGCTTCAACACACCAAAAACAGCCCGAAGCAAAATAGGCTTTTTTCATTCCTTGAATAACCTCAGTTTGAGGTTCCCATATAGGTTCCGAATAATTTATTGGGGGTGTACTTGAGATACATGTTTGCAATGTTATAACAGTGAGTATTATCAATAAGGTTTTCGTCATGGGTAACTTTTTTTATGTTTTAGAAAAGAATTTTGCCTAATTAAAATCTAAAATAATAAATCTTCACGTAGGTGAAAGACTAACTTAATTTTTATTGTGTATGATTACGGTTCCTTTTTTATTCAATTTTATTTTAAATATTTGGAAAACTTTAATTGCATTTGTAAGCTAAAAGTCCAAAAGAGTAAAAGAAATTTCTAGATTACACGCATTTCATATATTTCAAAATCTTCAATATAGCCATCAGTTGCTTTTTGATAAGCTGCAATATGAGACGAAGCATTGTGGTCTAGCCAAAGAGCTCTGCTTTCCCAGTTTTCATAAAAGAGGAATATGTTTTCATTGGTATGATCTTGATGTAGGTCATAATTGATACATCCTTTCTCCTCTAATGTAGGAGTGATTAATCCCAATAAACCCTTCTTAACTTCTTCTCGATGAGCTGACTTGGCTATAATTTTTGCAACTATGGTTAAGGTGTTCTTGCTCATGCTTAGTTTTTGTTTTAAAATGTTGTGGGTGTTTATCCTAATATTTGCTTAACCAAATAATCACCTACTTCAGAAGTAGAATTTGCTTTGACACTTCCTTCTTTAAGGTCTTCTGTTACGACTCCTTCCGCTAGAGAAAGATCAACTACTCGTCGAATTTCAGCACCTTCCTCTATCAAACCAAAGCTCATTTCAAAAAGCATGGCAGCAGAAAGTATCGTAGCAAGTGGGTTGGCAATACCTAAACCTGTCGCTTGTGGAAATGATCCATGTATGGGTTCGTACAAAGCGTTTTCTGTTCCAACAGAAGCAGAAGGCATCAGTCCCATAGAACCTGAAATAACCGAAGCCTCATCAGTGAGGATATCACCGAACAAGTTTTCGGTAATTAAGACATCATAACTGTTGGGCCATTGCACTAAACGCATGGCTACTGCATCCACAAATTCGTATGACACTTCCACTTCTGGATAGTCTTTTTCCATAGCTTGTACGGTTTCTCTCCATAGACGAGAACTTTCCAAGACATTGGCTTTGTCTACACAACATAATTTTTTAGACCTGGTCATTGCTAATTCAAAACCCTTTACGGCTAAACGCTTGATTTCTTCTCGCGTATAGGTACAGGTATCAAAAGCTGTATTACCATTATCTTTTCGGCCACGTTCACCAAAGTATATCCCTCCGGTTAATTCACGTAAAAAAACTAAATCTGTACCTTCAATGCGTTCTCTTTTTAGAGGCGATTTATCCAACAGGGAAGGGAAGGTAAAGGTGGGACGTACATTCGCAAATAAGCCTAATTTTTGACGCATCTTCAATAAACCTTGTTCAGGACGTATTTTTGCAGAAGGATCATTATCAAATCGAGGATGTCCTATTGCACCAAATAAAATAGCATCTGCATCAAGGCAAATTTGGTGTGTTTCTTCAGGGTAGGGATCGCCCACAGCGTCAATAGCAGCAGCTCCTGTAAGAGCGGGTGTCCACTCAATGCTATGATTAAATTTGTTAGCAATCGCATCAGAAACCTTTACGGCTTGATCAATCACTTCGGGTCCGATACCGTCTCCGGCTAAAAGGGCAATTTTTAAATGCATATAGGTTTTAGTTTTGAATGATATTCAACATTTTTTCAGTGGCTTTTATGGCAGCGACCGTTTGGTCAGAATCTAAGCCACGAGTAGTAAATTCTTTGGTTTCACTTTTCCAAGTGATGGTAGTTTCACAAAGACCATCTGAGTTACTCCCAGGAGGAATACGTACAGCGTAATCAATTAATCTTGGTAAATCAATATTTTGTGGATAGTAAATTTTTTGTAGTGCATTCCAAAAGGCGTCATACTGTCCATCACCCGAAGCATTTTGTTCGTGGCTTTTTCCATCTATTTCTACAGAAACACTGGTAGTTGGGCTCAAACCTTTAGAGTGGGTCAATACATAGGATTTGATTTTTACACGACTGGCAACATTATTACCCAAGACATCGGAGATGATAAAAGGTAAATCTTCAGCAGTCATACGTTCTTTTTTATCACCGAGTTCAATGATGCGTTGGGTAACTTTTTTAAGTTCAACATCATTAAGTGTAAGTCCTAATTCTTGGAGATTCTTTTGAATATTTGCTTTTCCGGATGTTTTTCCAAGGGCGTATTTACGTTTACGTCCAAAGCGCTCCGGAAGAAGATCATTAAAATACAAATTCTTTTTTGAATCCCCATCAGCATGGATTCCTGCAGTTTGTGTAAACACATTTTCACCTACAATAGGTTTGTTTGCAGGAATACGAAACCCTGTTAGTGTTGCTACTAGTTGACTCACTTTAAAAAGCGAATCTTCATTTATGCTGATGTTTATTTCGGGCATGAAATCATTTATAACAGCAACCACACTCGCTAAAGGGGCATTTCCAGCTCGTTCTCCCATTCCATTCACGGTAAGGTGTAAGCCATTTACTCCTGCTTTAACTGCCTCCATAGTATTAGCTACACTTAAGTCATAATCATTATGTCCATGAAAATCAAAATGAAGCGATGGATAGCGATCAATAATTGAAGTAAGATAATTTTTCGTTAGTTCGGGAGTCAAAACTCCCAATGTATCAGGAAGTAGTACTCTTTCAATAGGTTGATCAGAAAGAAAATCTAAATAATCAAAAACGTAGGATTCGGAGTGACGCATTCCATTACTCCAATCCTCAAGATATACATTGGTTTTAAACCCCTGTTCTTTTCCTAGTTTAATGGTTTGTTTAACATTATTAAAATGTTCAAGCGGTTTTTGGTTAAGTTGATATTTCAGATGGTTTAAAGAACCTTTAGTCAATAGGTTTTGAACTATTGCTCCTGAATCTTGCATCCATTTTATTGAAGTTCCTCCATCCACAAAAGTGAGTACTTCTATTTTTTCAATAAAGTTATAATCTTTCGCCCAAGAGGTAATTTCTTTAACTGCTTTAAATTCTCCGTCGGATACTCTAGCAGAAGCAATTTCTATACGATCAACTTTAAGTTCTTGTAAGAGTAGTTTTGCTAACGTTAATTTTTCAGACGCTGAAAAGGAAACACCAGAGGTTTGTTCCCCATCTCGTAGTGTCGTGTCCATTATTTCTAGCATTCTTTTTTTCATCTAAACGGTATCTGATCTATAGAGGAGTGTTTAAAGCAAACCCTTCGATTTCTGATTTGATATTACTCAGGTAGTCTATGTCATCATAGCCATTGAGCATATTATCTTTTTTGTAGTCATTGATGTCAAAAAACTCGGATTTCCCATTAGATGATAGAACGATACTTTGTTTATGTAAATCAACAGTTAATTGTGTTGAGGGATCATCTTGAATAGCTTCAAAAATTTCAGCTAAAAATTCAGTAGAGACCTGGACAGGAAGTACCCCTATATTCAAACAGTTATTTCTGAATATATCTGCAAAAAAGCTGGAAACAACGCAGCGAAAACCATAGTCATAAACAGCCCACGCCGCGTGCTCACGAGATGATCCTGATCCGAAATTGTGTCCACCTACAAGAATTTTTCCTTGATAGGTTGCGTCGTTTAAAACAAAATCAGCTTTGGGTGAGTCATCTTGATTGTAACGCCAATCACGAAATAAATTATCTCCAAAGCCAACACGTTCTGTTGCTTTTAGAAAGCGGGCAGGTATGATTTGGTCCGTATCTACATTTTCAATAGGAAGCGGTACCGCTGTACTTGTTAAAATACTAAATGAATCGTATGCCATGTTTATTGTATTAATGTTCTTGGATCTGTTATTTTTCCTGTAATTGCTGCTGCTGCTGCAACTAGGGGACTGGCAAGTAAGGTCCTCGAGCCGGGTCCTTGACGCCCCTCAAAATTTCTATTGGAGGTACTTACTGCGTATTTTCCAGCAGGGATTTTATCATCATTCATTGCTAAACAAGCTGAACATCCTGGCTCACGAAGCTCGAATTCAGCTGCTTCAAAAATCTCAAGCAACCCCTCTTCTTTAATAGAGGCTAAAACTTTGTGTGATCCAGGGACTAACCATGCAGTGACATTCTTAGCTCGTTTTTTTCCTTTCACAATACTGGCAAAAGCTCTAAAATCTTCAATTCTACCATTTGTACAACTTCCAATAAAAACAAAGTCAATAGGCTTTCCAATCATACTTTCTCCTTCGTTGTAACCCATATAGTCTAAGGATTTTTTATAAGTTGCAGCTCCGCCTTCTACGCTAGCTGCAGTTGGAATGACCTTAGTGATACTCATTCCCATTCCTGGGTTAGTTCCAAAAGTGATCATGGGATCAATTTCTGCACCATCGAATGTAAGCTCCTTATCAAAAGTAGCTCCTTCATCTGTATATAAGGTTTTCCAATAGGCCATTGCTTTATCCCAATTGGAACCTTGAGGTGTAAATTCTCTTCCTTTAATGTATTCAAATGTTTTTTCATCAGGCGCTATCATACCGCCACGAGCACCCATTTCAATACTCAAATTACAGACGGTCATCCGTCCTTCCATGCTCAGTTGCTCAAAAACTTCTCCTGCATATTCAACAAAATAGCCTGTCGCTCCTGAAGTGGTAAGTTTTGAAATAATAAAGAGTGCTACATCTTTAGGTGTCACACCATGATTGAGCGAGCCGTTAATTGAAATACGCATTTTCTTTGGCTTGGGTTGCATGATGCATTGGGTTGCTAAGACCATTTCAACTTCTGAAGTTCCAATTCCGAATGCAATTGCGCCAAAGGCTCCATGTGTTGAGGTATGCGAGTCACCACAAACTATAGTTGCTCCCGGTTGAGTAATTCCATACTCAGGTCCTACAACGTGAACGATACCATTTTTTTTATGTCCTAACCCCCAATAAGAGATACCATGCGCTGTTGCATTTTCTTCTAAGGCTTTTAATTGATTTCTTGATAATGGATCAGCTACCGGGAGGTGCTGGTTCAGAGTAGGGGTGTTATGATCAGCAGTAGCAAATGTGCGTTCAGGATATAAAACAGGTAATTTTCTGTTTTTTAATCCAAGAAAAGCAACGGGACTTGTTACTTCGTGAATCATGTGACGGTCAATGAAAAGTACATCAGGACCATTGTTGATGCTTTTAACAACGTGGGAGTCCCAAACTTTATCAAATAGGGTTTGTTTCATTTAAGTGGAAATTCAAATTAAATATTACTCGCTTTGATGATTTTTGGTAAATCATCATCATTAATCTCTTTCTTTTTATCAGCTTCAATTAAAAACTGATTGTAAACTTTATCTAATTGTAGTTTGTCTAATTCATAACCTATATTTTTAGCACGGTAGGCTATTGCAGCTCTACCGCTTCTAGCAGTTAGAATAATAGACGATTCAGTTACCCCAACATCTTTAGGGTCTATAATTTCGTATGTTTCGCGTTTTTTAATAACTCCATCTTGGTGAATTCCAGACGAGTGAGCAAATGCATTTGCTCCAACAATGGCTTTATTTGGCTGCACCGGCATTGCCATACTTTCAGAAACCAGTTGACTTAATCCAAAAAGCATTTGTGATTTTATTCGGGTATCTAAGTCAAGACTTGGGTGTTGCCTTAAAATCATGACAACCTCTTCTAAAGAGGTATTGCCTGCTCGTTCACCAATGCCATTAATGGTACATTCTATTTGACGTGCACCATACTGTACCCCCGCAATTGAGTTTGCGGTTGCCAATCCTAAGTCGTTATGACAATGACAAGAAAGGCGTGCTTTGTGAATCCCATTTACATTTTCTTTCAAGTACTTCATTTTAGCACCGTATTCCTCGGGTAGACAATATCCTGTTGTGTCTGGAATATTTAGAACCGTAGCTCCTGCTTTGATGACAGCTTCACATACTCGCGCTAGGAACTCGTTGTCCGTACGTCCTGCATCTTCAGCATAAAATTCAACGTCTTCAACATAGCTTTTTGCATGACTTACGGCAGCGATAGCTCGTTCAATGATCTGGTCAGGGGTGGCGTTGAACTTATAACGCATGTGACTTTCTGAAGTTCCGATACCTGTGTGAATCCGAGAGCGTTTAGCATATTTTAATGCCTCCGCAGCAACATCAATATCTTTTTTTACTGCTCTTGTCAAACCGCAAACGCGGGCATTTTTTATTAATTTAGAAATATCCTCCACTGCTTTAAAGTCTCCTGGACTTGAAATAGGAAATCCAGCTTCTAAAACATCTACTCCAAGGAAGTCTAATTGCTCTGCAATTATTAACTTTGTTTTAGAGTCTAATTTACATCCCGGGACTTGCTCTCCATCTCGTAAAGTAGTGTCAAAAATCTCAACATATTCCATAGGGAAAACGGATAAAGTTTTAATTAAATTACTAAATTACATCTTAACTAATAAGTAAGATAAAATCCCTATTTTTGTATTACAACATCCTACACGTGAAACAACACCTTAAAGCACTAATAATTAGCAGTTTGCATCAAAAAACTTTACAATGACAAATGAGCAGAAAGATAATTTATTTGTACTTGTAAAATCCCTCACCAAGTCAGAGAAAAGACAATTTAGATTGTACGTTGGACGAATGGGGTCCAATAACGACTCTAAATTCTTAAATCTTTTTCAACAATTGGATCGGATGAATCGTTATGATGAAAAAGTAATTTTAAGTAAAGGGATTGTTACCAAACAGCAATTATCAAATTTAAAAGCACATTTATATAAGCAGATATTAATCAGTTTACGGATGAATCCTGTCCACAAAAACATTCGGATTCTAATTCGTGAACAACTTGATTTCGCTACTATTCTATATCAAAAGGGTTTGTATAAGCAAAGTTTGAAAGTTTTGGAAAAAGCGAAATTAATAGCTTTAAAAAATGAAGAAAAATATAGTGCCTACGATATTGTTGAATTAGAAAAAGTAATTGAATCACAATACATCACCCGTAGTTTGAGCAATAGAACTGAGGCGCTTATATTAGAGTCAAATTTATTAAGAACTCAGAATGATTTAGCAACTAAATTATCTAATTTATCTCTTCAGTTGTATGAACGATTGATTAAAGCGGGATATGCTAAGAGTGATGAGGAATTTCGAGAAATCACACAGTTTTTTTATGAAAAACTGCCCAAGCTTGATTACGATACTTTAGGTTTTCGTGAAAAACTCTGGTATTTTAAAGCCCATGTTTGGTATAGTTTTTTAATTCAAGATTTTCTATCAACTTACCGTTATGCTGCAAAGTGGATTGAGATGTTTGAAGAAAAGCCGTCCATGATTGCAATTCATCCTGTTTTCTATTTAAAAGGAAATAATTATTTGATGGAAAGTTTGACATTAATTAAATACCCTTCCAAGTTTAAGGATACTTTAAAGCAAATGATTGTAAGGACCACCCATGAAGATTTTCCTGTTAATGATAATCTAAAAGCCCTTAACTTTCTTTTTTATTACAGCAATAAATTAAATCTTCACTTTTTAGAAGGGAGTTTTGACGAAGCAGTCACCGTAATACCGGAAATTTTAAAAGGAATAAAAGATTATAGTAACCAAATTGATGCGCATCATATTATGATGTTTTATTACAAGATTGCTTGTGTTTATTTTGGAGCTGCCGATTATGAGAACTGTATTGTTTTTCTAGACAAGATAATAAGCAATAAGCGTTTAAAAATGAGAGAAGATTTACTTTGTTTTTCTCGAGTGTTAAACATTTTCGCACACTATGAAGCTGGGTTTGATTACCATTTGGAAACTCACCTTCGTGACACCTATAAATTCTTAATTAAAATGAACGACTTGCATGCCGTACAAAAGGCTATGATTCGTTTTGTGAGAAATTTAGGTGATATTTATCCACATGAAATAAAAACTGCCTTTGAAAATCTTTACACTGAATTGAAGCAATATGAAAATGATCCTTACGAAAGGCGCTCTTTTTTATATTTGGATATACTTTCGTGGCTGGAAAGTAAGATCAAAAATGTGCCAATTGCAGAAATAATTCAGCAAAAGGCAACGCTGCTTAATCGGAAAGAACGGCCTTCCATATCCCAGATTTCTGAGGGTTAGCTACAAAACTTACCGTTTCATTAGTAATTGGGTGTTCAATTTGTAACTTTCTAGCATGTAAGCTTATACTGCCATCTTTATTGCTTCGATCTGCACCGTATTTCAAATCTCCTTGGATGGGAAATCCTAAACTACTCAGTTGAGCTCTTATCTGATGATGACGCCCAGTTTCTAAGGTAACTTCTAAAAGGCAATAATGCTCAAATTCTTGAATTCTTTTGTAGCTTAACTTTGCGATTTTGCTGTTGGGAACTTCATTGATGTGAGCTTTAGATTTGTTTTGTTTTTGGTTTCTAGTCATCCAGTGGGTCAAGTTCCCTTTTTGTGTGGGAAATGATTTGTCTACTACTGCCCAATAAGTTTTTCTTGGGGAACGTTTTTCAAATTGTGCATTAAGCCGGGCCAATGCCTTGGATGTTTTTGTGAAAACAACAACGCCACTTGTGGGTCTATCAATGCGATGCACTATTCCTAAATAGACCTCACCAGGTTTCTTGTATTTAACCTTTATGTAGGCTTTTAAATGATCGGCTAATGTGGGGTCACCTGTTTTATCGCCCTGTACAAGCTCTTTTGCTTCTTTATTTACAATAAGTAAATGATTGTCCTCAAAAAGAATACGCTCTTTAATATTCATAGAATTTAATATTGCTCTTTTTCGTTAGGAAAATCTCCTTTTTTGACATCTGTGGTGTAAAACTGGACCGCCTCACTAATACTAGTATTTAGATCTAAATAACGTCTTAAAAAACGTGGACTAAACTCTTTACTCATGCCTAGCATGTCATGTAAAACCAAAACCTGACCATCAACTTGATTTCCAGCTCCAATTCCTATGACTGGAATGCTAATTTCTTTTGCAACTTCTCCAGCAAGAGTTGCAGGAATTTTTTCAAGTACAACCCCAAAACAACCAATTTGTTCTAACATTTTGGCATCTGCAATAAGTTGCTTAGCCTCTTCTTCCTCTTTTGCACGGACAGTGTAGGTTCCAAACTTATAGATCGATTGTGGGGTCAACCCTAAATGACCCATTACAGGAATTCCTGCTTTTAGGATTCGTTCTATAGATTCTTTTACTTGCTTACCCCCCTCAAGTTTTACTGCATGGGCTCCAGATTCTTTCATAATTCTAATTGCAGAACGAAGGGCTTCTTTAGAATCTGCTTGGTAGGTTCCAAAAGGCAGGTCAACAACAACAAGTGCTCTTTCAACCCCTCGAACCACACTGCTTGCATGATAAATCATTTGATCCAGGGTAATAGGAAGCGTAGTTTCGTGACCTGCCATGACATTGGAAGCAGAATCACCAACTAAAATAATATCAATCCCCGCCTGATCTACTATCCCTGCAAGGGTGAAATCATAAGCAGTAAGCATGGCTATTTTTTCCCCATTAGCTTTCATTTCTGAAAGACTTTTGGTCGTAATTCGGGTATAGTTTTTCTTCGCTGAAGACATGTTTTCTTTTTTTCAAAAATAGTATTTCTTTTTTAACCACTTTAAAATAAATACAAGAGTCAAAGCAGCAGTTTTAACTTAAAGTTTAGAGCTCATTTTTGTTTTTTTAAAAATAAAAATAGTAGTTGTATTTATTCGGATTTAATTTAAACTGTCAAGCTGTCAGTTATTGTATTGTGGCATAATGCTTGAAAAGGTTCTTTTAAATATTAATAAATTATCATGAGTAAAATTATTGGAATTGATTTAGGAACCACCAACTCGTGTGTTTCTGTAATGGAAGGGAATGAACCTGTTGTAATCCCTAACGCAGAGGGGAAACGTACAACTCCATCGGTCATAGCTTTTGTTGAGGGAGGTGAAATTAAAGTAGGTGATCCGGCTAAAAGACAAGCGGTTACCAATCCTACCAAAACCATTGCTTCGATCAAACGATTTATGGGAAATAAATTTTCTGAATCAAGTAAAGAATTAAAAAATGTAGCCTACAAAGTCGTAAAAGGAGACAATGATACTCCCCGGGTTGACATTGATGGCAGATTATATACCCCCCAAGAATTATCAGCGATGACACTTCAAAAAATGAAGAAAACAGCTGAAGATTATTTAGGACAAGATGTTACAGAAGCTGTTATTACTGTTCCTGCTTATTTTAACGATGCGCAACGTCAAGCAACCAAAGAGGCGGGCGAAATCGCAGGCCTTAAAGTGCAACGAATTATTAATGAACCAACTGCTGCGGCACTCGCTTATGGTATGGATAAAGGTGGTTCTGACAAAAAAATTGCAGTATATGACCTTGGAGGAGGAACTTTTGATATTTCAATTTTAGAGTTGGGTGATGGTGTTTTTGAAGTACTTTCTACCAATGGTGACACTCACCTAGGAGGAGATGACTTTGACCAAGTAATCATTGATTTTTTAGCTGAAAAATTCATAAAAGACGAGTCTATTGACTTACGAAAGGATCCTATGGCATTACAACGTCTGAAGGAAGCTGCTGAAAAAGCAAAAATTGAATTATCCTCATCTACACAAACCGAGATTAATTTACCCTATGTTACAGCAACAGAAAGTGGGCCTAAGCACTTGGTTACATCTCTAACAAGAGCCAATTTTGAGCAGTTAGCAGATGATTTAGTAAAGCGCTCTATGACTCCTGTTAAAAAGGCATTAGACGATGCTGGACTTTCTACATCTGAAATAGATGAAATTATTTTAGTTGGTGGTTCTACACGAATTCCTGTAATACAGGGCGAAGTAGAAAAATTCTTCGGTAAGAAGCCTTCAAAAGGAGTAAACCCTGATGAAGTTGTTGCAGTAGGAGCAGCGATTCAAGGAGGTGTATTGACTGGAGATGTAAAAGATGTTCTCTTATTAGATGTTACTCCACTCTCTTTAGGTATTGAAACTATGGGAGGTGTAATGACTAAGCTGATAGAGTCAAATACGACTATTCCCACAAAAAAATCCCAAGTATTTTCTACGGCAGCAGACAATCAGCCTTCTGTTGAAATTCATGTGTTACAAGGAGAACGATCAATGGCTGGAGATAATAATACAATTGGGCGTTTCCATTTAGACGGACTTCCACCTGCACAAAGAGGAACACCACAAATTGAGGTAACATTTGATATTGATGCTAATGGAATAATCAAAGTAAGTGCTCAAGATAAAGCAACTGGAAAATCGCAAGACATTCGAATAGAGGCCTCTTCTGGATTGACAGAGGAAGAAATTGAAAAAATGCGTAAAGAGGCAGAAGCTAATGCTGATGCAGATAAAAAAGCGAAAGAAGAAGTAGATAAATTAAACAGTGCGGATCAAATGATTTTCCAAACGGAAAAACAATTGAAGGAATTTGGTGATAAGCTATCAGATGACAAAAAAGCACCAATTGAAGCTGCTTTTGAAGAGTTAAAAACAGCACATGCAGCGAAGGATTTAGAAGCAATAGATAAAGCTTTAGAAACGATTAATGAAGCATGGAAGAATGCTTCAGAAGAAATGTATAAGGCTCAAGCTGAGGCAGGTGGTGATGCAGGACAACCTCAAGAAGGAGCTCCTGGACCTGATGCCGCTACTGGTGGAGATGATGTACAAGATGTAGACTTTGAAGAAGTTAAATAGAATTAAAATTTAAATGTAAAATAAAACCTTCTGTGTTTAAAACATAGGGGGTTTTCTTATTTTAGCAAAAAGGTAAAAATGGATAAAACACGGATTTTAGAAATGAGTAATTCTATCTGCAAAAATACGCTGATGGAAACCCTAGAAATAGATTTTATCGATGTGGGAGAAGATTTTTTGGTTGCAAGAATGCCGGTCACTAAAAAAGTACATCAACCAGACGGAGTTTTGCATGGTGGAGCTACAGCTGCGTTGGCTGAAAGTGTGGGAAGTGCTGCCGTTTTTATTTTAAACAGGGATCCCAGTATAATGGTAAGAGGTATAGAGATTACAGCAAATCATGTTAAAAGTATTTCTTCAGGTTATGTATTTGCTAATGCAAAGGCTATTCATAAAGGGAAAACAATCCAGTTGTGGGAAATTAGAGTTACTGATGAGGAAGATCAATTAATTTCTCTTTGTAAACTAACAACCTATTCACGTCAGAAATAAAATATGTATTTGACAGGACTAGAGAAGCGACTTGATGCCTTGTGGGAAAGCCAGCTCCCTTTTATCGTATTTCGATTACCTGAATCTCAAAAAATCACCCTTTTTACTCAAGAAAATGATATTTTACATACTACTTCAGATCTTTCTGAGTCCGGTTTTGTGATGACTACATTTAAAGGTTTAGAAAAAAATCCTATAATTCCAAATTCAAAAACTGAGTATTTCCCAAGACCAGAAAAACAACTGATTGATACCATTCAAACAGCTTTTTCAGAGAATGAAAAGACCAAACAGCAGTTTAAAGAGCTAGTCAATAAAGCAAAAAAAGAAATTGCTCATGGGAAGTTGAAAAAAGTAGTTCTTTCTAGGCCTATTGATTTAAAGTCAAAGCGAAAACCACAAACTCTTTTTTTAGCTTTAGAAAATAGATATCCCAATGCCCTTACTTATTTGTGGCACCATCCACACACTGGTACTTGGCTTGGTGCAACTCCTGAGCAGTTTGTTGAAGCTTCGTCTACGGAAACACAAACAATGGCATTAGCTGGCACGCAGGTTTTTAATCCTGATGAAATTCCTCTTTGGTCAGATAAAGAGAAGGATGAGCAAGCCTTGGTTACCGAGCAAGTTCTTTTGGATTTAAAAACCCTTTTTAAGGATGATCAAATTCAATATGGCAAACCTTTAAACAAGAGAGCAGGAAACCTTGTGCATCTCTGTACTCGTTTTACTTTGCCAAAATTAGAATCACGTTTGATGAATTTAATTTCGGCGTTACACCCTACGCCAGCAGTAGGAGGAGTCCCTAAAAAAGAAGCTAAAGAATTTATCGTAAAAAACGAGGGGTATGATCGTTCATTTTATACAGGTTTTTTAGGTCCTTTAACTTCTGAGAAAGCAAACTTATTTGTGAACTTAAGATGTGCTGAGTGGAATTCGGAAAGGGTGCGACTATTTGTTGGAGCAGGAATCACTTTATCTAGTGATCCAGAACTAGAGTGGTTAGAAACTCAACGAAAAGCTGAAACGCTAACTCCTATTTTATAAACTCCTTTTTGTGTTTCCTGAAGTGCCTTTGGTTTTGTACTTTTGTATGAAATGAAGTAGACTCTGACGAATGAATAAATACCCTCTGATTCCCCTTGCCCAGACTTTGGTTCGCCTTTGTGCGCACCATCAAATTGAGCGGATTGTCATTTGTGCAGGCTCCAGAAATGCCCCTTTGACCAATGGTTTTGTTTCTGATTCTTATTTTAAAACGTATAGTGTTGTTGATGAGCGAGCAGCTGCTTTTTTTGCCTTGGGAATGGCGCAGCAATTAAATCAACCAGTGGCATTAGTCTGTACATCAGGTTCAGCTCTATTAAACTTTTATCCTGCAATTGCAGAAGCTTATTATAGTGATATTCCTTTAGTTGTTTTATCTGCAGACCGAATGCCGCACAGAATAGATATTGGCGATGGACAAACCATCCGGCAAACAGGTGTTTTTGAGCCACACCTTGAGGCTGCCGCATTATTAAAGCCCGATGTAAGTCATGCCACACAGACCTTATTGCAAAACCCGATGCAAAAGTTGATTCCTTTTGATGCATCTGAATCAGTAATTGCTGATATACAAGCTTCCATTCAAACCTACAACACAAAAGAAATATCAAGAGTCTTGCGAATTTCTATTGAACGCAAGGGTCCGGTTCATTTTAATGTTCCCATGGAAGAACCTTTGTATGGTATGACTTCGAAGGCACTGCTTTTTGACGAAATAGACACAAATCAACTTGCGGAATCAAATATCGAAAAGGGGCTGGATTCAATAAAAAAACTTTGGAATAAATCCTTGAAAAAATGGGTAATCATAGGTGTTTTACCTCCTGGTTCAATTGAAAAAAAACTCATAGAAAGACTTTGTGAAGATACTTCTGTTGTCGTTTTTACCGAAACAACCTCAAATATAAACCACCCTAGGGCAATTCACTCAATCGACACTTTAATGGCTTCATTAGAGCTAATTGACACAAAACATAGGGCAGCTATGTCTCCAGATATTGTATTAACTTTTGGAGGAATGGTTGTCTCAAAAAAAATAAAATCTTTTTTGAGAACACATGCACCCAAGCATCATTGGCATGTTAATGAAAAAAAAGCTTACAATACTTATTATCGTTTAGATCAGCATTTTGTTCAAACACCAAATTCATTTATTAGTGAGTTGTATTATTTGGTTGAAAATCATGTTAAGAATGATTTTCACACTACTATTTTCTCTAAATACCAACACTTTAAAAATCAAGGAATAGCGTATTTGAATAACCTTCCTTTCTCAGATTTAAATGTCTTTTATCAAATAGCAAATACTATACCCAATGGGGTACACTTACAAATAGCAAATAGTTCTTCTATTCGCTATGCACAATTAGTAGACTGGCCTGAAAGCACCAATTTTTTCTGTAACAGAGGAACCAGTGGAATTGATGGAAGTACAGCTACAGCTGTAGGTGCAGCACAAATAAGTAGTAAGCCAACTGTTTTGATTACTGGTGATCTAAGTTTTTTTTATGACATTAATGGGTTATGGAATGACTACATTCCCAAAAATTTTAAAATCATTTTAATTAATAATCAAGGGGGAGGTATTTTTAGAATTTTACCAGGAGAAAAAGACAGCCCCTCTTATGATCGTTATTTTGAAACGATCCATAATCGCGATGCTAAATATGTTGCTAAGGCATTTGGGTTTAAATATCAAAAAGCAACCTCAAAATGGCAGTTAAAACGAAAATTAGCTTGCTTATTTAGATCTTCAGAGGGTCCTAGAATATTAGAAATACAAACGCCTAGAAAAATAAACGATACGGTTTTGTTAGATTATTTTAAATCTATGGCATCAAATAACATGTTTAATTAAAAAAGTAAGAATGAGAAAATGGAAATCTTTAGCAACCTATAGTGATATTCTTTTTGAATTTTGTGAAGGAGTTGCAAAAATCACAATCAATAGACCCAAAGTTTATAATGCTTTTCGTCCCGAAACAAATATTCAAATGCTTGAAGCAATAGAGGTTTGTAGAGAAGACAACGACATAGATGTTGTTGTTTTTACAGGAATTGGAGATAAAGCTTTTTGTAGTGGGGGAGATCAAAATGTCAAAGGAGTAGGTGGTTATGTTGGTGAAGATGGTGTTCCTCGTTTGAATGTACTGGATCTTCATAAACGTATTCGTGAACTGCCTAAGCCTGTTATTGCTATGGTAAATGGATATGCTATTGGTGGAGGTCATGTATTGCATGTCGTTTGTGATTTAACAATTGCTAGTGAAAATGCACTTTTTGGACAAACAGGACCAAAAGTTGGAAGCTTTGATGGTGGTTTTGGTTCGTCATATCTTGCGCGTCACGTGGGACAAAAGAAAGCAAGAGAGATTTGGTTTTTATGTCAGCAATATACGGCACAGGAAGCTTTTGAAATGGGCATGGTAAATAAAGTAGTACCACTAGAGCAACTGGAAGATACTGTCATGGAATGGTGTAGTATCATGCAACAAAGAAGTCCATTGGCACTTCGAATGATAAAACGATCTTTGAATGCTGAATTAGACGGTCAACATGGTCTGATGCAATTAGCAGGAGACGCAACATTGATGTATTATTTGATGGAAGAAGCTCAGGAAGGAAAAAAAGCTTTTTTAGAAAAGCGAGCACCTAACTTTAAAAAATACCCCAAATTTCCCTAAACTAAAGGATGCAACAATTTAAAATTTGGCTTAGTGCCGCTCGCTTACGAACACTTCCCTTGTCTATTTCAGGGATACTAGTAGGTAATGCTTTATGCTTAAATCAACCCAATTTTTCATGGGTTTTATTTGTTTTGATGTTGTTTATTGCAATTTCTTTTCAAATTATCTCCAATTTTGCTAATGACTATGGAGATGGAATTAAAGGGACAGACAATGAAAATAGGGTAGGACCAAAACGGGTTCTACAACAAGGTCTTTTGAGTAAAGAAGTTTTAAAAAACGGAATTATTTTTATGTCTTTAGTTGCGTTAATTTTAGCTTGTACTCTTATTTTTCTTGCATTTGAAAGTCAATCTTGGCTATATATTATTGTATTTATAGGATTAAGTATTTTTAGTGTTTGGGCTGCAATATCATATACAGTAGGGGATAAAGCATATGGCTATAGAGGTTTAGGGGATCTTTTTGTATTGTTATTTTTTGGAGGTGTAAGTGTTTTAGGGGCCTATTTTATTCAATTAAAAACACTCTCTTTTCCCGCATTTTATCTAGCATTATCAATAGGCTTTTTTTCTGTGGGTGTTCTAAATCTCAACAATATGAGAGATCAAGCAAATGATGCTGCAGTAGGTAAGAAAACAATGGTTGTATTTTTAGGAGCTAAAAGAGCAAAAATGTATCATATAATCTTGATGGTTTTAGCGATTATTTTATTCGTAGGTGTTTTTCTTTCAAATATTTATACTTTTTTTTGGATACCATTTTTAGCGTTAATTCCGTTTTTTCTTCATTTAATTGCTGTAATCAAAAATTCAGACCCAAAGCAGTTGGATCCTGAGTTAAAAAAAGTAGCCTTATCAACCTTTATGTTGTCAGTTCTTATATTTATTACTCTCTATATAGGATGATACAAGCCAAATTTGTTAAACATACTTTTGATTTTAAACGTCCTAGCGGAACTTCAAGAGGAATTTTAACGACTAAGGATAGTTGGTTTTTAATTTTGACAGAACATGGCAAAAAGGGTGTTGGTGAATGCAGTATCTTAAAGGGATTGAGTTATGATGATCATCCTACATTTGAGACTACCCTGAGAGCACTTTGCGATCAAATAAATACAGGGCAAGCCCTCATGGATTTAACTCCCTGGCCTGCAATTAAAATGGGTTATGAAACAGCACTTTTATCTCTAAACAGTGCTATGACTTATAATCTTTTCCCTTCCTTATTTACTCAGGGTAAAGCAGCTATTCCTATCAATGGATTAGTTTGGATGGGCTCTTTTGATTACATGAAAGAACAAATCGACAGTTTATTAGATCGTGAGTTTGATTGTATTAAAATAAAAATTGGCGCGATCGATTTTGATGAAGAATTGCGTCTGCTAGCGCAACTAAGAAATCGATATTCGGCTAGTACAATTTCAATAAGGGTAGATGCCAATGGTGCTTTTGGACCAAAAGAAGCTTTGGGTAAATTAGATAAATTAAGTGCTTTTGAGATTCATTCTATTGAACAGCCCATTGCTGTAAAACAATGGCAGCTGATGACCGATTTATGTAAAAAAAGCCCAGTGCCTATTGCTTTGGATGAAGAGTTAATAGGTGTTTTTGATTTCGAAACCCAATCTGAACTCCTTTCCCAGATTCAACCGCAGTATGTCATATTTAAGCCCAGTTTACTTGGTGGATTTTCAAGCACAAAACAATGGATAGACTTAGCTGAAAAAAACAAAATAGGGTGGTGGGTGACTAGTGCGTTAGAAAGTAACATTGGATTAAATTCAATAGCCCAGTGGACTTATACTCAAGACTTAAAACTTCCTCAGGGTTTAGGTACAGGCTCCCTATTTAGTAATAATATTGATTCTCCTATGGTTATCAGAAAAGGTTGCTTGTGGAATGATAATTCAATATCTTGGAGAGAAATTTTTTAATTTATGTTTTTAAAACAAGTTGACTTCAGCAAAAATCCTTTCTGGAAATATTTACTCGGTTCTTTTGTAATTATTATTTTTAGTGTGATAGGTCAAATACCTCTCACTTATTTTCTTATCGAAGCAGGTCCAGTTTCCCCTGGAGTTGATCCTATGGAGATGTTGAGAGACTTGGATAAAAACTTACAACTATTTTTATTATTAATTCCCTTCGCCTTGGGGCTTTTGGGATTTTGGTTAGTTATTAGAAAGCTACATGAACGTTCCTTACTTAGTGTTACTTCAAGTAGAGATAAAATGGACTGGTCCAGAGTAGTATATGCTTTTCTGTTTTGGGGATTGGTGAGTATTGCATTAATCGTAGGAGATTACTTGTTTTCTCCAGAATCATATGAATGGAATTTTAACATAAAATCGTTTGCTCTACTATTTATAATTGCGGTTGCATTGATCCCAATTCAAACTAGTTTGGAGGAATATATTTTTAGAGGATATCTGATGCAAGGATTTGCTGGTATGTTTAAAAATAGATGGGCACCACTTGTGATGACTTCAATTATTTTTGGAGGTCTTCATTTATTCAATCCTGAAGTTGAAAAACTTGGCTACGGAATTATGGTCTATTATATCGGTACAGGCCTTTTTTTAGGAATCCTTACCCTTATGGATGAGGGTATTGAATTGGCTCTTGGATTTCATGCGGCAAACAATTTATTTACCGCTTTATTAGTTACTTCTTCATGGACGGCTTTTCAAACAGAATCTATTTTAATTGATACTTCTGAACCTTCTTTAGGTGCAGAACTTATAATTTCTTTGCTAGTTCTTTATCCTATTTTTCTTTTTTTTATGAGTAAAAAATATGGTTGGAACCAATGGAAACACAGGCTAACTTCAAAAATATAAAGATGGAGACACCTCATTATACTAAAATTCATAATCGCTTTTTACTCAATGGTTTTTATTATGATTTCAATGGACTAAAAGCAGTTGCGTACAGCTTTATAAAAGAAGGAGATTTATTTGAGCGCTACATGGGAAATTTTTTAATGGACTGGTTGGATCATTCTGACACCATTTATTTAGAAACCTCTGGAACTACTGCTTCACCAAAACGAATCCAGTATAAAAAACAAGCTTTAGTAAATAGTGCCATTGCAACAGGCAATTTTTTTAATGTAAATGTTGGAGATAAAGCACTGCATTGTCTTCCGGCAAATTTTATTGCAGGCAAAATGATGCTGATTCGAGCCATGATACTCGGATTATCACTTGACCTAGTTTCTCCTTCAAAAAATCCCTTTCACAAAAATGAAAAGGAATATGATTTTGTAGCAATGACACCCATGCAGGCCTTTCATTCATTATCAAACTTGAATCAAGTTAAAACTTTAATAGTAGGGGGAGCTTATGTGTCTGTTGCACTCCAGAATGAACTAATTAAATTAAAAGTAAACGCTTTTGAAACCTATGGCATGACAGAAACTCTTTCTCATATTGCTGTTCGTGCTATGATAGATCCTCCTTCTGAATTCAAGTGTTTATCCCATGTTTCTATTTCTCAGGACGAAAGGAGATGTTTGATTGTAGATTCACCACAATTGAATGTGAAAAATCTAATAACAAATGATGAGGTCGAAATGCTTGATAAAAATAGATTTCGATTAATAGGAAGAGTAGACTATGTAATAAACTCAGGAGGTGTAAAGTTGCATCCGGAACAGATAGAGCGAAAGCTTTCTGAAATATTATCTCTGCATTACTTTATATCGAGTTTACCAGATCCTGTTTTAGGGCAAAAAGTTGTTTTGATATTGATAGAAAATAAAAATTTGGATTCTGTCAATTTAATGAAACAAATCAAAGATTCAGCCTCTTTAACTTCTTATGAAATCCCAAAGGCAATTATTTTTTATAAAGATTTTGAAAGAACCCATAGTGGAAAAATACAGCGAGAGAAAACATTGGCTTTAAATCCAATACGTATTTTAGACCTGTAAAATCCCCATATTAAACTTTTCCTGACTAGGTGATTGATTTGCAATATCAATCCCCATACTTATCCAAGAACGAGTCTCTTCGGGCTGAATTACAGCATCTACCCATAGATGGGAAGCGGCATGAAGAATGTCCGTTTTTTCATCATAACGGCTTTGGATATCACCTCTAAGCTTATTTTCAGCGGCTTTATTTATTTGCGTTCCTGCTTTTTTAGCAGAAGCTTTTTCAATTTGTACTAATACATCGGCAGCTTGTGCTCCCCCCATAACGGCCAGTTTTGCAGAAGGCCAAGCTAACATAAGTCGTGGATCGAAAGCTTTTCCGCACATGGCGTAATTTCCTGCTCCAAAAGAATTTCCAATAATAATAGTGAATTTCGGTACGACAGAATTCGCAACTGCATTGACCATTTTAGCACCATCTTTAATGATTCCACTATGCTCTGCTTTACTGCCCACCATAAATCCGGTTACATCTTGAAGAAATACTAAAGGAATGTTTCTTTGATTACAATTTGCGATAAATCGTGTTGCTTTATCAGCGGAGTCTCCATAAATAACTCCTCCAAACTGCATTTCACCGGTTTTACTTTTTACCACTTTACGTTGGTTTGCAATTATACCCACAGACCAACCTTCAATTTTTGCATAGGAGGTAATTAAGGTCTGTCCATATTCTTTTTTATACTCATCCATTGAATCCTTATCCACAATTCTATCAAGTATTTCGTAGGTGTCGTAGGGTTGAGTTCTAGATTTAGGGAGCACGTTATAAAGAGAGAGTGAATCAAATTTTGGATTCTCTGATTTGGTGTGTTTGAATCCAGCATTGGGTTTACTTCCTATTTTTTCAATTAAACTTCTAATCTTTTTTAGTGCAGCACTATCATCTTTTACTTTATAGTCTGTTACCCCACTTATTCCACTGTGCGTATCAGCACCTCCTAAAATCTCATTATCAATATTTTCGCCTATTGCTGCTTTTACTAAATAACTTCCAGCAAGAAATATGCTTCCTGTTTTTTCAACAATAATAGCTTCGTCAGACATTATGGGTAAATAAGCTCCTCCAGCAACGCAACTCCCCATAATCGCTGCAATTTGAACAATCCCCATACTGCTCATTTTTGCATTATTTCTAAAAATTCGCCCAAAGTCCTCTTTATCAGCAAAAATTTCATCTTGAAGGGGAAGGTATATTCCAGCACTATCAACCAAGTAGATAATAGGAATTTTATTTTCCATGGCAATTTCTTGTGCCCGTAAATTCTTTTTGGCAGTCATTGGAAACCAAGCACCAGCTTTGACAGTAGCATCGTTAGCAACAATAACACATCTTTTTTTGGCTACGTGTGCAATCACAACCACGACTCCAGCAGCAGGGCAACCTCCATGTTCTTCATACATTTTTTCGGCAGCTAAAATACCCACTTCAAAAACTTCATTTGGATTATCAACCAATTGGTTTATTCGCTCTCTTGCAGAGAGTTTTCCTTGTTCGTTTAATTTTTTTAAACGAGCTTTTCCTCCCCCTAATTTTATTCTACGAATCCGCTCTTGTAGCTCCGCCCAAGCCATTTTCAAGGCATCTTTATTAATTTCTTCTTCTAAATTCATATTCTTTCTCTATGAGATACGAAAGTACTAAAATTCTATAGGTAACATTTTAAATTTTTATTCGATATTTGCTAATCTACAATAAATCAAATGAGCTTAAACAAAAATAAGATAATGGGGTATGTTGCACTTATAATGGCCATACTTGGTAGTGCACTCATCTTAATAGGAGTATTGAAATATCCAGAGTATGCAATAGGGTTTTCAATCGCTGGAGTTGGATTTTATGCCCTTGCATGGGCTTTTAACGCTTTAAGAGGAAGGATATAGCTATGTCAGAAGATAAGAAAGTAATATTTTCAATGACGGGGGTGACTAAAACCTATACCAACGCTAATCAACCTGTTTTAAAAAATATTTATCTCAGTTTTTTTTATGGTGCAAAAATTGGAATTTTAGGACTTAATGGCTCAGGTAAATCAACACTTCTAAAAATTATAGCTGGAATAGATAAGAGTTTTCAAGGAGACGTTGTTTTTTCTCAAGACTACTCAGTTGGTTACTTGGAGCAAGAGCCCCAAATGGATGAGAATAAAACAGTTTTAGAAATTGTAAAAGAAGGAGCGGCAGAGACAGTTGCCATTTTGGAAGAGTATAATAGTATTAATGATCAGTTTGGTTTACCTGAAGTATATGAAGATGCTGATAAGATGCAGAAACTAATGGATCGTCAAGCTGTTTTACAAGATGAAATTGATGCATCAAATGCATGGGAATTAGATACCCAATTGGAAATAGCTATGGATGCGCTACGGACTCCCCCCGGAGACCAAAAAATAAGTATATTATCGGGTGGAGAACGCAGACGGGTAGCTTTGTGTAGACTGTTATTGCAAAAGCCAGATGTTTTATTATTAGATGAACCTACAAACCATCTAGACGCGGAGTCTGTGCACTGGTTGGAACATCATTTAGCCCAATATCAAGGGACAGTGATTGCAGTTACGCATGACCGTTATTTTTTAGATAATGTAGCAGGTTGGATATTAGAATTAGATCGTGGAGAGGGAATTCCTTGGAAAGGGAATTATTCTTCTTGGTTAGATCAAAAGTCAAAACGCTTAGCCCAAGAACAAAAACAAGCATCCAAGAGGCAAAAAACCTTAGAGCGTGAATTGGAATGGGTGAGAATGGCGCCAAAAGGAAGACAGTCGAAACAAAAAGCACGTTTGTCTAATTATGATAAACTGATGAGTCAGGATCAAAAGCAAATTGATGATAAATTAGAAATTTTTATTCCTAATGGGCCTCGCTTGGGGACAAATGTCATTGAGGCTTTGAATGTAGCAAAATCTTACGGGGAAAAATTGCTATATGATGACTTAAACTTCACTTTGCCTCAGGCAGGAATTGTTGGGGTAATTGGCCCTAATGGAGCCGGAAAATCTACCGTTTTCAGGATGATTATGGGCGAAGAGACTCCAGATGGAGGAAGCTTTAAGGTAGGGGAGACTGTTAAGTTAGCTTATGTTGATCAAGCACATTCAAATATTAGCCCTGACAAGAGTATCTGGCAAAATTTTAGTAATGAACAAGAACTCATTATGCTTGGAGGAAGACAGGTTAATTCGAGAGCATTTTTAAGTCGTTTTAATTTTAGTGGAAGTGAGCAAAACAAAAAAGTTTCTGCTCTTTCTGGCGGAGAGCGTAACCGTTTGCATTTGGCAATGACACTCAAAGAAGAAGGAAATGTTCTTTTGTTGGATGAGCCCACTAATGACTTGGATGTAAATACGCTTCGCGCACTCGAGGATGGACTTGAAAACTTTGCCGGATGTGCTGTTGTAATTTCTCACGACAGATGGTTTTTAGATCGTATTTGCACCCATATATTGGCTTTTGAAGGAGATTCTCAAGTTTACTTCTTTGAAGGATCCTATTCTGATTATGAGGAGAATAAAAAGAAGCGTTTAGGTCAAGATTTAATGCCTAAGCGAATTCAATACCGTAAGTTGACTCGAAACTAGATTAAAAAAAATATTCTTTTTATTTCCAACTGAGTTCACTATTTCTAAATAACATCACCGTAATTAATCCAAAAAGTGGAAATATGGTAAACAGCGAAAATAATTTTTGATACTCAACAAGTGTTGGATTTTCACCTAAGATATACCCTGTGAATAGGGACATAAAAATGTCTGGAGTAAAACCAATGACTGAGATTATTCCAACTAATGTTCCCGTTAGTTGAAGTGGTGTTTTTATTTCTTCCAATAAAGCAAAGTAAAGCCCTCTCAATGAGTAAGTTCCAAATGCAATTAAAATAAAAAGGGAAAAAGAAATCACAAAGTAATTTTTTTCAAATCCTCCAAATCCTATTAAAAAAGAGGCAATTCCCATACAAATAAAGCAGGGTATAATTACTTTTGAAGGTGAAATTTGATCGGCAATCCAACCAATGATAACGACAGTTATCGGACGTGTAAATTGAATAAAAACCGAAAAATAGGTAGCATTTTCAATACTAAAACCCCATACATCTTTTGAATAAATTCCAAAAACTCCAGTAAGCTTATAACCACTATAAGCTGCTAAAATTAATAAGGAATAAAAAAATATTTTTGGTTTTTTTAATAAAGCTAAAGCTTTTTTGAAGCTAAAATCAGTTTCCTCATTTTTTGAATCTATAGTTTGTTTAGGAAGTGTAAACCATACTGATATTCCAATAATTAGCACTATAAAAGTAATGTTAATTAAGATATATTGTAGTGTTATCTTTTTATCTGCATAAGTAACTTCAATTGATTCTTCTGGAAAAAAATAGCTTAAAATAGCCGCACCTGATAAGGCGATAATAGCAGCAAACAACCCTCTCCCACCATCAAGTAAACCAAAAGATAGTCCTTGGTTATTTTCATTCCCCCATTGTCTAGTAGCCTTAATTAAGGCTGACCAAAATAAAAAAATAGTTGATACGCCCCACAGTGCATAAGATATTTTAAAAACTAGAACTGAAGGTATGGTAGTCATTACTATGCCTCCAAAACTAGTGAGGATTAAAGAAATAGATAATAATCCTTTGGCTTCCCATTTATCTGCTATAAAGCCACCAAGAAAATAAGAAAGTAGGGCAGTAATTCCATATAGTGCCTGTGCTTCACCAATCTCGAGGTCAGAAATCCTAAAGACATCACGTATAATTGGTTTAAAAACACGCATCACTATAAAAGGCAATAAAAAAATAGCTTCCCCTGCAATAATTAAAGCAGCCATGGAAGTGAATTTAGATTTCACTTTTTCAATATAGTGTTTTTAAAATGAAATGAAATTTAATTCCCTTTATTGACTTATTTTAAGTCTAATTCCATTTTAATATTACCGCGGGCATATTTTATATCAGGATCGATTGGAACTTCTATAAATCCATATTTACGGTATAGATGAATGGAATTTTCTAAAATAGTACTGGAATACAAGATAAGTTTATCCCAGTGTTGTTGTTTTGCATAGTGAATTACAAATTGTACAATTTTATTCCCATAGCCTTTTCCTCTTTCTGAAGGCCTTACTGCCATTTTACTGAACTCATAGACGCCATTTTCTTTTTTGATAAAGGCAAAGGTCCCTATAATAATCTTATTTAGTTGAAGCATAAAGATAGCTCCACCGGGGGCAATGATTTGTTCAACTGGATTACTTAAGACCAAATCATCGTATGGTTCTACAACAAAAAATGTTTGTAGCCATTCAATATTCAGTGCTTTAAAATCTTTAGCATACTGCGATTCAAAGGCTACAAAACTCAGCTTGTCAGTCATTTCCAGTCATTTCTTCGGGGCGAACCCAGGCGTCAAAATCTTCTGAAGAGAGATAGCCCAAAGCCATGCTGGCTTCTTTAAGTGTTGTTCCTTCCTCATGAGCTTTGTTTGCAATCTCAGCGGCTTTATAGTATCCGATTTTGGTATTTAAAGCTGTCACTAACATTAAAGAGTTTTTAACCAATTCATCAATACGTTTGTGGTTGGGTTCAATTCCTTTTGCACAATTTTCAGTAAAACTTTCACATGCATCTCCAAGCAATTGTGCAGATTGTATACAGTTTGCTGCCATAACAGGTTTAAATACATTAAGCTCATAATGCCCTTGGGTTCCTGCTACGGTTATTGCAACATCATTTCCCATTACTTGCGCACAAACCATAGTTAAGGCCTCACATTGTGTAGGATTCACTTTTCCTGGCATAATAGAACTTCCAGGTTCATTTGCAGGAATAATGATTTCTCCAATTCCTGAGCGCGGTCCTGAAGCCATCATACGGATATCATTTGCAATTTTATTTAATGATACAGCTAGCTGTTTTAATGCACCATGGGTCTCAACAATAGCGTCATGTGCTGCTAGTGCTTCAAATTTATTGGGTGCCGTAATAAAAGGAAGCCCTGTAAATTCAGCGATATATTGTGCTACTTTTTCTGAATATCCTTTTGGAGTATTGATTCCTGTTCCAACTGCTGTTCCTCCTAAGGCCATTTCAGATAGATGCTCTAGTGTGTTTTTTAACGCTTTAATACCATGATCCAATTGTGACACATACCCAGAAAACTCTTGACCTAAGGTGAGTGGTGTTGCATCCATTAAGTGGGTTCGTCCAATTTTCACAACAGATTGAAAGGCTTTGGCTTTTTGATCTAATGTGTCTCGTAATCTAGTGATACCCGGAAGTGTTGTTTCTGCAATTTTTTTATAAATAGCAATATGCATACCTGTTGGAAAGGTATCATTTGATGATTGTGATTTATTGACATCGTCATTTGGTGCTAGGGTTTTCCCACCATCACCAAGTGTATTTCCTGCTATAACATGCGCTCTATTTGCAATTACCTCATTTACATTCATGTTGCTTTGCGTTCCAGATCCAGTTTGCCAAATCACTAATGGAAATTGATCCTTGAGCGCATCTGTTAGAATTTCATCACACACCTGCGCTATCTTATCTCTTTTTTCTAGACTGAGAACACCTAAGTCATGATTGGTATATGCAGCCGCTTTTTTTAAATATGCAAAGCCATGAATTATTTCCATAGGCATTGAGCCTGGAGCGCCAATTTTAAAATTGCTTCTTGAGCGTTCTGTTTGCGGTCCCCAATATACATTTTTAGGCACTTTCACTTCTCCAATTGTGTCTTTTTCGATACGGTATTCCATGGGATTTCATTTTGAATTGTAAAAATACTCGATTTAGAAGAAATCGTTTTTATAAGTTTCAATTATTTTGTGAATAAGCCGTGTGAAATTTCATTAAGTGGGGTGATCTCATTAAAAAAAATATGTATTTTTGTTATTCAAAACACAAATTATGTTTGAATTTGATCAATACCTAGGTTTTCTTGCTTTTCTTTCCATCTTAACGATTGGATTTTGGTTGATGATTTTTTTATTGACTTTCGTTATTCCTTATTGGTTAGTAGGGGCGATAATGGAACATTTAAAATACGGAAAGAATAAACAGAAGATTGAAAAAAGAAAATAAAAAAGGGGCCTAAAAGCCCCTTTTTTTATAATTAAAATCCATTGTCTTCATCTCCGCCATCGCCACTATATCCTTGGTTCCTTCTTCGACGTTCGTTTTTACGTTCATTTATCTTGTATGTAAAAGTCATTACGTAAGAAGGTCTTCTCCACTGGAATTCATTATAGTTTGTAAAGAGTTCTGTAGTTGTTGTATTTTTAAATCGACTTGAGTTCAAAAGATCACTCGCATTAAAGGAGAGTGTTCCTTTTTTCTTTAGAATGTCTTTGTTTATTGCGCCAGACAAAACAAAGAACCCTTTGGATCTACTTTGAGCAGTAGCATTAGGTCCTCTATAGAAACCTCTTAATTGAGCTGTCCAACCTTTCGGTAAAGTGATATTTCCATTAATTCTTGCAAACCAACTAACTATTTCTGCATCAAAGACTTGATTATTATAACTTCCAATAGTCTCAGAATTGAAAATATTAAAGTTTCCACTCAATCGAAACTTTCTAGATGGGGAATAGGTTAACGTAAATTCAGTACCTATTCGATTATTTTCAGCTAGGTTGATTGAAGTTGCTCGAAGTGAGGGTATCTCAATTAGTGGATCTTCACTTACTCTAACAACTTCACCAGTTGCTTCTGTAATTCGAGTGATTACTTGTGTTGCTTTTTGATAATAAGCAGAACCGTTAAAAGTAAATTTATCCCAGCGCTTTAAATAGCCAAAATCAAAAGTACTAGAGTAGGAGGGATCCAAATCAGGGTTTCCTTGTCTGAAAAAAGTCACACTAGATCTTGATGGGAATGGATTTAATGACCAGCTTCTAGGGCGTCTTATTCTTCTACTAAATCCTAATGTTATATTTTCTTCCTCATTAAACTCGTATGACAAGTTTAGTGTTGGAAAAAAGTTAGTATATTTTTTTTCTTTAAAATCGTTTGTAGTTTTCTGATCAATAACAATGTTTGTATTCTCCATTCTTAAACCGGCGAGGTAGGAAAATTTATTAATTTTCTTCCCAAACTGAGTATAGAGTGCGTTTACATTTTGCTCAAAAAGTAGAATATTTGAAAGGTTTCTGTCAACTACAAATTGACCTGCTTCCAGTATTGCAACTTCATAATCGTTTTCTTGTGCACTAAAATCTCCACGGTAACCAAATTCAAACTGCGTATTTTTATCGATTGGCCAGACGTAATCTAGCTGAAATAAATTTCTTTTTTGAGATTCTAAGGTTCCTACCGTTTCACTTGGAGAATCAGTATTTGTGATGTCAGCAAATTCATCTTCCGAGCTTTTTTGTAATTGAATTTCGGCCACTAACTCATGCCCGTCTTCATTGAATTTTTTCGTAAAATTAGCGGTAAGTTGACTTGAATTATCTTTTTCAGCTTCTTCTTGTAAACGTCCTACTGAATTGAGGATGTCACCATTTGAATTTAAATCGTCAATTTCTGTACTTGAATCACTCGTATTATCACTATCCCGAATAAATCCACTAATTGTGAATGTTGTTTTATCATTGATGTAATATTCTGCTCCTAAATTGATAAAATAATTTTTTCGAATTCGATCATAGTCACGTATTTCATTTACAAAAGAACTTGGCAGATCTCCATTGAAATATTCACTATTAAAAACCCCACCACCCAGTGATTTTTGATCTCTGTAGGTAGTAGTAGTAAAAATATTTACCTTATCTGTTCTCCAGTTTAGTGTGGCTGTTCCACCCAAATTTTTTGGAAGACCAGCATTAGCAATGAAAGTAGCATTGAAACCAACTAACTCCTCTTTTTTCAGGATAATATTCAATATACCAGCAGTTCCTGAAGCTTCGTATCGAGCGGATGGAGATGTAACTACTTCAACTTTCTCAATGGATTCAGCAGGTAATTGACGTAAAGCTGCAGGGCCAGATAAGCCAACCAATCCAGAAGGTTTTCCATTAATTAAAATCCTTACGTTATCATTTCCTCTTAAAGAGATGTTCCCTTCTACATCAACCGACACTGAGGGAATATTGTCCATTACATCTGTAACGCTTCCTCCTCTGACAGTAATGTCTCTTCCAACATTATAAACCCTTTTATCTAATCTTATTTCAACTTCAGTTCGCTCTCCAACCAATTCTATTTCTTCTAATGATTCAGAATTTATATTGAGTTTAAAGTCTCCTAAATTTATAGATTCAGTAACGCTTCTATCTTCAAGTATGATTTTTTCAAAACCGATATATTCTATAGTGATATTATATTTTCCAGGAAAAATTTCAATATCAAAATTTCCCTTAGTATCGGTGATTCCTCCTTGAATTCTATCTGGGAATTGATCGTTTACAAGAGATATAGTTGCGTATTCAAGTGGTTCTGATGTTTCAGAATCAGCAACATTTCCGGTAATTTTAATTTTGGTAAAATTTCCACCATTAGGGGGGCGTTGGGCATTAACTGTATTTGTAATACATACCAATAACAGCATTAATATTAATCTTTTCATATATTTTTTAAGTAATGCTACTTTGACAGAATTAAGTAGTTAGGGTTTAATATGATTTAAGAAATAGAGTCAAATTTTCTAATGGTCGAGCTAGGACTCCTTTGTCACCGATTACTACGATAGGTCTTTCAATCAATTTTGGAAATTTGACAAGAAAATCAAGTGTTTCATCCTCGCTCAATACTGATCGATTGGGAATATCTTTCCATTGCGTTTCATTTTTACGAACAATAGCGCTAGGTTGAAGATCAATTTTATTTAAAACCTTTTGGAGACTTTCTTTAGTGAAAGGGTATTCTATATAATGGATTACCTCACCCGTAAAGCCTTTTTCTTCAAGAAATTTTAATGCTTCTCTTGATTTACGACATCTTGGATTATGGTATATAGTAAACTTTTTCATGGTCTAAAAAAAAACTACCCGAAGGTAGTTTTAAAATTATTTGATTTTATCTGCGATTGCTTTAAAAGCATCGGGATGATTCATCGCAAGGTCAGCGAGCACTTTTCGATTGAGCTCAATATTATGGGATTTAATTTTCCCCATGAATTGGCTGTATGACATTCCGTTGATTCGTGCACCTGCATTAATACGAGTAATCCAAAGGGCTCTAAAGTTACGTTTGTTAACCTTACGGTCACGATACGCATAAAGCATTGCTTTGTCAACAGCATTTTTTGCAACCGTCCAAACATTCTTACGACGGCCAAAAAAACCTTTCGCTTGTTTTAATATTTTTTTTCTACGTGCTCTTGAGGCAACTGAGTTTACTGATCTTGGCATTTTATTTAGTTTTTTGAAGGAGGCGGTATCGCTACGCTTTTAAAGCCTTACTTCGGGTTGATAATTAACGTTTAACCTAGTTTGACTTAATTAAGTCTTAGTTGTTGTTTGATATTTTTTTCATCACTTTCATGAACCAAACCAGAATGCGTCAAAGCTAGCTTACGCTTTTTAGACTTCTTGGTTAAGATGTGACTTTTAAAAGCATGCTTACGCTTGATTTTACCGCTTCCGGTCAATTTAAAACGTTTTTTAGCACTTGATTTTGTTTTCATTTTTGGCATGACAGTTCCTTTTTTTATTTTTTCTTAGGAGAAATCAAGATACTCATCTTTTTTCCTTCCAATATTGGCATTTGTTCTACTTTTCCTAACTCTTCCAAATCTTGTGCTAAACGCAGCAAAAGAATTTGACCTTGTTCTTTAAACACAATTGAGCGTCCTTTAAAAAACACAAAAGCTTTTAATTTAGCCCCTTCTTTAAGAAACTTCTCAGCGTGTTTCTTTTTGAATTCATAATCATGTTCATCGGTTTGTGGACCGAAGCGAATTTCTTTCAGAATAATCTTACTTGTTTTCGCTTTTAGGGCCTTTTCCCGCTTTTTTTGTTCATACAGAAACTTTTTGTATTCTAAAATTTTACAGACCGGTGGTGACGCGTTAGGCGAAATTTCAACTAAATCCAGTTCTAAAGATTCTGCAATGACAAGTGCTTTATTAAGAGAGTAAACTCCTATTTCAACATTATCACCTACCAAACGAATCTCTTGTGCCGTAATTTTTAAATTAATACGGTGTGGATTTTCTTTGATTACCCTTCCAGGGCGGTTCGTTCTACGTCTACGTATTGCTATGTCTTCTCTTTTTTAAATTAAACTTTAAAGCTAGCTAGGCTACTTTTTATTTCTGTATTTATTAATTCTACCACACTTTCTGTCGAAAAGCTTCCTAAATCACCTTCAGAGTGCTTTCGTAAAGAAACTGTTTGATTTTCTTCTTCTTTCTCTCCTATGATAATCATATAGGGGACTTTGGAGATTTCGGACTCACGAATCTTCTTCCCAATGGTCTCATTTCGATCATCTAAGAGGGCGCGAATTTCGTGATTTTCCAAGAAATTTGAAACTTTTAGAGCGTAATTTTTACATTTTTCACTCACACACAAAATATTTACTTGATTTGGCATTAACCAAAGAGGGAAATTACCGCCTGTATGTTCTAATAAAATAGCAACAAAACGTTCCAAACTTCCAAAAGGTGCTCGGTGAATCATTACTGGTCTGTGTAATTCATTGTCACTTCCTTTGTAATTCAAATCAAAGCGCTCTGGAAGATTGTAATCTACCTGTATGGTTCCTAATTGCCATTTTCTTCCCAGCGCATCTTTTACCATAAAATCGAGCTTAGGGCCGTAAAAAGCTGCTTCCCCTGTTTCGATTACATAATCTAAATTTTTCTCTTTAGCTGCATTGATAATAGCTTGTTCTGCTAATTCCCAATTATGGGTTGAACCAATGTATTTTTCTGGTTTTTCTGGATCTCTTAGGGATACTTGAGCAGTAAAGTTTTCAAAACCTAAAGAACCAAAAACATACAAAACCAAATCGATTACTTTTTTGAACTCATCATCCAGCTGACTGGGCATGCAAAAGATATGCGCATCATCTTGGGTAAATCCTCTAACCCGAGTTAATCCATGGAGCTCACCACTTTGTTCATAGCGATACACAGTTCCAAATTCAGCATATCGTTTAGGTAAATCCCGATAACTCCAGGGTTTTGCATTGTATATTTCACAATGGTGTGGACAGTTCATCGGCTTGAGTAGAAATTCTTCCCCTTCTGCAGGCGTTTGAATCGGCTGGAAACTATCAGCACCATATTTTTCATAATGACCCGAAGTCATATACAACTCTTTACTTCCAATATGTGGAGAAATCACTTGTTCGTAGCCTGCCTTATTTTGAGCTGCTTTAAGGAAGTTTTCTAGTCGTTCTCGGAGTGCAGCTCCTTTAGGTAACCACAAAGGGAGGCCTTGTCCTACTTTTTGGGAGAACGTAAATAATTCTAATTCCTTTCCTAGTTTTCTGTGGTCTCTTTTTTTGGCTTCTTCAACCAGTTCAAGATATTCTGTTAATTGTTTCTGTTTGGGAAATGAAATACCATACACACGAGTCAATTGTGGTTTTGTTTCATCTCCTCTCCAATATGCACCTGCTATATTGGTTAGTTTGATCGCTTTTATAGATCCAGTGTTTGGAATGTGTCCACCACGACAAAGGTCTGTAAAGTCTGCATGGTCACAAAAAGTAATAGTACCATCTTCAAGATTTTCAATGAGTTCAGTCTTAAAGGGGTTATTTTCTTTTTTATAATAAGCAAGGGCTTCAGCTTTGGAAGCACTTCGCATTTTAAATTCAAATTTTTGTCGAGCAAATTCCAAAAATTTCTTTTCTATTTCAACTAAGTCTTTTTCTGTTAGACTATACTCACCAAAATCTGCATCGTAATAAAACCCATTTTCTATGGCTGGCCCTATAGTTAGTTTGCATTCAGGATAAAGTGCTAAAAGAGCTTGCGCCAATACATGCGCTGATGAATGCCAAAAAGCTGTTTTTCCTTCTTGGTCATTCCAGGTAAAAAGTTGAATTTTTCCATTTTCGTGCAAGGAGGTGACGCTTTCTACAATCTGCCCGTTAAACTTAGCAGACAATACATTACGTGCCAATCCCTCACTAATACTTGAAGCAATTTCAAAAGGAGTAACCCCTTCCGAATAGGTTCGAACGCTCTGGTCTGGAAATTGAATTTCAATCATAGTTTTATTAAAATGCCACGCAAAGATACGGGGTCTTGGGATAGCAAGCAATGGTTAGAGAAAGTTTCTAATACTCCCTTTTTTTCCTTTTCTCCCCCAAAAGTGCAGTCACAAGTGTCCGAATCCCCTTAAAGCCAAAATAAAAGGTAAGACCAAGAAGAATCAACCCTAAAGCGAGTACTGGATAATAAAGTGAATGAGACTTGTTTTGAAATGCCTGATGTACCACAAAAGGTCCAATAAAACAGAGCACTAGAAAATAGCTCATGAGTTTAAGTCCTTTTTGAAGTAAAATTTTATTCATGATTTTTGTAGGCATTTATGGCGTTTCGGACATTACCATGCAGTTCTAGTAATTGTTTTGCTTTTTCTTGTGAAATGTTGAGTTCATCAATAAGCATTCCTTCAGCGCGTCCTACAAGTTTTTTATTTGATAATTTCATGTCCACCATTTTATTTCCTTTCACATGACCTAATCGGATCATGGTAGCTGTTGTAATCATGTTGAGGATAAGTTTTTGGGCAGTTCCCGCTTTCATCCGAGAGCTTCCTGTCACAAACTCAGGTCCCACAATCACTTCAATTGGAAAGTTACTAACGCCTGATAAAGGACTGTTTTGATTACAACTAATGCTTCCAGTTTTGATGCCTTTAGATTGGCAATCATGTAAGCCAGAGACCACATACGGAGTTGTACCTGAAGCGGCAATTCCAACCACAATATCATCTGTGTTAATGTCATAAGCGTTCAAGTCTTCCCACGCTTGATGCGGGTCATCTTCAGCGTTTTCTACAGCGTTTCGTAAGGCGTAATCTCCTCCTGCAATGAGTCCAATTACTTGATTTGGATCGGTCCCAAAAGTAGGGGGGCACTCAGAGGCATCTAAAACACCTAAACGACCACTAGTTCCAGCTCCAATATAAAAGAGACGTCCTCCAATTTTTTGTTGTGTTACAACTGCTTCAATTAAAACCTCGATTTTATCTAATACTTTTCCAACTGCTTCGACAGCATTTTTATCTTCTTGATGAATACCCTCCAACAAATGAACAATACTTTTTTGTTCTAGATTGTTGTGATTTGAATCTTGTTCGGTGATTTTTACAAAACCCATAGTGTTTTGGTTTTTAACGAATTTAAAAAATAAACCTCACAATAAAATATTGTGAGGTTTAAGTTTATGAATTAAAAAAGTGTTTTAGGCGTTTCTTTTCAGCTCTAGATTTTCTTTAAGAGCAGCCAAAAACTGTTGTGTAGTTAAATAATGTGAGCTGTTTAGCTCTTTTCCATGGATCAAAATTGCAAGATCTTTTGTCATTTTACCACTTTCAACTGTTTCTACACATACATTTTCAAGGGTAGAACAAAAATCAATAAGTTCTTGATTGTCATCTAACTTTCCTCTATGTGCTAATCCTCTTGTCCATGCAAAAATGGATGCAATAGGGTTGGTAGATGTTTCTTTTCCTTGTTGATGTTGTCGATAGTGACGTGTTACAGTTCCGTGAGCCGCTTCCGCTTCCATTGTTTTTCCATCGGGAGTAACAAGGGTAGAAGTCATTAATCCCAGAGAACCAAAACCTTGTGCAACGGTATCTGATTGAACATCTCCATCGTAATTTTTACATGCCCACACAAAACCTCCGCTCCATTTCATTGCAGCAGCTACCATGTCATCGATAAGCCTGTGTTCATATGTAATTCCTGCTTTTTCAAAACGATCTTTAAATTCATTGTCAAAAACTTCCTGAAAAATGTCTTTAAAACGCCCATCATATGCTTTTAGAATGGTGTTTTTTGTAGATAAATACAAAGGCCATCCTTTGGTTAAGGCTTGATTCATACAAGAACGCGCAAAACCATAGATAGAAGAATCTATATTGTACATGGACATAGCTACACCGTTTTCTTGGAAATGATAAACATCCCATGTTTTCGGAGTCCCACCATCATCGGGAGTAAAAGTCATCGTTAATTTTCCTTTTCCAGTGGTTACCGTATCAGCTGCCTTATATTGATCTCCAAAGGCATGTCGTCCGATACAGATGGGTTTTGTCCAACCTTGGACATACCGTGGTACGTTTTTCATTATAATGGGTTCTCTAAAAACCGTTCCTCCTACAATATTTCTAATGGTTCCATTGGGAGAACGCCACATGTTGGAGAGGTTGAATTCAGTAACACGATCTTCATCGGGTGTTATTGTAGCACATTTGATACCTACATGGTGTTCTTTAATAGCATTAGCTGCTTGAATTGTAATTTTATCTTCAGTAGCGTCTCTAGAGGTTACAGATAAATCATAATAGATAATCTTTAAATCTAAGTATGGAAGTATAAGTTGATCTTTAATGAATTTCCAGATGATTCTTGTCATCTCATCTCCATCCATTTCTACAACTGGATTTACAACTTTAATTTTTGACATGCGAGTTTAAATTTGTTTCGGGTGCAAATATAAGTGCTACAGTTTATTTTTTAGGTAGAATTAAGTAATAAAAAAACCGCTAAACACTAGATTCAAGTGGTTAGCGGTTTTAAATTAGGTTAAACCCTGATTAAGAATCCATTCTGGCTTCTTTGATACGAGCTTTTTTACCTCTTAATTGTTTGAAGTAGTAAATACGTGAACGACGTACTTTACCTTTTTTATTTACTTCGATTTTTTCTAATGTAGGGAGGTTTAATGGAAAGATACGTTCAACACCTACAGTTCCTGACATTTTTCTAATTGTAAAGGTTTTTGATAAACCTTGCCCTTTAATTTGAATTACTACCCCTTTAAAAAACTGAGTACGTACTTTTTCTCCTTCTCGGATTTGGTAGTAAACAGTTAGGGTATCTCCGGCATCAAATTTTGGAAATTCTTTTTTCTCGATGAATTCGTTTTGTACAAAATTGATTAACGCTTCCATATTATGTTTTTATTGAGTTGGAAAAGACAACATTCACGATTTTCGTCAGAGGTTGTTCATTTCGTGGTGCAAAATTAAACTTTATTTTGAAGTAGGCAACTTGATTATCAAAAATTAATAGACACTATCAACTCCACTCACTTTGGTGACGTGACATCCATCTGACTTAATCTCAAAGACTTCACGTATAGGGTTTGCAGTTCTTTCACCCACAAAAATAAGTTGTTCTGTACTATCCCGTTCTAAACTAGACACTAAATTATCATTTACAATTGGGTAATAATTCTCAAAATAGGATTCAATTTTGAGGGTGTCTGAGGTCTTGGGACGAAGCGTATAATAGTTAGTTGGTGCATCACCCATTATTTGGATTGTGATTGTTACGAATTGTTCTGTGCAAATAAGAAACTCATCCTCTTGGGATTTAAGGTTGTTTTTCACACAGGATGAAATGATTATAAGCAGAATTATAAGTACTGTGATTTTCATTTTATTCAAGTAAATCTGGGCGTAATTTTTGAGTTCTTTCCAGTGCTTTTTGGTCTCTCCACTCTTCAACCTTTGGTGTATTCCCTGAGGTTAATATTTCGGGTACTTCCCACTCTTTATATTTGGCAGGACGCGTATAAATTGGGGGTGCTAATAGGTTGTCTTGGAAACTATCGGTCAATGCAGAAGATTCGTCTCCAAGCACACCAGGCACAAGTCGGATGACACTGTCACAAAAAATAGCTGCGGCTAACTCTCCACCAGAGAGTACAAAGTCACCAATAGAAATTTCATGGGTAATTAGGTGATCCCTAACACGTTGATCTACTCCTTTGTAATGTCCACACAAAAGAATAATGTTATTAAGTGTGGAGTAATGGTTTGCTGCCTTTTGGTTTAGTGTTTTTCCGTCTGGTGTAAGATAAATGATTGCATCATAATCTCTTTTCTTTTTAAGAGCTTCAAGGCAACGATCTATGGGTTCAATCATCATGACCATGCCGGCTCCTCCACCAAAGGGATAATCATCTACTTGTTTTTGTTTATGGGTACTGTAGGTTCTTAGATCATGAAAATGAACTTGTGCAATCCCAGATTCTAAAGCTCTTTTTAGAATAGATACTTCAAAAGGACTTTTTAAAAGTTCTGGAAAAAGCGTGATAATGTCAATTCGCATGAAAATTAAATTAGATTAAAGCAAAAATAGAAAAAGTCACAGCAGCACTGTGACTTTTTCTATAAAGGTTGAAGAATTAATACTCCAGTGATATTCTTTCCTTTTCTCCTGAGGGATTTAAAAAAAGAATACTTTCTAGATCATTTACTTTAATGTTTTGAACATCTTTTAGTTTACTGACTTCTTTGTCATTAATTTCTAAAATGACAAAGCCATTGTCAATACCTTTTTGGTAAAGCCAGCGATTGTTCATATTGGAAATGTATAGACCCTTTTCGGTTAAATATTCGTTTTTTTGATCTGGCGTTAGTTCTCTAACTTCCATCAAAAAGAAATTGGCTCTATTGATTTTTTCCAAACGGACTTTAACTTTATTTTCTTTTCCATTACGATTATAGATGATGTTTACTTCTTCTCCTGGGCGTTTACTGGCTAGGTATCCTGATAAATCAGCAAATTTATTTATTGAAATTTCATCTACGCTTTTGATAATATCATTCGGTTTAAGTCCAGCAAGATCTGCACCTAAACCTTCTTCGAGGTCGGTTATGTAGAAGCCTTCTGTTTCCTTAACCTCAAATCGCTCAGCCATTTCAGAATTTAATGCTTGCCCCATAACCCCCAAAAGACCCTGTTGTACATCACCAAATTCAATTATGTCTTCAAAAACTTTTCGAGCTACATTGCTTGGAACTGCAAAGGAATAGCCAACAAATCCTCCTGATACTGAAGTGATAGCCGTATTAATACCAATAAGCTCACCTCTTGTATTGACTAAAGCGCCCCCACTATTTCCTTGATTTACCGCTGCATCGGTCTGGAGGTACCATTCATTTTTTCTATCTTTTTGATTCAAGTCCCTTGCTTTTGCACTTATAATACCTGCTGTTACTGTTGAATTTAAATTAAAAGGATTTCCAACAGCAAGAACCCATTCTCCAATTTTTGTACTGTCTGAATTTCCAAAAAATACATAGGGTAATTTCTGATCTGTATTTATTTTAAGGACAGCAATATCACTGCTTGGGTCAGATCCAACTACAGTTGCTTGATAGGTTTTATTGTCATTGGTTGTAATTTCAATTTCAGAATTATTTTCAATGACATGATGGTTTGTAATAATATATCCATTTGGAGAAATAATAACCCCCGAACCCGTTCCAATGCGATCAGGCAATTCGTCATCCCCATAGAAATAGCGATAAAATGCGGGAAGATCGGATGAGGATGAACTCGTGTTTTTAACATGAACTACCGCATGTACAGTTTTTTCTGCAGCTACTGTAAAATCAGTTAGTTCAGCAGCTACATTTCCAGAGTTATAGGTATAATTTGCTGGAATTAAACTAGCCCCTACGTTTCCTTTAATGATTTCTTCAGAAGCGGGTTGAAAATAAAAGTCATAAATAAAAATGCTGAGAACAGCACTTCCAAGTGCAATACTAAGGGTTTTAATAAATGATTTCATAGTTTATATTTTTTTTCAAAATTATATATTTTAAGGAACATTAAAATGCATTTAACGACCCTTTAACACCTTGATAACTATTTTTTCAAAGAAATATTGAAGTTAATGAATCGTTGTTTTTTTATTATGAATCTCTTCTGATGGATGTAAATAAACAAATAAAAAATTCATGTACTTTTGGGGTCTATGGAGATTAAATTTAACAAATATCATGGTGCGGGTAATGACTTCATTATTATTGATAACCGATCAGGAAATTTTGACTTAATTTCAACTACTCAAATACAATTTTTGTGTAACAGATTTAAGGGTATTGGAGCGGATGGTGTTATTTTTATTGAAACCCATGAAACTTGGGATTTTGAAATGCGCTACTTTAATTCCGATGGGAACCTAAGTTCTATGTGCGGAAATGGGGGAAGATGTGCAGTTGCCTACGCATTTAAACACAGTATAATTTCAAAAGAAACAAAATTTTTAGCGGTGGATGGTCTTCATAAGGCAGAACTTATTACTGCAGATAATATTCGACTTCAAATGAAGAATGTAGACCGTTTGATTCAAAAAGGGAATACAATAATTACCGATACAGGCTCACCTCATTTTGTTGTTTTACTAGACGATATTGAACCTTTAAATGTGAAGCAAGATGGGGCTGCAATTCGTTATTCAGATGCTTTTAAGGAAGAGGGTATCAATGTTAATTTTATAGCGAAAGAAGGCCCACAGAGTTATGCTATAAGAACCTATGAGCGAGGGGTAGAAAATGAGACTCTTGCCTGCGGAACGGGTGCTGTAGCAGGAGCTTTAGCAATGCATTATTTAGGTAACACCGAAAAGTCTACCCAAATTTTAATGAAAGCTCTAGGTGGAAATTTAATTATTGATTTTGAAATTGCAGAACAAGGCTACAAGAATGTTTTTTTACAAGGTCCTGCTACTTTTGTTTTTTCAGGAATAATTTCATTATGAATTTAGAATCAATTTTCTTGAGAGCCCTTGAGCCAAGAGATCTAGATGTTTTGTTTGAAATCGAAAACGAAAATGAATTTTGGAAATACTCAAACCGAACAGAACCTTTTTCAAAAAATGTGTTACGAAACTATATTGAACAGCAACATCAAGATATTTTTGAAGTAAAACAAAAGCGTTTCGTTCTTTCGGATGCAAATAGTAATGTTTTAGGTTTTGTTGATCTTTTCGATTTCGAACCTATCCACAGAAGGGTAGGAGTTGGGATCGTTGTGCATCAGACAAAGCGAGGATTAGGTCTAGGTAAAAAGGGACTTATGCTTTTGGATTTACATTGTAAGACTCATTTAAATATACATTGTTTATATGCTAATATTGCCGCAGAAAACAAAACAAGTTTACGTATTTTTGAACATTGTGGATATGAAAAAGTAGGAATTAAAAAGGCTTGGAATTTTTACCAAGGTGCTTTTCATGATGAATTTCTTTATCAAAAATTATTTGACTGATGTACAAGAAGAAAATTTTAGTTTGGATTAGTCTAATAGGGGTGGCAATTGGTTCTTATTTTGTCTATAATTTTTATGTAACTTTTTTTTGGGATAATACTGTTTTTGAAAATGATTCTTCTTTTGTTTTTATTGACCGAGATGATACCATAGATTCACTTCAAGTCCAATTGAATCCATTATTAAAATCTACTTCTAATTTTCGAGTAGCAGCAGATAAAAAGGGATATTCAAAAAATGTTAAACCTGGGAAATACAGATTACTGAAGGGATTAGGGAACAATGAAATTATCAATCTTCTTCGCTCCAAACGTCTAGCTGTTAAAGTAGTGTTTAATAATCAAGAACGTCTTGAAGATCTTGCAGGGCGGATATCACAACAAATAGATGCCGATAGCATCAGTTTATTATCTGCTTTTTACGATACTGAATTTTTAAGCGAAAATGGTTTTACTCGTGATAATGCTTTAACGCTGTATTTACCAAATTCTTATGACTTTTTCTGGGATACCTCTGCTGAGGATTTCAGAAAAAAAATGCTTTCTTATTATAATCGTTTTTGGAATGATTCAAGAAGAGCAAAGGCAGCAACTCTAGGATTAAAACCTCAGGAGGTTTCAATTTTAGCGTCTATTGTTCAAAAGGAATCACCTAAAAGAGATGAGCAAGCTCGAGTTGCTGGAGCATATTTAAATCGGCTAAAAAAAGGAATGAAATTGCAGGCTGATCCAACCGTAATCTTTGCAATGAAAAAAGCTTCAGGTGATTTTAATCAAGTCATTAAAAGGGTACTCTACAAGGATTTAAGACTAAAGTCTCCTTACAATACCTATAGGTCGAAAGGGTTGCCTCCAGGGCCTATTGTAATGCCTGATTTATCCACTATTGAAGCTGTTTTAAATCCAGAGAAACATTCGTACATATATTTTGTTGCTGATCCTTCCAAACCAGGGTATCATATGTTTGCGAAAAACCTAATGGAGCATAATAGGAATAAAAAAATCTATGTAAACTGGATTAATCAAAAGAAAATATTCCGCTAAAATGAACCTTCAATTATAAAAACACAAGGTCTTTTGATAAGATCGGGTTTGACTTTTTTCCATTTTTTTACAGGTAGGGTTAGTGTAAATTCAGAATTTAAGCTCAGGTCACATCCCACAAAAAGTAGTGTATTGGGATCTAAAGTTTTTAAAAAATCTTTAAATAATGATTCGCTTCTATAAGGAGTCTCTATAAAAAGTTGTGCTTGATTTTCACGAAAAGCCTTTTTTTCATATTTAGCAATACTTTGATTGCGTTGTTTTTGTTCAATTGGAAGATAGCCGTTAAACGCAAAACTTTGACCGTTCATTCCTGAAGCCATAAGTGCTAATATAAGAGAGGAGGGTCCTGTCAAAGGTTTTACAGTAATCCCTAATCGATGTGCTTTTGAAACGATAACTGCTCCTGGATCTGCTATTCCTGGGCAACCAGCATCAGAAAAAAGACCCATTGAGATTCCTGACTTACAGGGATCCAGATAACTTTCCATTTCTTCGGAGGTTGTGTATTTATTGAGTGGGTAAAGTGTTATTTTATCTTGATTTTTGTTAGGAGTGATTCTCTTTATAAACTGCCGTGCGGCTTTTTCGTTTTCAATAATAAAGTGTTTGTGCTCTTCCATTACTTTTTTTACCGACAGTGGAAGTACTTCAAGAGGGGAATTGTCTCCAAGTGGAGTTGGTATCAAATAAAGAACCCCCATAGGAGTTATATTCTCATTCATTTTCTAAAGATTTAACAATTCGATCACATGCATCCTCTAGCAATGTAAAACAATTTTGAAAACCTTCTGGTCCTCCGTAGTAAGGATCTGGGACTTCCTCTTGATCGTTCAAGATGAAATTTATTTTTTTTAGTTCTTCCTCTGAAGCTGCTTTGGCGATAATTGCATTATAATTACTTCGATCCATAACGAAAATATGAGAAAATTCTTTGAAGTCTGATAAAGAAAATTGTCTCGCCTTCTGTTGGCTTATATCAATACCATGTTTTTTTGCGACAGCAATACTTCTCGGATCGGGTGAGTTTCCAACATGATAGGCTTCTGTTCCAGCAGAATCAACGGAAATAGTTAATCCTTTTAGTTTTGATTCAAGAATACCTTGCGCAAGGGGTGAACGACAAATGTTACCCAAACAAACCATGAGTACTTTTGTGTGTTCCATAAAAAAAAGGTTTTATAAGGTAAGCTTTTGGCTTAGGTCTTCAACATATTTTCTGAACTGTTTGTCAGTAAAACTAAGGTTGTCAACAGTTTTGCATGCATGCAAAACTGTAGCATGATCTCTTTTACCAATTTGATTCCCAATACTAGCTAAAGATGCTTTGGTGAATTTTTTAGCAAAATACATTGCAAGTTGGCGGGCCTGAACGATATGTCTTCTTCTTGTTTTAGATTGGAGTGTTTCAACATCCATTTGGAAATAATCAGAAACAACTTTTTGAATGTAATCAATAGAAACCTCACGCTTGGTGTTCTTAACAAACTTCATTACCACTTCTTGAGCAAGTTCAAGAGTTATTTCAGCTTTATTAAAGGAAGACTGAGCGATTAACGAGATAATTGCACCTTCTAACTCTCTGACGTTTGTTTTGATATTTTTTGCTACATATTCGATGATGTCATCATTGATATTCACACCATCTCGATATAACTTGTTTTTCAATATTGAAATTCTAGTTTCGTAGTTTGGAAGTTGTAATTCAGCAGAAAGTCCCCACTTAAAACGAGAGAGTAAACGCTGTTCAATATCTTGCATGTCAACAGGCGCCTTATCAGAAGTAAGTATGACTTGCTTTCCATTTTGATGTAAATGATTAAAGATGTGAAAAAATACATCTTGGGTTCCTGTTTTTCCTGAAAGAAACTGAACATCATCAATTATTAGTACATCTAACAGTTGGTAAAAATGAATAAAATCATTCCGAGTATTTTTCTTAACGGCTTCTATGTATTGCTGAGTAAATTTTTCTGCAGCGATATAAAGAACCGTTTTGTCCTGATACTTTTCTTTAATTTCGACTCCTATAGCATGAGCCAAGTGAGTTTTTCCTAAACCAACTCCACCAAAAATAAGGAGGGGGTTAAAAGATGTTCCTCCTGGTTTAGCAGAAACTGCTAATGCTGCTGATCTTCCGAGACGATTTGAATCACCTTCAAGGAAGTTGTCGAAGTTATAGTTAGGATTTAATTGAGATTCAATTTGTAAATTCTTAATTCCAGGAATTACAAATGGATTTTTCAATTCACCAGCATAAGAATTTATTGGCGCATCTACGTCCTGAGTGAGAACACCAGAACGATTACTACTTGGAATTTTCTCAGTAAAGGGTGCTTTGTTACCAAAAGTATTTTCCATTCTAATGGCATACAACAAACGGGCATCTTTACCAAGTTCACGTTGAAGAGCTGTCTTCAGAAGCTTTACGTAGTGCTCCTCCAACCATTCATAAAAGAACTTACTGGGGACTTGTATCGTTAAAATGTTTTCGCTAAGTTTTACAGGAGTAATGGGTTTAAACCAAGTTTTAAAAGCTTGAGGAGGAATATTATCTTCTATAAATGAGAGGCAATTTGTCCAAACTGTAGAAGCAGTAATATTCATTTTTAAATTTATTTTGATTTTAAATTTATGGTTAACTCGTAATTCTTTGATTAATACAAATATTGATTAAAAAATTCCAAAAAAAAAATCAAATTGCTATTGAATTATAACTTTTTTTTCATGATATTCTGAATCTGTGATTTGACAAGAAATTTGATTAATCTCTTGTAAATTTATATTACTAATATGATTTGATGAAATACAAAACAAAAAAAATTGATGTACGCTATTCAGAAACGGATCAGATGAAGTTTGTGCATCACAGTAATTACCTAAAATACTTTGAATTAGCTAGGCTAGAATGGCTTACCTCAATGGATATATCGTATGCTCAAATGGAGCGAGAGGGTATTTTGATGCCGGTAGTAAAAGCTTCCTTGGAGTTTAAAACCCCTTTATATTATGGTGATTTTTTCCAAGTAACTGTTATCTTAAAAAACAATCCTAAAGCGACGTTGGAATTTGATTATGTACTTGTGAACCAAAAGGATGAAATTATTTGTAAAGGAAATACGGTTTTAGCTTTCTTGTCCCCACAAACTAAAAGACCAATGCGATGTCCAAAATTTTTGCTTGAAAAGTTTAGTTGAAATAGATTGATACAGTGTCTGTATCATTTTTTTCAATATTAAAAGCAGCTTTATTTATTTTTGGAGCTTTTACTCCCTTTATAAGTTCTTTATTGCTTGAAAAGATCCTTGCTTCATCCCACAATTTTGCATCGATGAATTTTTGCAATGTTATGAGTCCCCCCTCAACAATGATAGATTGAATTTCATTTTCGTAACAATTTTGTAAAATTTTCTCAATAGAAAAAGGCTCTATTTTAATATATTTTTTGTTTTTCAGAAATGTGCCTGTTTTGTGATTAGTAAAAAAAATAGTAGGCTCTGAATCTGAATGTACACTTGAATCTACTGGAGTTCTTGCACTAGGATCAATAATAAGACGTAATGGGTTTTTTCCTGCCCATTCCCTGGTTGTTAATTTGGGATTGTCATTTACAACAGTTTGAACACCAACTAGTATAGCTGCTTCCTCACTTCTCCACTGATGTGCTTGTTGTTTTGAAATTGAGTTTGAAATCCAAAAAATTTCAGTTTTTTTGTTTTTATCAGATAAAGGAGCGATGAGTGAATCTTTTGTTTGAGCCCACTTTAATATGACATAGGGGCGCTTTTTTTTATGAAAGGTAAAAAAACGACGATTGAGGAAATCACTTTCTTTCTGTAAAACATGGGTTACAACTTCACAGCCTGCGGCTTTTAATTTTTTTATACCATTTCCAGCAACCTTTGGATTAGGATCATTAGATCCAATTACGACTCTTGGTATCTTTGAAGAAATAATTAAATCTGAACAAGGAGGTGTCTTCCCAAAATGACTGCATGGCTCAAGATTGACATAAAGGGTAGATTTTTTTAAAAGGTTTTTATTGATCACTTGGTTGATTGCATTAACTTCTGCATGAGCTCCCCCTGCTTGTTTATGCCAACCTTCACCAATAATTACATTATCATGAACAATTATAGAACCCACTAAAGGATTAGGATAGGTGCTCCCCAATGCCCTTTTTGCAAGCTCATGGCAGCGTTTCATGTAGAATAAGTCTTGTTCTTTGTTCAAATCTAAGTGTAAATAAATTTGCTTTAGTTGTTAAGCAAATTAAAATTGACTGTAAATTTATAACAAAATTTAAGGAATGCACATTCGACCTATTGAAGCATCTGATAATAAACTCCTTGCTGTTGCTATTCGTTCAGTTTTGATTGAAATGGGAGTGCCAAAAGTTGGTACAGCTTATGCTGATGTTGAGCTTGACGCTATGTTTGAGACTTACCTGGATGAAAGGGCAATTTATTATGTAGTTTATGAAGGTGAAAATATTTTAGGAGGCGCAGGTATTGCTCCCTTGAAGAATGGAGATTCTTCAGTATGTGAATTACAAAAGATGTATTTTACATCGAAAGCCAGAGGGAAAGGACTTGGGCTTGAAATGATTCAGAAATGCCTTGATTTTGCAGTGTCAAAGGATTTTAAATTGTGCTATATTGAAACCATGCCTAATATGGAAGCTGCACAAAAATTATATAAAAAAGTGGGTTTTGATTATATTAATCATCCCATGGGAAATACCGGACATTGTTCTTGTCCTATTTGGATGACAAAAGCATTGGTATGACATATAGTGAAGGAAGGAATATTTTTAGGGAAAAATTAAAATCACTTTTTGAAGTAAATGAAATTGATTTTTATTTCAAAACAGTGCTTCAATCAATTTTTAATATTGAGCAAACCGCTTTGGCCCTATCTCCAACTAAACTTTTTAATGAAAATCAAAAAAGAGAACTAGAAAAAGTGTTGAAACAACTTCTTCAAGAACAACCCTTACAATATATAATAGGTAAAGCGTATTTCAGATCGCTCACCCTTACTGTAAATTCTTCAGTACTCATTCCACGTCCCGAAACGGAAGAGCTCGTGAACTGGGTGTTAGAGGACCATCAAAATCTGGAGGAAAAACAGACCCTTATAGATTTTGGAACAGGAAGTGGTTGTATAGCTATAGCTCTAGCTAAAGAGCAGCCAAGTTTTGAAGTTACTGCAATTGATTTTTATTCATCGGTATTGAATCTTGCTAAACAGAATGCAATAAAAAACAAAACATCAGTTTCTTTTTTACAACACGACATCCTTCAATTGAATACGCTAAAGTTGAATGTTGATATTATAGTTTCTAATCCTCCATATATTCCTCCTAGTGAGCAGCGGGAAATGAAACCAAATGTATTGAATTATGAACCCCATTTAGCTTTGTTTGTTCCTGAAAACGATCCTTTAATTTTTTATCGTTCTATTTTAGAGTATGGATTACTTTACCTAGTTTCTGATGGATTGATTTATTTTGAAATAAATCCCCGTTTTTTATCGGAAATGAAAAGTCTTATATTGTCTTTTAAAGTCTATTCTATTTTGGAACGAAAAGATATATTTGGTAAACTAAGAATGCTTCGGGTTCAAAAAAAATAATATGCAAGAAATTAGAAATAAAATCGAGGCTTTACGAGAGGTATTGCATGATCACAATCATCGGTATTATATTCTTGATGATCCAATTATTAGCGATTATGAATTTGATCAATTGTTACAGCAATTAAATGAGTTAGAAGTTCAAAACCCAGACCTTACAGATCTAAATTCACCGACCCGAAGAGTAGGGGGGGGTGTTACAAAATCTTTTGAAACTGTTCCACATAAGTATCCTATGTATTCTCTTTCTAATACGTATTCTAAAGAAGAACTGATGCAATGGGAAGAACGGCTAAGAAAATCTCTTGGTGAAGAAACTCAAATTGAATACACCTGTGAATTGAAATTTGATGGTGCTTCGATAAGTTTAACTTATGAAAATGGTATCTTAATCAAAGCAATTACCAGGGGCGATGGTTTGCAAGGCGACAACATCACAACAAATGTAAGAACCATTAAGACCGTTCCACTAAAACTCAAAAGTGACTTTCCTAAGTTTTTTGAAATCCGTGGCGAAATTCTACTGCCTTGGGAGGGTTTCCATAAAATGAATGAGCAAAGAGCTATATTAGGTGAACCCTTATATCGAAATCCAAGAAATACAGCTTCAGGAAGTTTAAAGTTGCAAGACAGTAGCATTGTTGCTGAAAGACCCTTAACTTGTTTTTTGTATTCTTTGGCAGGAGATAATTTACCTGTAACTTCACAATATGATGCACTAATTAAAGCAAGAGAATGGGGGTTTAAAGTTCCTGAATCAGCACGATTGGTTAATTCTATAGATGCTGTTTTTGAATTTATTACGTATTGGGAGGAACAACGAAAATCACTTCCATATGAAATTGATGGTATCGTTATAAAAGTTAACAGTCTCTTTCTTCAAGAAGAACTTGGATTTACTGCCAAAGCGCCTCGCTGGGCTATCGCATATAAATACAAAGCGGAACAAGCCTCTACTCGATTGAATGCGGTACAGTATCAAGTGGGTAGAACTGGCGCTATCACCCCTGTAGCCCAACTGGAGCCTGTTGTGATATCTGGAACTACTGTAAAAAGAGCATCCCTCCATAATGCAGATCAAATAGAAAAATTAGATATGCGCATCGGAGACACTGTTTTTGTAGAAAAAGGAGGAGAAATTATTCCAAAAATCACAGGTATTGATAATCATAATCGGGGTAAGCATGAAGATCGAGTTCTGTTTATTGAAAATTGTCCTGAATGTAATAGTCCACTTAGAAGAGTGCAAGGAGAAGCACAACATTATTGTTCAAATGAACTGAGTTGTCCCCCTCAGCAAATTGGTAAGATTCAGCATTTTATTGGTCGAAAGGCAATGGACATAGAAGGACTAGGAGGGGAAACGGTTGGTCTTCTCTATAAAGAAGGGTTGTTGCGTAGCATTGCGGATTTATATCAATTAAAAAAAGAGCAGGTTTTACCTATTGAACGTATGGCAGAGAAGTCAGTAGCTAATTTGTTAGAGGGAATTGAAAAATCAAAAGAAAAACCATTTTCTAAAGTTTTATTTGGTTTGGGAATTCGCTATGTAGGAGAAACTGTAGCCAAACAACTTGCAAGGGAATTCAAATCTATTGATCGACTGGCATTAGCTACATTAGAAGAACTCACAAATACGGAAGAAATTGGTGATAGAATTGCTCAAAGTGTATTGGATTATTTTGCATCCACAAAAAACCAATCTCAAATCTCAGCGCTGAAAAATTTTGGCCTTCAAATGCAAGCTTTAGAATCAGAGCATAATTTTCATGATGATTTTGTTGGGAAAAAGTTTGTTGTTTCAGGAGTTTTTGAAGCATTTTCACGTGAGGTTTTGAAATCTGAGATTGAAAACATGGGAGGTAAAGTTGCTAGTTCGGTTTCTGCTAAAACAGATTATTTAATTTCTGGAGAGGGTGTAGGGCCATCAAAAAAAGAAAAAGCAGATAAGTTTGGTGTAACTATTTTGGATGAGAAATCCTATCTTGCTTTAAAGCAAAAACCTTCATAATTGTTATGTATGTAACATTTTAACAAAAAAAAACACGAAATATTTTTTTTTTATGCAGCGACTAATTGTTTCCCTAATATTGCAACGATATAATGTTTAGATTTTTATCAGATTTTGTTTTGCGCTATAGACTTAATAAGAATTTAAAGCAGTTAGCGGGAGTATCAAAAGAGCGTTTTACTCATTTTAAAAACATCATTATTTTAATTCCTCAAGAATATGAAATAGAGGATCAATTGTTTTTAAAACTTTCAAAAGAATTAAAAGTTCATAAACAAGATATATCAATTGTACAGTTTGGTAAGAATGATGAAAGTGAAGTGAGTGGCAAAATGATTTACAAAATGAATTTTTCTAAAAAGGCGATCAGTTTTTGGGGTGTTTTAAATGATGATCATGTATTGTTTTTCGACAAAAAATTTGATTTATTAATTAATTATTTTGATGATAAAACCTTGTTACCTTCCTATGTTAGTAGTCTATGTAAAGCAAAATTTAGATTGGGTTTTTCTAACGCAGATCATACTTTAAATGATTTAATTCTAACAATTAATCCTAAAGATGTTGATCTATTTCTTTCCGAATCAATAAAGTATTTGAGAACAATAATAAAATAAGTCTTATGAATTTAAAGGGATTAGGAGTAGCCATGGTTACTCCATTTAACCAAGACGGAAGTGTTGATTTTGATGCGATTCCTAAAGTTGTAGAAAACATCATTACAGGTCATGCAGACTACATCGTTGTGATGGGAACTACTGCCGAGGTTTCTGCTCTTAGTGACTCGGAAAAAAAGGCAGTTATCAATGCAATTTGTGATGCAAACCAAAATAAAGTTCCATTGGTCATTGGTATAGGGGGAAATAATACAACAAAAGTATGTGAAGAAATCCAAGCAACAGATTTAAGTCCATTTCAGGCCATCTTATCTGTATCACCCTATTATAACAAGCCTACACAAGAAGGAATTTATCAGCATTACAAACAAATTGCAAATGTAAGTCCACTTCCTGTAATTGTTTATAATGTACCCTCGAGAACGGGTAGTAACATTGAACCATCGACCTTTGTAAAATTGGCAGATGAGGTTGATAATATTATTGGTATTAAGGAAGCGAGTGGTGACATGGATCAGGCGCAGCAAATTTTAAAAGACTGTGCCTCTCATATACAGGTTATTTCAGGCGACGATGCATTAACATTGCCTATGTTATTAGCAGGTGCTGTTGGCACTATATCCGTTTTAGGAAATGCTCTACCTATACCTTTGAAAGAAATGTTTCATTATGTAGAAACAGGAAATTTAAAAAAGGCTTATGCTTTACATTATCAATTGTTAGACGTGATTAATCTTATTTTTGAGGAAGGAAACCCTGTAGGGATAAAAGCTTTGATGGAGTCAATGGATTATTGTGAAGGAACAGTTCGGTTGCCTTTGATAAAAGCTACACCTTCTTTAAAAGAACGCCTTCAGCGTGCTTTAGAAACATCTATATTCACTTTATAACTTTAAAAAGTATACTTTAACATTGTCTTTGTAATAAAAATTTACAAAGTCCATGATATTTAGTACTTTCGCAGGATGAATTTCAAACCGCTTTCAGTCTTGAGTTTAATAGTGTTGTTGTCAACATTCATTTCTTGTAATGAGTATCAGAAGTTATTGAATAGTGATGACGCCTCTGAAAAATACAAGCAAGCAGAAGTTTATTATAATAGTGGAGAATACCGTAAGGCAAATCGCTTATTTGAGCAAATTATCCCCAAGTATAGAGGAAAAGCACAAGCACAGCGAATTATTTTCTTTTTTGCAGATTCATATTTCCAAACAAAGAGTTATTATCTAGCGGCTTACCAGTATGAAAATTTCATAAAATCATACCCCCAAAGTGACCGTATACAAGAAGCTACATTTAAAGCAGCAAAAAGTTATTATTTCTCATCCCCAAAGTTTAGTTTAGATCAAGAAGATACTTATACGGCTATTGAAAAGCTTCAAGTTTTTATAAATTTATATCCCAATTCAGAATTTATTGTTGAAGCCAATCAGATGATTTCTGAATTACAAGAAAAACTAGAGCAAAAAGATTTTGAAATAGCAAAGCAGTATTATACTATTAGAGATTATCAATCAGCCATTAAATCAAGCGAAAATTTTATTGCAAGTTTCCCTGGAACAAAATACAGAGAATCAGCATTATTTAACAAATTTAAGGCCTCTTATGAAATAGCAGTAAACAGTGTGTTTTCCAAAAAATTAGATCGTTTACAAGAATTACAACAACAATACGAAGTTATTTTACGTTATTATCCCGAAACTTTATTTTTGAGTGAGTTAGAAGATAAAATGAAAACGGTAAATACAGAAATTGATAAATTAAAACAGACCACCACAACCCTCACAAAATAATCATATGACAAAGTATAGAGAATCAAAAGCTGCCCTTAATTCAAAAACCTATGACCGTAACAAACTTGAAGCGGCTACAGAGAATATTTATGAAGCATTAGCTATTATAGCAAAACGTTCCATTCAAATCAATTTGGACATTAAGAAAGAATTGCATGAAAAATTGGAGGAATTTGCTACTCACAATGATAGTTTAGAGGAAATTTTCGAAAATAAAGAGCAAATTGAAGTTTCGCGCTTTTATGAACGTTTGCCGAAACCTCATGCACTAGCTGTTGAAGAGTGGTTAAATGAAAAGATATACCACCGTAACACTGATGAACCTAATAGCTAACGATGAGTTTGCTAGGCGGTAAAAAGATATTACTCGGAATTTCGGGAGGAATAGCCGCTTACAAAACACCTTTGTTAGTTCGGGAATTAATTAAAAATGGCGCTCAGGTTCGTGTGGTTATGACCCCTGCAGCAAAAGATTTTGTCACTCCTTTGACACTGTCTACACTTTCAAAAAATCCAGTACTTTCTAGTTTTTCTGCAACAGACCAGGATAATCCTCTTTGGAATGATCACGTAGAATTAGGTCTTTGGGCAGACCTTATGCTAATTGCTCCTGCAACTTCCAACACACTATCTGCAATGGCTCATGGGCGTTGTAATAACTTGCTCCTTGCTGTGTATCTCTCTGCCAAATGTCCCATTTTTATTGCTCCAGCAATGGATCTAGACATGTTTGCACATCCTGCGAACAAAAAAAACATTGAGATCTTATCTTCTTATGGGAATTCAATTCTTCCTGTTGGAGAAGGTTTTTTAGCAAGTGGACTTGAAGGTAAAGGACGCATGTTGGAGCCAGATCAAATTACAAGTTATATTATTGATTTTTTCAATCCAAATTTACCCCTTAAAGGCAAGCGCGTATTGATTACGGCTGGTCCAACCTTTGAAGCAATTGATCCAGTTCGATTTATTGGTAATCATGCCTCTGGTAAAATGGGTTTTGCATTGGCAGAAGTTGCTGCCAATTTAGGGGCTAAAGTTACATTAGTTAGCGGTCCTACATCAGAAAGAACAAACCATCCTTATATCAATGTCAAAGCAGTCGTAAGCGCCTCAGAAATGTTTGAAGCAGTCAAAGACGTTTATGACAATGTTCATATCGCCATAGGTGCAGCAGCAGTAGCTGATTACAAACCTGAAGTGAAAGAAAAACATAAGATTAAAAAGAAAAGCGATCACCTTGCAATCAATCTGGTACCTACTAAGGATATTCTTGCCTACATGGGGGAACATAAAAAAGGGCAATATCTTTTAGGTTTTGCCCTAGAAACTCAAAATGAGCTAGAAAATGCATTGGAAAAACTTCAACGAAAAAACTTAGATGGAATAGTATTGAATTCAATGCAAGATAAAGGAGCAGGATTTTCAGTTTCTACCAATAAAATAACTTTTATCCATTCCGACAAGAGTATACACAACTTCCCTTTACAGTCCAAATGGGCCTGTGCGGAAACTATTTTTGACCAAATCTTAACCTATGATTCGTAAATTTTTAATACTGTTTTTATTTTGTTCATCGATTCAAACTCACGCCCAAGAGTTAAATGCTCAGGTGGTTGTGAATTCTGATTTGGTCAATCAAACCAACCAGCAGGTTTTTAAAACCCTTGAACGTTCATTAAATGAACTAATTAACACGCAAGTCTGGACAGGCGATTCTTATTTAAATCAGGAACGAATAACCTGTTCCTTTGTTTTTAATCTTTCACGATATAGTAATGGTCAGTTTGAAGCGACACTTCAAGTTCAGTCGCAACGACCTGTCTTTGACACAAATTATGACAGCCCCATATTAAATTTCTTAGATAAAGACATTGTTTTTTCCTATCAGGAGTTTGAACCACTTTTTTTTAACCAATCTAGCTTTGAGTCGAATTTGATTTCTCTAATTAGTTATTATGCTTATGTTATCATTGGAATGGATGCTGATAGTTTTTCTCAAGAGGGTGGAACACCCTATTATGAAAGAGCATTACAGGCAGTCAATTTAGCGCAGGTTTCTTCACGTAGTGGATGGAAGCCTTCTGATGGTACACGAAACCGATTTTGGTTAATTGATGCCCTACGATCCAATACATTTCGTGAATTTAGACAAACGTTATATGATTATCACCGTCAGGGTTTGGATAAAATGACTGATGATCCCCTCGCTGGAAAAATTGGTCTTATGGGAGCAATAAAAAAGCTTGAACCTCTCAATCAAAGAAGACCTAATAATTTTCTGATACAAATCTTTTTTGATGCTAAAGTTGAAGAAATTGTAAATCTCTTTCAAGACGGACCCAAAGTCGATTTTAAGGAGACCGAAGAAATATTAAAAAAAATAGCCCCTTTCTTTGGTGCAAGATGGAAACAAATCAAGGCTTAATTTTTTAGAATATCCGTATCTTTCAAGCAAATTCTTAATCCGTAGAAACGCTTTGTTAACCCATCTTGAAATACAAAACTTTGCTCTAATTGAGCATTTGGAAGTCTCCTTTTTAGAGGGTATGACATGTATTACAGGTGAAACAGGAGCTGGAAAATCAATTTTACTTGGGGGTCTTTCTTTGGTTTTAGGTAAACGGGCAGAAATGTCCAGTCTTTTAGATCCTTCAAAAAAATGTGTGATAGAAGCTACCTTTGATTTAAAAGGATATGATCTTGAACCCTTATTTAGTTCTTTGGATTTAGAGTATGATAACCAGACGCTTTTAAGACGTGAAATTCTTCCTCAAGGGAAGTCAAGAGCTTTTATTAATGATAGTCCGGTATCCTTAAATATTTTACAACAAATTGGAAGTAAGCTAATTGATATTCATTCTCAAAACGAAACTCAATCTTTATTAGAGAGTGAACACCAGTTTGAGGTTCTGGATGCTCTGGCAGAAAACAATTCTTTATTAATTGAGTTTGAAGATTGTTTACTAGCCTTTAAAAAGACAACTAAAGACTATACGTATTGGTCTAATTTGAAAAATCAGTCTCTAAATTCTCTTGAACTTAAGCAGTTTCTTTTTGACGAATTGAACGCTGTAGAGCTTCGGCCAAGTCAATATTCTGAATTAGAAGCAAAAATCGCTACTCTTTCCCATGTTGAATACTTGCAATCCAACCTTGGAGAATGCATTCAGTTATTAGAAAATGAGACTACAGGAGTTTTTGATCAAACTTTGAGATTAAATGTTTTAAGTCAGGGCTTATCAAAAAAATCAGATCAATTTTCTTCTCTTAATGAACGCATGAAAGGAATGTCTGTTGAAATAGAAGATTTATTGGATGAATGTAAAATGCTACTTGAAAACTTGGAGTCTAATCCTATAGAAATGGAACAATTACAGGCTGAATTGGATCAATTGAATGGATTATTTCAAAAACACAAAGTATTGACTGTTGATGAATTAATAGAGGTCAAGTCTTCATTAGAAAAAGAACTTCAGGAGACTTTTGATATAGAAGACAAACTAAATCGTCTTTTAGTAACTAAAGACCAATTAGAGACAAAATTAAAAACAGTATCTCAAACAATTTCCCAAAACAGGAAGCAAGCAGCTAAAACTTTGGAGGAAGAATTGAAAAGCTTAGTTGGTAAGATGGGAATGCCCGATGCTGTTTTTAGAATTGACTTAAACCCTAGTCCAGAGTTTTTATTAAATGGTACGGATGTAATCTCTTTTCAATTTAGCCCAAATAAAGGGAGTCAATTTAATTTGCTTAAAAAAACAGCTTCTGGAGGGGAGCTTTCAAGAATTATGTTGGGTGTTAAGTTTATTTTGTCACGCTATAAAAAACTCCCTACTCTCATTTTTGATGAGATTGATACCGGGGTTTCAGGTAAAATATCAGATAGTGTAGCTGATCTAATGATCGTTCTAGCTCAAAAACTTCAGGTACTAACAATTACTCACCTCCCGCAAGTAGCAGCAAAAGGGAATCATCATTTTAAAGTTCAGAAAGTAACTTCTGGGACAACTACACGATCTCAATTAATACCTTTATCAAAAGCCGAACGAATAGAGGAGATTGCAATGATGTTATCCGGAAATCAAATAACCCCCACAGCAATTGCTCACGCAAAACAATTAATGAATTAAACGTATCTTTGAAAACAAATTTTAACAGATGAAACACAAAATTTTAGAAGGGAAAAAAGGAATTATTTTTGGCGCTTTAGACGATCAGTCCATTGCATGGAAAACTGCTGAATCTGTAGCCGATGCAGGAGGTACATTTGTGCTAACGAATGCACCTGTAGCATTGCGCATGGGTACAATAAATTCCCTAGCGGAAAAAACAGGATCTCAGGTGATTTCAGCAGATGCGACTAACCTTGATGATTTAAATACCTTAATTGATCAAGCTCAAGAAATTCTTGGAGGGAAGCTAGACTTTGTTCTTCATTCTATAGGAATGTCTGTAAATGTTAGGAAAGGGAAGCATTATACAGATTTAAATCATGATTGGATGGCTAAGGGCTGGGATGTTTCAGCAGTTTCGTTTCATAAATTAATGCAATGTCTTTATCAGAAGGATGCAATGAATCCATGGGGGAGTATTGTGGCACTTTCTTATATTGCTGCACAACGTACTTTTCCAAATTATAATGATATGGCTGATAATAAAGCATATTTAGAATCTATAGCTCGTAGCTTTGGCTATTTCTTTGGGAAGGATAAGAAAGTTCGTGTGAATACAATTTCACAATCTCCTACATTAACAACTGCTGGCAAAGGGGTAGAAGGATTAGATGGTTTTCTTAAGTACGCTGAAAAAATGTCTCCTCTTGGGAATGCAACGGCCAAAGAATGTGCAGATTACACGGTCTCTTTATTTTCAGATTATACCCGTAAAGTAACCCTTCAAAATCTTTTTCATGATGGAGGATTTTCAAATGTGGGTGTAAGTCAAGATATTATTGATTCTTTGTAATCTATTTAGGTACTCTGAAAGGATGAAAAAATTATGCAATCAAAAACAAAACGTTTTGAAGCCATTTTCAAAGAATTTCCTTCTCGAGGGCGGTTTCAATTCTTTCTGCTTTTTGTTCTTCTTTCTTTCAGTTTTTGGGTAAGTACCAAATTATCTAACACCTATCAGGTTGATCAGGATTTTGAAGTAGTTTGGAGCTCTCCTCCAAGTGATATTATCTTGAGTGATTATACTGCAAAAATTAACCTATCTATTACAGCAAGTGGTATCGAAATCTTATGGTATCGTTTGTTTAAAAACAAAATTAATTTGGAGCTCAAGGAAACTGATTTTACCATTGCAATGGGTAAGGTTTCTATAGAAAAACAGCGATTTTCTATTCGTCAATTTTTATTTGACAACACAGAATTGAACGCTATCAACACCGAAGATTTACAAGTTAAATTCAGTAGATTGGCATCAAAAAAAATAAAAGTATACCCCCAAGCAACAATAAAAATGCGCCCGGGTTATCTTTCTGTTAGTCAAATTATCTGTATTCCAGATAGCGTATTGGTAATGGGATCAGAGTCTGTTTTGGACACATTATTTCAAATTCACACGGCCCCTTTTGTTTTAAATGACGCTCACGAAGATTTTTCAAAAAGACTAAACTTAAAATCTATTGATGCTGTACAATTTGATGTTGATTCTGTTTACATCAGACAAACGATAACACGATATTCTGAAAAGGAATTTATCATCCCCATAGAAATAATTAATTTGCCAAATAACATTAGGCTAAAGCTATTTCCTCCTACTGCTAAAATTAAAGCGATTCTTCCCTTAACTTTATATAATGGAATAAAGGATTCAGATTTTATTCTTGCGGTTGACTATAATCAAATTTTAGAAAAACAGACTACTCAACTTACCCTTAGCTTAATAAAACAGCCAAGCCAAATTAAAAAAGTTACTTGGGAGCCAAAAAAGGTTAATTATTTGATACGGAAATGAAAGTAATTGGATTGACAGGAGGTATTGGAAGCGGAAAGAGCACTATAAGAAAGTGGTTTGAGTCTCAGGGGGTGCCTTGTTTTGATTCTGATGAAATAGGCAAGCAGCTACTCAATTCTGAATTAAAAAGTAAAATAAAAGAAGAATTTGGTGCTACTTTATACAATGATAAAGGAGAATTAGATCGAGCTCAATTAGCAAATCTTGTTTTTAATGAACCCGAGGAATTAAAAAAGTTAAATAAAATTGTACATCCTGCAGTAGCCAATGCATTTGAAGTTTTTAAATCAAACCATAAGTCTGCTATGTTTGTTATTAAGGAAGCAGCAATTTTATTTGAATCCGGTGCCTATAAAAGCTGTGATGAAATTATTTTGGTGTGTGCTCCAACGGAGATACGAATTGAACGAGTAATGAAACGAGATCAAACGACTAAGGAAGCGATCGAAACTAGAATGCAATATCAATGGTTAGATTCAGAAAAAAAGGTACTTTCAGACTATGTCATTCAAAATGAATATCTTGAAGCTGCAATTAATAAAGCAAGACAAGTTTTTAAAACATTAAATAGGAGTAATTAGGTATTAACATACTCTTAGGATTTTTTTTGATTTAAAAAAATGAAATTTGCAAAGAACTTTAAATCACCCCAGAAAGGGTTTATTTTAGAAATGATAGAAGCAAGAAAAAATTTCAAGCGAAAGGTGATAAGTAAAGACTTCGTGCATGTATTACTTTTGAAAAGTTAAAAATTGCACCCATGAAAAAAATCGTATTTATTTCTTTAGTAAGTTTTATGATTATTTCCATCTTGGGGATAGTTGTTTTACAAGGGTATTGGATTTATTCTGCTTGGAATGATAAGGAAAAAGAATTTTCACTTGCCGTTCAGCAATCCCTTCAAATTGTTGCTGAGGAGATACAAGAACGAGAATTATCCGATTATATTTCTAAATACGAAAGTTTAATTGATTCCCTTGACACTCCTGATGACGCAAGTTTTGCTAATTTATTTTTCTTCATAGACGAAGACAAAACAAACAATCTTTTTTCCTATTACGCCTTCGGTATACTTAAGGAAGATTACAATATCACCCCTTATTTGAATCCAACTCTCGGTGATACAATAAGCCAACTCACGGATGTAAAACAAGTTAAAAGCACTACGATTATAAAAAAGAACGATGTTTTTGATCGAGAAAATAATATCGCTAGTTCTATTGAAAAGATTAAAACTGTGGATCGCATGAATATTTCCAATCAGCGAATTCAGTCTGCTTTTAAGAGCTATACCGCCAACCTTCCCATACATAAACGATTAAATGTAGATGAGTTAGATTTTGTCCTGAAGCGAGAATTTGATGCTAAGAAAATAGTCACTCCATATGAATTCGGTATTTATAGCGATGGTTTAGCAACAAAAATTAAATCCAACAACTATGCTGAGGAACAAGAGGGATTTCGCTATACTACACCCATTTTTATTGATCAGAGTGGGATTGGAAAATACGAACTTGTAGTTTCTTTTCCTCAAAAAGATCAATATGTTTTTTCTTCTATTTTGGGAGTTGGGGGGTTAACCCTTTTTCTAACTCTGTTCATTGTTCTAGTTTCGAGTAGTGCATTATACCAAATTATTCACCAGAAGAAAATATCTGAGATTAAAACAGATTTCATCAATAATATGTCTCACGAGTTTAAAACACCAATAGCGACAATTAATCTCGCACTTGATGCCATTTCAAACAAAAAGACAATTGCAGTTCCTGAAAAAATTGAGCGTTATGTGAAAATGATACGCGAGGAGAACAGTAGGATGCTTTCTCAAGTTGAAAACGTATTACGGATCTCCCAATTAGAACGAAGCAATGAGCCCATTCAAAAAGCTCCCATTGATTTGCATGAAATCATCAAAGATTCGATTCATCACATTGACCTAATCTTAAAAAGTAAATCTGGAAAATTAGAAACAAACTTCAATGCCAAAAACAGTTTAGTATTTGGAAACAAGAGTCACTTGACCAACATTATCATTAACCTTTTGGATAATGCACTGAAATATTGTGAAAATAATCCAGAATTAATGGTTGAAACGCTAAACGATGAATCAAATTTCATTTTTAAAGTGAAAGATAATGGCATCGGGATGAGCCCAAATACTCAGAAAAAAGTTTTTGAAAAATTTTATAGAGCTAGCTCCGGAAATATTCACAATACAAAAGGGCATGGTCTTGGATTGGCCTATGTAAAACGTATTGTAGACCTTCATAAAGGAGCAATCAATTTGGAAAGCAAAAAGGATTTCGGTACAACAATAAGTATCTCTATACCCAACGAAAGATTAATTTAATAACGCCTCGATTTAAAGAATATGAAAGATTCAAATAAAAAAATTTTAATTGTTGAAGATGATCCAAATTTTGGAAGCATTTTGAAAGAATATTTAATCATTAATGATTACGATATTACCCTTGCAAAAAACGGAATTGAAGGATTTGAAAAATTCAAAAAAGATGATTTTGACTTGTGTATTCTTGATGTAATGATGCCATATAAGGATGGTTTTACACTAGCTAAAGAGATTAGAGAAAAGAATGATGTTATTCCTATTTTTTTCCTAACAGCAAAAAATCTAAAAGAAGATGTTTTGAAAGGATTCAAGATAGGAGCTGATGATTATTTAACCAAACCCTTTGATTCAGATGTTTTGTTAGCAAAAATTAAAGCTATTTTAAATCGTCAAAACATTCCTGCACTCCCTAATAATGACGAGTTCGAATTTACTTTTAGTAGTTTTAAGTTTAATTCTAAACTTCGTTTTTTAACCTACAAAATGGACAAACCCATTAAGCTTTCACCTAAGGAAAATCAATTATTGCGTTTATTGGTTTTGCATATCAATGACTTGTTGCCTCGTGATGTTGCTTTGAATAAAATTTGGAGAGATGACAACTATTTTACCTCTAGGAGTATGGATGTCTATATTGCAAAGCTCAGGAAATATTTAAGTGTCGATGTAAAAGTTCAAATTCTAAACATTCATGGCGAAGGTTTTAGACTGGTGATCGACTAAGATTTTGTTCTAGGATGGAAACGTTCGATTACTGAACGTAAATGCTGGGTGTCTAGATGGGTATATATTTCTGTTGTAGTAATACTCTCATGACCCATTAGAATTTGTATCGTTCTCAAATCAGCACCATTTTCTAAAAGATGTGTAGCAAAAGAATGTCTAAATGTGTGAGGACCCACTTGTTTTTTAACATTGGCTTTAATCGCTAAGTCTTTTATAAGTGTAAAAATCATTTGTCGAGTCAAGCCATTCCCCCTTCTATTTAGAAAAACTATATCTTTATCTTTCACACTTATCTTTTGATTCTTCCGCGTTTCAGTAATATATTCTTCTAAAAATTCTTTACTAATCCCTCCCATTGGGACTAAACGCTGCTTATTACCTTTCCCATGTACTCGTATCATATCTTCTTCAAAAAACAGATTTGAAAGGCTTAGGTTCGTTAATTCTGAAACACGGATACCACTGCCATAAAGTATTTCCAAAATTGCTCGATTGCGTTGCCCCTGAGGATGACTAAGATTTATCTGATTGATCATTAATTCGATTTCTTCTGTGCTAAGTACATCAGGGAGTTTTCTGCCTAGTTTAGGGGCTTCAATCAAATCGGTAGGATTACTTGTTCTGTATGATTCAAAAATTAAATAATCAAAAAAACTTCGCAAACCTGAAAGACGACGTGCTTGAGTATGTGGGCTCAATATTTTTGCGGTTTCATAAATGAACTTCTGAACAGAGTCTAAACTACAGTCAGTAGGGGACTCTTCAATTTTTTCGTTAATCAAAAAGTATTGAAGTGCATGGACATCCAAGATGTAATTCTGTATCGAATTTTCTGAGAGCCCTCTTTCGATAGTCAGGTACATTCTATAATCCTCAAGGGCTTGTTTCCAATTCACACCATTTGTTTTTAGGGGAATAAATCTAATTTCTATACTTTTACTAAAATAATAAAAATGAAGGTCAGTATCATAAACGGTCCAAACTTAAATCTTTTAGGCACTCGTGAGCCCTCCGTATACGGAAATCAAACTTTTGAGGCTTATTTTGAAAATCTTAAAAAACAATTTCCTGAGGTACATTTTGATTATTTCCAATCCAATGTTGAAGGGGAGTTGATCAATCGCTTGCATGAAGTAGGCTTTTCTTCAGACGCTATTTTACTTAATGCAGGGGCTTATACCCATACTTCAGTTGCTATTGGTGATGCAATCAAAGGAATTGATACAAGTGTGATTGAAATTCATATTTCAAATACTTTTGCTCGTGAAGACTTTCGACATACTTCCTACATTACTCCAGTCTCAAAGGGACTTATTATTGGATTTGGTTTAGATTCTTATCGTTTGGGTGTAGAAAGTGTCTTATACGCTGATTCCAAATAAATACCCTACAAAAGCAGTTAAACCCATCGCTATTGTTCCCCAGAAGGTTATTCTTAAAACCGCTTTTCGAATACTTGAGCCTCCAGTTTTTGCTGCTGTTGCTCCCAGTGTGATTAAGAAAAAAAGCGCTGAAGTATACAGTGCAATTTCCATATTCTCTACTGGGAAAAAGAGTGTCACTAGAAAAGGCAAAGTGCCACCTACGGTAAAGGCTGCTCCTGAGGCTAAGGCTGCTTGTATTGGATTAGCTTGATTAACTTCATTAATTCCTAATTCGTCTCTAACGTGTGCTGCTAGAGCGTCCTTCTTCGTGAATTCAAGTGCAACTTTAAGCGCAGTTTCCTTTTTCAAACCTCTTTGCTCGTATATCTGTGCTAAAAGCTGAAGTTCCATTTCAGGATCTTCTTGCAGCTCTTGTTTTTCCCTTTCAATATCGGCTTGTTCAACGTCCGTTTGTGAAGAAACTGAAACATATTCTCCAGCAGCCATAGATAAGGCTCCAGCGACAAGACCCGCCAGGGTTGCGAGTGCGATTTGTTCTCTTAGGTCTGTAGCTGCTGCCATACCAATAGCGATACTTGCGGTGGAAAGAATTCCATCATTGGCTCCCAATACAGCTGCTCTAAGCCAGTTACTGCGATGAATATAATGGTGATCTAAATAATTTTCTAATGTTTTTTTAGGCTTCATTTTAAGACATTTTTCAACTACAAAGTTGCATGAAAAGATTTAAATGCTTCAAGTACAGCCTTAGGATCTTCCACATGGGGATAATGTCCTAGGTCTAATTTATATGTTTTTCCTTTAGGAACTTTTTCTTCAAAACGATCTGCAGTGGCTTTTCCTGATATGGGGTCTAAAATACCATTGATCATTCCCAAAGGAAGTCTGGGGTGGAAAAGGGGTTCTTCCCAGCGTTTTTTATTTACCTTCCGTTCTGTGAGGTATCTTCCTAAAATAGGAAGCATTTTTCGACCATTGTTTTTAATTAAGATAGACCAAGAAGTGTCTAGAAATACTCTACTGGGTTGAGTGTTTTTTCCAAAGATGCGTTTCATCGTTTTTATAAAAGTTATTTTAAAGCTCAACTTGCCAATTAAGAATCCAATAGGTGAATCCAATAGTTTTTGAATCAATCTTGGTGTATTTGTTTCTTGAAAAATCCCACCATTCATAAAAACACATGATGACCATTCAATTTTACTAACTCCCTCTTTTGATCTACACATAAGTTCGAGAGCGACAGTGTCACCTAAATCATGGGCGAAAATGTGGGCTTTAGTTATTCCTTTGTTTTCTAATAAAGCTTCGATGGCCTCCGCTTGATCGGAAATAGTTATAAAACTATTTCCAGACGAGGAACGTCCTAAACCAATTAAATCACTGCAAACACAATGATAGTTTTTTATTAATTCAGGAAATACTTTAGCAAAATCCCAGGAAGAGGTTGGGAATCCATGAATAAGAATAAGGGTCTCTCCTTCGCCTTCTTCCAGGTAGTGGATTTGTGCATTTTTATGCTTAAACCAATGTGCTATTGAATCCCATTCTTTAATTGTCATTTCTTTTTGTTTATAGTTGTAAGGTAGTGTTTAAAAAGAATTGTGATTCAAGTTTTATCACTTGTTTATGATTAAAAGGGTTAAGATAAAATAGGAGATAAGTAGATCAAAATAGGAACTATTATTTTTGTTTTAATTTCCAATAAAAGATTTTATTTTTAATTCTAAATCAAAAAATTAATCACAAATCAATCACCTCAATTGCTCCTCGATCTGCCAGGGTGACAAAACATCTTTTAAAGTCATTACTAAACGTAAGGTTTGAGGGCTTTTTCCCTTTTAGTGGTATTTCTTTTATAAATTTTCCTCGGGGAGAGATTAGGACAAGCGTTCCTTTGCCATATCTGCAAACATATAAAACCCCCTTTTTGTCCGTCCGCATTCCATCCAAACCGAAGTCCTCAAAAGCATAAAAAAGTTTTTTGTTTTGTATGTTTCCATTTTCAGTGATATCATACACCCATATCTTTCGTTGAATTGACTCATTGACATATAATTTAGTTCCCTCAGGATTGACTTCAATTCCATTGGTCGTTCCCATATTTTTTTCAAGTAATTCAAACCCTTTTTCCTTAGTTATTTTCCATAATTGACCGGTACTGTCTGACCACTTTGGATCACTCGCAAAAACTATATTCTTTCGTAAAACGGTAATATCATTCGGCTGATTCGCATTAGTTTCATGAGCGAAAACAGTAAGTTTTTTTGTTCTCAAATCAATTTCTAAGATGTTGTGATTGGTGTAATCCGCTATAAACATTTGATACTTTTCTCCAAAACGAATTCCATTTCCTATACTACCGTTGGGTAGTTTAATGAAAATACTGCTTTTCCCTTCTGGAGTAACTCTTCCAATGGTTCCCTCTTCTTCAAAATTTACAGCATATATATTTCCTTCAAAATCGGTTGCAGGACCTTCAATACCATTGGTAAAACTACCTTCTGGAGTAAAATCTATGACAGTTTTAGCGGGATAACAACTCAGTATAATTAGTGATGTTAGAGCAAAGATGGTTTTTGATTTCACGAGTGAGGCTTTTGAAAGTTCTAAATGTAAATATTTCTTAGTCAGAATCAAAATAGATTCATTGCGGCAACAAGAAATTCCAAGTATCTTTGTTTAGACCAAAACCAAGCAGTGCGGTATTTTTTAGAATTTTCTTATGCAGGTACAAATTACCATGGATGGCAACGCCAGCCAAACGCTGTTTCAGTTCAAGAGGTTTTGGAGCATGCACTGAGTACGCTTCTCAAAGAAACGATCTCCTTACTTGCATCGGGAAGAACAGACACAGGGGTACATGCACGACAAATGTTCGCACATTTTGATGGAAAACTCAGCCTGGAAACTTTTCAGCAGTTGGTATATCAACTCAATCAGTTTTTACCTCAAGACATTGTAGTTCATTCACTTCGCGAGGTAAAAGCTGAAGCTCACGCTCGTTTTGATGCTCTTTCACGTTCTTATGAATATCATATAGCTTTGGGCAAAACTCCTTTTGGAAACAGCATGCATTATCGTATCAATCAAGATTTAGATCTGGAGGCTATGAATGAAGCTGCCGCCATCCTTTTGGAATATGAAGATTTTGAATGTTTTTCTAAGTCAAGAACGGATGTGAAAACTTTTCTTTGTGACATAAGTTATGCCCAATGGAGTAAAACCAAAAATGGTTATATCTTTACGATCACTGCCAATCGATTTTTAAGAAACATGGTGCGTGCTATTGTGGGGACCTTGATAGAAATTGGTTTGAAGAAGAAAGAAATAGAAGATTTGCGAGGTATTATAAAAAGTAAAAGCCGCTCAAAGGCCGGATTTTCTGTCCCCGCTCAAGGTTTATTTTTAACCCGTATAGAGTATCCGATTTCAATTTATAAATAGACTATGGCCAAAGTAAGTGGTAAAATATTTGACATACAGCTTTTTAGCAAACTTTTAGAGTTCGTAAAGCCTTACAAGACCACCTACTACTTTGTGATGATTGCAGCTATATTATTGTCTGTTTTTTCTACACTTACTCCTTATCTATTAAAAGTGACCGTGGACGATTACATCCGTTTACAGGACTATGAAGGAATGGTTTTGATGGTGAGTTTGATGCTCGGGGCTCTTTTGTTTGAGGTTCTATTTCAATTTTTATTTGTTTTTTATGCCAACTGGTTGGGGCAAAAAGTGATTAAAGATTTACGCGTTAAATTATTCAGAAAGATTCTCTTTTTTAAAATGGCTTATTTTGATAAATCAGCGGTTGGACGTCTGGTGACAAGAGCTGTTAGTGATATCGAAACCATTGCCAGTATTTTTTCACAGGGACTCTTTATGATAATTGCGGATTTGCTAAAAATGTTTCTAGTAATCGGTGTGATGTTGTATGTAGATTGGCGTTTGTCAATAATTGTTTTTTCTATACTTCCTATTATACTCTATGCCACTCGATTGTTTCAGAAGTCGATGAAAATCGCTTTTGAAGAAGTTCGCCTTCAGGTAGCGAATCTAAATTCTTTTGTCCAAGAGCGTATTAGCGGAATGAAAATTGTTCAGTTATTCCACCGCGAAAAAATTGAATACAATAATTTTATAGAGATTAATGAAAAACACAAGCAAGCTTGGTTGAAAACAGTTTGGTTCAACTCAATTTTCTTTCCTATAGCTGAAATTTCATCATCTGTTACTATCGGACTGTTGGTTTGGTATGGCGGTTTTAACTTAATCTCAGGAGGTAATATTTCCCTGGGAGCAATTTTCTTGTTTATTCAAATGTCACAAATGTTGTTTCGTCCTTTACGACAAATAGCAGATAAATTTAATACCCTCCAAATGGGTATGGTTGCTGCCGATCGTATTTTTAAAATCATTGAAACGGAAAGTAGTATTGAGGATAATGGTACGTTTGCTCCCCAGAAAATTAAAGGAACTATTTCTTTTGACCAGCTCCATTTTTCTTATATTCCGGGAGAGGAGATTTTACATGGAATCTCTTTTGAGATAAAAGCGGGGGATACCATCGCCATCGTTGGTGCTACAGGTGCAGGCAAATCAACTATTATTAATTTATTATCTCGATTTTATGAATTTGAATCGGGGACAATTGCAATTGATGGAACTTCAATTCGTGATTACAAATTAGCGGCTTTACGTAATCATGTAGCGGTAGTGCTACAAGATGTATTTTTGTTTGCAGACAGCCTGTATAACAATATCACTTTATTCAATCCTGAAATCTCAAAAGAACAAGTAATTACAGCAGCAAAAACCATTGGAGTGCACGATTTCATTGAATCCTTGCCTGGGGGGTATGATTATAATGTTAAAGAACGCGGGGTTATGCTTTCTTCAGGGCAACGCCAATTGATTGCTTTTTTACGTGCATACATATCAAAGCCTAACATCTTAGTTCTTGATGAGGCTACTTCTTCTGTAGACAGCTATTCCGAGGAGATCATTCAAAAAGCGATAGACACCTTGACAGAAGGTAAAACATCTATTGTAATTGCCCATCGTCTGGCTACTGTAAAAAATGCAAGTAGAATTGTAGTAATGGATCATGGAAAAATTGTAGAGCAAGGGACTCACGATGAGTTGTTAAAAATACCGGATGGTTTCTATGCTAAATTATATGAAGTTCAGTTTGCCGAAACCCCTGTATTGTAGTTTATTCGCTGATATCCTGAGCGAGTGTTTCTTTGAGTGCAGTGGTGGTTTTAAATGAGAAAAATTCACCGTTTTTAACGTAAACAATTTTACCTGTTTGTTCTGAAATAACAATAACTAAGGCGTCTGTCTTTTCGGTGATTCCCAATGCTGCACGATGGCGAAGGCCATATTTTGAAGGAATATTTTTTTTGTCGGATACAGGAAGAATTACACGGGTAGCAATAATATTATTTTTATCTATGACAATTGCACCATCATGAAGTGGGCTATTTTTAAAGAAAATAGATTCTAAAATTTGAGGGACTAGCTTTATGTTAGCACCATTGGTTTCACTGATGGTAAAATCCAAAGAATTACTTCGTTGCAGCACGATAATGGCTCCTGTTTTACTTTTTGACATTTCCTCACAAGCATCCAGTAAAATATTCAAATTTAAATTTAACACCCGATCATTTTGGTTAAGAAACCGGAAATAACGAACTACATTGCGTCTATTCGTAAAATTTGTAGATCCCAGAAGAAGTAAAAATTTTCTGATCTCCTGTTGAAAAACAACAATTAGGGCGAAAAACCCAACACTAATAAACTTACCCAAAAGATTACTCAAAACATCCATGTTAAGCAAGTCTGTAAGTCTCCAGATCAGGTAGATTATAACAATACCAATAAAAATATTGATTGCTACAGTACCTTTTACTAATTTATATAGGTAAAACAATAGAAGAGCAACCAATAGAATATCGATTACATCAATAAAAGAAAAGTCGATAAAATCGGTTAAATCCAAGTGTTGTTTTTTGTAAAATTATAAAAACTATTGGAGTGCTCGCCATAAGTCAACACATTCTTTGGCTTCTTTAACATCATGAACACGAAGTATTTGGGCTCCACGATCCAAAGCAAAGGCATTTAATGCGGTGGTTCCGTTCAAAGCATGTTCGGCAGTAGTTTCTAAAAAATTATAGATCATGGATTTTCTGGACACTCCAATTAAAATTGGATATCCTAGTCTTTTAAATTGTTGGAGGTGTTTAAAAAGAGTGTAGTTGTGTTCGATGCTTTTCCCAAATCCAAAGCCAGGATCAATAAGAATGTCTTGAATTCCAGCAGCATAAGCAACTTCAATTTGTTTAGAAAAAAATGCTAAAATTTCTGTTACGATATCCTTATAATTTGGGTTTTCTTGCATGGTTTCTGGTGTGCCTTGCATGTGCATCATGACATAAGGGATGGCATGTTTAGAAACCGTTTCGTGCATTTTGGAATCAAAAATACCTCCTGAAATATCATTTATCATGGAAGCGCCAAGCTCAATAGATGCTTGAGCTACCTGGTGATTGTAGGTGTCAATAGAGAAATGAGTTTCTGGAAAACGACTTACTAATGCATCCAATACAGGCAAAACTTTCTTTTTTTCATTTTCTGGTGAAATGGGCTTACTGCCTGGTTTGCTTGTTGCTGCTCCAATATCAATAAAAAAAGCGCCTTGTTCAAGCATGCTTTCCGTATGAGAAAGAGCCTTATCGATAGAATTATACTTTCCTCCATCATAAAAAGAATCTGAGGTAAGATTTAGGATCCCCATAATTTTGGGTACACTCAAATCAATGAGTTGTCCTTTACAATTGAGGGTTTGAGCTGTGATATTCTTTTTAATAACTTTTTGCTTTGTATTGGGTGAACTAACTAAATAAATTCGAAATTTATTGCAAATTTAGAATTAAATGGAGCTTACCAGTAAAGAGTATCAAACAATTATTGTAAGATGTAGAGAATTATTTGAAAAGAAAATGAAAGATTATGGAGCGGCATGGCGAATATTAAGGCTTCCTTCATTAACAGATCAGATTTTTATAAAGGCACAACGAATAAGAAGTTTACAAACCAATATCATTCAAAAAGTAGATGAAGGACAAGAGTCTGAATTCATTGGAATTGTAAATTATAGTCTTATGGCACTCATACAGATTGATAAAGGTATAGCAGAACAACCCGATATAGATGTTGCAGAAGCATTGCTTTTATATGATAAACATCAAGAGATTATTTTTGAATTAATGTTAAATAAAAATCATGATTATGGAGAGGCATGGCGTGAAATGCGTGTTAGTTCTCTTACGGATTTGATTTTACAAAAACTCTTGCGCGTTAAGCAAATAGAAGAAAATCAAGGAAAAACACTAGTGAGTGAAGGAATTGATGCTAACTATCATGATATGGTCAACTATGCTGTTTTCGCATTAATTCACCTGAACTCAGGAAAAAAATAATGATCCCATATATCACCAATAAGGTTGGATTTGTTTTACTAACACTTTTTGGTGTCGCGAGTTTGGTATTCTTTTTATTTACAGTATTGCCCGGCGATCCGGCCCAAATGATGTTGGATCAAAACGAAGACAGTGCGCAGCTTGAAGTAGTTAAAGCTAAGTTTGGTTTTAACCTACCACTTCATCAGCAATATTTTTATTACCTCAATGATTTATCACCTCTTTCCATTCATTCTATGAAGAGTAAAGACTTTGCCCATTATGATCCGGCTATTTATGGAGGATGGAAAGTATTTACAACAACAAATAAAGTTTGGGTTATTAAAGCGCCATATTTCAGAACTTCTTATCAGAAAAGGGGAAAACCAATTTCTGAGATTATTGCAGAAACCCTCCCAAATACTGCAGTGTTGGCCGTTTCCTCGATGTTTATTGCAATTGTTTTAGGTATATTCTTGGGTGTGGTAGCGACTCTTAACAAGGATCGGTGGTTGGATCGATTTTTACAGTTTTTTAGCACATTAGGAATGAGTGTTCCTTCTTTTTTTAGTGCCATTTTGTTCTCTTGGTTTTTCGGATATGTACTTAATCGTTACACAAACCTCAATATGACAGGTAGTTTGTATGAGCTTGATGATCTCGGGGAGTCTTATAATATTGTATGGAAAAACCTCATTTTACCATCCTTTGTCCTAGGAATTCGACCCTTGGCCGTAATTATTCAATTGATGCGAAGTAATTTATTGGATGTTCTGTCGCAGGATTATATAAGAACCGCATATTCTAAGGGACTTTCTAAGTATCAAGTCATTTTTAAACACGGCTTGAAAAATGCTTTAAACCCGGTAATCACTGCAATATCTGGATGGTTTGCCTCTCTTTTGGCGGGTGCCATTTTTGTAGAATATATTTTTGGATGGAAAGGACTAGGAAAAGAAATAGTAGAAGCACTGAACCAATTAGACATACCCGTCGTAATGGGAGCTGTTTTGGTCATTGCCTTTCTTTTTATTATTATTAATATTGTGGTCGATTTTATATACGCATATTTAGACCCACGAATAAAAACAACATAAACATGAGAGATCAAATAGTAGCTGGAAATTGGAAAATGAACAACGACCAGAATGAAACCCAAACTTTATTAAACGCATTAAAAAGTTACAGTAAGCCTAAAAATGTTCGCGTGATGGTAGCTCCTTCGTTCACACAACTTTCACAGAGTGTTAGTTTGTTGGGAGACGACGTGATCACTGTTGCTGCTCAGAACGTGAATGCTGCTGCTTCTGGAGCTTATACAGGGGAGGTTTCTGTGAGCATGCTAAAAGGAGTAGGGGTGGAAACTGTTATTTTAGGACATTCAGAACGACGCTCTCTATACCATGAAAACAATGCTTCGCTTGCTAATAAAGTAAACACCTCAATCGAATCCGGAATGGAAATTGTTTTCTGTTTTGGGGAGCAGCTAGAAGAACGAAAATCAAACCGACACTTTGATGTAGTAAAAGAACAGTTGTCCGAGGCCTTATTTAGTCTATCTGCCGCTTCATGGTCTCAAGTAGTTTTAGCTTATGAGCCAGTTTGGGCTATTGGAACTGGTGAAACTGCAAGTCCAGACCAAGCTCAAGAGATGCATGCTTTTATCAGAAACTTGATTCAAGAAAAATATACTGAGAATTTAGCTCAAGAAGTTGCCATTCTTTATGGAGGAAGTGTTAAGCCAGGTAATGCAAAAGAAATATTTTCGATGGAAGATGTAGACGGTGGTTTAATAGGAGGTGCTTCTTTAAATGCTGATGATTTCATGGCAATTGTCAATGCCTTCTAAATGCCACAAAATTATATAGAATATAAATTCACTGTTGTTCCCAAAGACCCGTGGGAAGAAATTCTATTTGCTGCCTTGCAGGAGCTTCCATTTGAGAGTTTTGAAAGTAATGAAAACTCCCTTATGGCTTATGTTCCAGAGGCATTGCATTACGATAATTTTTTAAAAACAATCTCTCTTTTTGAAAATACTGCGGTTTCAATTAGTTTTGAAAAGAAGACAATTGAACCCATTAATTGGAATGCTAAGTGGGAGTCGGAATTTCAGCCAATTGAAATCGGGGAGGACTGTGTAGTTAGGGCTGATTTTCACCCCGCTCAAGGGAAGCCTTATGAATTGATTATCAATCCTAAAATGAGCTTTGGAACGGGACATCATCAAACAACTCATATGATGTTAGAGTTTGCGTTAAAAGAAAATTTTAAGGAAAAAAGAGTTTTGGATATGGGGTGTGGCACGGGAGTTCTTGCTATCCTTGCTTCTATGAAAGGTGCTGTCTCTGTAGATGCAATTGATATAGACCCCTGGTGTATTGAAAACACAAATGAGAATGCTCAAAAAAACGATTGTTCTACAGTCAACTGTTTTCTAGGATCTTCTATAACTTTAAAAACGCCATCCTATGATTTGATTTTTACCAACATCAATAGAAATATTTTATTAGAACAAATTACCTCATACAGTGAGGCATTGTATACGAGAGGAGTATTATTAATGTCCGGGTTTTACCAAGAGGATATAGTAAGCTTAATTGAATGTTGCAATACTAATGGACTGTCTTTAGTGGAAGAGAAACATCGAGATAATTGGAGGGCTTTGAAGTTTATAAAATGAGTGAAGCACAACCTTTTAATAAACCGGAGGAAGAAGTTGAGGTAAGCACTTTAACGGATCGTGAGCATGAGATCATTTTATATAATGATGATGTGAACACCTTTGAGCATGTTATTGAATGCTTGGTTGCTATTTGCGATCATAACGCTTTACAGGCTGAACAGTGTGCTTACCTGGTGCATTATTCAGGAAAATGTGCAGTAAAATCAGGATCTTTAGAAGACCTAGTTCCCAGATGTTCAGCGCTCTTAGAAGAGGGCCTTTCTGCAGAAGTGATTTAAAGCGTTTAACAGATTTTTTTCTTAACAATAAATCAGCGACATTTGAAAAAAAAAGTAACAATGAAAATAAGAAATTTAACCTTGATATTAATTATGATTTCAACACTCTCGGCAAGAAGCCAAAAAGAAGAAGGAGATACAACAATATACCAATTTAAGGTTCAAAGCCTTGATGGTGAGGAATTTGATTTTAGTACGCTAAAAGGAAAAAAAATAATGGTAGTCAATACTGCTTCAAAGTGTGGACTAACTCCTCAATACAAACAATTACAGGCGATTTATGAAAAATACAATGATAAGGATTTTGTGATTGTAGGTTTTCCTGCAAATAACTTTTTGTTCCAAGAGCCCGGAACTGACGAGGAAATTGCTGTTTTTTGTGAGCAAAATTATGGGGTATCCTTTCCTATGATGAGTAAGATTTCTGTCAAAGGGAAGAACATGCACCCTATTTATGAATTTTTAACAAAGAAGAGCAAAAATGGAGTTATTGATTCAAGTGTGTCATGGAACTTTCAGAAATATTTAATTAATCCCGATGGTCGTTTGGCTAAAGTGATTTCTCCTAGAACACTTCCAGATGATCAAAGTGTGATCTCTTGGCTTGAAGAATAGGATGAATTCCAAAACAGACTTTAGAACACTTTGTGTTCATGCGGGAGAATTAAAAGATACGCAGCACGGTGGTGCTATATCTCCGTTGTATGCATCAACTTCATATGCTTTTACGGAGGTGAAGGTCGGTCAATATCCTCGTTATTTTAATACGCCAAATCAGCGGGGACTTTCTGAGAAAATTGCTGCATTGGAAGGTGCTGAGGCTGGAATGATCTTTGGATCTGGCATGGCCGCAATCAGTACTGCTTTATTATCTCATCTCAAATCTGGAGATCATGTGGTTTTTCAAGATGATTTGTATGGAGGGACTAGAAATTTTATTAAACATGAATTTCCTAAGTACGGTATCGAATTTAGTTTTACCAAAGGTTTAAAGCCAAGTGATTTTGAGCACGAAATAAAAGAAAACACACAAGGTATTTATATTGAAACCCCTAGTAATCCAACACTAAAAATTATAGATTTAGAGGCGCTAGCTGCACTAGCTAAGAAAGCCGATCTTTGGACTATGATTGACAACACTTTTGCAAGTCCGGTGAATCAAAATCCAATTGCTTTAGGGATTGACATCGTTATACATAGTGCAACAAAATATTTAGGGGGTCACTCTGATATATGCGCAGGTGCAGTATTGGGAACAAAAGAATGTATTGAGCGTGTCTTTAGTTCTGCCAAAAACTTTGGGGGTAGCTTGAGCGATTATACGGTTTGGCTTTTAGAACGAAGTGTTAAAACACTTTTTATTCGTGTACAAGCTCAAAATGAGAATGCACAACAAATTGCTGAATTTTTAGATGCATCAGACTGGGTGGATCATGTTTTTTATCCGGGTTTAAAAACCCATCCTGATCATGCATTAGCCAAAGCACAAATGCACGGTTTTGGAGGGATGCTCTCATTTAATTTAGGCGCAGGTGTTGACAGTAAAAAATTCCTGTTGAGTTTGGAGCTTATAAAACCGACAATGAGTTTAGCGGGTGTTGAAAGCACAGCTTTAAGCCCTCATTTAACTTCACACTCTTTACTCACTGAAGATGAGCGATTAGCACAGGGGATTACACCACAAATGATTCGTTTTTCAACAGGCATTGAAGCGATCAATGATTTAAAATCAGACCTTCTGCAGGCCTACAAAAAAGCGATCAAATGAAACTAGATATGCTTGCTTTTGGGGCACATCCAGACGATGTAGAATTAGGTTGTGGAGGGACTATTGCACTATCGGTTTCTCAAGGGAAATCCGTAGGAATCATAGACCTTACTCAAGGTGAAATGGGAACACGAGGTAGCATTGAACTTCGAAGAGAGGAAGCCTCACAAGCAAAAGCTATTTTAAAAGTGAGTATAAGAGAAAATCTTGCTTTTCGCGATGGTTTTTTTATTAATGACGAGGTGCACCAACGTGCGGTAATTCAAAAAATACGGGCTTATAAACCCGAAGTGGTTATTTGTAATGCAATCCATGATCGACACATAGATCATGGCAAAGGTAACAGATTGGTCAACGATGCTTGTTTCTTGAGTGGGCTTACTAAAGTTAAAACTCAGAGTGAAACAGGTGAAAAACAAGATGCATGGCGACCCAAATTGGTATTGGAATATATCCAATGGAATGAAATTGAACCTAATATTATATTGGATATTTCAGGTTTTTTGGATACCAAACTGGAAGCTGTAAAGGCCTATTCTAGTCAATTTCACAATCCAAATACAACAGAAAAAGAGACTCCTATCAGTAGTCTTAATTTCATAGAAAGTGTTACCTATAGAGCTCATAATTTAGGGCGTCTCATTGGAACTCAAGCAGGGGAAGGCTTTACCTCAAGACAACCTCTTTCGGTAAATAATTTGAACAACCTAATACGATAATTCATGCGATCGGTCGGCTGGGGTATTTTAGGGTTGGGAAATATTGCCCATAAATTTGCTTCCGATTTACTTTTGGTCAATAATACCGAATTGGTAGCAGTTGCTTCATCTGATTTTAAAAGAGCTAAGGTCTTTTCTGAAAAATACGAATCCAAACGTTTTTATGACGGTTATTCTCAACTTCTTGAAGATGATGAAGTTGAAATCATTTATATTGCTTCCCTACACCCCCAGCATGCTAAATTGTCCATAGCAGCAATGGAAAAGGGGAAAGCTGTTTTATGTGAAAAACCTTTGGCAATGAATGAATATGAAGTAAAAAAAATGCTTACAGTAGCACATTCAAGGGAAGTGTTTTTAATGGAGGGATTGTGGACTCGATTTAACCCTTCTTTTGAGCAGGTACAAGATTGGATAAGTGATGACACGCTTGGTGCTGTTCGATACCTCAATGCTACGTTTAGTTTTAATGGTTTAGATCGTGGAGAAGACTCCCGTTTGTTCAATCCAGAAAAGGGTGGGGGAACCCTGTTGGATATTGGAATTTACCCTTTATTCTTGGCTTACCAGCTCCTAGGCATGCCCAAAGATATTAAAGCTACGGCTCATCTTACAACAGGTGGAGTAGATCAGCAGCTTGCGATTCTTTTAACGTATGAAAACGCGCATGCTATTTTGTATTCTAGCTTTACTCACAATGAAGATATGCGTGCTACTATCGCAGGTGAGAAGGGTGAAATATATATGGAAAGTCGCTGGCATGAAACCCCTAAAATTTCTTTAATTACCCCGGAGAATACGATTTCAAAATCCTTTGAATTTAATGGAAAAGGATACTCTTATGAAATTGAAGAAGCCAGTCAATGTATTAGAGAGGGTAAAAAAGAGTCGGCTAAGTGGTCTTTGAATAATAGTCTAGAATTGATGCAACTTATGGACTCTATCCGTGAGCTCTGCGGAATTCATTACCCTAGCGATAGGAATTAAAAAAAATAAATTTGCATCTCAAAATGGTGGTTGTAGCTCATTTGGTTAGAGCGCCTGATTTTGGTACAGGAGATCTTATCAGTTCGAGAGTCTTAAAAAACTCTTTTCCGTTTAATAGATTTACAAATATTTTTTCTTAACTCTTTATCCCTATAAGAATCTCTCTGAAAGCTATTTAAAAGCTAGATTTAAAATGGAAAGTTAAACTTTTTAACCCATTACTAACATCAATAAAGTAAATAGGCTGTTATTTTAATAAAATAGAATCAATTTTGGCGTTGTTTTTTATTTTATAAAAACAGCTTTAGATTACGCCAAATACGTGCCAAAAAAATTAATTATATCTAATAAACACTGCTTTAAAAAAATACATAATCTTTGAAAAAATCCTTTATATTTGCGGCGTAATATACGGTGGTTGTAGCTCAGTTGGTTAGAGCGCCTGATTGTGGTTCAGGAGGTCGCCGGTTCGAACCCGGTCTTCCACCCTTATTAAATCAAAGGATTGCAGAGATGTAGTCCTTTTTTTATTGCAAGTGATTAGACAGTTAAAGATAACAAAAAGAGTGTAAATAGATGTTTTCTGCCAGTAAATAGACAGTTAAATCCCAAAAAATTCCAACCTAAAACTCTCAAATCAAACCCCCATCCCCAAAATTAAATCCACTTTTATTTTAGAGCTATTGGTGTGATATGATAGTATAACCTGACACCTCTAAACCTGTAGCCTTTTGAAAGTGTCGTCAAGGACACTATAATATAAATAAATCTGTAGCGAGTTAGGTGACCCTTAAACCATTGATTCTATTGGCTTTAACTCCTGTTGCAGTACCTACTTTTGTTAGGGGTTGTTTTCGGCACTGCGGGTATAACCCTCTATCTATGTGTGGTTTAATTTTTACCTAGGGCAATAGATTAAGGAAAGGTTTATCTTGTTTTAATTAAAACGACACACTTAGATATCTCTTTAATTTGTTCTGTAAGAGGTAGGACTATGACATTGTATTTAAAAGCTAAAAGTTTCCAACCATTATCTGATTTCTAAACATGGGGTGGGTTTTTTAGAATCGTTTTCAGATTAGACACTAGTTCTTGTAGTTAGTATATAACCCCAAACCTCAGCATTTATTACACTACATACATTACACCTCAAATATCCTCTCTAATGTTATGACAGAAAGAGTATTATAGATTTATAAAGTAGGTGGTTGTCCTTAAGGCTTAACTGGCATAGGGGGGTTTAATCCAAACTCTCCTAGTCAGAGGTGTTTTCTTTTAAAAAACAGGCATATCATCTTCACGTACTTCATTAGTAGCTTGTTTCATTCTTGTTATAGTGTATTGTAAGGCTATTTGAAGCATCTTAATTCGCTGATTAAATCTACTCATTTACGTCTAAAGAAGCTATTAAATCGTCCATAAGTAGTTGTAGTTTATCTTTTACTTCTGATGTTATTTTGTTTGGACTTCCTTTTGGGTCCCCCCTCCTTTTTTTTATTTTATTTGGTGTGACCTAAAGGGTTCAATCCCTAGCGCTTTAGATATTTTAGTTTTAATCTGAAGTATATCCAGATTCTCCCTGGTCATTATCTTGAAAAATAGCTCTTAATATCTCCTTACTAGGTATAGAAATTACTGGCTTGAAATAAGCATTATAAAGCTCATAACCTAAAGGGTTATTGGCTAAAACACCTTCTGGAGTTCTTGCATTGTCATTCCATTCTGGAGATAGACTGCCACCTTCCCAAAATTCATTAAATCCCCACATTCCATAAGTCAATAAATATTGATATTCTTTAAGCATAACGGGCCATGCATCTTGGTTATTAATATTACCTCCATACCCCTCAATATCAAAAACACCATTGACGTAGGCTTCTTTCATTGCAAGAAAAACCTCTGTATTACTAATATCTTCTTCTTCAGCTTCTATATTCAGCGCTTCGGTAGAGCCTTGAACACCTCCTCTTACACCAAAACGATGAAGAGTGTGAAGTGTATGTTCGAGAATTTCATTGATGTCATCATCACCAGTACCCTGGCTGTCTATATTTTTATACCAGACCATATCATCTAAGGCTAATTCATTTTCAAAGGCTTCTAAACCAGGATATGATTGATTCCGGTTATCATCTAAAAAATTTGGAGAATATTCATTTCCACCTCCTCTTGCAATTCTTTGTCCAGTTGGTCTTTCCTGATGCCACCCAATTTCACCCTTAAGGGTTTTTATCATATTTATCTGTGAATCAGAATCAATTCCTTCTGCATCTCTATCCATTAACAGTTTAAATACCTGTGCTGTTTTATATACCCAACTAGCTGGCACAGCTTCTTGACCTCCAATAGAACCTGCAGCAAGTAATTTGATTCCGTTAATCGTTAATTCTCGATCGAAAAAAATGACAGGTTCAATGGGCATTATATCTCCGCTTGAATAGTAATTTTCATTTGATTGTATAATCTGAAAATTTGCCTGAATAGTTAAGTTAGAATTAATACTTACAGTAAAACTATTTGACTGATTATCATTTCCATCCCATTCTATAAACTCGTATCCATCGTCTGGAGTTGCTGTAACAGTAACCTCAGTACCTTCATCATAAGTCCCTCCTTCTGTAGAAACAGACCCACCTTCTCCTGCAGTTACTGTTAGGGTAAATTGTGTTGGGGCTGAAGGCTCAGGCTCTGGAGTTGGCTCTTGAACTGTTTGAGGAGGGATAGTGTCCTCTTCTTCTGCAGAACAGCTGAAAAGGATTAAGAATGCTGTTATAGCGAAGGCTAAAGGGTAGAATAGTTTTTTCATGTTTACAAATATAGCTAATTAATGGATTACACATCAATTCCCATTCCCCTGTTCCAATAGAAAAACCTTTTTCCATATCTCATGCCCTTGTGTTTGGTTTAGGAATGGGAGAGAGGTTTTAGATTTTAATTGACTTTAGCATGATATTCTTCTTCTAACACAGGATCCAGCCAAACTGTAGGCCCATCTATTCTACTGGTAATTGCAATTTGTATAAATTCTTGACTCTCGCTAGCTCCATGCCAATGTGGCAAGTTTGGTGGGCATTTAACCACATCCCCCTTTTTTAAAATATTTTTAGGGCCTCCCTTTTCTTGGTAATAACCCTCTCCACCAATCGAAATAATTATTTGTCCATTGGGGTGATAGTGCCAGTTGGTTCTTGAACTAGGTTCAAAGGTTACGATTCCCACAGAATTTCTGTTGATACTATCTTCGGCAATGAGCATTTTCAACCAAGCGTTGCCATTAAAGTTTGTATTTTTGATCTCTATACCTTTCTCAAAAATCAATTCACGACTTAACTTATCTTCAACAATAGGTTTAGTTTCTAGAGTTTGATTACAAGAAAGAATCAAACTGCTAACTATAGTTTTTACGTTGGCGACAATTCTAAGCTTTGGCAGCACTGCGATGGCTGAAGGCACCTCGACATGGGATGCCATTCAGGACAGTGGGGCTTTACGTATAGGCGTTACGCAAGCGCCACCGTGGTTTTACAAAAATCCGGCGACTAATGAATGGTCTGGCCTTGGTGTTTCCGTGGGCAGCGCGATGGCAAAGACCATGGGTGTTGAACTGGAGCCAGTCGAAGTAACTTGGGGTACGGCTGTATCTGCACTTCAGGCTAATCAAATTGATCTGATGTTCGTGTTGGATGCAACTCCTGCACGAGCCATGGCCATTGATTTTCCATCTCAGCCTCTTCTGTTTTATGCGTTGGCCGTTCTGGCAGACGATGACCTGAAAATTGTGACATGGGATGACCTGAATAAGTCAGACATCAAGATTGCTGTGACCCAAGGTACGACAATGGATCGTTATGTCACTGCGCGCCTTGATCAAGCAGAAATCTTGCGTTTTCCTTCCAATGGTGAATCTGTAGCTGCGTTTCAGTCGAAGCGAGTCAATGCGGTATCGCTATTTCATCCACCGCTGATTTCTATGCGGGCAAAGATTGGCCGCGGTCAGATCGTGTTACCTTCACCGATCCGTCAGTCAGCTTCTTCGGCCGGCGTGCGTCGTGAGTCAGACCCTAGATTCCGAGACTGGGTCAACACGGCTATTTCTTACTACTATCAGACTGGACAAACCCAAGTTTGGTACGAGGAATTTCTGACAGAGTTTGGCGTAGATCCCTCAACAGTTCCTGCCATCCGTCGCGAAGAATGGTAATCTAACCATGCATCATGGCCAGGCTAACAAGGTGCACCTGGCCAAACTAATAATCCTTTGGATGACTAGATATGATTTATGAATGGGACTTCTGGGTCGTCTTGAGCGATTTTGATCTGCTTCTTTTAGGTCTCTTCAATACACTCAAGATCACTGGGTTGGCTCTCGTTTTTGGGGTTCCTTTAGGCCTGCTTTTGGCCCTATTGCGACTTTATGGAAATCTAGCTGTGCGATTGCCGGTTGGGTTTATTATTGAGTTTCTGAGAACCACTCCACCTATTGCTCAGCTCTTCTGGTTCTTCTTTGCACTACCAATATTAATTGGTGTCGAAATTAACCCCTTTGAAGCATCTGTTCTGACATTTTCGTTACAAAGCTCTGCATTCTTTGCGGAGGTTTTTAGAGGAGGTATCCAATCTATTGACTCCGGCCAATGGGAAGCCTCAAAGGCCCTCGGCATGCAACGGAATGAGACGCTTCGACGTATCGTCTTGCCTCAAGCAGTCACACGGATGATTCCAGCTTTCCTAGAGCGCGCGATCGAATTGATGAAAACTACAACCCTGGTTAGTACGATTTCTTATGCGGATTTACTTTATCAAACCAATAACATTGCCCAGTCTACGTATCGCACCATCGAGGTCTTCACGATTGCCGCTGCAATGTATTTCGTAGTAATCTTTGCTTGCTCCTTAGCTGTACGTCGATTAGAAATACGTCTAGCTCGTACTGGTGAAACGCTAGTGAACGGGAGGACCTAATATGGATTACAATTGGGACTTCTCGTCCATTCTTCTATACAAACAACTGTTTTGGATTGGTCTACAAAATACGGTGATCCTTGGATCCGTCTGTTTGGTACTGGGGCTTTTCTTTGGTTTATTCGTTGGAGCCGCCCGATTTTCAGGAAAACTATGGCTCTATTACCCCGCGACGGTGTTTGTCGAAGTCTTCCGAAATACACCCGTGTTGGTCCAAATAATGTGGTTCTTTTTCGCTTTCCCCATCATCGCTCCGTTTCGGATTGATGCATTCACGGCCGCTTCACTTGGATTGACTCTTAACACTATTGCCTTTTCATCTGAAATCTATCGAGCTGGGCTGCAATCCATCGCAAAAGGCCAATGGGAGGCGGGCAAAGCGCTGGGAATGAGTTATTCTGAACAAATGCGTCGTGTTATCTTGCCCCAATCTATCCGACGGATGTTGCCCGCCTTCATGAATCGGGCTGTTGAACTATTTAAGATGACTTCACTGGCTTCTGTCATTGCATACGGGGAACTTGTTTACCAGGCGAAAGTTATATCGACCATCGAGTTTAATCCAATTGAAACTTATACAACCGTGGCGCTGGTCTTTTTTGCAGTCTTGTTTCCAATGACTATTATCGTGCGTCGATTTGAAACCAACAACAGTGTGGGGAGGTAGCCAATGACAGAAGTTCTCCGTATCGAAGGTTTGCGAAAATCGTTTGGTGATTTAGAGGTTCTTAGTGGTATCGACCTTACCGTTAAAAAAGGCCAGACGATTGTAATAATTGGTGCGTCTGGCTCAGGCAAATCAACTATGTTGCGTTGTGTAAACTTTATGGAAGTACCAACGGCCGGGCGTATTTATTTAGAAACTCAGGCCGTTGGTTTAGAAAATAACGGCACGGTCCAATATCCTGAGAATGAATTGGCAAAACTGCGTGCCCGGGTTGGGATGGTGTTTCAGCACTTCAATTTGTTTCCTCATATGACTGCACTTCAAAACGTTATGGAAGGGCCAAGAACGGTTCTGAAATGTGATTTGGAAGAATGCCAGCGGCGCGGGAAAAAGTACCTTAAGAAAGTTGGACTGGACTGGAAAGCTGATGCCTTTCCATCGCAGCTTTCTGGGGGGCAGCAGCAGCGAATTGCTATTGCCCGGGCTCTAGCTATGGAGCCAGAAATTATGCTGTTTGACGAAGCGACATCGGCCTTGGATCCAGAACTGGTTGGTGAAGTTCTTGAAACCATGAAGGAATTAGCCGATGAGGGCATGACAATGATTATCGTCACCCACGAACTAGGTTTTGCCTACGCAGTCGCGGATAAAGTCCTCTTTTTGTCTGAAGGTCGGATTCTAGAGCAAGGGACACCTTCAGAGGTTCTGACTTATCCTAAAAAAGACGGCACAAAGAATTTCCTACGCGGCCACGGAACGTTCCGTTTGCCCGAACCACAGATTGAGTAAGTGACATGAATACCAACGAAGAACAAAGCCGGACTACCCACGATGCTGATGAAGATGTGCGCAATCGGGACATTAAAATTTATGTCAACGGAGAGATCGTTCACCGTGATCAGGCTAAAGTTTCTGTGTATGACAGTGGCTTTATGCTTGGCGACGGCATGTGGGAGGGGATGCGTCTTTATGATGGAAAGTGGGCTTTCTTTGATGAACATATGGACCGGTTCTTCAACTCTTGTAAGGCTGTATCACTGGATGTTGGCATGGACAAGATGGGTATCCTAGATGCACTCAGCCGCACCGCAGCTGCTAATAATATGACTACTGATGTGCATTGTCGTTTGATGTTGACTCGGGGGGTGAAGGTGAAACCGTTTCAGCATCCGTCGCTAAGCCGATCTGGCCCAACACTTGTGATTATCATGGAGCATTCCAAGCCTGTTGAAGGGCTCCACAAGAAAGGTATTCGTTTGGCCACGGTGCCACAGGTTCGCGGATTACCAATGAGTCAGGATGCGAAGTATAATAGCCATTCAAAGCTCAACTGCGTGATCGCCTGTTTGCAGGCCGAACAAGCTGGAGCGGATGAAGGTTTGATGTTGGATCCGTATGGATTCGTGAATACCACCAACGCGTGCAACTTCTTCATCGTTCGTCGAGGAGAGGTTTGGACCTCTACTGGCGACTATTGTATGAACGGTGTGACCCGACAAAATGTTATCGACCTGTGCCGAACGAATGGGATCCCAGTGTTTGAAAAGAACTTCTCGCTCTATGAAGCCTATAGTGCCGACGAAGCGTTTCTGACAGGCACGTTTGGCGCACAAACGCCGGTGGCTGAGATCGATGGAAAACGGATTGGGGCAGCTGGACATCCAGTCATAGCAAGATTGCAATCGCTATACAAAGACCTAGTCCGCAAGAATACTATTGGCCCAGACAATGGATGATCTAAGCGTTATCAAACCGCTTTCGGACTCTACCTTACGAGGGCGTACGACGACGCATCTCAAGCAACTTATCGTAACTGGAGAACTTCAGCCTGGTACTCGACTAACGGAAAAAGGGCTCGCTGATGCGCTTGGTATTAGCCGCGGACCCTTGCGAGAAGCAATTCGTGAACTTGTCGATATTGGGTTGGTTGTTAGCGAACCATACAAAGGCCTCTTTGTGCGGCAAGTGACTCGAAAGGATCTTGAGGAAATCTATTCATTGCGAACCAGCCTTGAACAATTTGCTTTCCGTGAGTGTTGGAACAAACGCGACCTGAGCGCGCTTGCAGACCTTAAACAACGTAATGACAAACTGTCGGCTACAGTCAAAGCAGGTCAGGACAGACTGGGGGTTATCGAGGACGAACTGCATCTCCATAGCTGGTCCTATGAGTTGTCTGGCCATCAGCTTCTCCTTCAAAGCTGGAACCGTTTGATGCCAAACCTGCAGTTTTACTTTGCAATGCATCAACAAGCCCATGATCGTCCAGGTCCAAAAAGTCATGCACATGATATATATTTGGAGCTGGCTTGTGGAGACGATCTTGAAGCCATGCTTGAGCATTTACTAGACCATATGCGGCAAGGCTTAGAAGCGACTATGAGTTTTATTAGTGATGAGAAAGTCTAAGATTGATTCCAGATGGTTATTCAACGTACTCCTGAATATTCGCACGCCCGCCCTTTTTAGTCGGCTATATCAGAAGTGCAGTATTAAAAAGAATGGAGGCACTATCTGGAGGATTAAGCTGAGAACATTTCCTGAAACATTGAGTCTTAGTATGTTGAAGCGATGAATTGATGAGCCAAATTGGATCTGGGATAGCCCCATGGTAGCCCCGTAAAAACCATACAAAATCCACAAAGTTAATTGCGTTATACGAGTTTGTATTATAAGGGAATAATGGTGCCCGGAGACGGAATCGAACCGCCGACACGAGGATTTTCAATCCTGCTGTCTATGGTATTGAGTAAGTATGACATTGATTGAGGGCCTTTTAAAACCTAGCTATAGCTGCTATATTAGACATTTACGATTATTTAGAAGTATTGAGAAATATTGATTTTCAGGTAGACCATGGGTAGACCAGATTGGCGAGAGGATTGATACGAGGACTAAAACACTATGGCTAATAAGATCAGCTTTACAAAGAAGGTTCTGGATAAGCTACCACTGCCACCTGTGGGCAAGAGGGTTGATTACTTCGACACCACTACCAACCACCTAACTCTGCGTGTATCTCATGTGGGAACCAAAGCCTTCGTCTTATATAGGAAGATTGACGGTATTGCTGAGCGACTAACTCTTGGTCGTTACCCCACAATGACAATAGACCAGGCCAGGCGAATGGTTGCCCAACACAATGGCTCTATTGCTGTAGGTCAAAACCCTGCCGAAGAAAAGCGAAGCATGAGACAAGAGTCTACATTGGGTGAGGTGTTTGCCAGGTATATGGTTGAGTATGCCAAGCCCCGGAAGAAGTCGTGGGAGATAGACGAGCAGCGTTATAACGTCCATTTGGTTCATTGGCAGAATAAGAAGCTTGGATTGGTAAAAAAACAACACGTTCAAAAACTGTTAACTCACATCGCTGAAAACCAGCGTTTTATTGAGGGCGTTGATAAGTTGGGCAGGCGTAAGGTTAAAAAAGTTGGTGGCAAAGGCGCATCTAACCAAATCCTAAGGCTACTAAGAAAGGTCTTTAACCAAGCCATTGATTGGGGCTGGGAAGGGGATAATCCCTGTACTCGCATTAAAGAATATAAGAGCCAATCTAGAGACCGTTTCTTGGAAGGTGATGAACTGCCTAAGTTCTTTGAAGCGCTTGGTGAGGAGCCCAATACGACCGCTAGAGACTATATCTTAGCCAGTCTTTTGACCGGTGTTAGGCGCACGAATGTGTTGGAAATGCGGTGGGACCAGATTAACCTGGAGCGTAGAGAATGGTTAATTCCTGAAACCAAGAATGGAGAATCACAACGCCTACCCTTAATCTCTGCCATGCTGACATTGCTTAAAGATCGTAAAGCCGAAGCTGATGGTAGTGAATGGGTTTTTCCTAGTCATGGTAGCACTGGACATCTAACCAACCCAGATAAGACGTGGAAGAGGGTGTTGGCTAGGGCAGGTATAGACGATGTACGTGGTACTTGGCTACACGATTTAAGGCGCTCAATGGGCTCTTGGCAGGCCAATACAGGGGCCAGTTTATCTGTGATAGGAAAGAGTCTCAACCATAAGAACATCAACACTACTGCTACTTATGCAAGGCTAGCAATGGACCCTGTGCGAGAGTCTATGGAGAAAGCCGCTAGTGCAATGTTCGAGGCTGGGGGTGTGAAGAAGGATAATGTAGTTAACATGGAGGTGGCGAAATGAGTGAGTTTTTAAGTGTACGAGCCGTTGTATTTGGCTCCCGATATGGTCTGGTCGAACGGGATAAATCGGGTGAGATAAAAATCACACATAGGGAACGAGAGAAACCTGTAGATATCGCTAGCGTCGTGAGCGCTATCGAATTGTCTGAAACGTACTACTTTGATGATTATGGGCGTTTTTGTATGGCTAATGACGAAGCAAAAATTAAGATCAAACAGGTTTTGGCAAAATATCATACGTTAAACTTAGGTGACGAGCTTGGAGAATTAATGGAGCCCTTCCTTAATAATCCACGGGTTATTCCTGGTTATTCTTCCCCAGAAGCAGTCCGGCTGTGGGAGTCCTTTGGTTGGCCCGAAGATAAACTCCCAGATTTTGATGCATGCTATAAACAATGGCAAACGGACAATGGTATGGCTGGTGAGTTCGTGCCGCCTTTGCAGAGAAAGAGCCGTGACCCATTTCCACAGAACCACGTATGGAACCTAATGAGCCAGATATTAAAACTTACTGTTGGTGAGGAGGCGCACCAGGTAATTAAAAAAGGTATCTGCAAAGATTCAATTTCAATTCTAGAAACGAAAGGGTTGCGATGGGCTGAAAATGAAAAACCTGCGCTACGTAGGCATCTTAAAGCTATAGTGGCAAACGCCCAAAAATAGGAATATGAGACACTTTTAAAAGTGTCCGGACACTTCCGTTAATCAATAACATCAACCCTCGTAAGCTGTGGTCAACGTTGAATAAACAGCGTCAACTACTTAGAGGGTTTCTCAATGAACCAATTAGCTAACAATTCAAAAGCTGCGGAGTGTCTCGGTATCGCTGCGGCGACTCTGCAATACTGGCGTACCACTGGTTCGCAAAAAATCCCATTCATCAAAGTTGGTGGGCGCGTCATGTACCGCATATCTGATTTAAATGAGTGGCTAGAAAAAAACACCTTTAGCCATACCGGCGAATACCCAACTAAATAAAAAACCCGCAACTATGGCAAATAGAAGCGGGCAAGTTCTGTTGTCTGGCACAACGTAACAGGTTGGATTGTACCATTTCTCTACGCTGTAGTCGGGTTCCTGATAATAGGACAATGATTATGAGTAGCAACAAACGATCAAAAGATGTACACGGCGCTGTCTCCGTCACCTCAAAAAAGCTGTCAGCTAAACGATATAAACGTGCTGTTGGCGTGGACCCTAGATTAAGTCGCTGTTACAGCTGCAGGGAAGAAATGATGAGGCCACCAAAAGCAATTTGTATCACTATGCCACTGGAGAGAAGCATAGGGTGTGATACCCAAAACTGGATGGTCTTTGTATGTGAGAGGTGCACACACTTTAAAGCGGAGATTGCACAAGCATATGTTGTAAGGAAGTTTTTTAACACCAATGGGGATCGGAAATTAATGGGTGGTTTGTTATGAATGTTAATTATTGTAGTGGGTTTGGGGTTAAGCACACCGATAAGCATAAGCCATTCTCCACCATTACTTGGAGCCAAATAACAGAATTAGTAGACTGTCCACAGGATATAGATAAGGCGCGAGGCCAGTGGATTATACCAAGCACGCTTGTAAGTAGGTTACGCCGTGATCAAGAGAAAGGTGGCGAATATTGGATGCTCTGGGCGGACATCGATGACAAACCACCTGTGTTAGATGAACTATCGAAGTTTTTGTCGGTGTTTTTAGACGGTAGCCGTTTTGAAGTTTATACAACCAAGAGTGCCACAGAAAGTATCCAGAAAACGCGAGTTTTAATTCCTTTAAATGAACCGCTCACCCCACAGCAATGGAAGGAGTGCCAGCAAGTTTTAAACGATGAGTTGGAGGTAAATCTAGTACCGCCTGATAGATGCAGCGAAAAGCTCCAGCAATTGGTTCTATTGCCTAATAAAGGTGACTTCTATGGAAGTAGAAGTCAACGTACTGGTTCATATTTCAGCCCATTAGAGGCATTCTCAGACGCGATAACTACCAGAAAACATACTGCCAGTCAGCCAAAAACAGCATCTAAGACGATGCTAGATTTTAACGCCTCTATACCAGCTGCTAACGAGGCATCGGGGTATGGCATGAAAGCCTTAGAGTCCGAGTGTCTGGCCATTGCTAGGGCACCAGAAGGTGCTCGAAACTCTGGCCTTAACGCAGCGTGCTTTAATATTGGCTCATTGGTGGCCGGTGGTGAAATAAACGAAGCTTATGCCCTAAACTGCCTAAGGCAATCCGCCCAGCAAAGTGGCCTGCCAGTAGGTGAAATTGAAAAGACCCTGACTAGTGGATTTCAGGCAGGTAAACGCAATCCCAGGTCAGCTCCAAAAGCTGATGGCAATAGCATCGACATAACCAAGCTAATTGAAGCAAAGCCAGTGCTCGGCGCACTAGAGCAATTAAGTGCTTGTGCAATGAATGGCAGGTCCGCGCAGATGAGGCAACAAATGCTCGACGATAAATACGTGTTAGACCGCATTGCCATACTGGGACAGTGGACCACCCTTTATGCGGCGCCAAACGGGGGCAAAACATTGCTGACCCTTTGGATGCTAATACAGCAAGTGAAGTCTGGCGAAATTGATGGCAGTAAAATTTATTATGTTAATGCGGATGACCACTACAAAGGCTCAGTTGAAAAGTTGGAATTGCTTGAACCACATAAAATCAACGTATTGATACCCAACCAAAATAACTTTGATACTGATAAGTTAACCCAACTAATAGCGCAGCTCACAAAAAATAAGCAGGCCATGGGGCAGGTGATTATTCTAGATACATTAAAGAAGTTTACCGACCTAATGGATAAAAAGGCGTCCTCGGAGTTTGGTAAGTTAGCCAGGACGTTTGTCGGAGCCGGTGGCACCATAATTGCGCTGGCGCACACTAACAAAAATAAAGATGAAGAAGGTAAAGGCGTAGCTGGCGGCACATCCGATATTATGGATGACTGCGATTGTGCGTTTTTAATTGAAGGTCGCGGCCCTGATGGTCATAACCAGTACAGAGCAATATTTGATAATCGAAAGGCGCGGGGTGACGTCGCACAAAAGGTCGCGTTCCAGTACAGCAAGCTTGATGGCTGCACCTACGAGCAGTTGTTGAACTCAATTGTCCGATTAGGTAAGAAGGAGGCAAAAGCAGCTGACAAAGAAAACCAACTGCGTAAAGATATTCGAGTCGACAAAACCACAGTGGATGCGATTTTAGAAGCGCTAGGCGACGGTGAGCTAAGCACCCAAGCGATTCTAAGCCATGTAACGGAAGAAACCCCAATCGGACGTAGGCCCGCTAAAATCGCATTGTTTAAATGGACAGGTGAAGATTATGACCAAGGGCACAGATGGACTGTAAGGAGCGGTGAAAAGAACGAAAAACTCTATACTCGTCTATCTAATCCAATTGATGACACGATTAACTCACTAATCGCGGGACTTGATGCGTAAGTGGTCTTTTTACCCCCCCCCTGTAAATAATGGTTTTATTGTTAATATTGGTTACTTTGGTTCTTTTGGTCATTTTGGTTCTTTTAAGCAATACCTCCGCCAAAGATTCTAAAATGACCAAAAAGACCAATATTTACACCCCCCCCCTTATAACGAAAAGGTACTACCAGCTCCATCTCTATAAGGGTTTTTATGAAGCGCAACATGTGGCTAGTTAATCATCTTCCCTAGGGGGTAGTCCACCACATACCATTAAGCTTAATTGGTATTTTTGTATAGCCATGTTCAATTAGTTATTATTAATAAATAATCACACTTTAAAGTTTACAGTTCAAATTTTGCGCAAATACAGCTTGTCGCAAAAATAGGGATAGGCTCCATGAAATGCACATTTGCTTTTGCTCCTTTTGCGGCAGCGGCAGTGGCAATTAACGTTCTAATTTCGTAACCACCTTGCCCAGCATCTCTATACGTCTCTTCATCTGTATACGACAACATCGCGTCTTTGTCGTTACGCTGGAAGCGATCCATAAACTCTTGATCCCATTCGACATTAATTTTTCCAGAGTCTGGGGTTGCGGGCCAATGTGATATTCCACCAGTTCCGACCAATGCTATTTTTTCTGGTACTGCATCGCATGCATTTCTGATTGCTTCACCAAATGCCCATACTCTGTTTAAGGGAGTTAAAGGTGGCCCTTGGCAGTTGATATTCATTGGTATAATTGGTATATCATACTTAGGAGTTAGAAAGTTAAGGGGAACACTAATTCCATGATCAAACTTCCACTCTTCGGAAAAAGCAGTATCCGCAGTTTTCATTACTTCTGTAATCAAACGTTTAGAAAGCTCAGCATTACCTGGGACTTTTGTACGAGGTATCTTCAACCAATCAGGGTCTTCGATAGGGCCTTCATATTCATCTGCCATACCGATGCAGTAAGCTGGCATATTGTTCATAAAAAAGTTTGCAAAGTGTTCTGCCGCAATAACAATTAATGCTTCTGCTCCAGAGTCCACAATGTCTTTTCTCATTTTATCTAAATTTGTATAAAACGCATCGCGTAATTCTGGATTTGCCCTATCTGCACGTGCTGTAATACCTGGGCCATGACTGCACACGCCTGCATAAACTAAACTCATGATCTAACCTCGGTATCTTCCGTAAAACTATTACCTGACCCCGTCATAGCGTATACCCCTTCTCTAACGGGACCATATTTTTCGATGCCATCGCGCATAGCTTGTAGGTAGTCATCCCATTCAATTTGATGGAACGCCGCAAAATGCATTAATATTTGACCGTTAACTCCAAGAACGTATAACAAGCCGATATCAGGCTTAGTTAATGCAGTCACTTCTTCATCGGTCAAAGTGTAATTTCCTAACAAATTATCTAAATCATTGTTATATCCATGCTGAATACTTGTATCTCGATTCAAATCATAGAGAATTTTTTGTGTGTAATAGAGGCTCATTTCATTCTCGTGCTAATAGCCAGCCGATTCATCATCATCGGTCGAATCAATAAAATCTGTAGCTAATTTTCGCGTAGCATTTGCAAGTAAGGCAGCATCAACACCCACTCCAATAAAATGGGCTCCAGCATTAATATAATGATCGGCTAGGTCTTTTGTAACAGCTAAAACACCTGCCTTTTTCCCCGCATTATTAATAATCTTAAAACCACGACCAATGGCCGCAAGAACTTCAGAATGACCAGGATCTCCAATATATCCCATTGCTGCAGACAAATCTGATGGGCCAATAAAAACAGCATCAACACCTTTTACAGCAGCGATTGATTCGATGTTTTTAAGACCTTCTAAAGTTTCAATCTGTACAATAAGACACACTTCATCATTAGCTTTTTGAAGATAATTAGGCACTCGGTTCCATTGAGCTGCTCGTGCCATAGATGTACCTAAACCGCGAATGCCTCTTGGTGGGTAATAGGAAGCTTTAACAAGTTCAGTTGCTTGCTCAGCTGTATTCACCATGGGAATTAATAGTGTTTGTGTGCCGATATCTAATAATTGTTTAATTAATGCAGTATCTCCTTCAACGGGACGTACGATTGAAGAAACTGGATAAGGCTCAATGGCTAGCAAGTGACCCATTATAGATTTTAAATCAAATGGGCCATGCTCAGCATCAATGAGCACCCAATCAAAACCAGCACCAGCTCCAATTTGGGCAACAGAAGCATCTGGAATACCTAACCATAATCCAAATGTGGGTTTATCTGAGTTCAGTGATTGTTTAAATGTATTCGTTTTTATTAACATGGAAAAATACTCATAGATTTATTAGACAAAATTAACTGAGATAGAGCCTAAAGCACCATAATCTCCAACAACCTTGTCGCCTGCTTTCACTTTCATAGGTGCTGTAAACGAACCTGATAGTAAAATCTGCCCTGGCTCTAGAGCAATATTATGAGAAGCAAAGCGCTTTGCAATCCAGCAGATTCCATTAGCAGGATGATCAAGGACTGCAGCGGCTAGACCCGTTTGCTCAATCACATCATTTACTTTGACGATAGAACCACACCATCTTAAATCAACTTCTCCTGGTTTCACTTTACGTCCACCCATGACGATACCAGCGTTTGCTGCATTGTCTGCAATTGTATCAAAAACCTTTCGCGTATAACCTGTTTCAGGATGAACACGATGGCTACGAGCAGCAATAAGCTCAAACGCAGGAATGATATAGGCTGTTGCAGCCATCACTTCTTCTACCGTGACGTTCTCGCCAAATAAGCGATCTTTTAAAACAAACGCTAGCTCAACTTCAATCTGAGGATCAGTAAAGTCAGATGTTTTAATTTCTCCACCATCAGGAAACACCATGTCATCCAATAACACACCATAGTCGGGGGTATCGATTTTCATCACACGCTGCATCACACGAGAAGTTAGGCCTATTTTATAGCCGACAATTTTGCGCCCATCTTCAATTTTCCTATTAACCCACGAAGACTGAATCGCATACGCATCGTCCATATCCATATCTGGGTGCGTTAATGTAAGCGGATCGATTTGCTCCCTATTAGCTTCTGCAGCATATAAATCATCTGCAGCTTTTTGAATTTGACTATTATTTAACACATCTAAATCCTCTCTTTAGTGTTTAATTCCAACATTAACCTAAAGACTTATAAGTAATCTTGGATGTTGTTTTTGTTGAATTTTAAAACTGGCTCTAGTTCCTTCATTTCAAACGATAGAGCGACACCTTTTGTGGTAAACGTATCTGCAAAGTATTCTGTAAACACCGCAAAAAATTGCTCTGCAGCTAGCTTTCTATCGTCTAATGAGCGCCCTGCTCCCAACTTAACCTCAAGGTGAGCAAAACAAAGTTCAGGATTACCATCAGCAAGGCGGTACTGTTCGCAACAGTATGCTCTGCTGCGAATCCCTTTTAATGGAAACAAGCCTGTTTTTTCTGCAGCAGTATGTAGTTTTGCAAATAACTTCTGAATTGCATTCTGATCTTTGCTGAGCCCGCAATTATCAGAGTATTCGAGTACAAAATGAGCCATAAAACATTCCTTTTATATAAAATCAGTGTTTAAAGTCCACCAAGCACAGGGACTCTATGCGTTCCATGTGCAATACAAACATTTTTAGTTTCCATATAGAAGTCGAAACTATAGTCACCACCATCACGCCCAATACCAGACATTTTGATACCACCAAACGGTGAAGGCAAATTACGATTGTTTTCTGAATTAACCCACAACATCCCTGCTTCAACATGGCGAGACATCCGCATCGCGCGACCATTATCGTTAGTCCAGATATATCCGGCCAAACCATAATCTGTATCATTTGCAATATTGATTGCTTCTTCTTCGGTTGAGAATTCGATTGTCGTTAAGACAGGTCCAAATATTTCTTCTTGTGCAATTCGCATTGAGCTTTTTGCATCACAGAAAAGTGTTGGCTCAACATAATTACCTGGACCTAAATCTTCACGTCGTTTTCCACCCACTGCAATAGTAGCGCCATCTTCTTTGGCAATATCCATATAGCTCATTACTTTATTGAAGTGGTCTTTATGGACTAACGGCCCTAACTCTGTTGCTGGGTCTAAAGGATGACCAACACGTAGATTTATAACTCTCTTTTCTAAAGCGGCTAGAAACTCCTCTTTGATGCCTGATTGAATTAATAGGCGGCTTGAAGAGGTGCAGCGCTGACCATTCAAGCTGTAAATCATAAAGACAACCGCGTCTAATGCACGATCAAAATCAGCATCATCAAATACGATGACTGGATTTTTACCACCCAATTCTAGATGTACACGTTTTAAAGTATTGGCACCTTGACGCATAATATGAGAACCAGTAGTTGTATCTCCAACTAAAGCAATTGCCTTAATAGCAGGATGTTCAGTCAAACGTTTACCAACATCTTCACCAAAGCCATTAACTGTATTCCAAACACCATCAGGTAGGCCTGCATCTTTGGCTATCTCAGCTAGTAACATAGCGGTCAAAGGTGTAAGTTCAGCTGGCTTATGAACAATCGTACAACCAGATGCGAGTGCGGGTGCTATTTTCCATGTGGACAACATAAATGGTGTGTTCCACGGTGTGATAATACCCACTGGACCAATTGGTGTGCGCATGGTGTAGTTTGTATGTTCATCTTGCAATAAACCTTGGCCATTCTGTGCTTCGGGTGCTTTATCTGCAAAAAATCTAAAATTCGCTGCACCACGAATTGCAGCCTGTTTCATAAAACGAATTGGTTGACCACAGTCCATTGACTCAACCAGCGCAATTTCTTCAGCTCGCTTTTCAACCATGTCAGCAAAATGATGCAATATTTTTTTGCGTTCATTCCCAGAAACATCTCTCCACTCTGGAAATGCAGCCTGAGCTGCTTCACATGCTTTATCCATATCTTCTGAAGTACCTCTAACAACATGCCCCAAGGAAGTATTGTCGACTGGAGATATATTCTCGTAGGTCTTAGCATCATTAGCTGTAAAAGGTTTACCGTTAATAAAATGCCCAGTGGGCGCTTCTGCAAAACGATTTAAATATTTTTTAGATTGCAAAAGGTTTACGTCAAACTCGCTCATAAGAGACCTCGGATAATTTAATTTTTATGGCTAGAGTTGCAGAACTAACAAATAGATCGTCTTTTTTGAAAATTAAGCACAAGACCTTGGTATTAATGACTTGATGAACTAAAGCTTCACATAAACTACAACAATTTGAATGCTCTAAAGGTTAACAAGTTAACATTAATAAGTATTAAATGGAACATTATATCATAATTAAGGCATTTAAAGCCCAAAACAAATTAACGCGTTAATCGAATTATATGTATAATAACGAAACACTTTAGTCAATTGCACATACTGGACAAGGAATAAAAAATGCGATTTATAACCTACGAATACCAAAACACTGTTTCTTGGGGTGCTATCAATGAGCAAGGCGTCATTGATCTAGGATCAAAAATGGGAGGTGACTTACATTTGGCTATCCGCGAAGATCGTTTAAAAGAAGCACAAGATCTTGCGGCCAATGCTGAAGCTGACCACCAGCTAAATGATATTAAGCTACTTGCTCCGATTACAAACCCAGGAAAAATTGCTTGTATTGGCGTGAATTACGCCAATAGAAATGCTGAATATAAAGATGGCTCTGAAGCACCAAAATTCCCTAGTCTATTTATGAGAACACCAGATTCATTTACCACTCATGAGGAACCACTTTGGCGCCCGCCTGAATCACACCAGCTAGACTATGAAGGTGAGATTGTTATTATTATCGGTAAACCTGGTAGACGTATTTCTGAAGAAAATGCGTACGACCATATTGCAGGCCTAACGATTATGAACGAAGGCACTTTGCGAGACTGGGTACGTCATGCTAAATTTAACGTTACTCAAGGTAAAAACTTCGTTAACTCCGGATCAATTGGGCCATGGATGGTCAGTAGTGATGAGTTTACCCCAGAAAAATACGAAAACATGCATATTACTACCAAAGTGAATAACGAAATACGTCAAGATGATACTACTGCCAATATGATGTTTCCTCTCAAGCACATCATTAGTTATTGTTCACAATTTTTCTATCTTCAGCCTGGAGATGTGATTGCAACAGGTACTCCAAATGGAGCTGGAGCAAGATTTGACCCTCCAAAATATCTTGTACCTGGTGATATTATTGAGGTTGAAGTTGACGGTATTGGTAAACTAATCAATGGGGTAATTGATGAGCCAATCTAAGAATAATAAAGATGACAAGATATTAAGAGGTTTTGATCGTTCGTTGCCAATGTCACTGCTTCGAGCTCGAGAATCTGTAATGAAAACTTTCATCCCAACGCTGAAGGAATACGATCTAACACCTCAGCAATGGCGGGTTATCCGTGCACTTGAGCAACAAGATGGTCTAGAAATTTCTGAATTATCTAAACAATGTTTTCTTTTAAAGCCGAGCATGAGTCGCATTGCTCGATATTTAGAGTCAAGAGGTCTTATTGAAAGACGCAAAGACACTAATGATCAAAGAAAGTCTGTCATTCACTTAACCAAAGAAGGCTATATTTTACGCGAAAAAGTAGCACCTAAATCTATGGAAAGGTATGACTACATTACTGAACAATTCGGCTACGGAAAGTTAGAACTGCTGTACGAGCTCCTGGATGACTTAGTGGACTGTTTAGACGATACAACCAACCAAACAAAGACCAACCAAGAATCATGACTTCAGACCTTAATAATAACTTGTTAAAAATAAGTCGCTATATTATAGATGTTGTTTCTGTTATGAATGTGGCAAAAGATGAGATCTTTGGCCCAGTAACTCCTCTAATTTAAGTTTGAAACAGAAAAAGATGCTATAGCTAATGACATAGATGTTGGCTTAGCTTCATACATTTGTACTCGTGACACTGGCAGAGTATGGCGAGTTTCTGACGCTTTAGAGTACGAAATGGTAGGAATTAACGAAGGTATTATTTCTAACGAGATGGCTTCTTTTGGAGGAGTTAAAGAATCTGGAATGGGCCGCGAAGGTTCAAAATACGGCATTGAAGACTGTCTAGAAATCAAATATTTGTGCATGGGCGGTAACACTAGACACTTAATCCTTGAATCTAATGGTTAGTTAAGAAAGTGGATTAAGGCATATCATGTAGATATACCTTAATTATGAAATTAGAAGCTTTATAGACATCCCCCTACTTTTTGGCTATTTTCATTATTTTTATTAGTCAAAATAATTGAGAGGTGAAATTGTAATCACTCAAAAGTTGAGGAAACCATCTTGGAACTAAGCGTCTCAAGCAATATTAAAAGTTAGCGTTAGCGCTGCGGCATATCTTCTAATGTATAAACCAAGCTCACCAGCGCGTCTTCTGGAACTGCGGGCACCTGATTTGACCACTCTATATACAAATCACGCATAACAATTAGACGTTCTGGCTCTAGCTTTGCTTGATTAGCCCTTTCCCGTGCATCATTTTTTACGTTAAATAGATACTCATTCTCATCTACCTTTAGGTATTTCCAATCTCCAAGACGAAAAGCGCGTTGATCTCGATGTTTCATTCGCCAGTACATAGGCCGTTCAAAAGTTGTTAAAGAATCAGTGAAGGTAGGCTTCATTGACACTCCATCTAGCTTATGATCCTCTGGTAATGTTGCGTCTGCTATATCCAGTATCGTCGCAGTCCAGTCCATAGTCATTGAATGCTGTTCGCTCGTCACACCTGTTTGAGTAATGCCTTTTGGCCAATGAACAATATAAGGTACGCGGATACCACCTTCTGTGAGGTCCATCTTTCCGCCAACACAAGGCCAATTATCTGAGAATCTTTCACCACCGTTATCACTTGTGAAAATTATTAACGTATCTTCGAGCTGATCATTTTTTTCTAGAGCATCAACTAACCAGCCAATACCTTCATCCATCTCTTTAACCATTGTTTGGTAAGTTTCAACATTACCTCCGTCTAGATGATAAATACTGTCACTTATATCAGGGTCAATTTTTCCTTGGGCACGTGTCTCCCATGGCCAATGTGGAGCCGTGTAATGCAGGCTGAGCATAAAGGGCCCGCCCACTTTAGCTCGCTGATTTATATAGTCAACGGCACGTTTAGAAAACAAATCAGTAAGATAACCCTCTTCTTCATGTGGTTGACCATCTAACTCAAGATCATGTTCTTTATTGGTTCCAGTATGCGAATAGTACCCAACTGCACCAGACATGGGGCCAAAGTGATGCATGTATCCACTTTTTTCCGGTCCAAAATGTGGACGATAGCCTAGATGCCATTTTCCAATTAATGCCGTATGGTAACCTTTATCTTTAAGCAGTGAGGGTAAGGTTGGTAGCTCTGGAAACAAGCCGAGCTCAGGATTGCCTATTGCGTTATCTGCCATCGGCTCCTCACTAGCCCCTCTTACCCAATATTGATAGCGACCTGTCATTAGAGCAAATCGAGTAGGTGAACATACCGGAGCGTTGGAATAGCCATTGATATATTTGATGCCATTGGCCGCGAGCTTATCTAAAACAGGGGAAATAGGTTCCCTTCCCCCGTAACATCCTAGATCTGCATATCCAAGGTCATCAGCAACAATAAACACAAAGTTAGTCATATCAAGCCATCCTATTCTATAAACGGATATTCATTACATCAATTAGTACACTATTTAAAACATATGAACATGTGCGTACTAAAATGACACTACCTTACTTTTAGGGGTTTTTGATTATTTATAGTTGAACCCAAGCAGTCTTAAGGTTGATGTATTTATCTAATGCATGTAATGACTTATCAACACCGTTGCCGGATTGCTTAACACCGCCAAGAGGTACTGTATTGTCTGCGCCACCATAGGTATTCACATGAACCACACCTGCATTAATGGCTCGAACCATTTTGTGAGCACGCGATAAATTTCCTGTCCAAACACCAGAAGCTAAACCATAGTCGGTAGAATTTGCCAATTTAATTGCTTCTTCTTCGGTATCAAAACTTACTACACCCAAAATAGGACCAAATACCTCTTCACTGTGAATTTTCATATCAGGAGTCACATTGCTGAACAACGTAGGTGCCATATAATAACCACCACTTTCAGTGAGAATACGTTCACCGCCAGTAACCAAATTTGCACCATCATTAATGGCTTGTTTAGCGAAAGCTAAATTCTTTTCTAGTTGTATTTCACTATTTATTGCACCGATATTGCTGTTTAAATCAAGCGGATCACCTACTCGTAAAGTTTCGGTAATCTTGGCTAGTTTTTCCACAAATTCATCATAAATTTCACGTTGCACTAATAAGCGGGAGCCCGCCACACATACCTGTCCAGAGTTGCGGAAAATTCCCAACGCAGAAACCTTAGCTGCCTGAGCTAGATCAGGCGCATCAGCAAATATAATGTTAGGTGACTTACCGCCTAATTCGAGATAGACACGTTTAAGATTTGAACGAGCAGAGTATTCAAGTAACTTACGACCAACAAAACCAGAACCTGTAAACACCAATACATCGACGTCATTGTGTAGACCCAGAGCTTCACCAGATACAGCACCCTGACCTGTAACCACATTCAACACACCATCAGGTAGGCCAGCTTCAGAAAAGAGCTTTGCAAGTCTTAACAATGTTAAAGAGGCTGTTTCAGAAGGTTTCATTACTACCGAATTCCCTGTCGCTAGTGCGGGAGCAAGTTTCCATGCAGCAATCATTAGCGGAAAATTCCAAGGAATAATAGCACCTACAACACCAACAGGCTCGCGATGAATCATTCCTAAAACATCCCCGGCTGTTGGCGCAATTTCTCCATAGACTTTATCAATAGTCTCCGCATAAAAACGTATTGTTGCAGCTGCTGAACCTGGCTCAGCTTTAAACGCCATGCCAATTTCTGTACCGTTATCACGTACCCCCAAAACAGCAAGCTCAAGTGCATTTTTTTCAATAAGATCAGCGGCTTTCAGCATTATTTTTTTACGTTCAGCAGGAGCCATATTGGCCCAACTACCTTTCTCAAAAGCAGCGCGTGCAGCGACCACTGCACGGTCTACATCTTCTGCTCCCGCGTCGGCGGTGGTGGTAATAACTTGACCATTGATGGGACTAATAATATCGATTGTTTGACCACTAATCGCTGCCTGCCATCCACCGTTTATAAATAGTTTTTGTGGTGCTATTTTTTGTTGCCGTAATTCATTTATTTTTTGTTGATCCAACATAGTTATTCCTTGAGCTCTTGTACTTCATTTATCTTTGGATAACTCAGATTTTCTATAAACAGACACAAGCAATAGGCACCCATTTTTTGGTATTATCGTCAGCTATTGTTTTTTAATCGTGCCATCAGCAACCCATTGGTCAAAAATTTTAAGGGCTGTATCGGCGAAAGCCTGATCATTAATGTGTGCGTCCAATTCTGTCATTTCAACTGGAGAAACTATGACTTTTCTCATTTCATCGCAAAATGCGACTAAACCCTCTGGGTCGTGAGCGTCCCCCCCTTCTTTATCCCATTCTTCAATACCTTGAGTCGGCAATAACACATGAACAGGCGCAGTGGCAGCTGTTAAACGCTTCGCCATTTCTTGAGCAGTCTGGCGACGCTCTTCAGTATTTAACACTGATGATTTTATCAAACGATTGTGTGTATGAAATGGCCGATCCTGGAATTGTTCAGGAATTTCCTGCCAACCTGCAAAATCAATCAAATCAATCGCACCCGGTGCAACCAATTGAGGGATGCCAGTTCGTCCTGCACTTAACAAACGATCAGGGCCAGAATGCACTACAGAACCAAAAACTAAATTACTCAGTTCCTGCATTGAGAAATCCATCACACAAACAAACTCGCCTTTCGTAGCAATGTTTTCATAAGCCATGCCACCCATGCCCATTGAATGAAAAATAGCGACTTCATAGCCCCGCTCTTCAAGGGCTGGCTTCAATAATTTCATATAACTTAAGCAAGAGCTTCCAAGTGATGTCATACCAACTACGGGACGATCATTCTTGGAAGGTTCTACAGCTCTTGTTGCACCTAACACTGCCCCAGCAGCTTGACTGAGTGAGGACTTACAGATGCTATTTAAGCCATACAAACCACCCGCCCAAAGGATCATTTGAATATCAGCGGCTAAGCGACCAGGCTCTATTAGCGGAGAAAATGATACGGTGGAAACCACGTATTTTGGCACACCTAACGGTAAGGCTTGGCAGACATCGAGCGCCAAGTCTGTCGCCATGGTACCGCCCAAAATCACGACACCGTCAAAACGTCCTTGCCGTTGTAGCTCAATAACTAATGTCGAAGCACCTACTGCCATCATCTGCATCGCTTTGTTTTCACTGTTGAAATCAATCGCTTTTTGAATAGAGCTATTGGCAGCTTCTGCAACTTGATGTTTGGATATGTCGGTTGGCTTATCAGGATCACCTAACACACTCACATCCATGGTAATCACTTTGCCACTCATGGCTTTAATGCGCGATGCCATATATTCTAATTCGTCGTTTTTTGTGTCGTAGGTACCGACAATTAAAATCGTTTTATCTGGCATGAAATTCACCTTTATCTCAATATACTGGTTCGTAATAAAATGTAAGAACGGTTGATCCTAGACATGGGTGACGTCATTTCAACAGCGTTTCCACCAACAAATTATCTATTGTCATGACGGTTTCTTCTTTTGGGTTTACTTGTGTTCACAATATTCTTTAACCGCTGTCCTAATATGCAATACGATGACCAACACAATAATTGCAAAAATAGCAGCAGAAATGGGCCGGTCGATAAAGTCTAATGGTGTTGTAACTCTAGCCATCGAGGAGCGCAATTTGACCTCCATGATTCCACCTAAAACCATCCCTAAAATAATAGCAACAATCGGTAGATTAAGGCGTTTCAGAATCAAACCAAAGACACCGAATCCTGCTGCAACTGCACAATCAGTGATTGAGTTACGCAAAGAGTACACACCGACAAAGCTTAGCGTCAGTATTACCACCCCTAAAAAGCGCGTTGGAATTTGAATAATTTTAAGAATAAAATTAGTCGAGAACATGAGGAAGATCAAAACTATTCCATTCAACAGTAATAAGGAGATATAAAGGGCCATTACAAAGTCCATCTCGTTTTGGAACAGCTGGGGCCCCGGAATCACATTGTGGACGTAAAACACTGAAAGCATCATCGCAGTGAGTGCCTCACCAGGAATACCCAGTGCTAGTAACGGAATCATTGCAGCTGCAGGGACAGCATTATTAGCCGCTTCTGAGGCGACTAAACCTTCAGGAGAACCCTTACCAAATAACTCCGGTTTTTCTGAGTTTTTTTGTGCATAGGTGTAGGACATAAACTGAGCGGTAAACTCACCCACTCCAGGAATCATTCCCATTAGGATACCAAAACTTGCTGAAACACTGGCTACTCTTTTGTAAATCCAAAGCTCTTTTAAGCCTTGAAATAGACCACCTTTTAAGGGAGTTGCTTTTGGGGAGTAATTGTTTTCAACTAATAACAAAAATGCTTGTGAAAGAGCGAATAGACCCAAAACTACAACGATCAAATCAACACCTGAAGCTAACCAAGATTGGTCAAAGGTGTAACGTTTGGTATAGCGAATGGGTTCTAAGCCGATACTATTAATGAATATACCAAAACACGCGAGCATACCAGTGGCTAAGATCTGGCCACGATGGGCAAAGACAACTAAAATAATACCGAGCAAAGCGGCCATGAAGATTTCACGACTACCAAATAAAGGAGCGACTTTTGCCAAAACGGGAGCAAAAAGTATTAAGCAAATGACCGATAATATACCACCAAAAAATGAAGCCGAGTAAGCAAGACTGAGTGCCCGACGTCCTTCGCCCCGTTGAGTCATCGGGTAGCCGTCGTATGTGGTCAGCGCATTAACCGCGGTACCGGGGGTGTTAATCAAGATCGCTGGAATCGATCCTCCATACATGGATGAACCATAAATTCCGAGCAATAAAGTCAGGCCGACAATAGGCTCTAGCGAAAAGGTGGCGGGTAATAAAATAGCGATGGCAACGGCAGCGCCAACACCAGGAATTGCTCCTATAAATACGCCTCCTACCGATCCAATCAAAAGTGCAAATAAAACGTCCCAGCGAAATAAAATATCGAAAGCACTTAATAATACGTCCATATTATACCCCTAGAAGTTTAGTATCATGAAGCTACGAATAGAGCCTGGTAAGTACTCATAGAGTTCACCACCTGGAATTTTCACCTTCAGGAAGGTTTTGAATACCAATACAATAAGAAAACCGATGAATGACGCAAGCAGAAACATTTTTAACTCTCGATAACCTAATCGGAATACCAATAAAGGCATGAATATAAGCGTCATTGGTAAGTAGCCCACTTGTGGAACCAGCCAAACATACAAAAGAAACCAAGCAGCATATTCCAAAGAGCGCACCCATAAACCGATTTCTTTTAATCGACCATAAATCCGCTGTGAGAGTGCCGAACCAATAAGATGAAAAAAAGCAAAGATTGTCATACCAGTCAAGCTGACAGCAGGCCAAAACCCTGGCTGAGCAATAAACTTACCCTGGTTACTCCAATGGACTTGTTCATCTAGTTGGGACAGTAATAAAATTGAAAAAATCAGGAAAATTACTGCAAACACGAAATCTCCAGTTCGGCGATCACGTTTGAACAGTGTCTTCATGGGCTTCAATTTAAACATACCAGTTACTCACAGCGTTTGACATAAACGGAACTTAAAGAAATAAGACCCCTCAATATCATATGTATTCAAGGGCCTAGATTCAGTACTACTTTTCTAAAATTTTACCTAGTACTTCTAGTGCTGCTATATCGGAGTCGATTTGCTTAGCAGCAGCTTCCACATCTTGCCAATAAACCAATGCTCCAGTTTCTTTTGCTAACTTCTTAGCAGCATCAGATTCGATAACTTTTTTAGCTGAAGCGATTATTTTCTTACGCGCATCTTGCGGAGTATCCTTGTGAACAAATAAACCATTCCACAGCACTAAATTAAGCTCTGGAACTAGTTCAGAGACAGTCGGAACATCGGGTATTAAGGATATACGCTCAGAACCTATCGAAGCTAAGACTTTTACCTGATCAAGACAAGGAAGTATCAATTGCAAAGTAGTATTCATAACATCCACATCACCAGATGCTAACGTATTACAATCAAGCGCATCAAAAGGTGCTTCAGATGCAAACTCAAAGCCTTTTTTCTTAGCTAGTGCAAATGTTACTTGAGTTGGAACTAATGGCCCACCAAAGTGACCAAGCGCAACATCGTTTTTCTTAGCATACTCTGCTAAACCATCAATATCATTGTAAGGTGCATTTGCCCCAGCAACGATAACGAATGGGTAAGTGAGGAAGTTACCAAGAGGCTCAAAAGGGTTAGGTGATAATTCGGGAATACCTATGGTTGGCCCAACTGTTGGAACGGCAATGACAAATGAGCCTACGGTATAGCCATCTGCTGGCGCTTTAGCGACTTCAATAGCGCCTGGGAAAGGTCCTCCACCGCCTCCAGGCTTATTTACTACTGCTGCTGCAACGCCGTTATCCTTTTGAAATTGATCAGCAATCATTCTTGTTAGAATGTCTTCCAAGTCACCTGGTGGAAAAGGAACTACAAAAGTAACAGGTTTTTCAGGATATTCTGCAAGGGCTACAGATGAGGCTAGTAGTGTTGCGCTAGACACACTAAGTGCCAAAGCAATTGATAAAAGTTTATTCATATAACTCTCCAATAATTTTATTTTTACTCCATCGGTTCATTATTAACACCAATGGTGCAAATAAGTATTGCAATAAACCATGACTTGTGTCAATAATTACTTATTAAATATATGAAATTGGAACAAGAATGTTCAATGACAATCTACATGGAGCTACGGGATGCCCAAATTTGCAGAACAAATTTACCTTAATGGCCGCATTAATACCCAAAACCCTGACGCGCCGTGGGCTGAATCTATGGCGGTTCGTAACGGTAAGATACTGTCGCTAAATAAGGAAGAAGTTAGCCAGCTAACAGGCTCCTCCACGGAGGTGATAGACCTGCAGGGCAAGTTCCTGATGCCAGGATTAATTGATTGCCATGTACATGGATTATGGGGCGCACGGCAAGAAGCGTACGAGTGTTTCGTAGGCTACGAGGCCACCTTAGAGCAGCTTTTAGCAGGTGTTAAAGCCAAAGTAGAAAGTACTGGCGCAACTATCTGGATTAGTGGGGGGCCATGGAATACGGGACACATAGCGGCCATCCAAGAGCTTGGCGAGACGCCACGTGAATGGTTAGACTCTATCAGTGATCAACATCCCATTTGTTTGTATGACACGACCAAGCACAGCATGTTAGCCAACAGTATGGCCTTAGATCTTAGTGAGGTCGAAACTTTTTCCCACCTATATAACCAATCCTTTATCGAACGGGATGCTAAAGGAAAGCTCAATGGCATAGTACACGAAGATGCTACTGGGCCGTTCCGTCAGTTCCTCAGCTACGATATGTCACAAATGTTGGCTGCGGGGAAGCACCTCGTCACCACCTTACATCGCTATGGCATCACTGCCATGAAAGAGCCCATGGCCTTTCGCCAGGACCTAGAAACATACCAAAAGTTGGACCATAGCAAGATATTGAAGCTGCATGTATTTAGCCACATTGCTCGATCATCACCCCTGTCTACGGTCAGCCTTAGTGTGGCTGAGATGACGTTAATGCGAGATCAATACCGCAGTAAAAATCATTACCCCGACGGCTGTAAATTGTTTCTTGATGGTGTTGCACCTAGCCGAACAGCAGCATTCTTTGACCCTTACGTGCCTTGTTGCTGTGTTGGCGAAGCGGTTGATCAATACGATGCTGAAAAACTGTTACGCATATCCCCCAAAGACTTAGCCAATCAACTAGTAGAGCTAGACGAGGCAGGTTTCACAGTAAAAATGCATGCTGTTGGAGACTGCGCTGTTAACGCTGGACTCACCAGTATTAGCGTTGCAAGAAGCACCAAGAATTCAGGCATAAAACATGAAATTGCCCACACAGCCTTTGTATCCGATGAGGACTTCCCGCGCTTCAAACAACTTGGAGTAGTAGCCGAAGTATCCCCAAAAATATGGTTTCCAACAGCTATTACAGCTGTCCAACGAGAAATTCTCGGATTAGAAAGGGCTAATCGATGCCACCCGATCAGAACTTTACTGGAGCACGGTACGCTAGTCACATATGGTTCTGATTGGCCGGCAGCAGTGCCAGATGCTGACCCTTGGATCGGTATGGCAGGCATGATCACCCGAGAACACCCCAAAGGACTTTACCCAGGACACGTGGGCTACGACCAGGGAATTAATTTAGACCAAGCTATCGCAATATTTACCTGCAATGGCGCCACCGCAATGCGTATGGAAGATCGGATTGGCCAGTTAAAATCGGGGTTTCAGGCAGACTTCATCGTGCTGAACCATCACTTGGATAAAATTCCACCTAACACCATTGCTGACACCAAAGTGCTGGCCACATATTTTGCTGGTGAGTGCGTATACTCTTTGCTGGAGACCGAGATTGCCGAGACTGTGAATTAGTTTGTGTCTTTATTTTTCAGGTTCCTGACAGGTTCCTGGGTGTTTGGAGTAGGTTAGCCACCACTGACGTAGGCATTTAATTAGCGCGCGATGCTTTTACGCAAAGATTGGCTCTGTTACGTTGATAGACTACCCGGGGTATCTGCAAACCAACAAACACCAGGTTACGTGAAATTTGGTTGCCGTAGGCCGCTATAAAATACCACTTTAAGGTTTCTTCACCTTAGATTATAACGAGTGCTTATCAATGCCCAGTTCATCTTGCAACGACAGTGCGTAAGATAAAAGCTCTGCGTCACCCCGATGCCCGCTGATCATTTGTAACCCAACAGGCATGCCAGATGCCGTAAGACCGCAGGGTAAGGACAGGGCAGGTAAGGAGACCAACGTAATGGCATAAACAATGGCTAGCCAATCGATATAGTTGCTGAATTCCACACCATTGCAGCTATCCACATAGCGCTGTTCAACAGGGAAAGGTGGAACAATGCTGGTGGGGCACAGAAGTAGGTCATACTCTTCAAAAAAAACTGCCATGCGCCCCCTAAGGACTCCCCGAGTTATTTCGGCTTGGGCGATATCTGCTGCAGTGAGGTTTAATCCTCGCTCAATATTTTCAACGATATCAGCTTTGAATGATGACGGATTATTCTTGTACAGGCCACCCAAAGACATAGCAAAAGTGTGGGCCCTTAAAGTCTGATAACTAGAATGAACACCTGTGAAATCTGGCGATACAAAGTCAACTTGGGCGCCCATACCTTTAAACTTTATCGCCGCTTGTTCACAAATTGAAGCTATTTCAGGATCTACTGGAGTAATACCGAGGTCGGGGCTAAAGGCAACTTTTAGCGGGCGTTTACGCATTTGAGTTGTTGTCAAAAAATCAATCTTAGGTTTAGGCAAAGAAAAAGGATCTCGAGGATCCTCTTCACTCATAGCGTCCAAAAACAACGCAACGTCTTCTACGTCTCTGGCCATAGGACCGTTCACACCCATACTTTCATAGGGTAGAACGGATGGGCCTTTTGCCACTCTACCAATGGACGGGCGCATACCAACAATGCCACAATAGCCTGCCGGACTTCTTAGAGATCCCGCATGGTCAGAACCTTGTGCCAACCAAGCTGAGCCGCTTGACAAGGCGGCTGCGGCGCCACCAGATGATCCGGCAACAGTCATTGCTAAGTCTTTAGGATTTCTAGTAGTTCCATATACATCATTAAAGGTATTGCCTCCTGCGCCAAACTCTGGACTATTTGAGATCGCATAAATAATTCCCCCTTGTTTTTCTATTTGCTCAACCATGTAGTCACTATTGCTGGCCACTCTGCCTTTAAATATGGGTGACCCCATGCTAATAATGACCCCGGCAACTTGGTTTAAGTCTTTGATAGCAACTGGTAAGCCACATAGCAGGCCTCGTTGTGATGGTGGTTTTTGCATCAAAGTATCAGCATGTTTGCGAGCTCTCTCGAAGCACAATGTAGGCAAGGCATTAATAACACCATCAACCAAGCTGATCTGCTTTTCCAAAGCATCGAGCAGTTCATGGGGCGACACTTGTTCGCGCCGAAGGGCCGCAACAAGTTGTAACGCGGACCGGGCTATTAAATTTGTCTTGGAGAAGGGTTTTTGGGTTTTGTTCATTTTTTAATCCAGTTAACAGGACTCAAACTGCCCCATAGACTATTCATCTAATGCAGGTTGGCTAAGGTTTCCAGCGTCGAAATTACAGAAGGAATTGATAAGGGCCTGCAGCTACCGGCAGGCCCTTGACTATTACTGACCTTAACCGTGCTTGTTAGTAGGTATTGACGGCAGGAATATCCAAACCAATTTCACGATAATAGCGCTCTGCGCCAGGGTGTAAACGGTTAGGGATTATTTGCAGCGCATTTTCTAGGGTAATGGTGTTAGCCATCCACTGGGCTGCACTCGTCAATTCAGATAAATTTTCCCAGATAGTTTTGGTGACTTGATAAACCACTTCTTCATCTAAATCCATTCGAGCAGAGAAGTTCACTAATGCACCATGAGTTCGAGCAGCACTAGTATTCATCTGATTAACACCATAGGCACCGGCTGGAACCTTCACAAACGTGGTACTGCCGTCTGGTGAGATTTTTAGCTGGTCCACAGGGACATCGAGTAAACGAATCTTCTTAGTAAGAGAAAATTGTTGTACCGATGGGCTAGGTACGTTGGTAGGCAATACCACTAAATCAATCTTGCCATCCTGAAATGCTTGTATGGCGGCATCAAAACCAAAGTTTTGTACGTCCATGTCGTCTTCGGTATAACCGGTGATCGCTTTAATATTTCTAGCCACTACACCGCGTGCTGCACCACCTGGAGGGCCGATAAAGACTTTTTTTCCTTTTAGGTCTGTAAGGCTATTGATGTCACTATCGTCATTCACCACATAGTGATAAGGGCCTATTTCATAGGAAAACATCATACCTAAGTTATCTTCCAACTGTGGAGCATCGGCCATATCTTTAAATGGACCAACATTTTTATCCATTAACCAATTAATGGTAGGAGAACCAAAAAAGAAGTCTACTTTACCTTGACCAGCTTCAACCGCGTGACGCGTAGCAGCGCCAGTGGCACGAACTTGCATTTGTACGTCAGGTAAGTGTTTGGAAACTAACTTAGCAATGGCTGTATTAACTACAAAAGGCGACATACCAGGCGCTATGGAGGTTACTCGGTACGTCTCGGCGTGGGCTGTGACTGCCACACCAATGGCAAGTATAGCGGCGCTTACTATAGTGGTTAACGTTTTTGTTATTTTTTTCATAAGAATATCTCAGTTATTTAGGCTATTAGGGGCCAGTTTTGCGTATGACTAGTTGGCTTACGAGTGCTAATAATAAGCCTACCAGCCATACTTCAATTTGTGGGAAGATTAGTGAAAACCCAACCACTAAACGTAACCCTCTTATTGGCATTGACAAAAGACCACGCCAAGGGTCACTACCTCCCATACAGGAAGCAAACATCCAGATTGCCACCAATAAACGAATCATGGTGGAGATCAGATCAGGGTAGTTAAAGCTATCAACCACAATTAACAAAGATGGCGTATAGACAAAAACGAAGGGTACAAGCAAACCAATAATGGAAAGCCTCAGGGCAGTAAAAGAGGTCGCTAAAGGGTTTGCTCCTGCGATAGGGGCAGCCACATAGCAGCCATACGCAATAGGCGGAACTATGGACGAGTAAACTGCGTAGTAAAGTACAAACATGTGTGCAGCCAGTGGGTCTACGCCAGATTTAATCATCGCTGGTGCTATCATAATGGCGATGATGAGATAGGCTGGTAAGGTCGGCAAGCCCATACCCAAAATCAAAGCTCCCAGCATCGCAATCAACAAAGCCACAAACAGATAGTCTTCCCCCCACACGGCAATGGAAGTAGCAAAACTAATCGCAATTCCAGTTTCATTGACCACCCCCAAAACGATACCAATAGCCGCCACGGCAATCATAATTTTACCGGCAGATTCACCACCATCGGCGAAGGCACGCAAGATTAACATGGGTTGGCGGCGGAATTTTGGACTAAGTACCAAGCCACATACTGTTGCTGTAGAGAGGCCAATAAAACCAGACATAGAGGGTGAGAAGCCTATTAAAAAAGCCGTCATCAAAGCCACAATAGGCCCTGCCACTAACAAACCGTTAATCCAATCTTGCGTGCTAAGTTTTGGTATGTCCGCTGGATCCATGGGTTGTTGGCCGAGACGAATAGCTTCTGCATAGACTTGGGCGAATAAACTGATGTATTTAAATATGGCTGGCAAGGCGGCAGCGGTAATAATAGAGAGGTAAGGTTTACCCAACATATCTGCCATAACAAACACTGCAGCAGCCATAATAGGAGGTGTCAGCTGACCACCAGAAGAGGCTGATGTTTCTACTGCTGCAGCAAATTTGGCAGAAAAGCCCTGTTTTTTGATCATGGGAATGGTAAACACACCAGTTCCTGCAATATTGGCAGCCACAGAGCCACTCATCATGCCAAATACGGCACTGGCCACTATAGCAGCGTGGGCTGCTCCTCCGCGTATACGCCCGGTTAGGGCTGTGGAAATACGAATTAAACTTTGGCCTGCGCCAGTGTGTTCTAACATGGCCCCAAAAATCAAAAATATCAGTACCGTATTAGCTACCAAACCAGTGGTACGGCCAAATACTCCATCAAAGGAATACCATGCAATTTGCATAAAGTTACCAACATCCATACCAAAATGTTTTAGTGCATTAGGGAGGTGTGGGCCTGCAAAACCAAAGACTGTAAAAAATAATACTAAAAGCACTAGGGACCAACCCCATGCCCGGCGGGTAGCTTCCAATATACACAACAAACCAATCGTCCCAGCGATTAGATTATTATTGCTGGGAATGTAAAACCCGGTCCACAACTGCTGATGGATTTGAACAAACCACCAAGTTGCATAAGCAAAGCCCAATACCAATAGGCCATCAACTCCCCACGCTAAGCCTCGACGACGATCTCCTACCGGCAGACTGTGTGCTAATGGATTGCTTAATAACACAATAGCAAGACCGAATCCGATCGCGCCATAGCGAGAGATCACTTCATCAATTAAGGCAATGACAATGGTGTAAATGATGAGAACGGAGAAGGTAATCGTCACCAGCATTTTGGTGATTTTTATCCAAGCGTTGGTTTCTTTTTGAGCGCTAGTTGACATTAATTCCACTCCAAAATTGACGCACATTGACCTCAATTTTTGCCAAGAACTGCTCGAGCGCCTCTACTTCTTGCGAGCTCAGATCGTGAAACAATACTTTATAAAATTTATCCACAATTTCAATAACGGTGCCTACTATTTCTTGTCCTAAAGGCATAATTAAAAGTAATGTTTGGTGTCGATCAATATTTGACTTGTTTTTTCCAATTAGCTTTTTCGCTTGCATTTTTTTAATGGTGTTGCTCAGCTGGCCAGGGTCTAACAACAACTGGTTGAGTAATTCTGTAAAGGTAGTCAGCCCACTGGCAATGTTGCCCAGCACACGCCACTGGAACATTGTTAGGCCGGTGATACGAGTCAAGTTATAATATCCAATGCGTTTGTGAATGGCGCCTATATAATAAAAATTTATTCATATAACTCTCCCACAATTTTGTTTTTTTGTTTATTGGTTCATTATTAACACCAATGGTGCAAATAAGTATTGCAATAAACCATGACTTATGTCAATAATTACTTATGAAATATATGAAATCGGAACAAGAATGAAAACGATAGATAAAGCCTTAAAACTACTTAGCTATTTTACTGTGATCCAACCAGAGATTGGATTAAGTGAGCTTGCCAGAATGTCCAACTATGATAAAGCTGCCACACGACGCTTTTTAGTGGCTCTACAAAACCATCAATTTATTGAACAAAACGAAGATACAAGAGCCTACCGTTTAGGTATAGGTTTTCTTATTTTTGCTAAAATCCGTGAAGCTACAACTCCACTAGAGTCAATTATTCAATCCTCATTAGTTCGATTAATGGAAGTGACCAATGAAACTGCTCATGCTAGTTTGATGACTAACCAAAACCTTTCCACAATTGGAATCAGTTTCCCAAATAGAGGAATGCAAGCGCACCTTGAACTAGGGGACGTACTACCTTTGCACTCAACAGCCTCAGGAATTGCTTTTCAAGCCTTTTCAAACAATTCAAATATTAATAATCCAACACATAAATCGTATATCAAAGGCCTTAAAACTGACTCTACTACTCTTGAAGATACCCGCCGACGGTGTTACGCAGTGAGTACTGGCATTTATTGTAGTGAAACAACTGGTATAGCAGTCCCATATTTTGATGCTACTGCGACCCCTATGGGCGCTATAGCTGTAGCAACTCCAAATTCACGTTTGACAGAGAAAATGTATGAAACATTTTCTACTGCGCTTATAAGAGAAAGCAAAAAAATTACAAGTTCAATTGGAGGGCAAATGCCTCAATCTTTTATTCTCACTAACCCTGTTCCATAGGAATAAAATTCAAATGAAAGACCAACCTGCTTTAGTATTAGATTTTGGCGGAGTAATCTCACGTACGCTATTCGAAACTCACTTGATGAGTGAAAAAGCCTTGGGTCTCCCAGAAGGCTATCTAACATGGCAAGGCCCTTTTTCAGTTGATCAAGACACTCTTTGGCAATCTATGCAAAATGATGAAATCAGCGAAAGAGATTACTGGCTTTTTCGTGCCAAAGAAGTAGGTCAAATGATTGGGGAAAACTGGACCACCATGCAGCAATTTGTACAAGCTGCAAGAGGCGATGATGTTATGGCAGTTATTCGTACTGAATTTTTAACTACTCTCGAAGTGGCTAAAAAAGAAGGCTACAAACTAGCAATATTGTCGAATGAACTGGATTTATTCTATGGCAAAACCTTTCGTAAACAATGTCCATTTTTGAAAGATTTCGATTTAATTATCGATGCCACATACACAGAAATACTAAAGCCTGATCCTCGTGCATACGAATTAATTACTGAGGGACTTGGCGTAAAAGCCGAGCAATGTATTTTTGTAGACGACCAATTACGTAATATCCAAGGCGCTGAAGCTGTGGGTATGCAAACAGTACACTTTAATGTAATGCAGCCTGATGAAAGCTATGAACTAGCTCTCAAATTACTGGCTCAAAAGGGAAATAAACTTGACTAAAAACATACAATCAACAGGTTTTGAACACCTGACTGGACACGACCAATCTTTTTGGCACCCGATGACACATCCTGGTGATTCCTTAGCAAATCCGGCACGTATATTTGTAAAAGCTGAGGGGGTCGAAATCACCGATAATACAGGTCATAGCGTTCTTGATGCGGTAGGTGGTCTATGGAATGTTAATTTAGGCTATTCATGTGAGCCTGTAAAAAAAGCTATAAATGAACAGCTACAACAAATGCCTTTCTATTCTTCTTTTCGCGGAACCACAACGGCACCTGTCATTGAATTATCAGCAGCATTAAAAGAATGGTTTGCTGAAGATGGGATGACACGATCATTTTTCACCTCTGGTGGTTCTGACTCGGTTGAAACATGTTTACGACTAGCTCGTCAATATCACAAAATTCGTGGCGATAAAGATCGATATAAGTTCATCAGTTTAAAAAAAGGCTACCATGGAACACATTTTGGTTGCGCATCAGTTAATGGCAATTCAAATTTTCGTCGTAACTACGAACCACTACTACCTGGAACCTATCATATTCCTGCACCATGGACCTATCGTAACCCATTTAACTCAGATGACCCTGCGGAAATAGCTAAGTTATGTGCCGCGTTACTTGAAGAAGAAATTAAGTTCCAAGGCGCAGATACTGTCGCAGCTTTTATAATGGAACCAGTATTAGGCGCGGGAGGAGTAATTGTCCCTCACAAAACTTTTATGCCAATGGTTCGTGAGATTTGTGATCGCCACGGAGTATTACTAATAGCCGATGAGGTAATTACTGCCTTTGGACGCACTGGGTCTGCCTCTGGTTCACGTCATTGGGGAGTTAAACCTGACCTTATGGCTACAGCAAAAGCTATCAGTAATGCCTACTTTCCGGTTGGCGCTGTATTGATCAATGATAAAGTTGCTGAAGCCTTTGAAACTAACAAAGATGCAACGGGAGCAATTGGCCATGGTTACACAAACTCTGGGCACCCTGTGGGCTGTGCAGCAGCAGTGGCGACCTTAGCAGAAACTAAGCGCTTAAACATACCAGACAATGCAGCTAAACGCGGAATTGAACTGCAAGCTGGACTACAAGAGTTAATGTCAAAACATCATAAAGTCGGTAATGCACGCGGCGTCGGTTTAATGAGTTGTTTAGAATTGGTCTCAAACCGAGAAACAAAGGAACCTTTAGATAAAGCATCTATTGAAAAGGTAGCTGATGCGACCTATAACGAAGGTGTAATAATCAGAACATCTGGTAATAATATAATCATATCTCCCCCATTAATTATTACGACTAATCATGTTGAAAGAATTTTAAGTGCATTAGATACGGGCTTAAGTGCAATTGGATAATGGCAACTTAACGAAAATCTAAACTTTCATAGTTAGTGAATAGTGATACGCGCCCAGCTTAATAGCCACTCCAATTGGTTGCAATGTAATGCAATGGGAGGCCAACAATGGCAGGTGAACGATACACCCAAGAGTTTAAAATTGCTCAGGTTGAGCAAATCACCCAAAAAAGGCATTCAATTCCAGGCGTCGCCAGAAGGCCCCGAATTACCATTAAAAGTCTTTATAACTGGTGAACAAGATACGATGATAATGCGCTGGAGTAAGAAGCCAACCAAGTTCAAGAAGGCGAGTTAAAACGCCTTAAAGCCGAATTCAAGCGTGTCGCTCAGGAGCGTGACATATTAAAGGAGGCCGCTGTAGGTTCAACTCGCCAGTGCAACACTCTTGTTTATAATCTCCTGCGGAGTCTTAAATTTCAATACTTTTCGTGGGCGCTCGTTTAGTTGTTTTGCTACAAAATCTAAAGTTTTTTGGGAATGCTTGCCTAGGCATGTTTTCTTGGGGAAATATTGGCGAACCAGAAAGTTTGAAAGTGACTATTTTAGGAACCAAGCAGGTGGCTAGATAAATGGGTGCGTATCAACGATACACATATGATTATTTTCGTTTAAATAGTTCATATAAGTGTTACAGAATGCAGAGGCGTAATTAACAATGACAAAAGCAGTAATACATTTAAAAAACTATAAACACCTCCAAAAATCACCAAACTGAACGTCCACCATCAATTACAATATTTTGTCCTGTCAGATAGCTAGAAGCGTCTGAGCAAAGGAACTGAACAGCTGAATGATACTCGTCAGCGGTTGCCATTCGCCCAGCTGGGATCAAAGAAGTAAGCTTTGCCATGAATTCCTCACCTTGGCGATTTTCCACCCCACCTGGTGATAATGCATTGCACCTAACACCCTTTTCTGGCCAGTATGTAGCAAGATAAAGAGTCATACCTACCAATCCCGCTTTTATGACTGAGTAAGTTATGGGCTTCACTGGCTGCTCGGACTCTGTTAGTCCATTTTTACGATATAGTTTTTGGTTTGGAGAAATCACAGATAGATCAGATGCTATGTTTAAAATCACACCTTCTTGTTGGCTGTTCGCCATGGCACTACCAAAAATTTTGGCACATAGAAAAGCACCTGTTAGTCCAACAGAAATTTCTAGATTCCATTGTGAAAGGCTAAAATTCTCTAAGCGAGAGGTCTCACCAAGGGACGAGCCCTTATCTACCTTAGGATCAATAGCCGCATTGTTAATAAGGACAGATATATCTAGACTATCTTCACGAAGAGTTTCTAATACAGCTAATATACTAGATTCTGAGGTTACATCCATGTAGCTAGCTAAAACTCTATCTTTCCCATAAACCGAGACTAATTCCTGCCTTGCCTCTTCGAGAGATTTCTCTTGTACATCGGTAAGGACCACCTTAGCACCAATTTCGAGTAGGG